>Ga0272444_10005573_pt1 | contig 10881 bp, 8 predicted proteins | sample SSMForm13_FD_201033 | JGI IMG/M metagenome (GOLD analysis project Ga0272444, IMG submission 201033) | Marine sediment archaeal communities from Little Sippewissett salt marsh, Falmouth, MA, United States - SSM-Form-13 | ecosystem: Environmental > Aquatic > Marine > Wetlands > Sediment ... | reverse complement strand
AGACCACGGAGGAGGCCATCCTCCGCCGCTGGGTCGGCTGACGAGAGGCAAGCTGGATATGTCAAGGCTCCCCAGCCCGGCGGACAAGCAGGGTTCAGAAAAGGCGAGGATTCAGGAGCCAGGAGAAGCAAACCAAAGGCAGCTCACCAGGAAGGACATGAAGATATTGAAGAATGACGGGAAGGGTCTCTCTTTTCTCCCTTCATTCCCTTTATGCTCTTCCTGGTAAATTTTGCTTCCTCGTCTTTGACTTTCCTGCAAGCCGCTCCGCAGGAGCGGCGATCCTACATTTCTCCGCCGATTACGATAGCGATTGCCCCATTCCCCATACCTCACCCCCCTTTGTGTCGCCCCCGGCGGGGGCTTGGGAGGAGGGGGATGCGCCTTTGTCCACGGGCTTACGCCCGTGGCTACGATGTTTCGCCCGCTGCGCGGGCTGGAAATCTTGTCTCGCCCCTCCCGCCGTCGCTAAAGCTATGGCGGATAAATCAGGACTCCGAGGGAGGTGGGCCGGTTCCCCAGGGCTTCGCCCTGGGCTGGTATGTCTCGGCCCCTCAGGCCTCGATGTCCTTCCTGAACCCCGACCCCTGAACCCTGGGACCGATTAACCTCAAGCGAGCGCGCAGCGGGAGCGATCCTGCAAGTCCCGAGCATAGCGAGGGACGATAATACAAGCCGCTCCGCAGGAGCGCGATACCGCAAGTACTGCCATAGACGGCACGTTCCTACCGCCTCTTCTGCCTTTCGCCTTGCCTCAAACTTCAATCTCTACGTCTCGATTGCGATAGCGACAGCGATTGAGATGAGGATATTCCCCCAACTCACCTCCAATCACATTCAATCGTCTGTTTTCGCCGTTGACTTTGCCTTGTCTTTCTCTGTGTCCTCGGTGTCCTCCCCGTGCAAGACTTGCCTTTCACGGCTTTAGGCTTTTCCCGGAACCGCTTCTGCCTTACCATACTCCCCTGTTTCTAACCCTCCCGGGAGGAAAACCGATGCCGGAATCCAAGATCTACACCGATATCTACAAGCCTTACTGCGTCGAGGTCTTTTACGGACCGATGTGGTCGAAGAAAACGCTCAATGTCCTCATTCGCCTGGATATGCTCAAGCGCAAGGCCATCCCCTACCAGGTCTTCAAGCCGCGGATCGACACCCGTTACTTCGCTGAGGCCATAGTCAGCCGCTTCGATTCCTTTACCGAGCGGCCCCTGGACGACCCCCAACGCTTCCTGCGGGAGCCCGCGGAAACCTTCGACGAAGCCAACCCCTCTGAAATCCTGGGGGCCCTTAAGCCGGAAACCCGGGTAGTGATAATCAGTGAAGCCCAGTTGGCCCACGACGACATCGCCGAGGTGGTCCGCCTTCTCCAGCGGCGGGGGCTTTATGTCATCTGCGAAGGACTGAACCTGGATTACACCGGGGAATATTTCAGTCACGGAATGTCCAACATCATCAACCGGGCCACCCACCCTCATTCCCTCTACGCCATCTGCAATCATCCCGGCTGTGCGGAAGCTGCTTACTTTACCCAGAAGCTTCAGGCCAACGGGAGCCCGGCCCCTTATGCCGCCCGGCGCGCCGACCGGCTGGCCATTGGGGATTATTGCTACGAGCCCAGGTGTATACTTCACCACGCCGTCCCCGGGCGTCCCGGGGACGAAACCTGAAGGCGCTTATCTTTGCGCGGAAGCCGCGCGCAGAAATTCCCGAAAAAGCGGGTGGGCCCGGACCGGACGGGAGGTGAATTCCGGGTGGTACTGGACGGCGACGAACCAGGGGTGAGCGGGAATCTCCACCACCTCGACCAGCCCGGTGGCCGGATTGGCGCCGGTCACGCGCAAGCCGGCCGCCTCCAGGCGATCTCGGTACTCCTCGTTGAACTCATAGCGGTGGCGATGGCGCTCGACGATCCGCCGGCGGCCGTAGGCGGCAAAGGCGCGTGAATCCGTCAGAAGGCGACAATCGTAATTCCCCAACCTCATCGTCCCCCCCAGGTCCGAAACCTGTTTCTGAGCTTCCATCAAGGCGATGACCGGGTAAGGCGTGTCCCGATCGAATTCCACGCTGTGGGCTTTCTTTAAGCCGGCAACGGACCGGGCAAACTCGATCACCGCCGCTTGCATCCCCAGGCATATCCCGAAAAACGGGACATTCCGGCGGCGGGCATACCCGACCACGGCGATTTTGCCCTCCACCCCGCGGTCGCCGAAACCGCCGGGGACGAGAACCCCGTGCACCGAGCGCAGGTCCCGGCTCAGGGAAGGCGACTGCACGTCCAGGGCCCGGACCTCCAGGTCCAGGTTCAACTCGGCGGCGGCGTGGGACAAGGCGGCTCGGATGCTCTTGTAGGCATCCTTCAGCTCGGTATACTTTCCCGCCACCGCGATCCGCACACCGGGCAGATCGGGGGCATCCGCCGACGCCACCATCTTTTTCCAGCGCCCCAGGTTTGCCCGCCGCAGCGGCAGACCCAATTTTTCCAGGATGAGCCGATCCAGGCCCTGTTCCTTCAGGAGCAGGGGGACGCTGTAGATCGAGGAGCCCACGTCCTTCTCCTCGATCACGGCGGACCGCGGCACTCCGCAGAAAAGGGCGATCTTGTTTTTCATATCCTCGGGCATCCGGTGTTCGGTGCGGCAGATGAGAAGATCGGGGCGAAGCCCGATCTCCCTGAGCTTGGCCACCGAGTGCTGGGTCGGCTTGGTTTTCAGCTCCTCGGCCGCGCGGATGTAGGGAACCAGGGTCAGGTGAATGAAGCAGCAATTTTCGTGGCCGACTTCCTGCCCCAATTCCCGAACCGCTTCCAGAAAGGGCAGACTCTCAATGTCTCCCACCGTTCCTCCCACCTCCACAATGACCACGTCCGTCCCGGGACCCAGGGACAATATCCTCGACTTGATCTCGTCGGTGACGTGAGGAACGACTTGGACGGTCTTGCCCAGGTAGCCGCCGTGACGTTCGCGGCGCAGGACTTCGGCGTAGATCTGCCCGGCCGTGACGTTGTTGCCCCGAGTCATATCCTGGTCGAGGAAGCGCTCATAGTGACCCAGGTCCAAGTCGGTCTCGGCTCCGTCACTGGTGACGAATACCTCTCCGTGTTGATAAGGACTCATCGTTCCCGGGTCCACGTTGAGGTAGGGATCGAACTTGAGCATATCCACGCCCAGCCCTCGGCTCTTGAGCAGGCACCCCACGGAAGCCGCGGTGATCCCCTTCCCCAGCGAGGAAACCACCCCGCCGGTCACCACGATGTACTTTGTCGCCTGATTCTTCACGCTCCTCGCTCCTGTTCTCTATTAGACGGGAGTCTAACATCCTCGACGCGGCTTGTCATCCCGGGCGCTATGGGGTAATTTCCTCAAAAGCTCGAGATCGGCCGACTGAGACCGGCCCGCGAATCTGACGACAAGTCCAAACCCCGAGGTGACTATGAACCTGCTCCTGCCCCTGGCGGAAGGATTCGAGGAAGTCGAAGCCATCACCGCCGCCAACCTCTTGCGCCGCGCCGGACACCAGGTGACCCTGGCTTCCTGCGCCGGCGGCCCAACCACCGCCGCCCGCGGCGTCACCCTGGTTCCCGACCGGAACTGGGAGGAAATCGATCCCGTTTCCTTTCAGGGAATCGTCATTCCCGGCGGCCAGGGCGGCACCGAACGCCTGCAAGGACATCTCGGGGTTCTCGATGCCCTGCGCCGGCTCAATGCCGCCGGGAGCCTGATCGGCGCCATTTGCGCCGGACCGTTGGTCCTCCACGCCTCCGGCATCCTGGAGGGCAGAACCGTCACCTCCTTCCCCGGAGTGGCGGGAGAACTGACGGGAACCCACTGGCGCGACGAACCGGTGGTCTGCGACGGCAAGTTGATCACCAGCCAGGGTCCAGGCACGGCGATCGCCTTCGGCCTGGCCCTGGTAGCTTCTCTCGACGGCCGGCCGCGGGCGGCGGCGCTGGCGGTCGAGATAGCTTACCGCCCCCGGGAGATTTCCTGGTGAGCGCCACCGGCCTTACCCCCGACCAGCCGGACAACCTCAGGGTAGCCGACGTGGAGTGGGAAAAACTCATCCCGGAAGAGAGGACCGTCTTGTGTTTCATCATCCGGGACCGGCGGGTTCTTCTCATCCAGAAGAAAACCGGACTGGGAGCAGGGATGATAAACGCTCCCGGCGGGCGCCTGGAACCGGGGGAGCTGGCCCCTGAGGGCGCCATTCGAGAAACCCGGGAAGAAACCGGGCTGACCCCTTCCCGCCTCCGGGAAATGGGCCGCCTATTTTTCTACTTTACCTCCGGCTACTTCCAGGACTGCCGGGTCTATGCCGCCGACGAATGCTCGGGGCGGGAAGTCTGCACGGAGGAAGCTGATCCCCTCTGGGTCGAGGTGGATCGCATCCCCTACGACAGGATGTGGGAGGGAGACCGCCTCTGGGTTCCCCGCCTCCTGCAGGGAGAGCCTTTCCAGGGGCGGTTGATCTTCGCGGAGGAGAAACTCCTCGATGCCGAAATCAACCCGGCCTGAACGTCGCGCCTTGCCGAACCGTTCCCCAGAATATATACTTACTAAAAAAGCTTTGTTTGCCGAACTTGCTTCGGGCCTCCGGACGGAGCCGGTTCCGGCAGGGACGGGAACGCATTTTTGAAAAACAACTACCTCTTCCGGGAAATCGTGGACCTGGCGGTCCTGGAAGAGACTATGCAGGCCTTTTATAACCTGACGGGAATCTCCTTCAACATCCTGGACAACGACGGCGAACTGATTGCGAACATCGGCGGCCAGGAAGTTTGCACGAACTTCCACCGGGCTTGTCCGGAAACGCTGAAGCGCTGCCAGCGGTCCGAGGCTCGGGCAAAGGCCAACAGCGCCTCCACCGAACCCTACCTGGTCTATGAGTGCGAAAACGGCCTGATCCAGGCCGTCAAGCCGATCCTGGTCGACGGGGTACACCTGGCCACCATCATCCTGGGGCAGTTTTTCTTTACCAAGCCCAACGAAGACATATTCCGACACCAGGCCAAGAACTACGGTTTCGACGAGGAAACCTACCTGGCGGCGGTCAGGAGAGCCCCCGTCATTCCCCGGGAGAGAGTCGCCCTGATAATGCGCTTCTATGCTCAATTGGGTAACTTGATATCCCGGGTCTGCTTCCGGGAAAAGCTGACCCGCGAACTCATCCTCGCCGCCCGCGACAGTTGGATCTGGGAGGTGGGACCGGATCTTTCCTATCGCCGGATCGAGGGTTATTCCCGGGAAATCCTGGGTTATTCACCCGAGGAGATGCTGGGGAAGACTCCAGCCGACTTCAGCCCCCCCGGAGAAAAAAGCATTCTGCCCGGCATCGGAGATACCGAGGACGAAAACGTCCCTGACATCATCAAGGCCGATCGGCACGTTCTGACTCGAGGCGGCAAATCGGTCAGCCTTTCCTCGACCGCCCTTCCCGTCCGGGGCGATGATGGAGAGATCCGCGGATTCCGCGGAATCGACAAGGACATCACGGCCATCCAGCAGGCCGAGGAAAAACTGCAGCAAAGCGAGCAAAGGTTCCGGCAGCTCTTTAACTCGATGGACTCCGGGTTTGCCTTGTTCGAGGTAGCCCTGAAACCGGACGGCTCGCCCGGCGGGGCCCGCTTCATCGAAGCCAACCCCGCCTTCAGCATCGCCACGGGCCTGGCCGCTCCCGGCGGCCTGGAGGGCAAGGACCTGGGCGCGGTATCTCCCGGGCTTATGTCCGAACACCTCAAAATGCTGGGACGGGTGGCTGAAACCGGGAAACCGGCCGCCGGCGAAAAGTATTCCCCTTCCCTGAAACGTCACCTGCGCCTGAACTGCTACAGCCCGGCGCCGGGCCAGGCCGCCTTGCTCGTCAACGACATCACCAACCTCAAGCAAGCCGAACAGGCCATTCTGACCAATGCCAGCCAAGCCCTGGAGGCGCAGAGCATCGGTCGCCTGGGCTACTGGGAATACGACCTGGAATCCGATTCCATCACCCTTCCCGAGAAAACCCGTGAGCTGTTCAAGGCTTTCAGTCCCAATCGGAACACCATCTCCCGCGGCGATTGGATCAAGGCTGTCTTTCCCCCCGACCGGCAACGGGTCTCCCGGCACCTGGACGACGCCGTCCGAAATCCGGGGGAATACCAGGTCGAGTTTCGCCTGGGCAAGCGCGGGCAGGCCTGGGTCCGGCTCCTGGCCCGCTTCGAGCAATTGGCGGACGGAACGATGAGACTGCACGGGACCGCCCAGGACATCAGCGGCTTGAGAAAGGTGGAAACCAGGCTGGGACACGCCCAGAAGATGGAAGCGGTCGGGAGGCTGGCCGGGGGCGTCGCCCACGATTTCAACAACCTCCTCCACGCCATTCTCGGCTACGCCGAGCTGCTGGAAAAGGAGATGTCCCGCAAGCCCGAATCCCTGCGCAAGCTGAGAAGGATTAGAAAGGCCGGGGAAAAGGCCCGGCTCCTGATCCGACAGCTGATGACCTTCAGCCAGGGAGAGGATTTCAATCCCCACCCCACCGACATCAACCGCCTGATCGCCGAGGCGATGCGGGTACTCATCCCGGCCCTGGGCGAAAAGATCAACGTCGACTTCCGGCCGGGCGCCCACCTGCCTTTTGCCCTGGTGGATCCGGGACAGATTGACCAGGTCCTGATGAACCTCTGCCTCAACGCCCGGGACGCGATGGGAGGGAAGGGAAAAATTACGGTCACCACCGGAATCGCCGCCGCCAAGGATTCCATCTGGCGGCAGCAACAATCGCTCTTTCTCTCCGTGGCGGACACCGGCCCCGGCATCCCGCCTGAAATCCTCCCGCACATATTCGAACCATTTTACAGCTCCAAGGAAGTCGGGGAAGGCACGGGGCTGGGCCTCTCGATGGCCTATGCCATAGTCAAGCGGCACGGAGGATCGATCGCGGTCGATGCCAACCCCGAGGGAGGGGCCGTCTTCACCGTAATCCTGCCTCAATCCCAGGCTATGCCGCGGGAAGAGGGAGACAAGGGCAAGCCAAGGAGGCGCAAGCGGCAACGTGGGGGGAACATCCTCCTGGCCGAAGACAACCAGGGAGTGAGGGAGTTGACCGCCCAGATCCTGAGCAAGGCAGGCTACGAAGTGTCCTCGGTCGAGAACGGACAGGCGGCGCTGGATCTCTTCCAGAAACAGCCTGAGAAATTCGACCTGCTCATCTTCGACCTGATTATGCCCGAGATGAACGGGAAGCGGGCCTACGAGGAGGCGGCGGCCATCCGGCCCGAAATTCCCATTCTTTTCTGCAGCGCCTACGGCGACGACCTGCTTTCCTCGACTTTCCTGGCCAAACTTCCCGGCGAGCTGCTGCGCAAGCCCTTCACCACGGACAACATCCTGGACGCCATCGACCGGGTGCTGCACAAGCCCCCCCGCCGCAAATAAGTCAACTTGAGGATTATTCTCTCGCCAAGACGCAAAGAACGCAGAGAAAATCGAAAGGTTTAATTAAAGTCTAATTGTGTTCGGTGGAAGGAAGTGCCCCTCCGGGAAAAAGTTGAGTTTTGCTTTGTCTTTCTTGGCGAACTTGGCGCCTTTGCGAGAGAACACGCCTTGCCTTTAATTCGCAAACTTAGCTGATCAAGGTTCTCCCTGCCGTACGGGCCGGACGCAGCCGCGCTCCTCGTCCACCTCCAGGTCCCCGAAGATCAGGGGAGCGATACGCTGCATCAGCTTGAGAATCTCGACGAAGACCTCCCTGATCTCCCACTGAGCCCGGCGCTCCCCCCGGATGACGATCATATGGCGCAGCTGCCGGAAGTTGGCGGAAAAGACGATCTCGCTGAACACGGCATTGGGCAGGATGAAGCGGGCATCCTCACCCGGAATCCCCATATCCCGGAAGGAGGCATAGGCTTCCCTGATCGCGTCCACCGTCTGTTCGAAGAGACGGCGGGCGGGCCTGGAGGCCGCGATGGTGTCGGGAACCGCCACCGCGAAGTCCTTTTCGTCTACGTAGCGCTGGCTCTGCTGAGAGAAGGCGCAGAGGCGGTGGCGGACCAACTGATGGGTGAAGGCCCGCGTGCAGCCGGTCACGCGAAAGGTGGCCGTGGCGTGTTCCAGGACGGAAAGATGCCCCAGGGAGATCAGGTTCCGGATCAGGCGGGCATCCGAAGCCGGGCTGGAGCGGCCGAAGGAGAGATAGCAGGTCCGGGCGGCATCGGCCACCAGCTTTTCCGGCTCGGGGGTATGGGCGAGGAGAACAACCTTCACGCCTTCACCTTATCGCGTAGTTTCCGGCGTGACGATCGGCCAGTTCGCCCTGCTTGGACTTGTTCCAGTTGTCGATCCTACTGAAATATCCCACCACCCGGCTCAATCCGTAAACCCGGTCCGACCCGCATTCCGGACAAGCTTCCTTCAGGCCGCGGGAGGTACGCTCGCAAGCCTGGCAGATCGTGAACTCGGGGGATATCGTGACCTGGGCCGCGTTTGTCCTGTCCCAGGTCTTGGCAACCAGGTTGCGGATGGCCGAAGCTTCCGGGCGCTGTTCCCCGATGAAGGCGTGAATGATGGCTCCGCTCTCGATCATCGTATGGAAGCGGGCCTGCTTGTCGATTCGCTCGATCAGGCTGACCGGGGCGGCGGCGGCGAAATGGATGGAGTTTGTGTAATAATATTGATCCCGCCCGGAGTCTCCCTTGACTACCCCGGCCGACTCCGGATACTCCCGCAGATCCACCTTGGCAAATCTTCGGGCGGCGGATTCGGCCGGACTCTCCTCCAGCGTCACGGTCAGGCCGGTGGCCTCCCTGAGCTTCTTGGTCTTGAGAAACATATGCGAGACTATCCGCAGGCCCACCCGGAATACTTCCTCGTCTTCGTGCAGCTGCTTCCCGGTCAGGAACTGGACGCACTCGTTCAACCCGATCAGGCCGATGATGTAGGTGGACGCCTCCAGGTCGACATAAGGACGCCCGTCGGCGGCGGACTTGCCGATCTCCCAGAGGGGGAGGCCGGGTCGAGCCATCAAGCGCTCGATGAACTTCTTTTTCTCCAGGTGGGCTTGCATGCAGCAATCCATCGTTTCCTCAAGATCGGCTATGAAAGCTTCCCAAACGGCAGCGGGCTCGTCCCCTGCCCGGCGGGTTGCCCGATAGGCCACCTGGGGCAGGTTGACGGTGACGTTCTGGAATCCGCAGAAGCGCAGGGACTCGGGATGCTCGATCATATGGGGGTCGGTCACCTTGGTGCGCAGGCGGCAACAGGCCGAGAGGGTGATCTCGTCCCTATCGAATATGAAGTACGGCGTTCCGTTGTCGGCCGCAATCTCGCAGGCATATTGAAAAAGCTCGTATTGCTCCGGGTCGGTGAAGGTCTCGGCATTGACGTGAAAGTCCATCTTGGGAAAGGCGAAGATGTGGCCGTGGGCATCCCCGGCGTGCCAGACCTCCATCATAGCCCGGGCGAAGGCGATGGCTTCCTGCTTGTAGTCCCCGTAGGTCTTCCCGGTGTACTGTCCTCCGGGACCGATGGCGGGCACGTCCTTGAGATGCCCGGGAATCCCGGTATGGATGTTGGCATCGAGGAACAGGGCCTGGCCGCCGCGGGAAAAGGCCGACTGGCTCAGCGAAAATATCAGCTGTTGGGCCTCCTGCTTGACCTGTTCCCGATCCAAGCCAACCAGGTAGGGGGCATAGAAGATGTTGATGAACCCGATTCCCAGGGCCCCGGCGTAATAGGCCTGCATCGCGGCCAGGAAGGTGTTGAGCTGGCCGGTCAGGCTGCGGGCGTGCCGGGCCGGGGCGGAGACGATGTCGAGATTGTCGAGCTTGAGCCCATACTTCTTGATGTATTCGAGAGAATGGGAGCTGCAGTAAACGCGTACCGGGTAACCGAGATCGTGCAGGTGTATCCGGGCCGAGAAATGGGCCTGGGCCACCTCCGGGGAAAAAACGTGGCGCAGGGCATACTGCTTGAGGGTGATCTCGGCAATGGCCAGGTTAACCGCTTCCGGGTTATGGGAAGCGATGTTGCTGTTTTCCTGGCTCTTGGCAAAGATTAACTGCTCCAGGTCGCGGACCGGGACCCCCATATCCGCCTGGCCGGCGATCCGGGGGCCAAAGCCGGCCTTGAGCAGTTCGTTGTCGACCATCTCCCGGATGAAGCCCGTGGTCACCTGGCTCAGGTTCGACTTGAGCAGGCGCTTCTCGACAGTATGCGCGATCCGGCGGGCCGCCTTTTCCTCCAGGCCGGCGTCCTCGCGAATGGCCGCGACGATCTTGTCCCGATCCCAGTCGTGCAGCTCGGAAGCGGATTCCGCTACCACCAGCAAGGAAAGGTCGGTGGAATCGGAGCGGGCCTGGTTCGACTTGAGTACCCGGATCAGGCGCTGGGCCTCGTTCTTGCGCTTGCGATGAACCAGGTAGAGACGGCGCAGGGTCTCCTCCCCCATCTCCTCGGTAATGCATTCGACGGCCTGGGCAATGGTGTCGGTGAGCAGGGTCTCCCCGGGCAAAAAGTTCTGGCGAAGATAATCGTCAACCCGACGAGCCACCTCTCGGGCCCTCTTGCGATTTCCCCGGCCGTCCAGCAAGCCGGCCTGGTAAACGCTCTCGACAACCTTGCTCCGACGAAAGGGGGCTATCCTCCCGTCCCGCTTTCTCACCGAAGTGATATAGCTCATCTCACTTACCTCTTGTCAGCCGCCCGCTATCCTGCAGGCGGGCACGTGTTTTCCTATTATCCGGCGTAATCTCTCCATCAACTCCGGCGACGGCGGGGCAAGCCGGTTCATTGCCTCGGCCAGGCAGGTTCCGGGCCGAAATCCCTGGAGGGAGAACCGGGAAGCCCCTTCCACCCAACTGCCGATTTCTTCTCCCTCCTCCTCCCCCACCAGGCCGGGGACCACGGT
>Ga0272444_10005569_pt1 | contig 10885 bp, 6 predicted proteins | sample SSMForm13_FD_201033 | JGI IMG/M metagenome (GOLD analysis project Ga0272444, IMG submission 201033) | Marine sediment archaeal communities from Little Sippewissett salt marsh, Falmouth, MA, United States - SSM-Form-13 | ecosystem: Environmental > Aquatic > Marine > Wetlands > Sediment ... | reverse complement strand
ACCAAGGACCGCATCCCCATCTGGGCGACGCACCGGACGCACCTGAGCGCCCCGCACCTGACGCCCGAGATCATCGCCCGGGCCGAGTCGCTCTTCCGCCGGGCCGAGGCGGCTGTGAAGGACGATCCCGTCCTCCTGCGCCGCGTCCAGGTGGCCCACTTCCCGGTCTGGTACATGCTGGTGCGCCGGCCGTACGCCTTCTGGGCCGCTGCGAAGAAGGCCAACCCCGGCCTGTCGTGGCCGCAGGTATGCAGTGACTTTGCCCGCGTCGGCCGCGCCGCAGGCATCGCCCGCGTCCGCGAGAACGACGGTGCCGAGCAGCTCTACCAGTGGGCCGACGACATGGCCAAGGTCCGTGGCGGCTATCCCGCGGGCGTCCTGCCACCGGAACTCGCCGGCGCGGATCTCTCGAAGGTGACCTTCATCCAGGCCGCCCAGTTCGACGGGAAGGTCCAGTTCATGACCCGCGCCCCGGGGGCCAGCGACGGATGGGCCCAGCGCATCGTCACCCACCACTGGAGGATTGCCAACGCGCTGATTGCCCCGAAGGACTTCACGCCGGGACGGGCCTATCACCTGTACGTCCGCGTGAAGGGCAAGGCCCGCGAGGAAGCCAAGGGCGCCGCGCTGGTCCTCGGCATCCACAATCCCGGCCGCCCGCGCACCTGTGCCACCTCGATGGACGCCGAGCTGATGGACGGCAAGTGGCACGTCGTCGACGTCGGCCCGTGGACCCCTGACGAGAAGGGCGGGTCGTTCTACATCGCCTGGGACCCGGACGCCATGAAGGCGGAGGTGTTTCGTCGCGAGGGCAAGGGCACGGACGGCAAGCCGCTCCCGCCCGAGTCGTTCGTCGACTGCCTGTGGCTCGTCGAGCAGCCGTCGAACGAGTAGCGAGAGGCGCGCGGCTAGGTGGCATGGCCACGCTTGTCGTGGTCATGGGCCCTGCGCGGGAAGTCTTCAGCGGAGGATGACCATGCGCATACTGGCTGTCGTCGTGGGTTTGGTGTGGGCTGCGGCGCCGTATCCGGCAACCGACTACGTCTGGTGGGAAGGCGAGCGCCCGGCCGAGACCAACTTCCCCAAGACGTCCTGGTTCGCCCCCGAGACCTTCAAGGACACCGCGCACCTGTTGTCCGAGGGCAACTGGCTTTCCGCGAGCGGCAAGCGCGGGCCCGACGAACTCTTTGCATGCTACGACATCACCGTGCCCGACCACCAGGGCCGCTACGACCTCTGGGCGCGGAAGTTCTGGAAGCACGGCCCGTTCCGCTGGCGATTCGACGCCGCCGAGTGGCGCACCTGCGGACGCGACGTCGGACTGGCCGACAACACGTTCCTGAAGCAGCACGTTGGGGCCAACTGGGTCCACCTCGGCAGGGTGCGTCTGGCGGCTGGGCGGCACCGCTTCGAGCTGCGCCTGCTCGCACGCGAGGGCGAGTCGGCCACCGCCTGCTTCGACGCCTTTCTGCTCGCGCGACACCCCTTCATGCCGCGCGGTAAGCTCAAGCCCGACGAGCGATCCGGCAAAGCCGACCAGGGCTTTTTCGCCTGGGAGCCGCCGGCCGGTCCGCCGCCCCGGGGAGCGCTCGTCAACCTGCGGCATCTCAACGAGAACCGGGCTGGCGAGCGCGGCTTCGTCCGGCGCGACGGCGGCCGGCTCGTCCTCGGCAACGGCACGCCGGTGCGATTCTGGGCGGTCAACATCGGCCCCAACAATCTCCAGCAGGCCCCAGGCACCATCGACACCATGGCCGCCAGGCTCGCCGGACTCGGCGTCAACATGGTCCGCATCCACGGGCCGGTCTTCGACGCGTCGGCCGGCGATCCCGCCGAGGTAAACCGCGCGCGGCTCGAGCAGATCTACTACACCGTCGCGGCGCTCAAGAAGCACGGCATTTACACTTTGCTCAGCTTCCACTTCCCGCTCTGGTTCAACGTGAAGCCGAACTATGGGATTCCCGGCTTCGATGGGTTCGACAACAAGCGGCCGTTCGCCCTGCTGTACTTCGACCCGCGGATGCAGGAGATTCACCGCTCATGGGCACGCGCGCTGCTGACGACGCGGAATCTCCATACCGGCAAGCCGCTCGCGAATGAGCCCGCGCTGGCCGCGGTCGAGATTATCAACGAGGACAGCTTCTTCTTCTGGACCTTCTCGAAGAAGAACATCCCGCCGGTCCATTGGCGGCGCCTGGAAACCCTGTTCGGCGGTTGGCTCGCCAAGCGCTACGGCTCGCTCCAGAAGGCCTTCGCCGCCTGGGGCGGGGCCGCGCAGCCGGGCGACAGCGCCGCCGAGGGCACTGCCGCCGTCACGGAAGCCTGGCACATGACCCGTGCAGGGCTCAAGAACGCCCCGCCCGCCAAGGTCCGCCGCATCGGCGACCAGGTGCGGTTCCTGGCCGAACGCCAGCGCAACTTCTACGCCGACACCGTGCGGTACTACAAGCGCGACCTCAAGGTCGGCGGCCTGGTGTCGTGCAGCAACTGGCACACCGCCGACGCCGACATGCTCGACGCCCTCGAACGCTGGACCTACACCGCGGGGGACCTGGTCGACCGCCACGGCTATTTCGGCGGACCCCACAAAGGCGACGGGGCGAGCTACAGCGTCCGCGTCGGTCACACCTTCGCGAGCCGCGCCGCCGTCACGACGCCGGAGCACCTGCCCATCCAGGTGAACCAGGTGGCCGACTGGCCGCACATCATCAGCGAAATCGGCTGGCCGAACCCCAACCGCTACCGGGCCGACATGACGCTGCTCGCCTCGGCCTACGGCTCGCTCCAGGGGCTGGACGGCATCTTCACCTTCGCCGTGGGCAGCAACCTGTTGGCCGACACGACGATGAACAAGTTCGCCCTGAGCTGCCCGGTGATCGCCGGGACGTTTCCCGCGGCGGCGCTGGCGTATCGGCGCGGCGACGTCCGCGAGGCCCCGGCGGTCGTGCGGCAGGAACTGCGGCTCGACGATCTGTATGCCATGAAGGGCTCCAGCGGTGCCGCGGCCGAGGCGCTCGACGCCCTGCGCCGCCGGGACGTGCCCCAGGGCCGCGACAGGGTCCGCGCGTCCGGCGGGTTCGATCCGCTGGCCTTCTACGCCGGACGCGTCGAGCGGGCCTTCGGCGACCGGTCGCGAACCGTGGTGCATCCCGGCTTGGGCAAGCTCATCGACCGCGAGCGAGGCGTGGTGCGCAGCGTGACCGGCGAGCTGGCCCTGGACTTCAAGCGCGGCCTGGCCACCATCGACACGCCGCGCTGCAAGGCCGCCGCGGGCTTCCTGTCGAAGGCCGGCAAGGTCGAGCTGGGCGGCGTCGCTATCCGGTGCGGCAACGAATACGGCAGCGTGTGGGTCGTTTCGCTGGACCGCGAAGGCGAACCGCTCGCCCGCTCCCGGAGGATTCTCATCCAGGCCATGACCGAGGAGCGCCCGTACGGATTCCGCACCGAGGGCGACCGCATCACCGCCCTGGGCGGCTGGCCCTTCGGTGTCCGCAAGATCGACGCCACGGTGACGCTGTCGTTCGACGGCGAGGTGAAGTCGGTTCAGGTGCTCGCCCTCGATGAGAACGGTTGCGCGACCGACCGGCCGGTGACGTTCCGCGCCGCCGGCAGCACGGTCGCCGTCACGTTGCGTGACGATGCGGTGTACCACTTTGTCAGTCGCTGGTGACCTGTCGGCGCCTCGCGGTCGGCTCCCTGAGTCGGCGTGTTGCCGACCCCTTGCCACGCGCCGCCGTCTGTGCTCTACTGCCCCGCGTTCCGCTGGCCACCGATGCACGAAAGGACCGCTCGATGCGCTGGTATCTGATTGTCGTCGCCATGCTCATGGCTCATGTGCCGGTCGTCGCCCCGCTGGGGGCGGCCACTTATTACGTGGACTTCGACGCCGGGGCCGACGGCAATGCCGGCACGTCGGCCGAGGCGGCCTTCAAGCACTGCCCGGGCGACCCCGCCGCGACCGACGCGGCGAAGGCCGTCGCCCTCGGGCCCGGCGACACGGTCCTCTTCAAGGGCGGCGTGCGCTACCGCGGCGCGATCACCTGCAAGGCCTCCGGCGCCCAGGGCAACCTCATCACGTTCGACGGCAATACGGCCGGCACGTTCGGCCGGGGCCGCGCTATTGTCGACGGCGGCGCGCCGGTCACCGGCTGGAAGCGCTGCATCTCGGCCGAGCAGGCCCGCGGCAACCCGCGATGGAAAGACATCTTCCACGCCGACGTCCCGACGCCGCGCTCGTGGCAGTCGCTGAACCTGTGTGCTCGGGACCGCGTCCTGCCGGTCGCCCAGGATCCGAATCCATCTGACCCCATGTTTCAGGAAAAGGTCGCCGAGTTCCACCGCGTGGACCGCAAGATGGCGAACACCTTCCCGGGAAAGGTCACCTTCGAACCGGGCTCCGTGGGCAACCGCGCGACGCCGCTCATCGGGGTCATCATGGGCTCGCCGGCGGTGGTCCAGCCGATTGCCGGCGGGGCGTTCACCGTCGAACTGAACGAGCCGGTCACCGTGACGGCCGTGGGCATCAAGCCCCAGCCCCGGTACACCGCCGTCAAGGACGTGGCCTTCTACGGCGACGGCAAGCTGCTGCTCAAGGCGACGCTCAAGAAGGATCAGAAGGACGTCCAGCGGTTCGATTTGCCCGGTCCGGTCACGGTCCGAAAGCTGACGTACAAACTGTTGTCGGCCCACGAGGGCCAGAAGGGCAACTGGACCAAGATCGCCCGCGTCGCAGCCTACACTGCCGAGGGCAAGGACGTCGTCGGTCAGGACATCGCGACGGTCATCAAGGACGAGAAGGTGCTCACTGGGGACGAGCCACACCATTACGACGGCATGGTCGTCGGCGTCCACGGCGGCAACAACATGGTGGCCTATCGCCGGGTCGAGCGGTTTGACCCCAAGACGCACGAGTTGGCCATTGCATACTTCGCCGGCCGCATCTACGACACGACGCGGTACAGTTTCTACAACTCGGTTCGGCTCATCGACCGGCCGGGCGAGCACAGCATCGAGCCCACGGACAACGTCAAAGTGTCGCGGGTCTTCCTGCTGCCCGACAAGCTCGAAGGGGGGCTCCCGGCAGGCATCGCCCGGTCCGAGAGGTCGCACGGCTTCGCGCTCCAGGGCGCAAGCCACGTGGTCATCCGCGGATTCCGCATCGAGCGCCAGGGCTACAGCCGCCCCTCGGGCATCGACGTCCGCCAGGGCGCCGACATCGCAATCCGCGATTGCGAGATCACCATGGTCAAGGGCGGGGCCGCCCTGAACGCCTACCGCGTGGACGGCGTCGTCGTCGAGGACTGCTTCATTCATCACAATCCCGGGCACACCAAGGGCATCGTGCTGCGCGACTGCACCGAAGCGGTGTGCCGCCGATGCCGCCTGGTCAAGAACACCTCCACGGGCCTCGACTACTACGGGTGCCGCGGAGGCACGGTCGCCGACTGCATTGTCACCGAGCACTATGGCATGCACGCCAACGCGGTGACCTTCTACCTCGGATGCAAGAAGATCGTCATCGAACGCAACCAGGTCTACGACTCGAACATCGGGCTCACCATCCAGGATGCCGAGGACTGCGTCATCCGGAACAACATCTTCGACGGCGGCGGGCGGAGCCTGTGCGTGGGCATCTGGACCAGCGTGCCCTTCCGGAACGTCCGGTTCCTGAACAACCTGTTCGTGCGGGCCAAGCACCCCGCCACGTGGGAGGCGGCCGTCTTCAGCAACAACCGCGGACCCGAGGGGCTGGTGTTCAGGAACAACATCATCGACGGCCTCGCGGGCAACCTGCCCGGAAAGTTCAGCCACAACCTCTACACGCGCTGGGGCCCGAACCAGAAGGACCATAAGCTCGGGCGCGGCGAGTTGTACGAACCGGACCTCACGAAGCTCTTCGTCGATCCGGACAAGCGTGATTACCGGCCGAAGGCCGGCAGCCCCGCCATTGACGCGGGCACGGCGGTTGACGTCCCGGCCGATTTTCGCGGCACGGTGCGCCCGCAAGGCAAGGGCATCGACATCGGGCCGTACGAATACAAGCCATAGGCGTCCGGGCGGACGCCGGCCCGCGACCGGTCGGCCGATCGGACCGGCAGCAAGGAGCGGCAACATGACAGGCAAAGAGCGGTTTCTCGCGGCGTTCCGGCACGAGGCGGTGGACCGCGTGCCCCTGATGGAGCAATCGGTTGCCAGCACGGTGGCCTCGGCGCTGCTGGGCCGGCCGGCGCTGACCGGCACGACCATGCTCCATCGCGACGAGGCCGAGGCCTGGCTCGCGGGCGACGAGGCCCACGAGGAGTTCATGGAGCGCGTGCTCCGCGACAACGTGGCGGTGGCCGACCTCCTGGGCCACGACGCGGTCAGCGTCCCGTGGCTCTCGCCGCGCCCGACGAAGAAACTCACCGACACCGACTATCTGTACGGCGACGAGGCGGACGGCCAGTGGTGCATCCGGCGCTACGACCCCGAGAGCCGCACCTTTGGGGTGGTCAGGAAAGGGGGAGTGGCGACCGAGGCCGACCTCCAGCGCGACATCGAGGCCCGCGAACGGGCCCTGGAGGAGCGCCGGCCCGGGCCCGAGGACTTCGTCCGGCAGGCGCGACTTGCCGAGATGGTCGGCGACCGCATGGAGGTGGTCGGCTCGGGCGGCATCGCGATCCCGCTGGAGGCCTTCTGGCTGGAGATGGTGGCCCTGCGGCCGGACCTCATCGATCGCCACCTCGACGTGTCGGCCGAGTCGGCCATCCGCAACATCGAGTGCCAGGCCGCCATGGGCCGACGCGTCCTCTGGGCCGGCGGCGACCTGGCCGACAACCACGGTCCGCTTTACGGCCCGAAGGTGTTCCGCGAGATGGTCCTGCCGCGCGTTCAGCGCATCACGCGCCGCTGCCACGAGCTGGGCCTGCTCTACCTGTTCCGGACCGATGGCAACCTGTGGAGCATCGGTGACGACTTCTTTGTCGCCAGCGGCATCCACGCCTACGGCGAGATCGACGTCGACGCCGGTATGGACCTCGTGGAGATACGCCGGCGGTATCCCAAGGTGGCCCTTTGGGGCGGCCTGTCGTGCGGCCGTCTGCTGCATCACGGCACGGTCGAGGAAGTTCGCGCCGAGACACGCCGTGTGATCGACGGGCTTGCTGGGCGCGGCCTCATCCTGGGAAGCTCCAACAGCATTCTGCACGGTACGCCGCCGGGGAACGTCCTGGCGATGGTCGACGAGTCGCGCCGGTGATTCGCAGGTTGCCAGGGACGTGGAATGGGCAAGATGCCCATGCCACTTCGTCGACCCCTTGCCGGGTCCGAGTGAGGCCAAGGAGCGCCGCCGTGACCATGACTTCGAAGGAGCGCGTGCTGGGGACCATCGACGGCCGCGCCGTGGACCACACGCCGGTCTGCACGTTCCTGTTCAGCGAACTCCAGGCGCGGTGCGCCGACCAGGCGGAGTTCATCGCGCGGCAGATGGAGCTGGGCGTGGACGTCATCGCGGCCCTGCCGGACCCGGCCACGGCCTTTCATCCGGACGTGCACACCGAATACAGCGAGTCGCCGGGCGACCCGCACCCGCTGATGCGGCAGGTCTACCACACGCCGGCGGGCGACCTGGAAACGATCGTCGCGCGGACCGGCGACTGGCCGCACCGCGATCGCATTCCCCTGATGACCGACTACGTCATTCCCCGGGCGAGGAAGTTCCTGGTCACGGGCCCGGAGGATCTTGGGCCGCTCGGCTACCTGCTCCGGCCGCCGGCCGCCGAGGCGATTGTCGAATGGCGCGGCCGCGCTGCCGAGACGCAGCGCATGGCCGACCGTCATGGCCTGGCCGTCCGCGGGGCGTTCCACCGGCTGGGCGACATGATCTGCTGGCTTTGCGGGTGCGAGGCCTTCGCCACGATGGGGCGCAGCCGACCGGAGTTCTTCCAGGCGCTGGTAGACCTCATCGCCGCGTGGCAGGAATCGTACATCCGTGTCTACCTGGAGGCCAAGCCCGACCTCCTGGTGGACGCACAGTGGTACGCGACGACGTTTCTGTCGCCGGCGCTCTACGATCGGTTCATCGCTCCGGCTATTGCACGGCGCGTCGCCATGGCCCACGGCGTCGGCGCGCGGTTCTGTACCGTGGCGACGACCAACGTCATGCCGTTCTTCGAGTGTCTGAAACGGCTGGGCATCGACATGCTCGTCGGTGTGGACCCCATCCAGGGCCAGTGGGACTTCGCGCGGACCAAGGCCGAACTGGGCGAGGCGGTCTGCCTGGCGGGCGGCGTGAACGCGTACCTCACGATCGTGGACGGGACACCCGAGATGGTTGAGCAGGCCGTCGAGCGGGCCATGGCTGCGCTCGCGCCCGGCGGGCGGTTCATCCTGGGGCCGGTCGACGACATCCGCATCGACGGGCCGAAGACGCCTGAGGCGTGGCAGCGCGTCTGGACCAACCTCGAGGCGATGGTCGAGGCCTGGCGCCGCCTGCGATGATACGCCGTCACGTGTTCTCCGGGAGCATCGATGGGCGAGGGGCACTCCTGTCGCGCCTACAATGCGACCCTTCTGAATTGCGGCAGGCGTTTGCGGTGCGCTGCGAACAGGTCGCGGGTCATCTTGCGGATCTGCGGCAAGGTCAGCAGCGCCCCCGTGAGCGGGTCCATGGCGACGGCCTGGAGGACCCTGGCGGCATCGCCGGAGCGGGCCGCCTCGACGGCCAGGCGCTGCACCATGACGTGCTGCATGTTCATGGCGGCGCACCCGGAGGGCAGGGGGCCCGGCGCCGTGGGCTGGATGCCGCCGCGGTCCACCAGGCACGCCAGCTCGACGCAGCAGTCCTGCGGCAGGTTAGGCACGAGGTGTGCCGCGGATGCCGACAGCGACGACCCAGGCGGGCCGTAGTTCGGCACGTTGCCATAGATGACGCGGCGCACGCCGGTCTCCATGGAATGGATAATGCCTGCTGCGTACTCCTCGCTGGCCACGAGCGGCTCGCTCAACTGCCGCTTGAAGCGGGCGGCCTCCTTTGCGGGCGTGTGGGCCTTGCGGCACAGCTCCAGGTAGTCCCATCTCCGGGCGATGTAGGCCCGGGTGAGCCGCGCGTTCTTGCGGATCCACGGCACGTACTCCGACCCGTGATGCGACGACTCGCTGTGGAAGTAGCCGAAGCAGCGCATGATGTCGGTGCGCACGGCCTCCTGGTGGTACTGTCCGCCGTGGTCGAAGGCCAGCCGCGCGGCGCTCGGGAGGACCTTGCCTCGGGCCGACGTCGTGGCGTCGATGGGCGACGGGAAGTTGCGGCCCATCGCGCGGCGGATCTTCGGGTAGATGTCGCGGTCTTTGTGGCGGAACTCAGTGAACCACGCCTGGTGGTTGATGCCGAAGCAGGTGAACGAGCACTCGTCGTACGGCACGCCGGCCTGCTCGGCGAGCAGGCGGCTGGTGCCCTGGACGCTGTGGCACAGGCCGACGGTCCGGACGCCGGTGGCGTTCATGGCCCAGCAGTTCATGGCCATGGGGTTGGCGTAGTTGATGACCAGTGCCTCGGGGCAGCGGCGCCGGACCGCGCGGGCAAGGTTCATGTAGGCCGGCCAGGAGCGCAGGAACCGGAACACGCCGCCGGGCCCGTGCGTGTCGCCGACGCACTGGTCGATGCCGTACTTGCGAGGAATCTCGACGTCGGGGGCGTAGGCCTTGATGCCGCCGACCTGCCAGGTGACGATGACGTAGGCGGCGCCCTTGAGGGCGGTCGCGAGGTCGGTTGTGGCGGAGATGGTGGCGGGGAGGGCCTTGGCCTGGACCAGTCTGCGGGCCAGGCGTTCCGTGCGGCGCAGGTTCCGGGCGCTGGTGTCCATCAGTGCGAAGTGGCTGGCCTGGAGTTCGGGGAAGCTCAGGATGTCGATGATCATTCGCATCGGGAACGAGTATCCGCCGGCTCCGACGATGGCGATTCGTGGCATTGGGGTCTCCCTTCAGGTGGTCTGTGTGCCGGCGCATCATAGGGAGTCCCGGCGAAAAGTGAAGCCGGATTCCCGGTGGTGCGCGGCCGCAGGTTGCGACATCCGGCGGATCGTAGTGCGGTCGGCGGCGGAATGCAGGGTCACGTCGGCAGGGCTTTCTGGGCGGCGACGAACGCGGCATACTGCTCCGGCGTGTCGATGCCGTGGCCGGCGTAGTCGACCTCGGCGACCACGATGGCATGTCCGTGTTCCAGGGCGCGGAGCTGCTCGAGCGACTCCAGCTTCTCAAGCGGCGTCTGGGGCATCGAAGGGAACCGCAGGAGGAACTCGCGGCGATAGGCGTAGACGCCAATGTGCCTGAAGTACTGCTGATAGGGGAACGATTCGCCTGCCAGGAAGGCGGTCCGGTCGAAGGGAATCGTCGCTCGCGAGAAATAGAGGGCTCGGCCGCCACCGTCGATCGCCACCTTCACCACGTTGGGACTCAGGGCCTCGTTCATGTCGCGGCACCGTGTGGCCAGGGTGGCCATCTGGGCCTCGGGGTGTGCAGCCAGCAGGCCGACCAACTGTTCGAGCAGCCTCGGGGGGATGTCCGGCTCGTCGCCCTGGACGTTGACGATGATCTCGGCGTCCAGCCCTTGGGCCACCTCGGCGACGCGGTCGGTGCCCGAGGGGTGATCCGCGCGGGTCATCTGGACGTTGCCGCCGAATGACTTGACAGCATCGGCAATCCGCTGATCGTCCGTGGCGATGATGACCCGTTCGAAGCATCGGGCCTTCGCGGCGTTCTCATAGACGTGCTGGACGAGGAACTTGCCGGTCTGTCGGGCCAGGGGCTTTCCAGGGAAACGCTGGGCACCGTACCGGGCCGGGATCACGCACACGGCGGTCATTGGCGCCTCCTCTCCAGGGCGACAATGCTGTGATGGACGGTCCGACAG
>Ga0272444_10005568_pt1 | contig 10888 bp, 7 predicted proteins | sample SSMForm13_FD_201033 | JGI IMG/M metagenome (GOLD analysis project Ga0272444, IMG submission 201033) | Marine sediment archaeal communities from Little Sippewissett salt marsh, Falmouth, MA, United States - SSM-Form-13 | ecosystem: Environmental > Aquatic > Marine > Wetlands > Sediment ... | reverse complement strand
GACGATGACGATATGGTGCCATTCGCCCGCCCTCCAATGCGACACATCGGCGCGCGAGGCGGTGACCTTCCCCGGCGACGCCATCACGTACCGCAGCATGCCCTTGGCGGATTTCTCCACGAGCAGGCCGTTTCGATCAGGATCACCGATCCGCAGGAAGCGGTGGGCCTTGCCGTCGTTGCCGTCCCAGCCGGGCCTGATCCAGAAGGCGATGTACCCGCGCGACTGGGCACACAGCGGATGCTCGAGTGGTACCGCTTGTGTCAGGAGAACGCCCCTGCCGACGGTGCCTGGCACCTCGGGCACGCGCACAGCCGGCGCCGGGATCTGCACGCTGTTTTCGATCGTCGCCTCGGTGAACCAAGCCGTCACGGCCACCGGCTCGGTCGCCGAAGCCGCGCGGACAATCGGGGCAACAAGAAGAACGCAGACGAGAACGACAGTCTTCATGGCCAGCTCCCTATTGCGGGGTTAGCTCGTAGGAAGGACACGCTAGCGTCGAGATCATCGGAACACAATAAGAACCGCCCGCTGGCTCAGCGTGGCCGGCAAGAATACGGTCGGCGGGAGACGCCGGTCTCTTCTCGCGCTCACTCACCTTCGGCCACTCCATCTTCACCTGCTGTTTCCTCCGGCTGCTCAAGCTGCCGCTCGAGCCAATTGCGGTGTGCATCGAGTGCCTGCTTGATCTCCTCCGGTGTCCAGGTCTCCGGGGTAATGCGCCCCGACTCACGGAGCCTGGCAACATGGTTTGCGGCAACGATGGCAGTGTCCTCGTCGTCGGAGTTCAACCCCTCGAGCAGCACACGGTGGATCTTGGAGGCATCGTCGTTGATCAGGTTCATGGCGATCTCGATCCGGACCTTGAGGTCACCCGTGTCCATGAGCTCGGCGAGGCGCTCAGCAAGCTCGGGCGGAGCATCGGGATCGCTGCGCAGCACCATGAGATACGATACGGCCAACTGACGCGTTCCCTGGTGCGGAGCGTCAAGTGCAGCAGAAGACACGTGTGCCAGGACCGGCTCGAAGTCGGAGAGCATCGTCGCGCACTTGAGCACGCCTACCTCCTGCTTCTGCCCAGCGGCTCGCTCGAGCTCACGCGCCAGGAGGTGCTTGACGCGCTCTTGCGGTTCGCCGATGGAGGCGAGGAGCTGGATCGCCGTCATGCGCTCGGTGTATTCTCCACTCCCAAGTTTTTCCTCAAGAAAGGGGCGGAGCGGGGGGCCGACCTCCGTGAGCTTGAGCCGCGCCGGGAGACCAACGTCAACCATATGGCCAGGCATGCTGCCGGCGGCTGCCCCTACCCTGTGGTGATTCTGGTCGAAAAACGCCTACTCTGACATGGGCCCAGGGAACGCAGGTGAACCCAAGGACTGTAGCGAACCGCAGAAGACAACATGAACATGGGACGCCGGCGTGACCATCGCCGTTCAATGCGCCTCTCAGAGAGGGCGGGGACCTACTCGTGTCGTGCCCCAGATCGTGCATTGACTCTCAGCTCGAAACCGGCTAAACCATCATTTGAAATAATCGTTTAACCTGGTGTTGAGAGAGACACGGTTGGCATGAAGCAAGTGAACGAGCAGGATGAGGGCACGCGGGGGCGCCTCCTGGAGGCTGCCTCTAAGCTGTTCGCGGAGAAGGGCTACCATAACGCGACCATCGCCCAGATCTGTGCGCAGGCCGGCGCCAACGTCGCGGCAGTGAACTACTACTTCCGCCACAAGGAGGACCTTTACGTTGAGGCATTCCGCCGGGCGTTTCTGTTGTCCATCGAGGCCCACCCCCCCGATGGTGGCGTTGGACCGGAGGCGCCCGCCCAAGAGCGGTTTCACGGACGCATCCTCTCGCTGATGCATCGAGTGCTCGATCCGGACAACCTCGAGTTCGACATCGTCCACAAGGAAATGGCGAACCCGACAGGGCTGCTCAACGAGGTGATGCACGAGTGCGTCGAGCCAATACGACGAGGCTTCGCGGACGTAGTCCGGGAGTTGCTGGGCCCGCACGCACCGGAAGCACAGGTCGTTCTCTGCCAGGCAAGTGTCGAGGCGCAGTGCTTCCACCACACCGTCCCTGCGCGCAGGTCTGGTTGCTCACACATGAAAAGGCCGCACCCCGGGATGCCCGCGGACCTGAGCGTCGAGGCACTCGCCGGCCATTTGACTCGTTTTAGTCTCGCTGGAATCCGGGAAGTACGCCGCCGCGTTGAAAGCGGCGAGCCGGGCAATATGGAGTGAACGGATGCGATCGAACGTCAGGCAAAGAGCCAAGATGAAACAACAGGCGGCACGCAGTCTCGCACGTTGGGCCACGTTGGTCGCCGCCATGTGTGTGGTCCTCAGCATCCTCTCGTCATGCACGCGGCGAAGTGATGATGCCCCGTCCCCGGTGGCGCTTCCGGAGTCGTTCTCAGCGAGCGGGGAGGCGGCTGCACCGGAGCAATGGTGGACAAGTTTCGGCGATCCGGGGCTTGATCGGTTCATCGAGCAAGCGCTCGAAGGCAACTTCAGCCTCCGCATCGCCTGGGACCGGCTGGACCAAGCGCGTGCGGTCGCCCGGAAGACCGGCGCCGCCTTGTGGCCGGACGTCGAGGCCGGCGCGAGCGCCTCGCGCTCCGAACAGGAACCGAACGAGTCAGATCGGAGCGACAGCGAATATGCGCTCGGCCTCGCGGCCAGCTACGAGGTGGATTTGTGGGGACGCGTCCGCTCGAGGCGCGATGCAGCCCGACTGGACGCGCACGCCGCCGGACGCGAGTTGCACGCCGCCGCCATCACACTGACAGCGGAGGTGGCCCGGACGTGGTTCCAGCTCATCGAGCGCCACACCCAGTTGGCCCTGCTCGACGAGCAGATCGAAGCCAACGCGAAGTACCTGGACGTCATCACGCTGCAGTTCCGTCGCGGCCAGGCATCGGCGACCGACGTGCTTCAGCAACGCCAGCTCGTCGAGTCGGTTCGAGGCGAGCGGCTCCTCGTCGAGTCGGACGCCATGGTGCTGGAGCACCAACTGGCCGTGCTGGTCGGACGCGCGCCGGGCACGCTGACGCTGGATGTGCCGCGGGCGCTCCCATCCCTGCCGCCCATGCCGCGGACGGGCGTACCGGCCGAGCTCGTTCGATACCGGCCCGACATTCGAGCGGCGGAACTGGCGATCCGTGCAGCCGACCGGCGTGTGGCCGAGGCGATTGCCGACCGGTTCCCCAGGCTCGGGCTGACGCTCAACGCCAACACATCGGCCGACGAGGTTGGCGGCCTGTTCGACAGTTGGCTCGCGACCCTCGTCGCCAATCTCACCGCCCCGCTGTTCGATGCCGGCGGGCGGCGTGCCGAGGTCGAGCGGACGCGCGCCGTCCTCTCGGAACAAGTCAACACATACGGTGCTGCGGTTCTGGCAGCCCTCAAGGAGGTCGAGGACGTACTCGCCCAGGAAGCCAAGCAAGCCGAGTATGTGGCCAGCTTGCGCACGCAGCTCGGCCTGTCCGAACAGGCCACGACCCAAACACTGAACGACTACAGAACGGGCGCATCGGACTTCACTCGCTACCTGACCACGTTGCTCTCGCACCAGAGACTCCAACGCACCTTCGTCCAGGCCGAGCTCCAGCTTGTGCTCTACCGCATCGGCCTGTACCGGGCGTTGGCCGGCGCGTGGGAACTGCCGCGGCCATGGGACCCCGCGCTGGATCAGCCGCCCGAGACTGAACCAGACCAGCCTGATGAACACGCGCCCGTCACCGAATCGGGATCCAGAAGGTAGAAGCCATGCAGACACCCAACGCAGATACTGCAAACCGCACGACCGAACACGAATCCGACGGTGGCGCGATTGGGCACCACGCCCGATCTGTCGCCGGCCTCCTCATAGGACTCGTCATCCTGGCTCTTGGCATCGCCATTGCCGTTCTGTGGCTGGCCAACAAGCCCAAGGCACAACGCCGCCCGCCCCAATCCACGGCCACACTCGTCGAGGTGACAGCCGTGCAGCAACACGACGAACAGGTTGTCCTGCGCGCCATGGGCACCGTCGTGCCGGCCAGGAGCATCAGCCTTGCCGCTCGCGTCAGTGGCCAGATCACCAGCGTGGAGCCGCAGTTTGTCCCAGGCGGGCGTTTCGATGCCGGGGGCGATATCCTCAAGATCGACGAGAAGGACTACAAGCTCGTGGTGCTGCAACGGCTCAGCGACTTGGCCAGGGCCCAGTCCGACCTCAAGGAGGAGCTGGGCCGGCGGGCCGTGGCGCGGCGTGAGTACGAGCTGCTCGCACAGGACGTCGAAGATCAGGACAAGGAACTCTTGCTCCGCGAGCCGCAGTTGGCCATGGCCAAGGCGGCCGTCGCCGCCGCCGAGGCCGCGCTGCAGAGAGCTCGCCTCGACGAGCAACGCACGAAGGTCACCGCGCCCTTCAACGCCATGGTCCAGTCAAGGAACGTCGATGTGGGCTCCCACGTCAGCGGTGGCACGATGCTCGCCTCGCTGGTCGGCACGGATGAGTACTGGGTCGAAATCTCCGTCCCTCTCGACGAGCTGAGATGGATCGGCATTCCCGGCTTCAACGCCAAGACCGGTTCTGATGCGCGCATCTTCTGCACGGCCGCGTGGGGGAAGGACGTGTTCCGCGTCGGCACGGTGACACGTCTGATGACGGACCTCGAGCCGGAGGGGCGAATGGCTCGCCTGCTCGTGTCGGTCGCTGACCCGCTCGAGCTCACATCGGCCTCGGGCGAACGGCACCCACTGATCCTGGGCTCGTTCGTCCGCGTCCAGATAGACGGCAGGACGCTGCCGGACGCCGTCAGCGTACCACGCACGGCCGTGCGGGACGGCAATCGCGTCTGGGTCATGCAAGACGACAACACGCTTGCCATCCGCGACGTGGCGATTACCTGGAGCGATAGCGAGCACATCTACGTCACCGGCGGCCTTGCCGACGGCGACCGCCTGATCATCAGCGACCTGGCCGCCCCCGTCCAAGGCATGGCGCTCCGGGCAACAGACATGGCATCGGCGTCTCCCGGGCCTCGCACGCCGGACGAAGCAATGCCGGCACAGACGCGGGAGGATCAGCAGTGAGCGCTCCTCTTGAAACGCGGAACTCGCGCGGCCCGATCGCCTGGATGGCCGGACACTCCGTTGCGGCCAACCTCATCATGTTGGTCTGCCTCGTCGGCGGCTTCCTCGCTTTGCGCAACATCAAGAAAGAGGTGTTCCCCGACCTGCAGATCGACGCCGTACGGGTGAGCGTCGCCTACCCGGGCGCGAGCCCCGAGGAAGTCGAGAGCGGCATCGTGCTCGTCGTCGAGGAGGCCATCCGTGGTCTCGACGGCATTGATGAAGTGAGTGCCGTGGCTAACGAAGGTTCGGCGACGGTCACGGCCAGCTTGCTGGTCGGCGCGGACGTGCAGAAGGTGACCCAAGATATCCAAGGCGAGATTGACCGCATCACGAGCTTGCCCGACGACGCCGAGGAGCCGCAGGTCAGCGCCGTCTCACATTCACGCGGGGTCCTCGACGTAGTCCTGTACGGCGACATCGAGAAAACCGTCCTCCACCAAATCAGCGAGCGAATGCGAGACCAGTTCCTTCAGGATCGCGACATCACGCAGGTGGAGCTGTCCGGCGTCCCCAGCCTGGAGATCAGCATCGAAGTCCCCGAAGAGACGCTGCGGCGCTACGGTCTCACTCTCGACGAAATCGCGTCGCGGCTGAGCAAGGCATCGGTTGACGTGCCCGGCGGCGGGTTGAAGGCGGAAGGCGGCGAAATCCTGGTGCGCGTCAAGGAGCGCCGCGACTATGGGCGGGAGTTCGCCCAACTGCCGGTCATCACGGCCGCTGACGGCAGCCAGGTGCTCCTGGGCGAGATCGCCACAGTCAACGACGGCTTCGCCGACACGGATCGCTACACGCTCTACAACGGCAGCCCGGCCGTCATCCTCGAAGTGTACCGCGTCGGTGACCAGACACCCACTCAGGTGGCCAACGCCGTGCGCCGCCAACTGGAGGAGTTCACCCCGATGCTGCCACCGGGCGTGAAGGCGGCCATCCACCACGATATGTCCGACGTCTATCAGCAACGCGTCAACCTGCTGCTCAGGAACGGCGCCATCGGGCTGGGCTTGGTGCTCATTGCACTCGGCCTGTTCCTCGAAGCGCGCCTGGCGTTCTGGGTGATGATGGGCATCCCCATCTCGTTCCTGGGCTCGTTCCTTGTGCTGCCCACCACCGACGTGACGATCAACATGGTGTCGCTCTTCGCCTACATCATCGCGCTGGGCATCGTGGTGGACGACGCCATCGTCGTCGGCGAGAACATCTATCATTACCGGCAGGCGGGCTTGCCGTTCCTGCGCGCCGCCGTCCGCGGCGCGCGCGAGGTCGTGATGCCGGTGACGTTCAGCATCTTGACGAACATCGTCGCCTTCCTGCCCATCTACTTCATCCCGGGCGTCATGGGGAAATTCTTCAAGATGATCCCCGTCGTCGTGTGCATCGTCTTCCTCGTCTCGCTCGCCGAGAGCCTCTTCGTGTTGCCCGCGCACCTCGCCCACCAGCGGGCCAGGCGCCGTCGTGCCCTGACCAAGTGGCTCCACGAGAAGCAGCAAGCATTCAGTCACGGCTTCGCCAACTGGGTGCGACGCCGCTACGGGCCGTTCCTCACGGTGGCCCTCAAGCACCGCTACGTCACCGTCGCCGCGGCCATCAGCATCCTGGTCATGACGCTCGCGTACGCCCTCAGCGGCCGGATGGGGTTTCAGCTCTTCCCCGTCGTCGAGTCCGATTTCGCCGACGCCAGCGTCGTCATGCCGTACGGCACGCCCGTGGCCAAAACGGAAGCTGTCATGCACCGCCTGCTCGAGAGCGCCCGGCAGGTCGTCAAGGAATCGGGGCACCCTGAGCTGGTCGAGTCAATCATCACCGAGATCGGCCGGGGCGGCAGCCACACCGGCTCGATCCGCGTCGAGCTGGCCGAGCCGGAGGTGCGCGAAGACATCATGAGCACGAGCGAGTTCGCCCAGCAGTGGCGCCGGATCGCCGGCGAGATTGCCGGCACCGAGTACCTTCGCTTCTCGGCCGAAGGCGGTGGCCCGGGCAGCCGCGGCCGGGCGATCGCCATCGAGCTGACCCATCGCGACACCGCCGTGCTCGAGCGCGTGAGCCAACGCCTGGCCGCCGAACTTGCGACGTACCCACGCGTCAAGGACGTGGATGATGGTTTCCAGCCGGGCAAACAGCAGCTCGACTTCGCCATCAAGCCGGAGGGCAAGAGCCTCGGGCTGACGGCAGCGGACGTGGCCCGCCAGGTGCGCACCGCGTTCTACGGCGCCGAGGTGCTCCGGCAGCAACGCGGCCGCAGCGAAATCAAGGTCGTCGCCAGGCTGCCCGAGATCGAACGCTCGTCCGAGCAGACGATCCATGACCTGCTCGTCCGCGCGCCGAACGGCACGTACGTGCCGCTTCGCGAGATCGCCGACATGAAGCGGGGCCGCGCCTACACCTCGATCAATCGGCGCAACGGCCGACGCGTCGTGCAGGTCACGGCCGACATCACGCCGCGAAGCAGAGCGAACGAAGTCCTGGCCGATCTGACCGCAAGCGTCCTGCCCGGCCTGACGACCACCTACCCCGGATTGAACTATAGCTTCGAGGGTCACCAGGCCGACATGCGCGAAAGCATGGCGAGTTTACAGCTTAGCTTTGTGCTCGCTCTGCTGGCGATCTACGCCATGCTCGCCATCCCATTCCGAAGCTACACCCAGCCGTTCATCGTCATGATGAGCATTCCGTTCGGCATCGTGGGCGCCATCCTCGGCCACCTCATCATGGGCTACGATCTGTGCATCCCGAGCATGTTCGGAATCGTGGCGCTCTCGGGCGTTGTCGTGAACGACTCGCTCGTGATGATCGAGTTCGCTAACCGTCGGCTCGTCGAAGGCGGGACGTCGCACGGCGACGCAATCCATGCAGCCGCCATCCGGCGCTTCCGCCCCATCATGCTCACGACCGTCACCACGTTCTGCGGCCTGGCACCGATGATGTTCGAGACCTCGCGCCAGGCCCGGTTCCTCGTCCCGATGGCCCTGTCGCTCGGCTTCGGCCTCGTGTTCGCCACCACCATTACACTCATCATCGTCCCGTCTCTCTTCCTCATCGTCGAGGACGCCAAGCACGCCGCCGGCAAGATCGCCCGCGTGCTGTCGCCTGCAACATCCGGCCCGACACGGCAACCGCGCGCTGAGGCAGCGCATGCCGAGCAGCGCCAAGCCGAGGAGGACGGCATCGGCTGATGCAGCAGGCAAACGCCCGACTGACCGAAGGACCGATCCCGCGCACGCTCGCCACCATGGCCGGCGGCATGCTCATCGGCTTTTTCGCCGCGGCCGCGTTCAACATCACCGACACCTACTTCGTGGCCCAACTCGGCACGCGCGAGCTGGCGGCCATGAGCTTCACGTTCCCCGTGGCCATGACCATCCACAGCCTGGCGATGGGCATCGGCATCGGCGCCGCCGCCGTGATCTCCAGGCGCATCGGTCAGGGCTCGCTCAGCCAGGTCAAGCGCCTCACAACCGATACGCTTCTGTTGGCCGTCGTCTGCGTGGCCGTCCTCGTCACGGTCGGGCTGATCACAATGCGTCCGCTCTTCACCCTGCTCGGCGCCGAGCCGGACGTGCTGCCGCTCGTCGAGCAATACATGCGGATCTGGTACATCGGCGTCGGCTTCGTGATCGTGCCGATGGTGGGCAACAACGCCATCCGGGCAACCGGCGACACGCTTTCGCCAAGTCTCATCATGCTTGTGGACCTCGGCCTGAACATCGTCCTCGATCCGCCGCTGATCTTCGGCTTCGGTCCCATTCCCGCCATGGGCATCGCGGGCGCAGCACTCGCCACGGTGTTCTGTCGCGCGCTGGCGCTCGTGGCCTCGCTCTACGTCCTGGGCAGGCGAAAGAGGATGCTCACACTGGAACGGCCAAGTTGGGCCAGGCTCCTCGACTCATGGAAGCACGTGCTCCACATCGGCATCCCGTCCGCCGCAACGTTCATGCTGCAGCCGCTCTACATCGGAATCCTCGTGCGCCTCGTGGCCTGGTTCGGCACCCCGGCCGTTGCCGCGTTCGGCGCCGGAACTCGCGTGCAGATGCTGGCCGGGTTGCCCATCATGGCGCTGGGCGCTTCGACCGTGCCGTTCGTCGGCCAGAATCGGGGTGCAGGACGATTCGATCGAATCGTCAAAGGCCACACCGCGAGCTTCCTGTTCTCCCTCGGATGGGGAGCCGTGTGCGTCATCGTGCTGCTGGCGCTTGCCCGGCCCATCGCCGGCCTGTTCAGCAGCGACCCCCTGGTGCGCCGCTACCTCGTGCTGCTGCTGTGCATCGCGCCGCTTGCCTACGGCTTCAGAGGGCTCGGCCATATCTCAATGAGCGGCATGAACGCCATCGGCAAGCCGTACCATGCCGCCGCTGCCATGCTGACGCGCCTCTGCGTGCTCTGTGTGCCGCTCGCGGCCGTTGGGGCTGCGCTCTTCCGCTACACAGGGCTCCTCTGGGGCGCGACGGCCGCAGAGGTCATCGCCGGCCTTCTCATGGCGTGGTGGGTCCGCCGCCTCTACGCCAAGAGCGCCCGCGAAGCCGCCGCCCACGCCGAGCCAAGCACATACCAAAACCTCACCACCAGCGCAGCAGGCCTTGATCCATAACGAGCACCCGTCAACCTCGGGCGTTCTCCGCTCGTCGTAGCTGCGACTCGTTCCCCGCCTTCGCCTATGGCTGAAAGAAGATGTAGTAGAGGATGAAGAGCACAGCAAGGACATAGAGCAGCGGCTTGACCTCGCGGCCGCGCCCGGTGAGCAGCTTGATGGCCGGATACGAGATGAAGCCGAACGCGAACCCGTTGGCGATCGAGTACGTGAGCGGGATGCCGATCATGATGAGGAACGCGGGCACCACCTCGGTCGCGTCGCGCCACTCGATGCGCGTGACCACCTGCATCATCATGCTGCCGAGGTTGGTGACTGTTCCTAGTTTCCCGAAGTCGCCGCGTCAAGCCGCGTGGATCTTCGCCCAGGCCATGGTGAGGTCGTCGAGCAGGGCGGCGCCGGCGGCGAAGCTCGTGATCGCGTGCTGGATGGCGGTGATGGCGTGATGCGGCTCGGCGTGCGAGTGGCTCGCGGCCAGCGAGGCGAGGCGCTTGGTGCCGACCGGCTCGCCCGAGGGGCTGCGCGCGTCAATCGCACCGTCGGTGTAGATGAAGAGCGCGTGGTCGGGCGAGATCGGGCACGTCTCGGCCGTGATCGGCGAGCCGGGGTCCACCCCGAGCATCATGCCGGTGGGGCCGAGGGTGGCCTTCACCTCACCCTGGCACAGCAGCAGCGACGGGCAGTGGCCGGCCGAGGCGTAGGTGAGCGTGCGCCGATCGGCGTCAATGACGCCGTAGAACACGGTGGCCATCCGGAGCGACCTCGACGCCTTCTTGCACACCAGCGCGTTGGCCGTGTGCAGCACGGCGGCCGGGTCGCGCACGTTCATCGCACACGAGTGCAGGATGCTTTTGGCCTCCATCATGAAAAGCGCCGCAGGCAGGCCCTTGCCCATGATGTCGCCGACGCAGATGCCCAGCGCGCTGTCGGGGTGCTCGATGAAGTCCACAAAGTCGCCGCCGACCTCCTCGGCCGGGACACAGAGCGAGGCGCAGCCAACGCCGGCCAGGTGCGTCGGCGCAGGCGGCAGCGCATCGCGCTGGATGGCGGCACTGATCTCGAGCTCGCGCTCGAGCCGCTCGCGTTCGGCGATCGTCGTGCGGATCTCCTCGACGAGCTTGGCGTTCTCGAGGTGGACGGCGATCTGCTTGGCCAGCCCGGAAAGCAGGATGAGGTCGGCGCGCGAGAA
>Ga0272444_10005567_pt1 | contig 10889 bp, 8 predicted proteins | sample SSMForm13_FD_201033 | JGI IMG/M metagenome (GOLD analysis project Ga0272444, IMG submission 201033) | Marine sediment archaeal communities from Little Sippewissett salt marsh, Falmouth, MA, United States - SSM-Form-13 | ecosystem: Environmental > Aquatic > Marine > Wetlands > Sediment ... | reverse complement strand
CTCTCGAGTGCTGAAAGCTGTCACTTCACAATCCATACGACTGGCAAACTGAATAGCGAGATGACCCAATCCTCCAATACCTATTACAGCCACCCGAGCGCCGGGACGCCCGTATTTTTCAAGCGGTGTGTAGACAGTTGCTCCTCCGCAGAAAAGAGGAGCCGCACTAGCCGATTCCAGTTCGGGCGGCAAGGGGAAGACGAATCGATTCTGGGCTATCACGTAGTCTGCGAACCCTCCGTGGTGTCCCATACAAGTTGCTTCATGATGGCGGCAAACGACCTCCTTACCGGCCTCACACCATTCACAGACTCCGCAGGAACCGCACTGCCAGCCAATCCCCACTCTGGTCCCAGATTCAAATCCCTTTCCGCTCTCAACCACGCCAACGACCTCGTGCCCAGGGAGCAGTGGGAAAAAATCCCCCCAATCACCGTCGACAAGGTGCACATCAGAATGGCAGATACCGCAATGAGTGACCCTAACCAGAACTTCGTCTTCTCTCGGTTCGGCCTCATAGTGAAAGGGCTCCAGAACCCCTTTGGCTCCATGAGCCGCATACCCTTTAATCTTCATAGCTACCTCCTGGTCACATCTCAATCGGAACAGACTGAACCTCAGTCAACAGGTCGGTCTTCCGAGGTCCCTTTGGCAATTGACTCCGATTGTAACGAAAAGGAGCGGGAAGTCGAGCTTTGCAGGTGCCTGGGCTTGCTCTCAGGGCTCATAGACCTGTTTTTTCCAGGTCTGTTCTCACAAATCGGAAAAGGAACCTGGACATTTACAGGGATTTCGATCAATGATCTAGTCTGCAGAATCCGAGTTCTGCGCACATACCCGGGAAGGATGACAAGGCCTTGACAGAACTGGTTGAAGCTCAAGTTGTTGTTATAGGTGCTGGCTCTGCTGGAATTACATTTGCGCTGCAGGTGGCCGATCAGGGCGTTCGTGTAGACCTGTTTACGAAAGAGAGGGAGGCCTTTGAATACCCGGAGAGTTCGAGCAGTGTTCTTCTCGCAGGAGGCTATGCGGCGGTTCCCTTCGAAAACGGCATACCATCGACAGCAGACTCTATCGAGACCCATGTCCAGGACACGCTTGCGGTAGGGGGAAAGCTCAACTCAGAAAGAGCCGTGAGGCACTTTATAAAGGGTTTCCCTCACGTCATTAGCTGGTTGGAAGAAAAAGGAATTCGATTTGACTCGGATCTTCACTCCGAAGGAAGCCATTCCGCCAGCAGGGTCTACCATGTTAGCGATCGAACCGGTCAGACGGTAATGGCGAAGCTGGGGCAGCTTGCCAACGCTCATCCCAACATCTCCGTCCACCCGAACCACATGGCGATTGATCTGATCACCAGCAAAAAAGCAGACCGCGGGCGGGAAAGAGTGGATACGTGTCTTGGTAGCTATATCTTGGATATGGATTCGAACTCAGTCAAAACTGTCGTGGCGGACGCAGTCGTGGTGGCAACTGGAGGTCTTGGGAAAGTCTTTATGTATACGACCAATCCAGACACAGCTTCCGGCGATGGTTTTGCAATGTGTTACCGGGTTGGACTGCCGCTTGTAAATATGGAGTTCGTCCAATTCCACCCTACAGTTCATTACGACCCTACGGCATCAGAAGAATCCGAAAGAAGGGTTCTTTTCACAGAGGCGCTGAGGGGCGCCGGCGCATTCCTGAAGTTGGATCGAAACGATACTGAAGATTTTGTCCTCCGGTATGATCCAAGGGGTTCCAGGGCAAGCAGAGACGTGGTGACGAGAGCAGAAGATTTAGAGATGAAACGGCGCGGTTTGGAGTTCGTGTGGCTCGACTGCACTGTGATTGACCCAGACCAGCTCAGAACAGGATTCCAGACCTTCTACGACTTCTGTATCAGTAAAGGAGTGGATCCCACCCAGGAGCCGGTCCCAGTGGTGTACGCCGCTCATTACGCCAACGGTGGAGTATTGGTCAATCTGGATGGAGAGACAATCTATCCAGATGGGAGCGGAATAGAGAACCTCTACGTGGTCGGCGAAACAGCCTATACAGGACTTCACGGCGCAACCAGGCTTGCAAGTAACTCGGGCCCTGAGGCAATAGCTATGTCCTTGTCGGCTGCAGCCCGGTTTTTGAGTCACCGTAGCAGCGTCGGCGAGAGTAGGAAAGTTCCTTTCTGGAACCCGGGAAGTGCGACCGCCTCGGAAGAACGAGAACGGCTCGAGGAGTACTGGGACGGGATCCGAAGGATAATGACCAAGAAATGCGGAGTTGCCAGAGATGCAGACAGCTTGAAGGCGGCACTCACGGACATGAGCAACTACAAGTCTCAGCTAAATCAGTACTATTGGGGCTATTTTCTCGAGAGAGACACGCTGGAAGTCCGAAACATTCAAGACGTCTCGGAAGTTATTCTCTCCTGCGCCTTCTTCCGTCAGGAGACTCGGGCATGCCATGCGCGTACCGACTATCCCAAAACGAAACCAGAGTATGAGGCATGTACGGTCATCAAGAAGGAACAGGAACCGTACCTGATGCCCGCACAGCAAATGTAATTACAGTCGTCGCGGAGGCTAAAGCAGCACAATGGGACAAAGGCAGAGATTCCCTCGCCCCCTTCAATCACCTTCGAGAGTTAAGTTCAGGTAGAAACAGCTTATGACGACCAAACAGGCTCCGGCGGAAAATCCAAGCGTCGTTATCACAGGGGCATCAACCGGAATCGGGGAAGCCTGTGCTCATTACCTGGACAGGAGAGGATTTCAGGTATTTGCAGGCGTGAGAAGTCGCTCCGATGGAGAACGACTCAAAAAGAAGGCGTCCAATCGGCTCATACCATTATTCATTGATGTAACGGACGGCGAAGCCATCGCTAAAGCCGCCAAAACTGTAAAAGAAACCGTTACTGACTTCGGTCTCACTGGTCTCATCAATAACGCGGGGATAGTGGTAGGCGGTCCATTGGAGCTAGTTCCAGTCGAGCGCTTGAGACTGCAACTGGAAGTCAACCTCATTGGTCAAATTGCAACAACCAAGGTTTTTCTCCCCTTGCTTCGTAAGGCAAAGGGCCGCATCGTGAATATGAGCTCCATCAGCGGACGAATCGCCGCACCCATGATCGGGCCTTACGCTATTTCAAAATTCGGCATGGAAGCCTTCACCGATTCTCTGCGGCGCGAACTCTATCCGTGGGGATTACACGTAAGTTCAGTTGAGCCCGGGGCGATCGACACACCGATTTGGGGGAAAGCGATTGATCGTGCGGATATCGTACTCGACAAGATCCCGAAAGAAGCCCGAGATCTCTACGGTGAAAGAATCGAAGAGGCGCAAAGAGCAGCTGTCAAGATGAGTGAAGCGGCTATTCCAACAGTTGAGGTCGCCAAGGTGGTTCACCACGCCCTAACAGCATCAAGACCCAAAACGCGCTACCTGGTAGGCAAAGATGCGAAAAGAATAGCACGGCTAGCATGGCTCCTCCCAGACAGGGCGATGGATTGGATCATGCGGAGGTCAAAGTAGAAAACATGGTCTCTATCAGTTTAAGAAGGCCGATAGCTATCTTTTGGGGTCAATCTGTCCTGGCAATCCCCCTGCTTGTTGCTGTAGCCTCTTTATCCTGCGGACATGACAACCCGATAGAGTCCTTCTCGACCGGTGGCCACACCGTCTACCATCTGCGCACTGGAAAGATCGAGTCTGCTGGAAGCGCCATCATCTCGGCCGCCTACGACGGGACAGTGCTGTGTCACCGCCCTGACGGAGTCCTGCACTGGAAAGCAGAGACCGGTGGCAACTTCCCGTTTGACATGGCAGTCGCAGACATCGACGAAGACCAACTGGACGAGACGCTGGTTGCTTCCGCTGATGGCAACCTGTATGCATTCGACCAAGATGGATCCCGTTTGTGGGTTTTCGAGCGAACCCCACCACTCTTCCAGGTTTGCACGGCTCGTTTGAGCAACGGTTCGACCGTCATCCTGACTGGCGGAGTCGAACAGACTCTCTACACATTGTCGCCCCAAGGAAGCATCCTTGGAATGCTGCAGACAGAGGCCTGCATTCGCCACCTGAGAGCAGGAAACATTCTGGCGAGTGATCGAGACCATGTCGCCTTGGCCACAGCAAGCAGGGGACTTAGCGGCGACCTCTCCCTGCATTTAATTGATCCCGCAGACACGTCAGTTCAATGGAGACGCGAGAACCTGGGGACACACGCCCACAACTCAGGCAAACGTTTCTTCAGCATGGCGATATTGGATCTCAACAAAGACGGGCGGGATGAGATCTTGCTTAGCAACAGCTGGGGGGAACATGGCCGAATCTTCGCATATGATTCCCAGGGTGAAGAAGTGTTCACTACCCAGGACCAGAAGATCCCGAACGTCCCCTACCGCATGAACCTGCTCCGGCATGTCTACCTGCCGAAGGATGAGTTCGTCCTTGGTCACTTTGGCAACATCTTGATCGTGTATAACCTTGACGGCTCCTGCCGAGAGGTCTTGACGGGCCCATATTCCTTTGCAGATGGAACCTTCGACCCGGAAACGAATACATACTTCATGGGCAGTTCAGTTTCAGGAGGAGACGGTATCTACACCCTTCATCTGGATCGCCCTGATTGGCGGGAGGACTACGCTGGCATGAAGGCGGCAGGTCGGCTCGCAAGGATGGAGACGAACTACGAGCAACTGAAAGAACAGATTGCCCTCTTCGCCCCACCCTCCTACCAGCCAGAACCCAGAGATGCCGTTGTTCTTGGTCGGAAACCAGAAGGCCGTGAGTATCAACACCTCCGGTTTCTTTCGGGACGGACCTGGAGTCAGAAACTCGAGAATCGAGACCAGCTTTGGTGCAGAGACATCGATCGGCGAAGGAAATACGACATGTCGGCCGATGAAATCGTAGATGCAGCGCGCTCTATGGAGAGAGAGGGCCTCGATTTCGTGGTCTGGGCCGGGCACGGACACGCCGTTCATTTTCCGCTGTCAACCTTTAGAAGGATATTTGAGGCGGCGCCTGAGCACCTGTTCGGATTCGAGTTTGCCGAAATGGAAGGCGTAGACCAGGAAATGCAGGAGGTGGTCGATCAAATCCTGCTTCCTGTTGCTGAGATGTGCCGGATGAATGGTAAACACATCATCCTGAGAAGCAAGAACATCTATTGGAACGGGACCTGTTACCTGCCATTCTTGAAAAGGGTTCTGCTAAACTCGCAGTATAGCGGTGTTTTCATTCCAGCGCTTGAAGAGACCAACTGCAGAACTCAAGAGTTGAGCTTGGCTGGACGTATTGGGCTCTGGGTTACAGGCAGTTTTGATCGCTGGGCCTGCCGTATGGTCACCGACAATGCCAACTTTGATCGAATGTGGGAATGGGCTGGGCAGCAGCTTCCGAATCATCATCTTCGCCATCTGGTATCTCGCGCTTCATTGGGTTCCGACCTCTTCTTCAACAGCATTCACCAGGGGCCTTTCACTGAATCCGTCTATGAAAAGATCATTCCTTTCTATGAGATGGTCGAAAAGGGCATAGTATACATCCCAAAACGGAATGAACTGCTTTCCCTCTCTGAGATAGCGTTTGGTATGCGAAGTCCGCCATCCAGTTCTTTCATCCGCCATGGAGTAAACGGTCATCATTATCGGTACCCTGTGGACAGGCATCCACCAATGGTCTTCGACCGTCTCGATTGTTACTGGGCAGGTGCGCCGACTGCACCCCATGACCCGTCCTTCTATGCCATGCAGCTTCGCCGGCGAATGTGTAACTACCTGCCATTCAACTCTTTTGGACTTGTACCGATAATTCCCTCCGATGCAGGAAATGTCGAACGCTTCAAACAAGTCTTTGAAACAGATGGGCAGTACTTCTACGATCAAAGGGGAGAAAGATTCAGTGCGGCTCAACATAAACCGACAGTAGAAAGAACGCTTCGGGCTGCCTCAACACGCCTTCCGGTCCGCGTGCGCGGAGCCGTACACTGGTCGGTCGCTAGACTAGACCCTACCCATGTCCGAATCACGCTGATCGATCCCGGCTATCTTGACCCGGCCGACAGACAGGCAACAATCATTCTCCAGCACCTCGACGGCATCGCCTGTAAAGACATACTGAGCCGTGAAGATCTCTTGATCGAAAACGGCCAAATTGAGCTTACTGTACCTGCTGGGATTTTCCGAGTCCTTGATATTGAACACCGATAAACAGTAGCTGCATCCGCCTATTTCGGTGTCCCATTCCTTTCCCCTTCGCTCCAGCGTGCCGGTAGCAGCAGCAGAAACCAGCAACTGGCCTTAACGGCCGCACCGATTCCGACCATGACAGAGAAAGCCGCACCGTTGCCGATGCTCTGAATCAAAAGTCCGTAACCGACTCCCCCAATCCATTCTCCCAGGGAACTGGCAAGATTCGTCAAGGCATCAGAACCGCGAAGACCGTGGCCGCAGCTTTTGGCGGGCAGACACGGGCCGCCAGATCGAGCTGGATCAAGCTGGCAGTCATCCAAGTCACTCCGACAAGGATATGGATCATTACAGCTGCAGCTTTGCTATCCATCGTCCAGTAGGCCGCCTGACTCAACGCTCCCAGGACGATGGCACTGTGCGTAAGAAGTCTCATGGAAACACTCCGGCAGTAGAATCCGTAACCGATGCTGCCAGCGATACAACCCAGTGCCAGTAGCGAAAGAGTGTACCCGAAGAACTGTTCACTCCAGCCCAGCGTTTCCGTAATATGCATATAGACGACCGTGGTGGAGAGCGGATCCAGGCTCCAGAGAAACAGAAAGGCTGCTACGCCCAGCAGCACTGGTGAACGGCCCGAGCTTTTCAAAGCCTGCCATGTGTCTTCCAGGCTTTCTCGAGCCCGATGAGGTGTTTCGTCCACAAAACGCCATGCCATCAAGAGAGTGATCAACGCCAGCGCCGCGCAAACCAGAAAGGCTTCGTACTCCATCCCCATCTGGCTCAAGTAGCCTCCCAACACTCCGGTCACCAGAGTGGCCCCGTAACTCGCCGTCCACTGAACCGACTGAAACACTCCGGTCAGGCCCAAAGGCTGCCCTTTCTCGACCATCAAGGCATCAACCAGCACATCGCTAAAGGCAATCGCGACTGTCGGGGCCAGCAGCATCATCAAAAACCAGCTGTAGTTCCCGCCACTAGGACGAAAGACGTAAAGAACGGTAAAGCCGACCAGGGTAACGAGACTGGACATAATCAGATAGCTCTTCCGCCGATAACCAGCAAAAGGCAGGAAATCGGAAACCAGTCCGTAGACGGGTTTGAGCGTCCAGGGAATCGACACCGCGGCTGAGAAAGCCGAGATAAAAGCAACATTCTCGCCCCAGGTTTTCAAAAGGGACCGCACCGGTTGGGCCACCAGACCCGCAACCGGCTCGCCGACTCCTTGGACAAAATAGAGAACTGCAAATAGAGAGGCCAGACGGAATGGCTCAAACAAATGCTGCTCAACTTCAATCGAATCGGCTGATCCATGAACGTTACTCATGCTGCTTGAAGATTGAATCATTCATCTCGGCATCGACTCCAGCAAACCCAGAAAGAAAGAGCGAGCATTCGCACCTAAAGACTGGCTGCGGTATCCCCCTTCCTGCACCACCAGGATCCTGAAACCCAACTCTCCGATCAACCGTCCGTTCCACCTGAAATCCTCGCTATTCAGTTTCCAGGTTCCCGTCGGATCCCCTTTTGCCGGATCAAATCCAAGCGCCACGATCAGGAAAGCGGGACAAAACGAACCGATCGAAGCCAGGGCTTTCCGCAGAGTTCTTCGGTAACCTTTCCCTTCAAGGCTCTCTGGAAGCGGGAAATTGACATTGAAACCTTCTCCAGCCCCCTCCCCCTCTTCTTCCTCGAACCCAGAGAAGTAAGGATATGCAAACTTCGGGTGACCGTGAAGCGACACCGTCAAAATATCGGACCGGGAATAGAAAATTTCCTGCTGCCCGTTCCCGTGGTGGTAATCAACATCCAGGATGGCAACCTTCCCAAAGCCACTCATGTAGTGTGCCGCCACCGCGGCATTGTTGAAATAGCAGAAACCACCAAAACAGTCTCTCTCGGCATGATGGCCGGGAGGGCGGACCAGGCTGTAAGCTACACGACGACCTTCTAAGATCTCATCGGCAGCTGTCAAAGTGCAATCCACCGCCCGCTTGGCAGCACGGAAAGCATTCCGATGGATCGGAGTAAAGGTGTCGATGCAGTAGTAACCGGCCAATATGGATCGCTCCTTCGGCAGGCGGGCTCTGTTGCGAATCGGGAAGATATAGGGATAGAGAGACCGGCCTTCCCCCACCTCCTCACAGGCTTTCTTCAAATATGAGACGAGGGCAGGATCGTGAACCGCCGTGATATTGTTCAGGGATCGCTCTCGAGGCCGTTTCGTTTCGAACAGATCCAACGGTTCCAGGGCGCTGAGAATCCGGCTGATCCGCACCGGAGCCTCAACATAGCCTCTCTCACGGATGTGATGGATCTGGTGCCGGTCATTGATTACAAGCGCGGCCCGTTCCTTCCGAGGCTGAGCCAACCGGTGCGAGGGAACGGATTTGTAGTAGCGGTAGTCACGGAGTTTGATCGGATCGTCCTGGATCGATCGGATCACTTTCTCAGTGTACTCCGGGGTACACAGGTAAGCATACTTGCTCTGCAAGATGGATCTCACCACATTGCGGACCCACTTTCGCTGCAACGGTTCCAAATGATCCAGCGGATCGACCACCAGGAAAGGAGCGGCACTGTGATCTCGATCGGAGACCGGAGTCTCATAAGCAGTACCGACCATCGGTCGAGCTCCATAACGTTCGTAGAACCGGAGTCGAGCCGAGTTTGCAGCATACTTCTCCGGGGACACCGAGGCCTGATCGTCGGGGAGACATTCGAAGAACACAGCCCGACACCCCAACGCCAGGGCTTCGTCACGAACACTCTCGTAAAGGGCTCCGCCAATTCCACCACTTGTCTTACCAGTGGCTGCGGCAATATAGTCGAGGTAGAGAAAATGCAGAACGGGCTCATGAAGAAGCAGAGCAAATCCCATCACCTCCTTGTGGGATTTCTCTGCAACTAGAAGGACTGACCGAAACCCAAGCTTGAACGGATTTCGAAGCCTATCACCCAGCCCTTCGATGTCCCGAGGGGGAATCCCGGCGAACTGAGCCTTCAGTATCTTGCGAACCTGTTCCAGGGCCACTCTGTCCGCCGGCAAACAATCATCGTAGATTCTTCGTATGATAAACATATTGGATTAGTTAGAAAGGTACCTGAGTCGAAAAAAAGGAATGACTCCTCCAGTGGTGCGGATTCTAGCATCAAAATAGTCGATGTTGAAGAGAAACGTGAAAACATCAAGCAGGTAGACTTGGAGGCTCCAGTGTCCGCCATCAGGATACAATGGCCCAGAACAGGACAGTCGGTTCCTCCGAAACGAAAAAGGATTTCTATTTTCTATTGCCAGACGGCCTCCTGATTACTGTCCCTTTTTGGAATGAGGCGGGCTGGGGATACCGAAGTAGCGGTCAGTTCAGGTTGAAGTTGAGTTCTATAGACACCACAGCGTCCACAATTTCGCCGTCTTTTTCAGCAGGGCTTAGCTTCCACCCTTCGAAAATCCTGTTCAATGGTTCCCCGGCAAACGCGACATGCGGGCACTCAGCCAAAAGGTAGTTCTCAGAGTCTAGCAAACCGGATTTCTCTACGATTCCCAGAAACACCAAAAAGCTCGTATCTCTGCCCGTCACCTTCTTCCCTACAAGTTCACTGGGAACAGGTGGGGCAACATATTGGATCAACTCTGGCGACTTCAGCCCTTCTTCTCCCACCCGGTCGATACCGCTCGAGAAACTGACTGCCTGGAGCGGGGTGATAGCAAAGTAGAGACGGTCCACATCTGAGATTCTCAGAATCGTAGTCCTGTCCTGGGACAGGTTTGCCTTGACGTTCTTAAATCCGTTTTTCCGCACCTTTCCCCGCAAGGTGATATCAAATGAGGTATTTTTCCAATTCTCTATCTTCACGTAATAGGTCAGCTCACTGAATTGATTGCGACGTCGGATCGGCTCGGATCGATTTAGCAGTTCATCCGTCACCTCAAAGGTGTAGAGATCGTCGAGCACGATTTTCGGAGGTAGCCCTAAAACTGTGAGCTGATCATCAGAACGCTTCAAACCGCGATTCAGAATTCGCGAGAACTGGACAGGGAAATCCGCTGTCTCCTGCTCAAGAATATCCAAAGTAACATCATCTCCACCCAAAAAGCTTCGATCTGCAAATACCGTCACGTGGAGCAGTCGCGACCAATCACTTCCAAATCGCGCCTCGGCACCCTCTATGAAGCCGGCAAGGACAAGAACAGCTGGGAAGATAGAGCCCTTCCAGATTCGATAACGAAGGATTGAATTCATCACTCAAGGTTACACCGTTACCTGGGTCGGTGCGAATTATTGGCCGTCACGTGATGACTTTGTTGGTATAAATAGACAAGGGGGTAAATAAGATGCAAGGCTTAGGTCTGCCGGAGTTTCTAATAGCGTTTTTCCTCATCCTTCTTTATGTGGGGATTCCTGCTCTGATCATCCTTGCTGTTTTTCAGGCGTTCAAACGTACCTGGAGACAGCTGGAAGAGATTATGCGAGAAGTGCAGGCCATTAAAATGGTCCTGGCCCAACGGGATTGAGCTCGCACTCCGGGTCTGAAGTTGGCCTTCTGAGGGGTCGTTCTGCGACTGAACCCGGCTCCTGTGACTCACTCTGATTCGGAGACGCTACTTGGCATCGCGATTGATCGGCGTATCGATGACAAGTGCGTTTGGAAACTCGGCTGCCCGCTGTCCTCCTCGCGCCCGCCAACGTTTGTTTTGGGAAGAGCCCTTAGGCT
>Ga0272444_10005566_pt1 | contig 10889 bp, 7 predicted proteins | sample SSMForm13_FD_201033 | JGI IMG/M metagenome (GOLD analysis project Ga0272444, IMG submission 201033) | Marine sediment archaeal communities from Little Sippewissett salt marsh, Falmouth, MA, United States - SSM-Form-13 | ecosystem: Environmental > Aquatic > Marine > Wetlands > Sediment ... | reverse complement strand
CACATCGATGCCGAGCTGTTCGACCTGTTTCTGCAAAGCGGGGTCTACCGGGCCTATGGCGAACGTTATCTGAACCCGGCCCAGGTGGACGCGGTGGATGTGGACGCCTATCTGTCCGCAACGCGTCTGTGATGGCCGGCGATGCGCCTTCGCAGCCTTGCACCGCCGGCGAACGCCAGCAGCGACATGCTTGTTGACCCCGACGGGAATTCCTGGAATACTCGTTGCCGCCGACGGCCGGCCTGCAATGTCCGGAGGTGCCGTCAGGCAGCTTGAAATCGACCCCCCGAACCCGGAGACGACACCCCCAGCAGTATCTGCCCGAGAGGTTATGACCGCCCATCCCCCTGATTTGGATGCCTTTAAAGTCGAGGCGCCCCCACTGACGCTTAAAGCCGCCAACGCCGCCCTGCGGGTTCCCTGGTATTTCTTCGACCGCCGCGACCACGAGCTGATCCGTATCATCAACGCCGTCAGCGCCAGAAAGCACGACCTGGACTATATCCGCAAGCGTTACTACGGCTATTTTCACCCCCACGGCATCAAGGAGATGGTCGAATCGCGCAGCCTGAGGATCGCCTATGCCATGGTCCACCTGCTGACCTCGCTGGAGATCGGCGCCATGGACGAGCGTCTGGCGGCCCTGCGGGCGCTGCGGGCCGAAGTGCTGGAGACCGCCGAGGGGCCCATGCCCAAAAACACGGCGCGGGTGCTGATGCAGATCATCAAGGAGGTGGTCCGGGCGCGTGGCAACCCGCTGCGCCAGCTGGAGCTGGCCCATGATTTCCGCATCACGGCTGCGGGCAAGCCCCGGCAGGTGCGCCGCCAGCTGCGCATCAACCATTTGCTGGAGATGCCCGAAGCGTGGAACCAGATCTCCTTTGACGACCATGTCCACGATGCCAACACCAAGGGCCGCAAGTCCTCCACCCACCTGGTCATGGACGCCTGGATCAAGGGCATCCGCCGCCTGCGGGTGGTGCACTACAACTACATCGAGCCGCGTTCGGCCGCCGAGTTGGCCGAAGCGGCGCGCATCATGGAGATCGATATCCGCATCGGGATCGAGTTCTATGCACCTTTCCGCGGCAAGTACATCAACCTGATCTGGGTACCGCGGGGCTTTCCCGACGCCCAGGAGTTTCTCTGCTTTCTCGAAGAGCCGGCCATGGCCGCCCTCATGCAAGACGGCCGCCTGGCTTCGGAATACCAGCAGGCCCACGTAATGGCCTTGCTGGAGAACTTCAACCGACACCACATCGCCGATCTGAACCGAACCTACGACATCGATATGTCGCCCATCGAGGTCCGGGCGTTTCTGGCCTTTGTGGGGGTCGGTCAGAAGTCGAGTCTGCACCTGGAAAAATTCATCCAGCAACAGCTGCTGGCGGCCATACAGCAAAAGGCAGAAGAACTTCGTGGGGCGTTTCCGGCCGCCGCTGAGGCCGAGCAAAAACGCATCGCCGCCTGGTTCGAGGAGATGGACCGGCTGGACCTGGAAGCCGTGGCGGCCGCCCGCCTGAGCCCGGCAAGCAACCCCGATGTGCCCGACCGCAGCGTCCCGTGCGACACCCCCGACACCCCCGCCCTGCTGGGGCTGCCGCCATCGGAGCTGCTGCAACGGCTCACCTCCCTGCAATCGGGCTATCGCATCACCTTGAACCTCTCTAACCTGGTGGTGGCCGATGTCCTCGAACTGCTCTACGACTGCAAGGGCCTGATCACCCGGCTGGAATTGTTCAACCTCAAGGATTGGGCCAGCGGCCGCACGCAACACATCCCCGCCATCAGCCGACTGCAGGAGGCCATCAACGACCGCAACCCCATCAAGCTCAAGCGGGTGATCCTGGAAATCGTCCAGCAGGTTGAGGCGCACAACGACCCCGGCGAAGTTCAGCGCCTGGCCAAACTCAAGGCCATCCTGCACGACATCTCCTCCCTTCAGGCCTGGTATCATGGCAGACCGATCAAGGCCCGCATCGGCAGCGATTCCACCGGCCGTTCACCCAAGTTTCACGGCATGGGGCTTGCCGTGATCGAAACCCTGCCCCCCCGGGCCCGCCGGCAGGTCAGGAAAGACATGGGGGCGGGCCGCGACCGCATTCCGATCCACTTCAGCGTACACCGCCGCCACACCTTCATCCGGGGCGCCGGCCCGAAAGAGGCCCTTGGAGGATGGGGCAGGTTCTTGGGCAGCGGACTTCTGCCCTGGTGGGTTTGGGCCACCAGGAAAGTCGACTGGGCCGTCCCGGGAGACGCCACCCGCATGTCGGATCATGGCAACGTGGTCACCCTGGGTGGGGTCGAAAAGACGGTCTGCAACGGTCTGGAGTTGACGCCGCCGGCCCGCGGGGCCCGCCGCAAGCCCTCCTGGCGGCATGTCAATTCCCACCTACGCAACCTGCTCAAGGTGGCCATCGGCTTCGTGCCCGCCTTTGCGACTTTTTTCCTCACCAAGGATTGGTGGGTGCTGGCCTACCTGGGGGCCTTTATCTGGTTCGGGATCACCGGGGTGCGCAATATTCTGCAGTCGGTCCTGGGCGGCGGTGGCTTGCGGCGCTCGCCGCTGCTGCGCTGGAACGCCTACGTCAGCTGGGACCGCATCGCCGATTCACTCCTCTTCACCGGTTTTTCGGTGCCCCTGCTGGACTACCTGACCAAAACACTGCTGCTGGACAACCTGCTGGGGGTCACCATCGCCACCCAGCCGGTGGTGCTCTACACCGCCATGGCCCTGGTCAACGGGCTGTATCTCTCCAGTCACAACGCCTTGCGCGGCCTGCCGCGGGCCGCGGTTTACGGCAACTTTTTCCGCAGCGCCCTGTCCATTCCAGTGGCCGTGGCCATCAGCATGGCGGCCGGCCAGGCGCTCTCCGCCGCCGGTGTGGTCCTGGTGAACGACATCCTCCAAAAATGGGCCGCCATCATCTCCAAAACCGCATCGGACCTGATGGCCGGCATCATCGAAGGCACCGCCGACCGCCACCACAACATCCGGACACGCTTCCGGGACTACCGCCACAAGCTCTCCGAGCTGCTGGCCATCTATGCCCAACTGGAACTGCTCTACCCGGAAGCCAAAGCCTACAACCTGCTGGCGCCTTCCGAGCGCATGCGCCAGCGGACCAACCACGAGGCCCGCGACCTGGAGAAAGTCGTCACGATCCACGCCCTTGACCTGCTCTACTTCTGGATGTACCAGCCCAGGGCCCGCAGCGCGCTGGACCGGCTGCTCAAGAATATCAACGAGGAGGAGCGGCACCTGCTGATCACCTCCCAGCTCACGCTCCTGCGCCAACGCGATATCAGTCAGATGTTCATCGACGGCGTGCTGGGCGATGACTTCGCCCGCGCCCTTTCCTTTTATCTCTCGCGCTATCCCGAATACCTGGAGGTCATGAAGGCCTACCTTTGAATACAATAAAAAAGGGGGTAGAACTTGGGGTATAGTCGATGGCTGCCGCAAGCAAAATTCTTTAGGATATTCCCATTGCGCTCCTGTTGTAAGGTTATTATTATCCTTCAATGTTTGACACACCCCTGAAAGCTATTTTCAGTTTGACAAACGAGTAATGTTTTGCAATAAATGCAAGCTGTGAACGTGGTCTTTTAATCGGTGTCGCCCCAATTGATGAAGGAGTAGTTTGCTTTGGGCTTCCAGAACCGCCTCAAAAAACCTCAAAGCGGTAGATAAGACTCAAAAAAATCTGCGTTGCTTTTTTCACATTGCTGGGCATCAGCGGCGGGGATTATCTGTTGCCACAGAATGAAACCGCCGCCGCATTCATGGCGGCTTTTTGATAGCTTCAGCAGCTTAAGCCTGCTGGCACTATTTCCATCAACGGGCTGTGCCCACTCGAGAAGGAGGAGAAAAACCATGTTTAGACGCCTATTTTCTGTTTCCCTGATTCTGATGATGATGGGGTTGCTCGCAGCCTGTGCGACGGCGCCCCCGATGACCACGGAACCCTTTCAGGCCGTGCAGCTGGACAGCTCGGCTTTTGTTTCCAGCGTCGACACCTTTGTGATCTTGATGGATGCGTCTTCCTCCATGGCCGAAAAATACCAAGACATGTATAAAATCAGCCTGGCCAAGAAGGTTGTTTCGGGCATCAACGCCACCCTGCCCCCCATCGATGCCAATGCGGCCCTGGTGGTCTTCGGTTCGGGCGAGTGTTTGAACAAACAGCACGCCCTGGCCCTTTTTGGCCCGGCCCCCTACAACCAGAGCGAAATGGCCGCCGGCTTGGATTCCCTCAAGTGTGTCGGCGGGACCAGCCCGATGTACGACGGCACCGAGTTGGCCGGTCAGAAACTGCAGGAAAGCCTGGGCAAAACGGCCTTGGTGGTGGTCAGCGACGGTGAGGACATCAACCAGGAAAATGTCATGAAATCGGTCCAGGCCTTGAAAGACGCCATGGGCGACCGCCTGTGCATTTACACCGTTCAGGTGGGAGATGATGCCAAGGGCACCAAGCTGATGAAAAGTGTCGCCGAGGTCGGCGGCTGCGGTTTCGCCGTCAACGCCGATGAGATTACCGACCCGAACGCCATGGCCGATTTCGTGACCAAGGTCTTTCTGGCCCCGGCCCCCGTCGTAGCGGTCACACCGCTGGATTCCGACGGCGACGGTGTCCCCGATGACATCGATCAATGCCCCGGCACGCCGGCTGGCGCCAAGGTCAACGACGTGGGCTGCTGGCATTTGGCCGGTGACACCGTTCAGTTCGACTTCGACAGTGCGGTGATCAACGACACCTCCCTGCTGGAGGAAGCCCTGGTGATCATGAAAGACAATCCGGAGATGACCGGCGAGGTCAGAGGCTTCACCTGCAACATCGGCCCGGAAGCCTACAACCAGATGCTCTCGGAGAAACGTGCCAACGCTGTCCGCGATTGGTTCATCCAAAATGGCATCGCCGCTGAACGCATCCGCGCCGTGGGCTATGGTGAGACCAACCCGATCGCCAGCAACGACACCGAAGAAGGCCGTCGCAAGAACCGGCGCGTGGAGCTGCACCCCGACCTGTAAACCGGCACCGCAAAACAACACCATTCGCCTGCACCCCGGAGGAATCCACCATGTTGACTATGGTGGATTCCTCCGGAACCGGCGTTTCAGCCGTTAAATGCAACAACCGGCTGGCTTCAGTCGGTTGTTGCTGTTTCAAAATCCTCCAAAGCGGTCGCCATCTCTCCTCTTCCCCGTCCGCGCCATCCCCGATCGCCTCGAACCGAAGGTTTTTTTTGATCACCGCCCACAGGTTCTGGATTTGGGCATTTTGGGAGAAGTGAAGATGAAAGAAACCTCGCCCGATACCCGTTCCAGCAGCACCGGCCGCATGAAAACGGTCGTCCTGGTGGTTGTGATCGCGGCGGTTACCTCTGCGGCCACCGTCTGGCTGATGAGCCGCCACCTCTTCCCGAAATCCTTCCAGCCGGTGACCCTGTCGCAAAAAGAGGAGAAAGCCCTCGCCAACAAGCTCGAGCGACTGGACCCCAGACGCCCGCCAGCAGAGGCACCCAGAAAAATCCCTCAAATCCCTGACAACGGCGGCGCCAAGCCCCCGCCACTGGAACCCGAGGCCTACAGCGAAACGGGCGCCTCCCGGGAGGTGAGCTTCTCCCAGCGGGAGATCAACGCCCTCATCGCCCGGAACACGGACCTCGCCCCCCGACTCGCCATCGATCTCTCGGAGAACCTGGCCAGCGCCAGGCTCCTGGTCCCCCTGGACCCGGACATGCCCTTCCTGGGCGGAAAGACCCTGAGGGTTTCGGCCGGGCTGGCGCTGCGCTACGCCGGCGGCAAGCCGGTCGTCATGCTCAAGGGCGTGAGCCTCTGGGGGGTCCCGATTCCCAACGCCTGGCTGGGCGGAATCAAGAACATCGACCTGGTGGGGGAGTTCGGCGCCAAGCCCGGCTTCTGGCAGGCCTTTGCCGCGGGGGTGGACGACATCCGGGTGGCGGATGGACGCATCACCATCCGCCTGAAGGAATGACGTCCCCGCCAAACGACCGGCTTCGCGAAGTCTAAAGCTGATTTTGGATGGGCAGCGGCCTGATGAAGCCCGACCGGTAGAATTCGAGCATACCAATCCAAGGGCATCACCTATGACTCCCAGCGCGAGGCCAATGGAACCGCACTGGGCCCAATGCGCTTCGCGTGACGCGCTGCAGAAAAATTTGAACGCCATGGCCGCCGCCATGGGAGACGAGGCCTTCACCCTTGAAGGGATCCTTTACGATCTGTGGCCCGCCTTTGACATGGATGCCGCTTTCACCCAGCACTTGACGGCCCTGATGACCCGAGAAATCCCCAAACGTTTCGCCAACCTGCTCCTTCCAATGGCCGACAGGGCTGAAAACTATTCCAGCCTGATCTCCAACTTCCAGCTCCACTCCCTCATTTATTAACTCATTGAAAATAAGATAAAAAAAAATTTTAAAGACCCCTTCTTTTTTCTTGCATTCGGGTCGAAAAAACATATATTCGCCCCAAGCAGAATCCCAAAAAACAGACCGCAGCGCCCCGCCCGGCCGGCTCAGCGCCGGCATCCAGAAACCCTTCCATAAAGAGGATGACAGAGACCATGCATGTCCCCATCGAAAGGACCGAACAGCTAGTTGCCCCCCCGCAACCGGAAGCGCAGGAGAGCGACGACGAACCTCCCGACCCCAGCCCTTGCATGGCAGGTGCTCCGGCACTTGCCCGCACCAAACCCACCGGCCGGGTCGTGCCGTTTCCCGCCCACCGCGCCGGAACTATCAGTCCAGCCGTAAAATCGTTCCGCAAGCGCCATTTCCCCGCCGTTCCCAGCAAACTGTGGAACGACTGGCAGTGGCAGACCAGCCACCGCATCCGCACCCTTTCCCAGTTGGAGACGATGATTTCGCTCTCAGCCGAAGAGCGCGGGGCATTCAGCCAGTCGGACAGGTCCCTGCCCCTGGGCATCACCCCCTACTACATGGGGCTGATCTCCCCGGACGATCCCCAACAGCCCCTGCGGCGCAGCGTCATCCCCACCGTTCACGAGACGGTTCACGCTGCCGGCGAGGCAGACGATCCCCTGGGCGAAGATTCCCAGAGCCCGGTTGCCGGCCTGGTTCACCGCTATCCGGACCGGGTGCTGCTGCTGGTGACCGATTTTTGTTCGACCTATTGCCGCTACTGCACCCGATCGCGGGTGGTGGGCCACGGCGCCATTCACCCCAGCCGCAACCGGTTGGAGCAGGCCTTTGCCTACATCGCCCAAACCCCGGCGATCCGCGACGTCCTGATCTCCGGCGGCGACCCGCTAATGATCGGCGAGGAGAAGCTTTCCTGGATTCTTTCCCGGCTGCGCCAGATCCCCCACGTGGAGATCGTGCGCGTCGGCACCAAGGCCCCGGCGGTGCTGCCCCAGCGCATCACCCCGCGACTGGTGCGCATGCTGCGCCAGTTTCATCCCCTGTGGATGAGCCTGCATTTCACCCATCCGGACGAGTGCACCCCCGAGGCCTACCGCGCCTGCGCCATGCTGGTCGATGCGGGCATTCCGTTGGGATCCCAGACCGTGCTGCTCAAAGGCATCAACGACAGCGTCGAAACCATGCGCCGGCTGGTGCACCACCTGCTCAAAATGCGGGTTCGGCCCTACTACCTCTACCAGTGCGACCCCATCAGAGGGTCGGCGCACTTTCGCGCCCCCATCGCAAAGGGTCTGGAGATCATCCGCGGCCTGCGCGGCTTCACCAGCGGCTACGCCGTTCCCACCTACGTGGTGGACGCTCCGGGCGGCGGCGGCAAAATTCCGCTGATGCCCGATTGCGTCGTGGGCCGGGAAAACGACGCGCTGGTACTGAGAAATTACGAAAACGGCGTTTACCGTTATCCCGAGTCCTGCGACGTTCCACCCGCTTGACCTGTCGAGGGGTCCTCAGCGGTCCGGGGAGGCGCGCCCTGGGTGGCGCGCCTCCCCACCGGTTTTACCCTCTTCAAAGAAGGGATGATCACCGATGCCCCTGACAATCGGACTGACCTACGACCTGCGCTCTGAGTACCTGGCGGAAGGTTTTACGGAGGAGGAAACGGCCGAATTCGACCGTGACGACACCGTGGCCGCCATCGAAAAGGCCCTCCAGGCGCTGGGGCACCGCACCGAGCGCATCGGCCACGGCCGCAAACTGGCCGCCGCCCTGGTGGCCGGCCGGCGCTGGGATCTGGTGTTCAACATCGCAGAAGGCCTCTACGGCATCGGCCGCGAGGCCCAGGTGCCGGCCCTGTTGGACATGTACCGGATTGCCTACACCTTTTCAGACCCGCTGGTCATGAGCCTGACCCTGCACAAGGGCATGACCAAGCGCGTGATCCGGGACGCCAGGGTGCCCACCGCGGATTTCTTCGTGGCCGAAACCCCCGCGGACGCTCGCTCGGTGGCCTTTGCGGGTCCCTATTTCGTCAAGCCGGTGGCCGAGGGCACCGGCAAGGGCGTCACGCCGGAGTCCATCGTGCGTCAGAAAGCCGACTTGGCGGCCGCATGCCGACGCCTGACCGTGGCCTTCGGGCAGCCGGTGATCATCGAGCCCTATCTGCCCGGCCGTGAGTTCACCACCGGCATCGTGGGCACCGGCGCCAGGGCCAGGGTCCTGGGGACCATCGAGGTGCACCTGCTGGAAACCGCCGAGCCGGGGGTCTACTCCTTCCTCAACAAGGAAGAGTGCGAATCGCGGGTCAGCTACACCCTGAGGCGCCCGGCCGAGGACCCGGTGGTGGCCGAAGCCGAGGCGGTGGCCCTGGCCGCCTGGCGCGCGCTGGGCTGCCGCGATGCCGGCCGCCTGGACCTGCGCTGCGACGCCAGCGGCCGGCCGCTGTTCATGGAGGTCAACCCCCTGGCCGGGATCCACCCCGCGCATTCGGACCTGCCCATCATCTGCAGCCACCTGGGGGTGCCCTATCAAAATCTGATCGCCTGGATCATCGAATCCGCCGCTGCCCGGATTCCTTCGGCGGGCGGCTCCCGGGGGCCCTTCTGATGCATGTGGCCATCGTTCACGACGCCGTGGGGGAGAGCGACGCCCCCGACGCCCAAGACGTGGTTGTCCAGGCCGATGCCGTCGCCCGGGCGCTTGGGGATCTGGGCCACACGGTTTGCCGCATCGCCTGCAGCCTCAACCTGCTGGCGGTGAAGGCCGAGCTGCGCAGCCGCCAGGTGGACCTGGTCTTCAACCTGGTGGAGTCCATCGGCGGCCAGGGGCGCCTGATCCACCTGCTGCCCTTCTGCCTGGACGCGCTGCCGCTGCCCTACTCCGGCGCCCCGGCCGAGGCCATGATGCTGACCTCGAGCAAAACCATGGCCAAGGCCTGGATGGCCGCCGGTAAAATCCCCACCCCGGCCTGGGTCGGCCCCTGGCCGGGAACGGACGGCCGGCGCGATGAAGCGGTCAGCGGCAGGGCCGCCTGGATCGTCAAATCGGTCTGGGAGCACGCCTCCATCGGTCTGGGGCCCCAGAGCCTGGTCCGCAACGCCGGCCCCGAAGAGATCTTGGGCCAACTGAAACCCCGCGCCGCCGAGCTGGGGGGCGCCTGTTTCGCCGAGCACTTCATCGCCGGCCGCGAGTTCAACCTCTCGCTCCTGGCAGACCCCGAGGGCCCGCAAGTGCTGCCGCCGGCGGAAATAATTTTCGAGGGCTACACGCCGGAGATGCCGCGCATCGTGGACTACCGGGCCAAGTGGGATCAGAGCGCCTTTGAATACCACCACACCCCCCGGCGCTTCGCTTTCGCTGCATCCGATGCGGGCCTGCTGGCGCGCCTGGCTGAGCTGGCCCTGCGCTGCTGGGACCATTTCGGCCTCAAGGGCTACGCGCGGGTGGATTTTCGCGTGGACGACGCCGGCGCACCCTGGGTTCTGGAGATCAACGCCAACCCCTGCCTGGCGCCCGATGCCGGCTTCGCCGCCGCCCTCGCCAAGGCGGGCATTCCCTATGCCGATGCCATCGGGCGCATCGTCGCCGCCAGCCTGCCGCCCGCCTGAGGCGGCACCCGAGGAAGGAACCCCACGGCATGCTCCGCATTCGACGCATCTACGACAACGTGCTGCCGGTGAACAAAAGCACCCTGGAGCAGGTTCAGGAAATTCTGCGCAGCCGGTTTGCCGCCGTTCCCGAGACCGAGATCGCGCTGATCGGCGAGAAACTGGGGAACCCCTTCAAACAGCGCTTTCGCACGATCCTCTTCGTGGCCGAAAGCATCAAGGGCAAGGTGCGCGGATTTGCCATCCTGCTCCACGAACCCACGCTGCGGTTCACCTATCTCGACTGGATCGCCACCGCCACCGACCGCGCCGGCGCCGGCATCGGGGGTGCGCTCTATGCCCGCATCCGGCAAGAGTCCACCGCGCTCAAGGTGCAGGGCCTCTTTTTCGAGTGCCTGCCGGATGACGCCAAGGATTGTCCCGATCCCGTAGAACTCAAGCAAAACCGCGCCCGCCTGCGCTTTTACGAGCGCTACGGCGCCCGCCCGATCGTCAACAGCGGCTACGAATCGCCGGTCAAGCCGGGGGATACCTGCATGCCCCATCTGGTCTACGACGATCTGGGCAGCGGCCGGCCGCTGAAAAGGGCCTTCGCCCGGCAGGTGGTGCGGGCCATTCTGGAGCGCAAGTATGCCGACTACTGCCCGGCCGACTATGTCGCGCGGGTGGTGGCCAGCTTCCGGGACGACCCCGTGCGGCTGCGCGAATTCCGCTACGTCAAGCCCGCGGCGGTGATCGCGGCGGTGGAGAGCCGTTCGGCCGAGCAGATCGCCCTGATCGTTAACGACCGCCACGACATCCACCATGTCCACGAACGGGGCTATGTGGAGTCCCCGGTGCGGGTCAAAAGCATTTTAAAGGCCATCGAACCCAGCG
>Ga0272444_10005565_pt1 | contig 10892 bp, 5 predicted proteins | sample SSMForm13_FD_201033 | JGI IMG/M metagenome (GOLD analysis project Ga0272444, IMG submission 201033) | Marine sediment archaeal communities from Little Sippewissett salt marsh, Falmouth, MA, United States - SSM-Form-13 | ecosystem: Environmental > Aquatic > Marine > Wetlands > Sediment ... | reverse complement strand
CGCTCGGTCGAGGTGCAGCCACCGTCGCAATTGTCGGGGATGTTAGCCCAATCGTAGGTATCGGTGAAATCGGCGTAGAGTGGACCGGCGTTCACACCCGGCTCGGTACCGCAGGAATTGTCACCGTCCCACTCATAAGAGTGGTCGCCGATGCCGGTAGTGGGATAATCCCAGTAAGCCATGATCTGGGCCGTCGCGGTTGCCACACAGCCGACCACGCAGCGTCCGCCGTCACCGACCGGGCAGTTGTTGTTGTACGGATAGCCCTGGTGCCAGCTTGACGTCAGCAGCGGGCCGCCCTCTTCCTCAGTCGAAGTACTGGCTGAAAGACGCGTGGCGAAATCACGGGAGCTGATCGCATACTTGTCCCACACCGCTTTCTGGCCGCGACCGAACAGCGCTTCACCGGCCGGCGGCTGGGTCGCCTCAAGGCTGCCGTAAAGATCGACATACCGGCGGGCCCGCTCAGTCAGCATCTCCGTAATCAACGTCAGGAATCCACCCTCCTGAGATTCGTTCAGATCGGATTCATCCGAATAGGCTTTCACGGGCATCATCTCTTTGAGTACCGGCACGAGAACAAACCCGCGCGGCGAAATGCTGTAATAGCGGGCCAGGAGTGTATCACCCATCCGGATCTCCGATACTCCGGTAATCTGAGGGTCGAATTCGCCCGCCCAGGATCCTCTCAAGGTGATCGTTTCAGTGAGGAGGTTCTGGCAAACCTGCTCCATTTCCTGGTCGGTCGCAACTTCTGCGGCCGAACGAGGCGCCAGTAGCAGCAGAGCGGCCAGCATGGCCAGGATAAAGCCGAGCAGGCGAAGCAACTCCCTGGATGAGACTGACTTAGTACATGCGTGAGGATTGGACATACCATACCGAGATGTTAAAACTGCGAACATTGGATCTGTCTCCCACCTGGGTTTCAGGATTCACTGGTTGGACCGCGAGTCGTCCGCTCTGACCTGTCAGAGACAGGGTTAGACGGATAGAGGTAAGGTAGCAAAATCGAGCCATTTGTCAAGGAATCACTGGACGGATGAGGACAACGTATCTAAGGACAGGGCGGCAGCGGAGTCAGCGTAAGGAACTGATTGTCGATAAGGATAGACAGATCGGTGACATCCACTTCGCCGGACAGATCCAGATCGGCTTCGTCGAAGCAGCACAGCGGTTCGAGCGACAGGAACAGGTGATCGACCAGTATCTGGATGTCGGCGATATCAACAACTTCTTCGGAATCACAATCCATATTGCCCATGGACTCTCCCTGACAGCAGGAAGAATCGCAGGCATCGCCGATATCATCGCCGTCCGAGTCGCTCTGCGAAGGATTGTATATCGTGGGGCAGTTGTCGAGAGTGCAGGTGTCCGAGGGGAATCCGGGATCGCCGAAACCATCGCCGTCGGTATCGGTGCAGAAATCGCAGGCATCACCCAGACCGTCGCCATCGGTATCAACCTGGCCGGGATTACTTACCGAAGGACAATTGTCTGTCTGGCAGGTGTCGGCCTCACTAACGCCATCGCCGAAACCATCACCGTCACTGTCGGTACAGCCGTCGCAGGCATCGCCGGTACCGTCGCCATCAGTATCGATTTGATCCGGATTGTACACCAGCGGACAGTTGTCGAGAGCGCAGGTGTCGGCGGGCACACCGCCGTCGCTGTACCCGTCGCCGTCACTGTCGGTACAGAAATCGCAACTATCCCCGAGACCATCGGCGTCCTGGTCCTCCTGGAGCGGATTAGCTGCACCGGGGCAGTTGTCGACCAGATCGGTCAGGCCGTCACCGTCACTGTCGGTGGCGAACAGGCACTGCCGTCCCTGCCAGATCGGGACGTAAAGCTGGCCGAGGTTGTCGACAAATATCATCTCGGTTCCCGAGCTGAACTGAACCGAATCAAGGCAAAGCGAATCGCCCGACTCCCAGACACTGGCGTGGAAAAAGTATGTGGCCAGATGCTGCGGCGTGACCTTCGGAGCCAGCCCGGGGGCCGAGAGACGGGCCCCGGCAAATTGAAACTGACGGTAGAGATTGGTGCTGTCGAGGTTGTCGTTGCGGTATAGAATTCTGACGAAATCAAAGACTGAGTCGGCCAGCGGCGTCAGCACCGCCGAGTCCATCACGAGATTGGGATTGTTCCAGTACATGCCGACCGAGGCATCGTGAATCCGCTGGACATCGTTGAAGAAATACAGATCGACGACAACCTGGCGACCATCGCCGGACACATACGGCACCACCTCGATGGAATCGGCCGATCCCTGATCGTCTGGGTCCTGTTGCGCCTCAATCGGAGTTGAGGTTAGCACCAGAAGAGCAACCGTCAATATAACAAAAGCCCGGATTTTGAATCGGGCGTATTTGGGCCGGTCCTGTTGTCTGCGGCGCCAGGTTTGCATGGAACCTTTCCCGGATAAGTACTCATGCAAACTAACATATTCCCGACGATTGTCAAGGACTCCCTGTCCGGCCCCTTACGGGCAGGGCGGGAGCGGGGTCAGGGTCAGGAACTGGTTGTCGATAAGGATCGACAAGTCGGTGATGTCAACCGCGCCGCTGAAATCAACATCTCCTTCCTCGTCACAGACGAGCGGTGTCAGACTGATAAACTGGTTGTCGATCAGGACCGAGATATCGGTAATATCCACCCCGCCGGATTGATCAATATCTCCCACCGTTGGCGGCAAACAGCAGCCGTCACAGGCATCACCAATATCATCGCCGTCCTCGTCTTCCTGACCCGGGTTGTAGACTTCGGGGCAATTGTCGCAGGAATCGCCCACCAGATCACCGTCGAAATCCGCCTGCTCCGGATTTGTTTCGTTCGGGCAGTTGTCACAAAGATCACCCAGGCCATCGCTGTCCGAATTTGCCTGATCCGGATTGGGCGTGGTGAGGCAGTTATCGCAACTGTCCGGGCTGGTATCGAAATCGACATCGAGGAAATCATACTCACCGGGACAGCGATCGCAAAGATCCCCATAGAAATCACCGTCGGTGTCAGCCTGGTCGGCATTCTGGACAGCTTCGCAGTTATCGCAGCCGTCGCCGTGACCGTCGCCGTCGCTGTCGGTTTGAGCCACGTTGGTCACACCGGGGCAGTTATCACAGGCATCGCCGAACTCATCACCGTCGCCGTTGCGCTGATCGGTGTTGGGCACTGCCGGGCAGTTATCACAGGCATCACCCAGACCATCGGTATCACTGTCGGTCTGCGCGCTGTTAGAGGCAAAGGGACAGTTGTCGAGATAGTCGGCAATGCCGTCGGAGTCGGTATCTCCAGCCTCGCAGACGTCCGGAATCATGTTGCCGTTGACGTCGGCTGAGGTCGCCGGCAGACAGCAGAATCCGGAAGGCGTGGTCAAGGTCCCGTATATCTGAATGAATTGGTAGGTGCCGGTAAGCGGATGGTACTCGAGAATTCTACCGATACCACTGGTGTTCGTGCAGGCCAGTTGGACCCGCCCGTTAAGGCCCAGTTGAATGCCCCACGGTGCGGCAATCGCTATCGCCGGATCGTTGAACACGCCCATAAGAACTCCCGTGGTGCCTTCGAACTCAAGCAGAGCATCACTGCCGTGGCTGCTTACCAGCAGGTTGCCATCCGGTTTGAACAACAGACCGAAAGCCTCACTCAGCCCTCCGGAGCCGCTCGCCACGAACTGACCAAGATAGACACCTGAAGTTCCGTTGTATTCAAAGACGGCGTCCGTCCCGCCAACGAACAGATTTCCGCTGGGGCCGTAGACCAGCGATGAAGGAGAGATCAGGGGTGAAAGACCCGAGGCAACGAAGTCGGACACGTAGGCCCCTGTGGAGATATCGTAGCGCCGCACGGCATCGCCGGCGTAGTCGGCCACGAGCAGATCGCCGCCGGGGCCGAAACAGAGTGCAAACGCCTCTATCAAACCTCCTGAGCCGGCGGCGACAAAAGTGGCAGCGGCACCCGTGACCGGATCAACCCTCAGCACCCCGACGCTACCGTCGGCAAGGTACAGATAGGCCCCGTCGTCCGAGGCGATGATATCATTCAGGCTGCCACTGCCGGGTGTCCATACCCGATCGCCCATACCAGAGATGGGGTGGTACTCCTTCAGGGCAGGATCTCCGGGATCACAAACGTACATGAACCGGGACCGGGCGGCGTCCACCCAGTCGGGCAGACCGTTGCCGAGGCAATCCTGACAGGTATCGAGAATTCGATTCTTGTCCATATCGAGCGACATGTTGGCGTTGATATCCATGTAATCGACCACGCCGTTGTTGTTGCAGTCGGGGTCGCACTCGTCCGGCACGTTGTTGCCGTCTTCGTCGGGAGACAGACCGACCCAGGTTTCATACTGATCGGGTATACCGTTGACGTTGCAGTCCGTTTCGCACTCATCGGGGATGCCGTTTCCGTCGACATCCGGCGCCCCCAGGGCAATCTCCTCCGGATCAAGGGTGCCGTTGTTGTTGCAGTCCTGGCATTCGTCCGGGACGCCGTCGCTGTTGACGTCGAGCGACAAACCACGGACTATATCTTCATCATCGCCAATGAGATTGCCGTTACAGTCCCGGGGATGACAGCCGGCCGGCCAGGTGACCAGGGAAATCTCTTCCTGTACCCGCCGGTGAAAACGTATATCGGTGTTTAACGTCTGTCCCTGTTGGCCGCTGTGGCAATAGCTCATAATCGTGCCGCGCGAGTAAAAGCCGTTCCCGCAGTCATCGATGGTCGGCGAATAAACGTCGTTGTCGTGAGTGTGGTGAGCCCCATGATTGTGCCCTATCTCATGGGTCGACACCAGGATATCCCAGTTGTCCCGGTGCGGCCAGGTCATCGGCGAGGGGAAACTCCCCTTAATGGAACCGGCGATACTGTAGGCCGCCCCATCGCAGGTATTCGACAGAAAGGCGATACCGCCGTAATTGTCGGGCCGCTGCCCGCTGAGCATATGGATGATATTCAGGCCGGTGGTGTCCTCACGGGTAGTCCAGTGCGAATAGAAACCACCCAGATCATTGACGCTGAACGGTTCATTGCCGTTGGGCCAGAGCCGCACCAGCACCAGTGCAAACCGTATAGTGAGGTCGCGCTGGTAGATTGCAGACGCCGCTCCCATGAGTTGCACCACATAATCCCGGGCGTCGGAGGTAGTGGCAAAGTGATGCACGAAAGCCTGGTCGGCTTCGATCGCCAGACGCTGAAGAAGCAGCCCGGCGGTGGTGGTCGGCGCTTTTACATCGCCGGGCTCGGACTCGGGCTCGACTTTGAACTCCATATCGCCGTCGACACCGCAAAACGGCAGGTCATCCTCGCCGAGCGACGCGGCCCGGCGCACCGTAAGCAGCGGTGTTCCCGACCTGAGATCTTCCTGAAGGGTACCCACGGAGTAAGTGAACCCCGTCCCGGCGTCCACGAACCCGTTGGTCATGCCGGACGATGACACGGCTATGTAAGCCAGGCTGCCCGGTTCGCCGTCTATCTCCCCTTTGAACAAAACGACTTCCGGAGACGCCATTGGCTGATCCCCTTCCGGCGACCCGATCAGAAAACGGGCGTCGGGAGCGACAACCTCGAATCGCTCCAGTTCCAGGACAAGGGCGTCATCGTCCGGGACCGGCAATTCGACCTGCCAGCGATCGGTGACCGCCCGGGCTTGGGTGTAATAATCCGAGGCGATATCGGCTTTCAGTTCCGTCAGGTCCGCAGAGATTTCAGCCGTGGTGAAGGGTGTGCTGCGCGGTCTGGAATCAGCCCGGGAATCCGGTGAAAAAGTGAGAAAAATCCCCAGCAGTAAAGCCGGGATAAGACGGGCGTGGCGATACGACATAGCTTCCTCCAAATCCCCAAACTTTCGCCTGCCCGCAAGCTGTATTTTAATGGAAGCAAATCTAATATATGATAACCCATAATGCAGGGCCGGTCAACGATTTTCGGGCCGACGCGTACTTTGACCGCGTGGACAGATCGTCCCCGGCAGGGTTTCAAACCTGCTATCTATATCTGGAGCGCCTTGGGGCGATTTCATGCAAACGAAATTCTACGGGCAGGGCGGCAGGGGGGTCAGGGTCAGGAACTGGTTGTCGATGAGGATCGAAAGATCGGTAATGTCAACAACACCGCTGAAATCAACGTCGCCCTCCGCAGGACACCCCAGCGGCGTCAGATCGATAAACTGGTTGTCGACCAGTATGGAGATATCGGATATGTCCACCACACCCGACCGGTCAACATCCCCTACCGTGGGCGGGAGACAGCAGCAGGCATCGCCGATGTTATCACTGTCGGCGTCTGCCTGATCCGGGTTGGGATCGTCAGGGCAGTTGTCGTCCGCACAGACATTCGATGCATAACCGGGGTTACCGTACCCGTCACCATCGGAATCGGTGCAATCATCGCAGATATCACCGGTACCGTCCTCATCAAAATCGTCCTGCGAGGGATTGGGCATCGACGGGCAGTTGTCGTCGGGGCAGAGATTGGCCGCAAAACCGGGGTTGCCGTACCCGTCACCATCGGAATCGGTGCAATCATCGCAGATATCACCGGTACCGTCCTCATCAAAATCGTCCTGCGAGGGATTGGGCATCGACGGGCAGTTGTCGTCGGGGCAGAGGTTGGCAATGAAACCGGGATCACCGAACCCGTCGCCGTCGCTGTCGGTGCACTCATCGCAGACATCGCCGATCGAATCGGCATCGGCGTCGAGTTGTTCCGGATTGTACACGTCGGGGCAGTTGTCGGCCCAGCCGGGGATGCCGTCGGCGTCGGGGTCATCCAGCAGGACCTCGACCGCAAACCGGCAGGTGTCGCTGTTGCCGGCGGCATCAACTGCACTAACGACCACCTCGGTAACGCCGGTATCGAAGTAGCTCCCGGAGGGCGGCTGCACCGAAAGCTCCAGGTTGGGGCAGTTGTCGGTGGCTCCGGCTTCGAATGTGACCAACGCGCCATAGGATCCGGAATCGTTGACAAGCGAGATATTTTCGGGACAGGTAACGCTCGGAAGCTCGGTGTCTTCAACCGTAACATCAAAAAGGCAGGTGTCGGCGTTTCCCGAAGAATCGATAGCAGTAACTGTCACCGAGGTTGTTCCCGGCTCGAAGATACTACCCGGAGGCGGTGAGATGACCAGGGTATCGATAGCGCAGTTATCGGTAGCTGTCGGCGCATAGTCTACCACCGCACCGCAAAGGCCGGGATCGGTTGTTACCACGATATCGCCGGGGCAGCTTATGACGGGAGGTTCGTTATCCTCGACCACGACATCGAAATAGCAGCCGTCGTAGCCACCGGCAGCATCGGTGGCAATAGCCAGCACCCGGTGCGACCCGACCTCGAACGTCGAGCCCGAGGCAGGATAACAGACAATCGAGACACCCGGGCAGTTGTCCTGGGCTGTTGGTTCATAGGTCACCACGGCCGAGCACTGGCCCTCGTCGCTGCTCACAGTGATATCTTCCGGGCAGGTGATCTCAGGGTATTCGCCGTCGTCCACCTTGATGAGGAAATGGCAGGAGTCAACATTCCCCGAGGCATCCATAGCGTTGCAATTTACTACTGTCACTCCTGAATTGAAAAAACTCCCCGAAAGCGGATAACAATAGATCGTGGCGCCGGGCCAGTTGTCGTAGACCTGCGCCTGAAACTCGACCACGGCACCGCACTGACCGGGATCGGTGGTCGCGGTGATATCGTCCGGACAGTCGGCCACCGGCGGTTCGTTGTCGACCCGCTGGATGGCGATACTGCCGTTGTAGAAATCCACCGCCCGGCGGGCACTGGCCGTGTCCTCCCCAAGGCATTCTTCGGGGGCGCCGCGAAGAGTCGGGAAAATGGTGTCGTAAGTTATATCGTATCCATAGTTGTCGAATACCCGGTCGGCGTAGTAGAGCGTGGAACCGGTCCAGGAGGACAGGGTGTTGTCGCCGCAGTCGTACCACCACCATCGGATCGGCAATTGGAGACCCTCGATTTGCGGATCGGTACCGATCGCCATCGAGAGAGTCAGAAGCACTCCTGAGAAGGGGGCGTAGCATTCCGGATGGCTGCTGCCGTTGACGATCTCAGCCAGGGCGACGATTTTGATGGCCCCGGTAAAGGTCGTGCTCCAGGTGAGGTATTCCCAGGCGCACTCGTTCAGGATGAAGCCGGGCTGGACATCGACCAGGGTCAGGGCCTCGTGATGATGAAAGAGCAGGCTGAACCCGCCCAGTTGCAGGGCCGGCGGCGGATTCTCGAGGTAGATATCGACCGGGACGGTGTCCCCGCGGTAAGCCCCGACGACGCGCTCCATCTTGACAGACATCTGCGCCGTAGCGACGCTCGTGGAAATCAAACTGATAAGCAGGACCAATAGCAGTCTGGCCATCCCACCACCGATTCGAAAGTTATTCTCTGGCTTTATATCCCGCGCGGGTACTGAATTCGAAGTAACGTCGATTACCCATGTCCCTGGCCTGCCCCGATGCTGTTGTCTCTTATTAAGATATGCAAACCACGCCGATTTGCAAGTCCCAGCTTTGCCTAAAAGGCCTTTTCTATTGCCGTTTTTCATGAGTAGACCTGACCGTGAGCACTATAAAGCAAAACCTGTGCCTGCCCTTCCAGTCCACCCCCAAACCTCTTGCAAAATGGGCTTTTTGGTTTATCTTAGTTGTGTACTTCAAGATTTCCGGGAGGGACCAGATGTCTGGTATGTTTTCTGTCGGAGTACTGCACCCTCGCCACTCAACCAGGACAATGTCATTTCGATCAACGGCGTTAAGGTCAGTCTCTTTTGTTCTAGCGCTGCTCCTGTCGGTTTCGTCTTTTGCCCAACAGGATCCCAACGACCTGGGCGGACCGGACTCGATCTTTCTGACGATCGACAAAACGGTGATCGGCCCGGACGACTCAGGTGCCGTGGTCGAACTGTACGCCCTCAACGATGCCCAGACGCTGAACGTGGTTGCGGCCGGGTTTTACTGGACCAACGCCGATGTCAGGCTGGACTCGGTGGTTTGGTCACCGCTGGCGGACAGTCTGTTTGAAATCCTCCAGATCTTTCGTGACGGTCAGTTGGAAACGACCAACGCTTACCAGCAGTTTTCGTTTGTAGGCATCAGCATCAGCGAGCCCAATCTGGAACCGAGCAGTTCCGCCAGGCTGATGGCCACCTTCTATTTCGGTGCCGAAGACTGGGGTTTCGGCGACACGAGCTGCATCGACACCCTGGCCTGGCAGCCGGGCCTCGAGCCAACTTTCGTCGAGCTTTCCGGCATGCCGTATATCCCGGCCTGGGGCGGGCCGGTGTGCGCCTGGGCCGGCGGCTTCCCGACCGACTGTTTCGGCACGATCGGGAATGTCATGCTGGTACCGGAGTGCGACTCGACCAATCAGTTGGTGGACATAGTCGACCTTCAATTGCTGATCGACCACGAGTTTTTGTCACTGACGCCGCTGTGCTGGGAAAAAGAGGCGGACCTCGACTTCTCGGGGATGGTCGACATTACCGATCTTCAACTGATGATCGACCACCAGTTCCTGACGCTGGAACCGTTCCCGGACTGTCCGTAGGGGTCTGTCGGACAATCAAGTAATGAGGCTTCGGCAAACTCAGCCTGACCTGATTGCGCTCTGCCGCACTCGTGAGGTTTCTCTGAGTCACCCTGAGCTTGTCGAAGGGGGGCGTCTGTAGCCCACCATTCTCATGCCGGGATGTGCTGAACACTTCGAAGACTGGATTCCAGCCTTCGCTGGAACCACGGGCTTCGCCCGTCGGAATAAACAAATTGCCAAAGGGGGGTTTTATGTCAAGAATCGCTAACACCAAAGCTCTTAAGGGCAGTCAGAATTGGCTGCAACATTTGGTCAACTCCGCACCGGCGACCGTCGACAAACTCTTGCGTCCGGGGCTTCGTTTGAACAAGGATGACGAGATCAACTGGCTCTCACCTCTGGCGTCAGAAGACTATGCCGAGTATCAGGACCAGTCCTTCCTGGAGCGCCTATCGATCAAATTGGACAGACGGTCTCTGGGCGATTTCTGGCCTCAACGAGGACCGGTTTGGGACGGTCTGGCGACAACGAGCCGGGGCGATGTCATCCTGATCGAAGCCAAGTCTCACGTCTCCGAAATGGTGTCGTCGTGTCAGGCCGGGGAGATGTCGGAGGCACTGATAGAGAAGAGTCTTTCGGAAGCCGCGGCTCACTACAAAGCTGATCCGAACGCCGACTGGCTAAACGGATACTACCAGTACGCCAACCGGCTGGCGCACCTTTACCTGCTGAGAGAATTGAATAACATCTCGGCGTGGTTGGTATTTGTCTGTTTTGTAAACGATGCGGAAATGCACGGTCCAAAGTCGGTGGTTGAATGGCAGGCGGCGATAGCGGAGATACACCGACATCTTGGAGTTAACCGTGACAGCCTGTATCCGTATGTGGTGGATGTATTCCCGGACGTGAAAAGACTCTGAAAGCCCCAACATCGGCTCGCTAAGTCACCCTGAGCTTGTCGAAGGGAGGCGTCAGAGCGACCTCGGTAGCCCACCATTTATGGTGGGTTTACAACGTCCTACGGAAATCTCTGATATATCGACGGCTCCCACAGCAAGCTATGGGCTACGTAGGTTGGGGGTATAGTGAGAAATGGCAAACGAGGATGTCTGCCGCCCACGGAAGACTGGATTCCCTAAATTCACAAACGAAGTGCAACACCTGTATAAGGTGTTGTCATGGGACGAAAGTACTCACAAATCGATATTGAAGAGCGGTGCGAAATTGCCCTATTATACGCCTCCGGGAGCTCGATCCGGCAAATCGCGGCAGCTCTGGATCGCTCGCCATCTTCGGTGGCTAGAGAGATAAAACGCAACCGCAGCCGCCAGAGCGGTTACCAGCCCAAATACGCCGAT
>Ga0272444_10005564_pt1 | contig 10892 bp, 10 predicted proteins | sample SSMForm13_FD_201033 | JGI IMG/M metagenome (GOLD analysis project Ga0272444, IMG submission 201033) | Marine sediment archaeal communities from Little Sippewissett salt marsh, Falmouth, MA, United States - SSM-Form-13 | ecosystem: Environmental > Aquatic > Marine > Wetlands > Sediment ... | reverse complement strand
TGAGATCGCGGACAAGTATGATATCCGCCTGATCGGCCCAAATTGCCTGGGTATCATCGACACCTTTACGCCAGTGAACGCCTCGTTTTCTGCGGGAACCCCGCCAAAAGGTCCGATGGCATTTATGTCTCAGTCAGGAGCCCTGGGAACCGCCATCCTTGATTGGGCCCAAGCCGGCAGATTGGGATTGGCAAAATTTGTCAGCCTTGGAAACAAGGCGGATGTCAGTGAGATCGATCTGCTGAAAGCCTGGGAAGAAGATCCTGATACGAATGTGATTTTGATGTATAGTGAAGGCCTGCCAAATGGTGAGGAGTTCATCAAGGTAGCCCGGGAAGTGACCAAAGTAAAACCGGTGGTTGCGATAAAATCCGGGGTCACGAAATCCGGCTCCCGGGCGGTTTCCTCCCATACCGGATCTCTGGCTGGTTCTGAGCAGGCTTACCAGGCGGCGTTCCAGCAGGCAGGAGTGCTCCGGGCTTCTGATATGGCCGGCATGTTCGATATGGCTCTTGCCCTGGGCTATCAACCTCCGCTTGCGAATGACCGCATAGCGATCATCACCAACGCGGGAGGACCCGGCATCCTGGCAACGGATGCTCTGGAGCGCAGCGGAATGAGTCTGGCCAGGTTGGAAATAGGGACCATCCAGGAACTGGAGCAGTACCTGCCAGATGCGGCCTCCGCCGCTAACCCGGTGGATGTGCTGGGAGATGCCAAAGGCGACCGATATCAATTCGCCCTGGAAGTGGTAGCCAGGGATAAAAATGTGGACGGTATCATGGTTGTGCTAACTCCTCAAGCGATGACAGAGATCGAGGAAACAGCCAGAGCGGTCGGTGAGATGTCCCAGCAAATCGACAAGCCAGTTCTGGCTTGCTTTATGGGCGAGGCAAAGGTTGAGAAGGGAATCAGTGTGCTGCGGGAATATGATGTACCCAATTATTCATTTCCGGAAAGAGCTTCGCTGGCTTTCCGCTCCATGTCGCTGTACCGCAAGATCACAGAGCGGGAAGAGCCAGTGTTTGAGCATTTTGATGTGGATAACAAGATCATCAAAAGCGTGATCGATGGGGCGAAGGAAGAAGGACGCTTTGCGATCGGTGATGCTGAAGCCTGGAATATCCTCAAGGCTTATGATCTGACCATCCCCCGTTCAAAATTAGCAAAAACCGCTGATGAGGCAGTAGAAATCGCTGGTGAGCTGGGCTACCCGGTGGTGATGAAAATCGCCTCGCCGGATATCCTGCATAAGACCGATGTGGGGGGTGTCAAGGTTGGCTTGGAGTCCGCTGATCAGGTGCGGGATGCCTTTGATTTGATGATCTTCAGAACGGAAAGGTATTTGCCGGAGGCAGAGATCTGGGGATGCCAGGTGCAGGAAATGGCTCCTCCCGGCGGCCTTGAAGTACTGATCGGTATGAACAGGGATCCCCAGTTTGGCCCCCTGGTGACTTTTGGCTTGGGCGGTATTTATGTGGAAGCGCTCAAAGATGTCACCTTCCGTATCGCTCCCTTTACAAGGCTGGATGCCGAGGCGATGTTGACTGAAATTCGCTCCAAGGCTTTGTTGGAAGGTGTGCGGGGGAACCCCCCGGTGGACAAGGAAGCGCTGATTAACACGCTGCTGCGTATGGGCCAGCTGGTCCAGGATTTCCCCGAGATCGCAGAGTTGGATATCAACCCATTGATCGTATATCCTGAAGGGCAGGGAGCCCTGGCAATCGATATGCGCTTGGTTTTAGAAAGCGAAAAATAAGGAGTAGAAAATGAAGTCATTATATATTACCTCCGTTGAAAAATATTCCGGCAAGACCGCGCTCTGCCTGGCTCTGGGAAAGATCTATCAAGAACGGGGACTGAACGTGGGTTATCTGAAACCTTTCAGTTTGCATCCTTGGCGGATTGGCGACAAGGTGGCTGATGAGGATGCCGCCTTTGTAATTGATATCCTGGGAATCAACGCCAAGCCGTGGGAGATGGCTCCGGTTGTAGTGACCTCAGAGATGCTCAGAGATTATGTGACCAGCAAAAAGGAAATTGATTACATGCCCAAGGTGATCGAGGCTGCCCGTTCGCTGGAAGAACGCCGGGACCTGCTGCTCCTCGAGGGAGGTGGGAGTCTCAGGGAAGGTTATGTGATGAACATGGCGACACCCGATGTGGCGGGTGAGCTGGGCAGTGCTATTATCGTGGTTGTGAAATACTGCGAAGACATCTGCCTGATGGATGATGTGCTGGCTGCCAAGTTCCGTTTGCCAGACTCTCTCACAGGGGTTGTTATCAATCGCGTTCCTCAGCATGCGCTTGGATTTGTGAACAATTTGGTGGTGCCTTTCCTGGAGAAAGAAGGCGTGCCTATCCTGGGCGTGCTCCCAGACGATGATGCGTTGGCGGCTCTTTCTGTTGGAGAGATCGTTGATGTTCTTAACGCAGAGGTATTGACAGCCTGTTATGAGGAAGAAGCCCTCGTGGAAGCTTTGATGGTTGGAGCCATGACTGAGGATTCAGCTCTCCGGAGGTTCCGCAAACAGCCTAATAAGGCTGTGATCACCGGAGGAGATAGGACAGATATTCAGTTGGCAGCGATGGAAACATCCACCACTTGTTTGATCCTGACCGGCAATTTGCATCCCAGTAATTTGATCATCAAACAAGCTGAAAATATGAATGTGCCTATACTGCTCGTTCCTGGAAACACCATGGAAACGGTTGAGAAGCTGGACAGGATCTTTGGAAAGACCCGGCTCGGACAAAAAGAAAAACTTGATAAGTTCATGGGGTATGTGAAGGAAAATCTGGACCTGGCTCGGCTTGATAAAGCACTGGAAGAATAAGAACGGAGATCACTAAAACGAAAGGGACGAAAGCCTATAATAGGTTTTCGTCCCTGTTCTATATGAAAAAAGGACCTGGCTGTTACAGCCAGGTCCTTTTTGGTTCACACGTAGTCTAGGGGTTGAAAACAACATCCGCAGGCATCCCCGGTTTGAGGATCCCTGAGGTATTATCCACCTTTAATTTGACCGCGTAAACTGTGTTCTGGCGTTCTTCCTGGGTCTGTACGTTCCTGGGCGTGTACTCAGCCTGGTCAGAGATGTAAATGATCTCGGCTTCGAGGACCGTATCCGGGTAGGAATCTACTGTCAGCTCCGCGGGATCTCCCAGGCTGACCTGTCCGTATCTGTTCTCTGGTAAGTAGACTGTGACTGTCAACGAATCAAGATCTCCAATGGTCATCAGGGTGTATCCCGCGGCTATGACCTCTCCAGGTTCAGCGGATCGGGACAATATCACACCTGAGAGAGGGGATCTGATCTCAAGTTTCTCGATCTGCAATTCCAGGATCTCCACTTCCGCTTTGGCTTGCTCAACCAGGAGTGAGGAGCTGATTTCGTCCAGGGCGGCAAGGTCCACCCCCGCCTGAGCTTGAAGCACCCCGGCTTCAGCCCCCGCTACCAGGGCTTCAGCGCCCTGGACTTCCAGGGAGTAGATGCCGGTATATTGATCTGCCAGATAATCCCTGGCAAGGTCATAGCGTTCCCTGGCTACAGAAACCCTTGCCCTGCCTTCTAGAAGATCCTCGTACGCTGAGTCAGAAAGGATCTGGTCGAATGCTTTTTGGGCAGATTCCAATTCCGTTTCCGCTGAGTCATAGAAGGCGTCGATCTCGTCTTTGATCTTGTCCGACTCGGAATAGCCTACCGATCGATCCTGAAGGGCATCAGCCACCTGGAAAGCTGCCTGGGCATCTGCCAGCCGCTGTTCACCTTTGAGGAAATCCTCGCTGCCAATATCCCTGGCAAGCTGCTGATAATTATCCAATTCTGTTTGATAATCATCCCGGGCGAGGTCAAGGATATTCTGCGCGGCTGTGATGTTTTCTGGCTGTTGGAAGTACCATGCTGGGAGATCGATCTGGCTGGGACTTGATTCGTTCCAGTCTCCAACCCGCTCTTCACCCTCCAGGGTATAGACCTGGAGCAGTACCTGTTCAAGTTGGATCTCGGCAGCATCCAGGCTTGCCTCCGCGGCGGCCAGCATAGCTCGAGCAGACCCCAGGGCTGCATTAGCGCTTTCCTGCTGTGAGACGGCTAGATTATATCGAGTCAGCGCCTGTTCTTTTTGAGCCAGGAGGAGATCATCATCCAGGCGGAGCAGGGGGTCATCTGTGGAAACCTGCGCGCCTTCCTCGTAATAAACCTCCGCAATACGCCCCGGTAGTTCTGCGGCTATATTGATTTGATCTGCTTCGATCACTCCTGATGCCAGAATGGGTTCCATTTCCCCGTTCGCCGGGGAAGAATTGTTAAGGTCGCTGCAGCCGACGACTAGGACTGGAATCGAAAGAGCAGCTAGCAGTATTCGCAGTGTTCTATTCTTCATGATTACCTCCGTATTTGCGGTTTTGCATGCAGGCAATAAAAATATCTTCAAGTGATGGGTCAATATCCACCAGCGATTTGATGTCTACCCCGGCCGCGCGGGCAAGAGACCTCAGTTTCCGAATATGCTGTTTGGGACGAGGTGTGAATAGATGGATTTGGGAGCCATACAGCTCAGCTGATAGATCAATGAGATTCCCCTTGCTATGCTGATCTGCCACAATTTTGATCAGATCTTCCGGTCGTGATGCATCAACTTCCAATACAGAGCCGGGCATTGTTTCCTTTTTGATGCTGTTTGGCGTTCCCTGGGCGATGATCATTCCATGCTGGATGAATGCCAGGCGGTGGCAGTGTTCTGCTTCATCCATATAATGTGTGGTGATGAATACAGTGATGCCTTCAGATACCAGTTGATACAGCAGATCCCAGAAAGCCCGCCTGGATACCGGATCAACCCCGGCTGTTGGTTCGTCCAGAAAGAGTACTTCTGGTTTATGGATGATCGCTGCGCTGAGTGCCAACCGCTGGCGCCAACCACCCGAAAGATCGCTGGTCCTTGTGTGTTCATAACCGGCCAGTCCCGAGAGGGCAATGGCTTCCTGGACCTTCTTTTCGGATAGGTCTGAATGGATCCCATAGGCTTGACCATAAAATTTCAGGTTCTGTACGACGGTCAGATCAGAATAAAGGGAGAACTGCTGAGACATATAGCCAATGCTGGGCAGGATATCCTGTACCTGCTGCGGCACGGGAACCCCCAAGACCTCGATTTCGCCGCTGGATGGCGACAGCAGACCAAGCATCATCCGGATAGTGGTTGTTTTTCCTGATCCGTTTGGGCCCAGAAACCCAAAGATCTCTCCGCGGGAAATTTCAAAACTGACCTCATCAACAGCCCGGAAATTCCCGAAATCCTTGGATAGTTTATTTGTTTTTATGGTGATTTCATCATTCATTCTTAATCCAATGCTTTGCGGATATACCGCAGCGAGAAGAAGCCGATGACTGATCCAAGCAGTAATAACCAGAGGACATCCGGCAGTATGTCTGCCATTGTTGATCCTTTAAGGGTGATCCCGCGAAGAATATCCAGCCAATGATGCGCGGGGATGAAGTTCGCCAGGAATTGGATGATCTTTGGCATGGATTCTACAGGGGCTGCGTATCCCGTAAACATAAAATCGACCATGCCAACCACCAGCACCAGTAAAAATGATTGGTGCTGACTCTTGGAGAAAACAGAGATCGCCATACCTTTTCCAAGCTCAACCAGGGTGTAAATGAATGCCAGGGAGAATAACAGAGGAATCGATCCTCGTACCGGGACATGGAATGCGAAATGGACCATGCCAAGCATAAGGGCAAAATCGATCAAACCAACTGCCACAACGGGAATTGATTTTCCAATGATGATCTCAAGCGAGGAAAATGGCATAACCAGCAGCTGTTCCAGGGTGCCGAATTCCCGTTCTCGTGAAAAGGTCAGCGCTGCGAAGATCAAAATTGTGAACTCCAGCATCAGAGCTAACTCTGCCGGCGTGGTGAAATATGCCTCGTTGAGAGCTTCATTGAACCAGACCCGGAGACTGAAATCAAAACCTGCAAATTGCTCTGAATCAATTCCCATTTTGATGATGGTAATTTTTTGTCCAAGGTCCCAAACGACACCTTCGATCGCGCGCTGCGCCTCTTTCGCGGGAATGCTCTCGGCTCCGTTCAGAATCACCTGAAGGGTCGGCTGACCCCCGTTTGCCTGGAGTTCTGCGGCGAAATCCTGGGGAATGATCAAGGCGGCATTTATCTTCCCCCGATCCATCTGGTCTTCAATGCTGGCCATTGAATCGGCGGGTTCAACCAGCGAAAAGGTCCCGGTGTTCTCAAGAGAGATCACAAGATTCCTGCTGGCTGGTGTCCTGTCCATATCCCAGATCATCAGCGGCAGATTTGAAATAGGTCTCGATGTGGCCCATCCGATCAGGAGAAGCTCCAGGGCGCCTCCGAGCAGCATGAAGGCGGGAAGCCACCAATCATTCTTGAGGTGCAGGATCTCTTTTTTTACAAGGGCGATGATTCTCTGGATCATAATCGTATTCTCATGCCAGCCTTTTTTTGAAAAATAGCCCCGCGGTGCCGGTAAAAACCAAGCCCAGGAAAAGCAGCATAACCCCATAGGGCCAAAGCACATCCAGGCCGATCCCTGTAAGGAAAACGCCCCGGGTAATGATCGCGTAATGTGTCCCTGGCAAGAATAGTGATTCCATCCGAGCCATTTCGGGCAAAGAAGCGATTGGGAAGAATATCCCTGTCAAGAAAAAACCTGGAAATAGGACAACCAGGAAGGAGAGAGCCAATGCCGCTGATTGGGAGCGCATGAATACCCCGATAATCATTCCCATGCTGAGTTCGGCGAACAGGAACAGCAGGGATAAGAAGATGAAAACCAGGATATTGCCGTGGAAGGGAACATTGAACCAAGCCATGGCGAGCAAGGGTATTGCCAGCACGTTCAATATTCCCGCGAGGATATAGGGAATCATCTTCCCCAGCAGCAGCTCAATCCGCTTGACAGGAGTCGCAAGTAGCTGTTCCATGGTCCTGTGCTCGTGTTCTCTGGCCAGGGTGAGCGCTACCGAGAAGGCTGGAAAGCCCAGGACAATGGAAAGCAGCCCCGGGACAAGATCTACCTGGGGGGCCAAGCTGGGGTTGTACCAGGCGCGGACTCTGAGGTCTATGGGCTGGAGGGATTCCATGGTTAACCCTGAGTTCTGCAGCTGACTGGACAGGATCTGATTTGCAAAAGTTTCAGCGCGCCAACCAATATGGTCGACTGCAAAACCGCCGGTTTCCGGCTCGGTTCCATCAATTACCACCTGAAGATCGAGCCCACTCATGGATAGCAGATCTGAACTGAAACCGGGGTCGATGATCAGGGCGGCTTTGATTTTGCCCCTGACCAATAATCTTTCAATTTCATCCATCGATTCTGCGCTGGTGTAGATGTCCAGATCATCTCCCGCGGTGATTTGCTCGATGAACTGCCTTGATAGGGGACTCTGATCGAAATCCAAAATTCCGATAGGAACGTGCTTGATGTCCACTGCCAGGGCATAGGTCATCAGCAGAAGAACGAGAGTGGGTGTGACCAGAACGAGCACAAAAGTCCCTCGATCACGGAGAATGTGGTGGATTTCCTTTCGAATTACTGCCCGGATACGGCGGATTGACATCATTGATTGTCCTGATCCATTTTGCGGATGAATGAGATAAAAGCTTCTTCCATGCGGGGAGAGATTTCACGCATCTCCAGGATCAATATTTTTTCTTTACTTAGAATCTTTTTAATAGATTTAGATCTTCGAGAGGCAGAATCAACCAGGATGTGCAGAGCTTCTCCGTAACTTTGTACTTCCTGCACGCCGGGAATGGGGAGGATCAATTTTCGGGCTTTTTGCCAGTCACTTGTGATGAGTTTCAGGACTTCACCGCCCAATTGACCCCGGATCACAGAGGGGGAATCGCATTTGACGACCTTGCCGTCATACATCAAGGCTACCCGGGAACAGCGGTCAGCCTCGTCCATATATGGAGTGCTGACAATAATTGTTGTTCCTTGAAGGTGGAGTTCAGTCAGGATCTTCCAGAACTCGCGGCGGGAAACGGGATCAACGCCTGTGGTTGGCTCATCGAGAAGGAGGATAGGAGGACGATGAAGCAGGGTTGAGGCTAGCGCCAGTTTCTTTTTCATCCCACCTGATAATTGTGCGGCGCGCCTGTCTTTAAAATCGGTCAGTTTAGCGAATTCCAGCAAGCCAGGAATACGCTCCCTTTGCTCTGCGGCGGGTACATCGTACAGTTCACCAAAGAATTGCAGGTTTTCCAGCACAGAGAGCTTCCCGTAAAGGCTGAACTCCTGGGCCATATATCCAATATGAGATTTCACACTTTCAGGGTTTTTGATCAGGTCGCGCCCAGCGACCTGGACTTCGCCGCCAGTTACTCCCATCAGTCCTGCCAGGATTCTCAAGATAGTCGTTTTTCCTGCCCCGTCAGGGCCAACGAGTCCGAAGAGTTCACCCTGGCGGACCTGGAGGTTCACTCTATCAAGCGCTGTGTTCTCCTTGAACTTCCTGGTCAATTCGTTGATTTGTATGTATTCGTTGCTCGAATTCATGATTTGGCCTGGAACTGCTTCGCTCAGGCGGGGCGGTGGACGGCGGAGGGGGAGTCTGCCTGGCGAGGATGGAAGTTTCCTTGAAACAGGATCAGCAGTAAATTTATAACGCAAAATTTCTGGGCGGCTTGCTTAATCTGGAGTCCCATAAAGAAAGTGACAGCATAAGAAAGCACAGAAAAGCTGAGTATCCCAGCCAGAAAGTAAATCAGTGTCGGGGGGTGTGATCCAAAGCCTTCCTTCAGCAGGATCAGGTCAAAAAGGAAAATGCTGCCAATCAGCAGCCCTGTACCAATGCTGTGGATCAGGTGGAAAAGGTTATTTGGGAAGATAGAAATAAAAGAACCCAGGCTGGCTGTGTACATCAATCCGCTTTTGTAATGTGTGAGCGGCTGCGAATCGTTGAGCTGATAGAGTCTGGCAATTTCTAACATGAGTCGACCATTGATAAAGGTTCCCAGTGTGATGATCACAGCAGAGGCAAGATTTGGTTTGCCAAACAGGGTGATGGTCGTCCCTAATTCACTCAGAGCGTGTTCCCAGAAGTGAAATGGATCCGCGTAGAAGATGGCTCCCAGCAGAAAGGTGCAAGAGAGATTCACAGCCAAGAAACGGAATAACCGCGCCTGCTTCCGTTCAACTGCGGTCCCGTCGCTGGAAATGGATGCGGTTCCCATTTAGGGCTCCTTATGAAAAGTGATCATTCGTTGGCTTTTCTAATGATCCACAACACGAGCAGTGCCGCCATAGGGGGTTCAAGGATAACACCCAGCCAGCGGATGGTCTGGCTGAAACCCATCGCGGGGATCAAGAACCAGTCCACCAGCCCCATAATAACGGCGGAAAGGATCGAGGCCATGTAATCTCCGAACAGGCCGATAGGGCGATTATCTTTCCAAATCAAACCTGCCAGGGCTCCGATGATCAGGCCAACGCCGGCCATCGCCCCAACCAATACCAGGATTTCGAGTAAAGTTGACATTTAGGACTCCTTTGAAAGCTCTTTTTGGGTCTGATTCTTTTCCGTTGGGGTTGTTGATTGGGTTGTGAATTGGACCACCGGTATCTGCCGGCCAAAATCGAGGATGCCTTCCCTGGTGAAATCGATCTGATAACCGAGAAGGCTGCTCAGGGTCTTTAAGCTTCCGGGATGTTCTTGCGCGTAGGCGAGGAGAATACCCGCGCCATCCGATGGATCAAGCCGTCTGGCGACCGCAGACATCTTTTTTGCTCCAACCTGGATCTTGACTTGGGGCTGTTTCAGAATGTTCTGGAACCAGTCAGATCGGGTCCCAAACCCGGAGACAACATAGTAGACACCTTCTTCAGGCGTGCTGTGGATGAGTTCGAGGACTGCGTAGCGGTCTTCACCGGATATCCTTCCTATATGGCGAAGCAGCAGGAATCTGTTTCCAAGAGCCCAGCCGAACCCTGTTCTGTATAAATAAATGGGGATTCGCCAGGGGATCGCTTTAATGCCGCGGGGAGGGGAGGGGAAAGTCATAAATATCTCTTTAGTCAGGAGAACGCAGTCCCACCAGCAGGGTATGAATATTCCCAAGGATGTGCGCTTTGATATCAATTTCATCGGGGGCATAGATCCACAACATGACAGTGCCCTCTATGATCGCTCCCACAGCAATGGCCGCGGCCCTGGCGCTGTTTGCATGGAACTCACCCAGGTCGATTCCCTGCTGGATCAGGTCTTCGAGCAAACTCATATTCGTTTGATAGAATGCGGAGATTAATTCCTTGATCGCATCTCTGCGGAAAGCCAGCGAAAAGAACTCGTAAACTAAAGGCATCCATTTCAGCATATTTTGAATATCTTCAGCGCCTCTTTCCGCATAGATTATCAGGCGCTCTTCAGCGCTGCGTTCATCCTTAAGGAGAGATTTCAATTCCTGAAGCTCAGGTTCGAATACCCGGTCCAATAAGCTGAGGATAATGGAATCTTTGCTTTCAAAATACCAGTACAGGGCTCCTTTGCTCAACCCGGACGCTTCAGCGATATCCGTCATGCGAGTTTTGTGGAATCCGCGCTCTGTAAAGGTTTCCTGGGCGGCCTGCAAGATCTGGGTTTTGCGTTCTTCCGAGACATCATTTCTGGGCGCCATGATCTCTCCTGACTAATATACTGACCGGTCGGTCAGTTATAGTATACAGAAGGGAGGCGGTTCTGTCAAGACGCAGGCCAGGATCTGGATTTCAGCTGGTGGGATAGGCTGTTTGATTGCGGCCTGCTTGTTTGGCGCGGTACATGAATTGGTCCGCGGCATTCAGCAGGTCAGCCAGGGTGTCCATCTCTTCACTCAGCTCTACAACCCCCAGGC
>Ga0272444_10005563_pt1 | contig 10894 bp, 8 predicted proteins | sample SSMForm13_FD_201033 | JGI IMG/M metagenome (GOLD analysis project Ga0272444, IMG submission 201033) | Marine sediment archaeal communities from Little Sippewissett salt marsh, Falmouth, MA, United States - SSM-Form-13 | ecosystem: Environmental > Aquatic > Marine > Wetlands > Sediment ... | reverse complement strand
GGCCCAGGGCGCCCAGCCCCATGCAGAATCCCGCCCCGACGTACCTGCCCAGGGCCGGCAACAGGGCCGGCCAGTCGTCGACACGGATGTCGGCTCCGCGGCCGAACATCAGGAGCATCGAGATCAGGAACCCGAAGATGGCCGCGTTCTGGCTGAGGGCCTGACCGATGAGCATGGTCATGGTGACCTTGCCGGCGGACTCGGGCGTTCGGCTGATGGAGTCGAGGGCCTTTCCGGCGACCAGGCCGGCCCCGACGCCCGGCCCGATGGCCGAGAAGCCGACCGACAGGGCGGCCCCGATCAGCGCGGCCCCCACGGCCCAGTTGGCGATCTCGCCGCGCGTGACCATCACGATGGCCACGACCAGCCCGAGGATGCCGCTGGTCTCGGCGATGGCCTGGCCGATGAGCATGTTCCGCAGAAGGCCCCCGGCCTGGGCCGGTTGGCGGCTGATGCCTGCGGCGGCGCGGCCTGCAGCGTAGCCTTCGCCGACGCCCGGGCCGATGGCCGACAGGCCCATGGCCAACCCCGCGGCCAGGTACTTCGACGAGGCCAGCACCTGCGGATCGTTGACTAGGTCAAGCCACTGGGCCATTCGTTCTGCAGTTCCTTACCGTGGTCCGGTTCGTCACGGTCGCGGCGGCCGGCGGATCAACCGGCTACTTCCGCAACCGGCTGGGCCGACCCTTCCTCGATCGCTTCCTCAACTTCGTCCTCGGCAATCTCGACGGTGATGTAGGTCAGAGCCAGCATCGCGAAGACGAAGGCCTGGATCGTGCCGACGAAAATCCCCATGAACATCTGGAGCAGGATCGGCAGGGCCATCTGGTTGGTCATGGTGCCCAGCAGGGCGATGATGACCGCTCCGCCGAAGATGTTGCCGAACAGACGGAAGCTCATCGAGAGGATCTCGGCGCCCTTGCCGATGACGTTCAGGGGAAACATCAGGATGTTGGGCACGCCGACGCGGCGCGGCTTGTGAGAGAGCCGCACGAGACACCACACGAAGGTCGCGGCCCCGACGCCGCCCACGAGGGCCCAGAACCTGGTGCCCTCGGCCCCGGCGAGGACTGCAATCAGGGCGGTCAGGCCGGCCCAGATGCCTGCCAGAAGCATGCAGGCTGCCGTACGCCAAAGGCCGTTCTGCAGCGGCCAGGTGAAGCCGCCCATGTGTGGCGTGAAGTACTCGTCGAAGTACTTGGCCGGGCCCTTGCGCACGATGGCCGCAACGTGCATGATGAAGAACACCATGATGCCCAGGCCCCAGGGCGTGTTGACGTCACGGGTCGGTTCCATGTTGCCGACCCAGGTGAAGGTGTACGAGCCGAGATGGATGTAGAGGCTGGTGTCGCCGGTCAGCTTATGGAAGATCTCGCCCGTGGGGATGAGGCCGATCATGTTGGACACCCAGACGTAGAGGAAGATGGTGCCGATCAGCGGCAGGTATTGCCGGCCGTCCTTCGGTCCCATGGTCGAGTAGACCAGATCGCGGAACGCCGTGACGAGAAGCTCCAGCAGGGCCTGTCCGCGTCCGGGCACCTTCCGGAGTCGCCGCGTACACACGAAGGCCAGCAGGGCCAGCAGCACGGTGACCACGATGGACATGAAAATGGTGTCGTACCGGAACGTGGGCGACAACAGCCCCGGCAGGATGTTGAAGGGGAACTCGTAGGGAAGGGGCGGTGCGACAGTATCCACGTTCGTATCCCTCTCGGGTCCCGGGTCTTCCTATCCGGTGCGTGACTCGCGTGCCGCCTGGACGATGATGGCCAAGTTGGTCAGGAACAACCCGCCTGCAGCGCCGATCAGGTATCCCACGTCGTCGATCATGCTGAGCCAGGCGGCGAGGCCCAGGGCGGCGGCCAGAATCAGATACCGTCCCGCGCCGACGACCGGCAACCGGTTGGCCCGCGCCTGAGTCGGCTGGTCCGCCAGCCGGCGGAGCGTCCAGGTCCTGTACCGAAAGGCCGCCAGGCTGGCCGCGCCCCCTATAACAACGCCGCCCGTGAGCGGTGAGTAAGCCCGATATGCTATCAGGCTGATCACCAGGGCGGCCGTCCATAGCACGAGAGCCGTTCGAAAGACCCGGCTCTGAAATTGCTCGAATTCCCTGAGGTTGACACCCTGGGTCACGGGCTCAATCCCTAAGCACACGTTGGATCATGCGATACGACTGATACCCTCCCGCAATCACGGCGACCACCACCAGGACAATCGTGACCACAGGGGCGGTCATGCCCAGTTTCCGGTCCAAGTAGGTGCCGAGCAGCCAACTCAAGAGGACGGCGATCCCCATCAGCCACGGCACCGCGAGCACCCTGAGGGAACGACGCAGCATCTGCTTGTCGCTGTCGTCGGACATGACCGATGTGTTCACCCGCTGCTGCGTGGCCTTGGCGCCGGGCCGAAGGCATACCCCTGGCGCTGCGGTCCCTTGCGCCCCTCGCAGGTATTATCGGTCGTTGCCTCCCGGGTGCCTTAGTCAAAGTCGCCAACGCCATATTCTGTCCGACAACGTTCTCAAGTCAAGGGAATTCAAGCGCTTCGGGATTTGCTTGACGCTATGCACCGGTGCAGCTATTCTTCGGGTTTGCCGCACGGGGCGCGGCTGGGCGAGGAGCGCAATGAGCAGCCACTTGGAAGAGCAGCGCGGAAAGAAGCTGGAGCAGATGCGGCACTTGGGCGTCGATCCGTACGGATCGCGGTTCCCCGGCGCGACGTCCTCGTCGGCCATCCACGAGCTGTGGGCCGAGCAGGGCGAGGCCGCCAAAGACGCGCCACCCGGCGAGGGACCACGGGTCCGTGCCGCCGGACGCCTGCTGGCTCTCAGGAGCTTCGGCAAGCTGGCCTTCGGCGACCTGGTGGACCAGGCCGGCCGGATCCAGGTCTGCTTCAACAAGAAGGAGTTGGGCGAGGCCTTCCAGGTCTACAAGGCCCTGGACCTGGGCGACATCGTCGGCGTGGACGGGCCGCTGTTCGCGACCCGCACGGGCGAGACGACCATCCTGGTCAGGCAACTGACGGTCCTGTCGAAGTCGGTCCTGCCGCCACCCGAGAAGTGGCACGGCCTGGTGGACGTCGAGACCCGCTATCGCCAGCGGTACGTGGACCTGTTCGCCAACCGCGACGTGCGGGAAACGTTCGTCCGTCGCAGCGCCATCATCGCCCACTTCCGCCGCGTCCTCGCCGAGCGGGGATTCATGGAAGTCGAGACGCCGATGATGCAGTCGCTCTACGGCGGCGGCGCCGCCAGGCCGTTTCTGACGCACCACAACACGCTCGACCGCGACCTTTACCTGCGGATCAGCCCGGAGCTGTACCTGAAGCGCCTGTTGGTGGGCGGCTTCGAGAAGGTCTTCGAGATCAACCGTAACTTCCGCAATGAGGGCATCTCCACGCGGCACAGCCCCGAGTTCACCATGATGGAACTCTACCAGGCCTATGCCGACTACACCGACATGATGGAGATCACCGAGCGGCTCGTCTCCGGGGCGGCCTTGGAGGTCTGCGGGTCGATGACCGTGCCGTTCGGCGACCTGGAGTTGGACTTCACGCCCCCGTGGCCGCGACGGACCTTCGCCGAACTGCTCGAGGAACACGCGGGCGTCGACATGGAGCGGCCGGACGACGTGCGGGCCCGGGCGCGCAAGCTGGGCATCGAGGAGGCCAACAAGGACGATGCCGTTGTCATCCTGGAGGTCTTCGAGGCCACGGTCGAGGGCAAGCTCATTCAGCCGACGTTCGTGCTGGACTACCCGGCGGCCGTCTGCCCGCTGACGCGGCGCAAAGCGGACGATCCGGAGGTGGCCCTGCGGTTCGAGGCCTTCGTGACCGGCGTCGAGATCGCCAACGCGTACACCGAGTTGAACGACCCGGCGGTGCAGGAGGCCAACTTCAGGACGCAGCTCAAGGGTGAAGGCGACGGCGAGGCCATGCGCATCCTGGACGAGGATTTCCTGACGGCCCTGAAGTACGGCATGCCGCCGGCCGGCGGGCTGGGCATCGGCATCGACCGCGTCGTCATGCTGCTCACGGACTCGCCGAGCATCCGCGACGTGATCCTGTTCCCCATGCTTCGAAGCGGAACCCTGTAGCCCGGAGACGAGCGTGTACCGGTCGGTCCTGTGTTTGCGCTACCTGATGAGCCGCTGGCTGACCCTGCTGGCAACGCTGGCTGTGTTGATCGGCGTGGGCACCCTGCTGGTGGTCATGGCGGTGATGGGCGGGTTCGTCAAGGAGATCCGGCAGGCCTGCCGCGGCGGGCTCGCCGACGTGGTCATCGAGCACGACGTCAGCGGCTTTTCCCACTACGACGAGTTCATCGACCGTGTCAACCGCCATCCGAACGTGGCCGAGGCCACGCCGGTGGTCCAGCTTTTCGCCATCATCCGCATCACGGCCCACCGGAGCACGCGCTACGCGGGCACCCTGAACCGGTCGTGCCAGGTGCTGGGCGTGCGGCCGGGCGAGATCACCCGGGTGAGCAGGTTCCGCGAGTTCCTGATGCGGCAGAAGGAGGTCGAGCGCCCGACGTTCCAGGTGCGCGAGTCGGTGGCCGACCGGATGCGCCTTCTGGGCAAGCGCGTGCATCCGGGGTGCATCCTCGGCATTGAGCTGGCCAGCTATCACGTGCCGGAGGGCGCGAAGAAACCTACTCCCGACGCGCCCGACACGGTCCTGTTGTGTCCCGAGGGTGAGAAGGTGATCGTTACCACCCTGCCCATAAGCGAAGCGGGCATCCTCGGCGGCGGAGCGTTCGGGGCCGTCAACCCGACCATGCGGCCGTACACGGTGGTGGACTTCTACAAGAGCCGCCTGTACGAGTTCGACAGCAGCATCCTGTACGTGCCCTTCGCCGAAGCCCAGAAGCTGGGCGAGTTGGGCGACCCCTCGGGCGCCAACCCCGCGGACCCGCCCCGGGCACACCAGATCCGCGTGGCTCTGCGCGACTACGGCCAGGCCAAGGCCACCATCGCCGACCTGCAGGAGGCGTGGGTGGCGTTCAAGGCAGACAGGCCGCGCCTGAAGCAGGTCTTCCTCAGCTTCCTTACCTGGGAGCAGAAAAAGGCCAGCGTTCTGGCCGCCTGGAACATGCAATGGGCCATCATGGTCATCATCATCGGCCTGATCGTCTTCGTGGCGGGATTCCTCATCGGGGCCGTCCTGGCGATGATCGTCAAGGAGAAGACCCGCGACATCGGCATCCTGAAGAGCCTGGGGGCGTCGAACATCGGTGTCGCCCGGATCTTCCTGACCTACGCCGCCGTCGTGAGCGCCGTCGGGGCGATGCTGGGCTACGTGAGCGCCAGGATCTTCGTCTACTACATTGACAGCATCGAGGTCTTCGTGGCCGATGTCATGAACATCGAGGTCTTCTCCCGCAAGGTCTACTACTTCGACAGGATTCCGCGCTACGAGGACCCGTGGCAAGCGGCGGTCGTGGTGGCTTGCACGATTCTCTGGGCGGTGTTGTGCACCACGGTGGCGGCCTGGAAGGCGGCCCGGCTCCAGCCCGTGGAGGCCCTTCGCTATGAGTGAGACGACCCTCCGGACGGAATCCCTCACCAAGGTCTACCGGATGGGGAAGACCGAGGTGCCGGTGCTCGGCGGCGTGGACCTGTCGGTCCGGCGCGGATCGTTCACGGTGATCGTGGGACCGAGCGGCTGCGGCAAGAGCACGCTGCTGCACCTGATGGGCCTGCTGGACAAGCCGACCGAGGGCGCGGTCTTCTACGACGAGGCCGACGCCTTCGCCCAGTCGGCCCGCTGGCGCGAGCAGGTTCGCAACCGCCGCATCGGTTTCGTGTTCCAGTTTTACCACCTGCTGCCGGAACTGACGGTCCTGGGCAACGTCCTGCTGCCGGAGATGGTGTACCGGGGTCCGCTCAACTGGGCCCGTGCCCGGGGCGAGTGCCGCGAGCGGGCCGAGGAGATCCTCCGCCGGGTCCGCCTGACCGACCGGATGCGGTTCAAGCCCAGCCGCCTGAGTGGCGGCGAGAGACAGCGGGCGGCCATCGCGCGGGCACTGGTCCACGACCCGGAGATCGTCTTTGCTGACGAGCCCACCGGGAACCTCGATACCCGGGCCGGATGGCAGGTGTTCGAGATGCTGCGCAACCTGGCCTCGGACCACCAGAAAACCGTGGTGATGGTCACGCACGATAGCCGATTCATACCTGAGGCCGGAACGGTGCTCTACCTTGCCGGGGGCCGCATCGTCGATGCAGAGGCCTTCGCCAGGCTGACGCAGGAGCACGACGCGGCCGTGTAGCGGCCGGCAGCACGGAAGGAACACCTGTATGGGACGTCTTGTCTACCTGAATGGCGCCCTCGTGCCGAGAGATGAGGCGAAGATCAGCGTCTTCGACCACGGCCTCCTCTACGGCGACGGTGTCTTCGAGGGCATTCGAGTCTATGGCGGGCGAGTCTTCCGGCTCGACGAGCACCTGAAGCGACTCTACGAGGGCGCGCGGGCCATACGCCTGACCGTTCCGCTCGACCAGGAGGCCATGGCACAGGCCATCTGGGACACCGTGGCGGCAAACAGCCACCTGACGGACGGCTACATCCGCCTGGTGGTCACCCGCGGCGTGGGCACCCTGGGCCTTGGCCCCACGCTCTGCAAACAGGGACAGGTGATCATCATCTACGACACGATCGCTTTGTACCCGGAAGAACTCTATGAGAAGGGCCTTGAACTCGTGACGGCCAAGACGGTCCGCAACCACCCGGACGCCCTGGATCCGCACGTGAAGAACCTGAACTACTTGAACAACATCCTGGCCAAGATCGAAGGGCTCGATGCCGGCGTGGTCGAGGCGCTGATGCTCAACTACCGCGGCGACGTGGCCGAGGCCACGGGCGACAACGTCTTCATCGTCCGCGGTGGCGTCGTGCAGACGCCGTCGCTCGACTCGGGCATCCTCGAGGGAATCACGCGCGACGAGGTCATCCGGCTTTGCCGCGACAAGGGCCGCGAGGTCCAGGAAATCCGCATCACCGTCGACGACCTCTTGGCCGCCGACGAGTGCTTCCTCACCGGCACCGCCGCCGAGGTCATTCCGGTGGTGAAGCTGGATGGCCACACCATCGGCGACGGCAAGCCCGGCCCCGTGACCCGTGAGATCCTGGCCGACTACCGGCGGCTCACCCGGGGCGAGTAGCCCTGCCCGGGGCCGTACAACGTAGCGCGACGAACGGGGGCGATCCCGCAGGGATCGCCCCCGTCTTGTGCCGCGCGGGATCTATTCTCTGATGGGGAGCCTCTCCCCGGGCAGCCAGGGGCTGGCCGGCTGCGGAGACGCGGGTTCGTCCGCCGTCTGCGGTTCCTCCGACTCGTTCAGACCGTTGTCCACGTCGCCCGGACGCATGGCCGACAGGACGATGTTGGCGCAGAGCTTCAGGCAGTCGTTGCGCTCGGGGCCGCGGCACTGCCAGCACCAGTGGCCGTCGATCCCGCACGTGAGGTCGTGCGGCGAGTAGATGACCACGCGGCGGCCGTCCAGGCGGACCTCCTTGAGTGCTGCCTGGAACAGGTTGAACTTCAGGGCCCGCTTGTAGCGCACGCGGGTCATGTCGAACCCGTCGCGCGGCAGGCCCTTGCCGGTGATGACCGGGTCGCTCTGTCCGACGTCCTTGAGCCGGGCGCCGGGCAACAGCTTGGCCAGGAACTTGGGGAACGACTCGTTGAAGGCCTCGCGTCCGCACTGGGCGTCGGCCCAGATGAGACCGCCGCTTTTGATGAAAGCCCTGAGCTTCTCGAGATTCTCGTCGCTGGCGGTGAAGGTGTGGTGCCCGCTCATGTGGACGACGCGTACGCCGCTGAGGTCGTCCAGTTGGTGATTCGCGACCGGCACCGTCTTCAGGGCGACGTTGCACCCCTCGTGAAGCGTCTCGCGGAGATGGCGCATTCCGCGGATGTCGCTTCGGCGTGCCCCGTCAGTGGCCCAGTCGACGAGCGTCAGCTTGCCGCGCTCCAGCGACACCTCGGGCACGGGCTTGCCCTTGGCGCGCAGCTCGTCGATTTCCCATTTCTGGAAGAACAACCGGCTGCGCAGCAGGCGCTTGTCGCTGGCGTAGCGGGCCAGGTTCATGCCGAACTTGAAGAAGTGCTTGTACTTCAAGAGCAACCGCTGGTGCCACGCGCAGGCCATGTCCTGGGTGACGAGGAAGACTCGGCTGCGGCATCCGTCGTGAATGTGCATGATGCGCCGCGGGGTGCCCCTGATCTGGTAGTGCGACGCCATGACCGGATGCCTGCGGTCCAGCAACTGGAGTTCCCACTCGGGCCAGACTTCCTTGGCCAGGTCCTTGAAGCCGCGGGTGAACGCGGCATTGGAGCAGAGGGCCTCTGCCACCAGCGTGCCGCCCGAGTCGGTGTAGAGGCGGAGCTTCTTCTTCTGCTCATCGGTGAAGGGGGGGATCTTCTGGCCGTTGAAGTACAGAATGGGGGCGTCGAGCCAGGTGCGGACGTCCTCGTCGATGTCCACCACCTGCCAGTTGATGCGCTGCTCCAGTTCGTCGCCGCACCACTTGGACAGGTTGGGGATGTCCATGGGATAGGTGTTCCAGTCGGCGCCGGTGTCGAGCTTGTTGAACAGGATGGCGCCGGTGCCCTTCGACAGAAACAGCAGGGCCCAACTCGTGCCGCACTCCACGCCGTACTGGCTGTGCGACCCGTTGGGCGCCTGGCGGCGGATGATCCACTTGGCGCCTTCCTCGAACCAGTTGACGCCGCCGAAGGTTTTGCGGCCGCTGGCGTGGGCGCATCGCTCCAGGCCGTAGAGGAAGTACAGGTTGACGCCGCGGCGGCCGGGCGCCAACCCGAACAGCGCCGGCAGGTGCTTGTCGAGCCAGGCCTTGCCCTTGTCGATGGCCTCGGGCTCGCGGTGAACGCGGATGCCCTTGCCCCTGTAGCACGGCGTCTGGTACAGGGCCTGGAGCCGGTCGTGCGTGATGTACAGGTTGGCCAGGCAGGCCACGGTCATGTTGCCGTAGGGCGGCCGTGACACGTCGCCTTTGATAGTACGGTACGACCATCCGCCGTCGGGGAACTGGAGGTCGATCATGTGCTTCTCGATGGCCTGCCAATAGGCCATGGGGATCTCGATGCCGCGGATGGAGGCGTCGCGCAGGCCCAGGACGCCGTACTGGGTGTTGGAGTGGTCGCCTGCGGCGCCGCCCGGACGGGCGTAGCTGAAGAAGCCGTTGATGGTCGCGTCGCGCCGGGTGGCGGCGTCCATCAGGAACTGGGCGTCCACCTTCAGCAGTTCGCGGAACCGCGGGTTGCTGATCTTGGACCACACGCTGGCCCGGATGCCCGAGACGTAGGTGCCCTTGAACTCGGTCTCGGCCAGGAAGGTCAGGGCCTTGCGGAGCTTGTCGGACTTGTAGTTCTCGCCGGCGTAGAGCAGGGCCAGGACGATCAGGGCGCTGCGTCCACCGAAGTCGCGGTCGGCGGTGCTGGACCGCTCGCCGGCGGCCTGGATGGCCGCCTCGCGGGTCTCCGTGGCCTCCCAATGGCCGTAGTCCTTCATGATACTGTAGAGGTACTTGACCTTGAGCTTGATGGCTGCCTCGACCTCCTCGGCGGAGATCGACGGGGGCTGCATGTCGACGCCTTCGCTGGTATCCTCACCCGCGCCGCGGCCCTGGGAAAGCGGATCGTCACTTGGCACCTGGGCGACCGCTGCGCTACTGAGCAGCAGTAGCGGGAGGACGGCAATCCAGAGGCATCGTCTTGTGGTCATGTCCGAAACTCCTCGAGTGCGCCGGCCGGTCGGCATCACGGTCCTTCGGCGCCCTCAGCCGTCTCCGCGGTCCCCTGGCCGCCTTGCGGCAGCGCCGACAGGACGATGTTGGCGCACAGCTTGAGGGCGTCGTTACGCTCGGGGCCCTTGCAGTCCCAGACGTCGTGCCCGTCGAGTCCGCTCGTCAGGTCGTAAGGGCTGTAGAGGATCACCCGCCGGCCGCCCCGGCGGACTTCCTGGAGGGCGGCGCGGAACTGGCTGAACTTCAGGGCCCGCTTGTAGCGGACCCGGGTCATGTCGAACCCGGGTCGCGGCAACCCCTGGCCGGTGATCGCCGAGTCGGTCTGCGGCACGGCGGCCAGCTTGGCGCCGGGCAGAAGACGCGCGACGAACTTGGGGAACGACTCGGCGAACCCCTGGCGGCCGCACTGGGCGTCGGCCAGGATCAGCCCGCCGCGATTGACGAAGGCCCGCAGCTTGTCCAGGTTCTCGTCCGAGACCGTGGAGGTGTGCAACCCGCTCATGCGCACGATCTGCGCGCTGTCGAGGCCGTCGAGCACGTGGTTCTCTGTCACCCGGCTGTTGAGGGTGACGTTGGACGAGGCCTTCAGGAGTTCGGCCAGGTGCCGCAGGCCGCGGATGGCCGTCAGGCGGCGGCCGTCCGTCGGATAGTCGATCAGGGAGATCGTTGCCTCGGCGCCCGCCGGCTCGGGGACGGCTTTGCCCTGGCGGGCCAACTCCTTCAGGACCGGCTTCGGGTAAAACGCCAGTCGGCTGCGTATCATCCGCTTGTCGCTGGCATAGCGGGCGAAGTTCATCCCGAGTTGGAAGTAGCTTCCGTAGACTTTCTGCATGTTCTGGTTCCAGGCGCCGGCCATGCCCTGGGTGACCAGGAAGACCATGCTGCGGCAGCCGTCGTGAATGTGGAACATGCGCGGAATCCGGCTGCGCACCTTGTGGTGGCAACTCAGGACCGGGTGCTTGCGATCGACCATCTGGAGTTCCCACTCGGGCCAGACCTCGGTGGCCAGCAGCCTGAACCCGCGGGTGAACTTGTCGCGCGAGCAGCAGGCCTGGGCGACAATGGTGCCGCCCGAGTCGGTGTAGAGCCGCAGTTTCGCCTTCTGCTCGTCGGTGAACGGGGG
>Ga0272444_10005562_pt1 | contig 10897 bp, 4 predicted proteins | sample SSMForm13_FD_201033 | JGI IMG/M metagenome (GOLD analysis project Ga0272444, IMG submission 201033) | Marine sediment archaeal communities from Little Sippewissett salt marsh, Falmouth, MA, United States - SSM-Form-13 | ecosystem: Environmental > Aquatic > Marine > Wetlands > Sediment ... | reverse complement strand
GCAGTCAGATATCGTCGCTTTGGTGTGTGGCCAGTTATAGCTGCCGCCGCAGACCCCGGCACCGTAATATGAGAGCCCATTAGTAATCGTGAGTCCTTCTAGCAGGCAGACCTCACCCTCATTGCCGTCAAACGTAACAACAGAGCCGTTGTCATGACCATCAATAGCTGTGGCCTCGACCACATCCCAGTCAGCCGGGTCGGTCGAGCGCAGCGTGATATTCTTGCCGTTGAAGTGGATATTCTCGAAGTATGTGCCCGGATGAACGATTACCTTATCGCCATCAACCGAGGCGTCTATGGCAGCCTGGATGGCACTGAAATCGCCCGTCCCATACTGCTTCACGTGGTATTCCGCAGCCATGGCCCCACAGCACAGCACCGCGAGCAGGATTGCCATTAGGGTGCCTGTCATCTGTCTATCCATTCTATCTTCCTCTTTAGTATTCATTCGCGGATCAGGGCTGCGATCATCCTACGGCACCGGGTAGTGGAAGCCCATATCGACGGTTCCCGTGTCGGGCACTCCATCCCCCCGCGTCGTCCGGTCCGCAAGGCCCGCCTCATCCGCTGACTGGCTTCCGGCGTCGATGCACGGACTGTCAGGATGGAGGTAGTAATCCCCAAGGGGGCCCGGGACGAACATCGGCTCGGCAGAGATGTTGCCGGTGCCGGGGAGCTCATGTCGCGTGCAACAGAACGTTGCCGTGCAGAACCTGTCGATACCTTCCCAGGCAATGCAATTCTCGACTGTGCAGGCCCCAACGTAATTGGAGCTTCTCACCCCGGCGCCGATGACGGTGCAGTTGGCGATATAGGCCGGCGAATTCACGCAGTAAATGCCCTCGTCCCATTGGGCAGCTTCCCCAATAACGAGGTTGTTAATGATCGTCGGAGAGCCCCACCGCAAGCAATGAATCTGTCCCCCTTCAAAGTAGGTTGCCTTGTTGCCGGCAATAGTGTTGCACGCGATTATCGGCGAGCTCTCGAGGCAGTGAATCCCTCCCCCATACTCAAATTGCGAGTAGTTGTTGGTGATCTCATTCGACAGTATCAGGGAACCATCTCTATCACAGCACGAGATACCACCACCGTCTTCGTCAGCGTAATTGGATGATATTTTGTTGCTCTTGATTCGCGTTGAAGTCTCCCTGCAGTAGATTCCTCCTCCACATCCTATGAGGTCCCCGCCCTCAGCATCATTGTTCGTGATGGTGTTCGTTTCGATCAGGGCATCGCCCGAATCGCAGCACACACCACCACCAAATGAGGCCCTATTCCCACTGATCGTGTTACGCGTGATGAGCGGGGATGCCTTCTGGCAGTAGATTCCTCCTCCTTCGGTAAGCGCCTCGTTGCCGCTTATGATGTTGTCTGTGATCTCGGGGGAAGCGTTGTCGCAGTATATCCCGCCTCCCAGATACGCTTTGCCCCCGCATACTGTCAGGCTATTGATGCTTAGGTTCGAGACGCCTTCACACCAGATGACGGCTGAGTTTCCTTCGGCATCGAGGACCGTGTCAGCCGGGGCGGAGCCTTGAAGCGAGACCCAGTCCTTCATCACAAGCGGAAAGCTCTCACCGTTGGTGGACGCGGAGTATGTCCCCAATGCCAGGTGCAGCGTTACAGCGTGGTCGCTACTTCCGTTGACCGTTGCCAACGCAAAGGCAATCGTCTTTAAGGGCGATTCTACCGATCCGTCACCCGTATCAGACCCGAGTTCAGGATCAACGTACACAGTGGATTGCGGCAGCGCCAGAACTTGAAGGGCCTCCTCTGCAGGTTCTGATAGTCTGCCTGAAACGTCTCGAACAGTTAGGGAGATGGTATGAAGACCCACCGTAAGCGAGGTCGCTGGTAATGCGAAATCTCGATGTGCGCTGAGGAGACCATCCAGATCGGAGCTCCACTCGAAGCCGGTGATCTGCGAGCTCGGCGATATTCCGTGGCCCTCGAATTCGACTGTGTCAAGGTCCTGAGAAGCAGGATTGGGGAGAATAGAGAGTATCCGTGCCACTGGCAGAGGAGTTTCGCTCTGAATGGTCAGAATATCCATCGCCGGATTGGACCAAACTCCCCGGACATCCCGAACTCGAAATGAAATGATATGCGGCCCCGGGGGGAAAGCGCTCGCCTCAAGTGAGAACTCTGGTTCAGCGCTAAGTAGTTGCGCCAGATCAGATCGCCACTCGAACATCTCAATCGCGCCGTCGGTTTCCATTCCGCGACCCTCGAACCGAATGGTGTCGCTCTCTGCAATAGCTGGATTCGGCTCCATAAGCACGATCTCGGCCATGGGCCTCTGATCATCCGGAATCTCATAGTGGAAGCCCATGTCAACAACGCCCGAATCGGCCATCCCATCAGCCTGTGTGGTGCAGCCGGATAGTTCTGCCTCATCCGCCGGCCTGCTTCCTGCGTTCAAACATGGGCATTCAGGACTGAGGTAGAATTCGCCAAGCGGGCCGGTAACGAACATCGGATCGTTATGTATATTGCCCTCGCCCTTATCTTCGTCCATCAGGCAGCAATATGTAGCTTTGCAGCCCTCGAGGCTCCCCTCATTGCCCCAGATAATGCAATCCACTATTGTCGAAGAGCAGCTTTTGCAGTAGATGCCTCCACCCGTCCCTGTATCATCCAGGTTGCCCGCAATCGTGTTGTTACTGATTAGCGCTTCAGCTTCAATCAAACAAATGCCTCCCCCGCCGGTCGCGCTGGAATTATCGATAATGCGGTTGTTGACTATTGCGGACGATCCACCCTTGCAGTAGATCCCTCCTCCGCCGAAAGTAGTGTTCCCAGATATCTTATTATCCGCTATCAGAGCGGTGCTATCGCGACAGCAGATCCCTCCCCCGTTAGAGATGAACGTATGATCTAGTAACGTGTTGCCGACAATCCTGGGCGATGAGTTAATGCAATAGATGCCGCCCCCCAGGGAAGCTCCATTCCCCGCTATCGAATTACCTGCGATTTCGGGTGATCCGCCATCGACGTAGATGCCCCCGCCGTCGCCATAGGGATTGACACCATTGTTATGAATCTCATTGCCCAATATCCTCGGTGAACTGCCGAATAGAAGGCAAATCCCGCCGCCAAAACCGCCACCGCCTTCATTGGAGTAAATGGAGTTTCCCAGTATGTCGGGCGAACTCGCCTCAAGATAGATCCCGGCCCCATATACACGAGGCAAGCCTGCCGTGATCCCGTTGCCGTATATCTCATTATTCTCGATTGTTCCGCCTGTCTCACGGAAAAATATGGCACCGCCTGAATATGCTGAGTTGTCCCAAATGCGGTTATTACGCACCGTTAGCACACTCTGAATGGCGTATATGCCTCCGCCCTCCTGGGCATGATTCGCCTCGATTATATTGTCCTCAATCGTGACCTCACTATCCATAGCGAAGATTGCTCCCCCTCTTGGATGGTCTCCGCTCATCATCTTGAAATTCCTGATAGAGACCGCTGAAACGCCCTCGCAGGTTATCGCCCGGCCCTGCCCCGCTGGGTCCAACGCAGTGCACTCAGCCCCTTTACCCGCGAGCGAAATCCAGCTCTTCATTCTCAATGGAAACCTCTCGCCGTTTGTGGTCGGGGCAAACCAACCGGCCTGCACGTGTATCGTTACCGGGAGTTCCTCGGAACCGTCAACCGACTCCAACGCGTGCGTAACCGTCTTCCAGGGAGCAGCAGGTGAGCCGTCGTTCGCGTCATCGCCAAGGCCAGAATCAACATAATAATGTGATTCAACAGCAACACCGAACATGAACGAGCTGAGACCCACCTCCGATACAAACTCAAGCGTACCCGGACGCGCCAGTCCGGCCGCGAGGCAGTAGAGCCCATCCTGGGCTATCGGGGGCATCTCCGATGGCAGGTTCAGCCATATAATGGGAAATGGTTGCACTGAGAATTGGCTTGGGATGTTCACTGCCGCGACCCAGGGCTCTATGGTAGCATCGAAGCCTTCCGGTCCCAGCGTGTAGATACCTCCCTGGGGGCTGAGAAGCCCCACATAGGCATCGACCAGGATATCATCCTCCCGGTTCTCAGCGCCGAGGCTGACCTCGATCATATCTCCGGCGCTGTAGTTGCCATTGTCTGTGAGAATCGTAATTGTCGGCTGGGCTGCGACCAATCCAGGTGGTACAATCAACATGAACGCAATGGGTAGCCACAACTGGATCTTAGTCAAATTGGTTCTCAGCGCCTTCATTCTCTTCTCCCTTTTCACTTCTCCTTATCCTCAAGGCACCGGGTAGTGATAGCCCATATCGACGGTTCCCGTGTCGGGCACTCCATCCCCCCGCGTCGTCCGGCCAGAAAGCCCTGCCTCATCCGCTGACTGGCTTCCGGCGTCTATGCACGGACTGTCAGGATGGAGGTAGTAATCCCCAAGGGGGCCCGGGACGAACATGGGGTCGGCGTGGATGTTGCCGGGGCCCCAGTCATTGTCCTCGATGCAGCAGAACGTGGCCTCGCACTGATAAAGGTCGTCGCCGTTGCCCCAGATGATGCAGTCGGTGATTGTCGGCGAACCCAGGTAGCAGTATATCCCGCCGCCTTCCATTCCGGCGGTGTTGCCCGCGATGGTGTTATTTGTGACCGTCGGCGAACTCCGACTGCAGAATATCCCGCTGCCGAAGTAGGTAACGCTGTTGTGTGCAATCGTGTTGTTGCTGATCGTGGGCGAACTGGAGTAGCAATATATCCCCGCGCCAAGCCCGGCGGTGTTCCCCGAGATCGTGTTGTTGGTGATCATCGGCGAGCTTTGGGAGCAGTATATGCCGGCGCCATCGCCGCCGGAGTTGTTGACAATCGTGTTGTCGGTGATCGTCGGCGAGCTTTGGGAGCAGTATATCCCGCCGCACAAGGAGGCGCTATTGCCCGCAATCGTGTTGTTTGAGACTCTCGGCGAAGATTCCCAGCAGGATATCGCGCCGCCAGCGTATCCGGCACTGTTGCCCGAGATCGTGTTGCTTAAGATCATTGGCAAACTGCAGAGCCAGCAGTATATCCCGCCGCCAAACCGTTTGGACGAGTTGTCCGTAATCGTGTTGTCTGAGATCGTTGCCCGACTCTCGTAGTAGCAGCATATCCCGCCGCCGTCCCGCTCGGCACTGTTGCGTTCGATCGCGTTGTTTGAGATCGTCGGGGAACTCAAGTACTCACAGCATATCCCGCCGCCAAATCGGTTGGAGGAGTTTTCCGTAATCGTGTTGTTGGTGATCGTCGGCGAGCTTTCGTAGTAGCAGTATATTCCACCGCCCAAGAAGGCGGTGTTGCCCGAGATCGTGTTGCTTGTGATCGTCGGCGAACTCTGCTCACAGTATATCCCGCCGCCGTCGTCGGCACTGTTGCCTTCGATCGCGTTGTTCTCGATCGTCGGGGAACTCAAGTACTCACAGCATATCCCGCCGCCGGACCATCCAGAGGAGTTGTCCCCAATCGTGTTCTCTGAGATCATCGGCGAACTCCCGTAGCAGTGTATCCCTCCGCCCAACTCGGCGCTCTTGTTGCCCGTGATCGTGTTCTCTGAGATCATCGGCGAACTCTCGATACAGGATATTCCACTACCATACTCGCCAGTCCAGTTGTCTGCGATCGTGTTGCCTATGATCGTCGCCGAACTGTCCCAGATGCAGCGTATGCCACCGCCCCGCCGCTCGGCGCTGTTGCCCACAATCGTGTTGTTTCTGATCGCCGGCGAACTGTGGACGCAGTCTATCCCGCCGCCAGCGTATCCGGCACTGTTGCCCGAGATGATGTTGTTTGAGATCCACGCCGAGCTGTAAGAGCAGTATATCCCGCCGCCAAACCATCCGGCACTGTTGTTCGCAATCGTGTTGTGTGTGATCGTCGGGGAACTCTCGTAGCAGGATATGCCCCCGCCCGACGAGCCCTTGTTACCCGTGATCGTGTTGTTTGAGATCCACGCCGAGCTGCAAGAGCAGTATATCCCGCCGCCGCTATTGGTACCAGTTATCGTGAAGCCCGCGATGGTGAGGTCGTTCACGCCATCACAGTAGATGACGTGATAAGCCATATCCTCAGCATTGAGTACCGTGGTCTCTCGGTCCTCGCCAGACAGTGACACTTTGGTCTTCATGTTAAGCGGGAACGTCTCGCCGTTGGTCGAGGCGCTGTATGTCCCGGCGGCGACATGGATTGTGACGGGATTCGCCTCGGAGCCTTCGACGAAATTGAGTGCGTGCGTAATAGTCTTCCAGGGCGCATCCTCGGAGCCGTCATTGCCGTCGTCGCCGAGGTCGGCATCAACGTAGTAGTTAGAGACCACCGGCTCGTAGATCTGGAACGGGCACTCGTCGATGGAAAGGACGCCGGAGGAACCTTCACCGGCGCGGCAGATTGCAGCTAGATAGGAGTAGCTCCCGGTGCCAGCGTCGGCCGGAATGACCAGCTCGAGGGTCAGATCCGGCCCTGCGCGGAAGCCTGAGGGGAGAAGCAGATCGGAATACCAGGACCATGCGCCGACCGCGAAGCCGTTATGGGTAAGTGAGATCGTGGAACCGTTAGGCATCGCAATCGCGGCGAAGATGTCCGCCGCAACATCCACGCCTCGGTTCTCAACGCTCATGAATCCCTGCAAGACATAGCCCGGCGCGAACACATCGGCGCTCAGCGAGCAGCTCACCTCGACATCAACATGATCTTCCATCGTAGGGTAGTGAAATCCCATGTCAACGATGCCGGTGTCGGGGAGTCCATCAGCGCGCGTCGTCCGATCGGACAGGCCAGCCTCGTCCGCGCTCATCGACCCGGCATCGACGCACGGGCTGTCGGGATCAAGGTAGTAGTCACCAAGCGTGCCGGCGACGAAGAGCGGATTCTCTGGAATGTTGCCCTCGCCACATGCCCAGGCCTCAATGCAGCAATATGAAGGCTGTGAGCATTCGATTAGCTGTTCACCTCTGGTCGGAGCATTTCCCCAGATGACACAGTTTCGGATTAGGCCGGTGAAGTTGAGTATCGCTGCTCTCCCATTCGGACCGTTATTGTCCGCAATCGTGCAGTTGGTTATTTGACCACTCGCGGAGGCTATGCCATCACCATTGTTGACGATGAGGCAGTTGTCCAGAATCACCTCCCAGCCACCATTGGCGAATGCCGAGGAATTGCCGGCTATCACACAATCACGCACCGTTGCTCGGCATAGGACAAGCCCAGCATGCTCAAATGAATTGTGCCCCGTTATCGTGCAGCGGACGATCTCTCCGTCGCACCCGAAGAGGCCCCCTCCAGCCCAATTCGGGGCGTTGTCGCGAATGACGCAATCTGTGATTCTGCCATCACAAAAGGCGATGCCTCCGCCTTCAAAGCCAAAGTTGCCTGTAATGACGCAGTCGGATATGGTGGCGCGGGTGTGAGGCGATTCGTAGCTCCCGCCGATAATACCGCCTCCGTAGTAACTCTCATCTCCCCGCGTCCACCCATTTGTGATCGTAAACCCGGAGAGAACGCAGGTCTCATCCTCAGTGCCCTCGAAAGTCACAACGCTGCCTTTCTCACCACCATCAATCACCGTCGCCTCGACCACATCCCAGTCAGCCGGGTCGGTCGAGCGCAGCGTGATATTCTTGCCGTTGAAGTGGATATTCTCGAAGTATGTGCCCGGATGAACGATTACCTTATCGCCATCAACCGAGGCGTCCATGGCAGCCTGGATGGCACTGAAATCGCCCGTCCCATACTGCTTCACGTGGTATTCCGCCGCGCTTGCGTATGACGCAGTCAGAAACATGACAATAATGTAGGCGCCGAAGTGCATTGCAGCATCTTCTCGTCTCATTGTGGTTGCCTCCTCTTGCATTGCTCCTAGTGGATGGCGTATGACTCTACTTGGTTGTTAGTAATGCCAATAAGGGTGTGGGGTGAGGCGCCGCCGCCCGGCTTTTTTAGAATAATGGTCACCTCACCCCACTTTTGGGTCCAACAGCTGCCAAGGCTGTCTATTTCGCGATTAAAGGACGTGCGTGAATACTTCCACCATGACGAAAAACACGGCGATGCCGAGTGCCAAGATGAACGGGACAATGAATATCGCCACAGAGTCCTCCATTCTTTCCGGGCCTTTGTCGCATGCAGCAGAATCGCTCTCAATGCTCATCTTCAAAATCTCCTATCGGGCTTCGTAAGCCCTATTAACCTTCCTGATTGAACACTCCGGTGAGGGCCAGAAATATGAGGCCCACGAGCGCTACAACCAAAAATATGTATCCTATGAGGTCCAACTGCACCGCTGTTTACCTCCAAGCTGTTGCCTCGAAGAACTCAGGCAAGCTTCGCTGACACCTAATATCATTCCTTGATCTCCAAGTACGGCCATAGATCGCTTTCGTTTCCTGCCCTGTCGAACGCCTTTAGTTCATATAGATAGGCTCCGCTAGCGAATACGGCGTCACTGAGGGATATCTGGAAGGTGAAAACCTCGTCCCCAGGCGTTGTATCCCCGCATTCGCCCTCATTGTTGAGGGATAGTCCAATCGGATAACCACCCATATATATCTCAACTCTCTCAACGTCATCGATGCCGTCAAAATCACCGACCAGCGCCTCGAACCTGACGATGCCGCCAGATGTGTTCAGGTATGTGTATGTGTATCCGGCGGCACGTATGATCGGGGGTGTGCCGTGGCGGGTCTGGCTCTGTTTGGGGCAGAGCGGACCCAATAGCGTGAGGCTTGGGGCAGAGATGCTGATTGGGTCAAGCGGCTTCCCGTCTCCCCGACCCATTCCCCCAAACGGTCCGACACATAGAGGGTATTCTTCCGTCTCAACAGTCAAATATGGCCAAGTGAGGCCGGTTCTACCCATCGTATCTCGCGCGACCATTTCGAGTTGGTATCTTCCCGGTGTGAGGCCGGCGGGAAGCAGGTAGTCCGCCGAATACCATTGCCCCTTCAGATCGGGATCGATGCCCTCGCCGCTGTCCTCAAGGCATTGTGAGAAACCGGACTGTGTGTGATATAGCTCTACCTCCTCGATCTCACTCAGAGGGTCCATAAGCGCGATGGTCTGCATTTGTCCGCCGCCGGATGAAGTGACGTTGCTGTATCCAAAACCGGCCATCACAATGGCGGGTCGATTTCGGTATTCGACGGCAGTGAGATGAAATGGCTCGATCTTCCTATTGAATCGCTCGTCTTCAGCGGACACCTCGACTGTGACATTCTGAAATGGGGTGAGGATTTGATGTGGCGACGCCAGCACTCTGTACCCATTATTCAGGTCTTCTGTGGTGATATGAACCACCTCATTGTTGACCGAAACGTATATGCTGGATTGTCTAATCCCAACTCCTCTATCAATCAGCATCATCATCATATCGCAGTCATCTATAGGTATAATTGTGTCCTTGGGCGGAAATGTCTCTGCCATGTAGGGAGGCGTAATGTCTCCTCTTCCGGATCCCAGATACAATGGGCCTCCTTGTGGTGTGCCTATGCAGATGTTGCCCTCAATTGTGATGATGGGCGGCGTCTGCGTGCCGCAATTGACTGAAACAGACCATTTGACGTTGCCGTCTGGCCCGATTGCGGTGAGGGTGGGCAAGCTTCCTTGAAAAGCGGACTTTGTCAGCATGTAGGCCATTCCATCGCTCCCTATAGCGGGTACCGAGACGAAGTGATCGCCCAGGTGAACTGACCATAGAGGTTGCGGTTGGCCGGTTGTGCTGTAAGCGGTGACATTTCCACCCGAAAGGACGATGATCTTGTCTTCATGATAGGCGAGATGCGCCTCCAGCCCCGGCCCTGTCACTGGTTCGGCCCAATTGAGCCCAGCTGAACAGAACGAGTAAAGGAGACCATCAGAGCCAATCATGTAGATGTTCTCTTTTTCATCTATGACGGGATAGCTGAGATTGCTGACAGGCGCAGGTCTTTGCCACAGCTTCGCGCCGTCCGGAGATATTGCGAATAAATGGCTTTCCTCGAGACCCGCGGACTTGCGCGACGGGACGCCGCCTATCGAGAAATAGATGATCCCGGAACGCCCTATTGAAGGCATAGTGCAGCGCTCAGATACCTCTTCCACAAAATAGGTCCACTCCTCTTCACCATCGGTGTCGAGACTGTGGAGCCGTCCCTCTGACGTAAGGACAAGGATCGTGAAATCTGGCGCCGGAAGCACGTGGATCGCCTCTTGCGTTGGGAACTCCTTTTCCCACAGCACCGCATAGTCCTTTATGGCGGCAATCCTCCCGTGCCCGTCCTCTGTCATAGAGATATATGCCGTCCCGTCAAACCCAAGCGACATGTCAGTCGGAATCCACGGTAGAGGGACTATGATGACTAAGTCATCCTCGCCGAGGTTTGCGTTGAATCTGAAAAGATTGCCATCCGACGAGACCGTTTGGAGCATGCTGTTTCGGTCGAGCAGGATGTGCGTGAGCGGTTCATCGGTGAAACGTAGAAGCTGCGTAGTCACGTGCGGCTCATTCAGGGGTCCAGCGTACGGGCTGCAACAGGCTCTATCAGGGCCCTGACCAATATGCGCCCATGGCACTGTCGCAACAGGCTGCGCCTGCACACAAATCCCAGAAGACGCCCAAATAACCAAGATTACCTGGAATACTTTTAAGCTCTTGTCGAACATTTTCAGCCTTTTCGGTTCATGAACCATCCTAATTCCGCCCATTTATTAAGCATTATATGTGCCAAACTGCTAATGTTTCTTACCAGAGAGTCCCTCATTGACCGCTATAAGGTCATTCACGGCGGCTGGACCCCCAATCAGACGCTTTTTACCATGCCTAGAGAGTGGATCAGATTTGATCCACTTGCAACCTCTCGAGGACCTCCGAATCGGCGGAAACCACCAATGACAGCGTAATCTTAGGGGTGGGTCAAAAATTGACCCACCCCCCTGAG
>Ga0272444_10005561_pt1 | contig 10897 bp, 10 predicted proteins | sample SSMForm13_FD_201033 | JGI IMG/M metagenome (GOLD analysis project Ga0272444, IMG submission 201033) | Marine sediment archaeal communities from Little Sippewissett salt marsh, Falmouth, MA, United States - SSM-Form-13 | ecosystem: Environmental > Aquatic > Marine > Wetlands > Sediment ... | reverse complement strand
ATCATCTTGCCGCACCCCTGGCAGGTCCAGGCCGGTATGCGATGTCCCCACCAGATCTGTCTGGAAATGCACCAATCCCTGATGTTGTTCATCCACTCAAAGAAGGTATTTGTCCAGATGTCCGGTATGATGCGGGTGGCACCGGTCTCGACGGCAGCAACGGCCTCCTCTGCCAAGGGCTTCACCTTGACAAACCATTGCTCGGAGAGATAAGGCTCCACTGTCGTTCTACAGCGATAGCAGTGTCCCACACTGTGCTGATAGGGCTCTATCTTTTCAAGAAACCCTTCCGCCTTGAGGGCCTCTAATACCCTTTCCCGGCATTCAAACCGATCTTGCCCTTGAAAAGGGCCGGCCTGGGCGTTCATGCGGCCATCGCTCCCAATGACGGTAACAGTCTCCAGGTGATGGCGCTGACCTATTTCAAAATCGTGGGGATCGTGGGCCGGCGTAATCTTCAGGGCCCCGGTTCCAAACTGGGTGTCCACATATTCCTCGAGGATCACGGGGATTTTGCGATTCATCAGCGGAAGGATCACCGTCTTTCCATGAAGACCGCGGTGGCGCTTATCACTGGGATTGACGGCCACCGCTGTGTCTCCCAGCATGGTCTCGGGTCTGGTCGTGGCCACGACCACCCCGCCTTTGCCGTCCTCAAGGGGATACCGGATGTAATAAAGGTGACCGTTGTGATCCTCGTGACTTACCTCCAAGTCTGACAAGGCCGTCTGGCAGCGGGGGCACCAGTTAATGATATAGTCTCCCCGATAGATCAGGCCTTCTTCGTAGAGTCTGACAAACACCGTCCTTACGGCACGAGACAGGCCCTCGTCCATGGTAAAGCGTTCCCGGTCCCAATCGCAGGAGGCCCCCAGGCGTTTGAGCTGCTTAATAATCAGACCGCCGTATTCCTGCCTCCATTGCCACACCCGATTGATGAATTCCTCCCGTCCCAGACTATGGCGGGTCAGCCCCTCTTGGGCCAAGCCCTTCTCTACCACGTTCTGGGTGGCAATCCCCGCATGGTCCGTGCCTGGCATCCACAGCACATTGTAGCCCTGCATACGACGGTACCGACAAAGGATGTCCTGGAGCGTGTTGTTGTGGGCATGGCCCATGTGCAGCACCCCCGTCACATTCGGGGGCGGGATGACAATGGAAAAAGGCTTTTTACCACTCTTATCCTGGGCCGCGAAAAGGCCCTCCTTCTCCCAGTATGCGTACCACCGCCTCTCCACCTCCTGCGGCTCGTAGCCCTTCTTAAGCGTGTCTGAACTCATCCGATTCCACTCCTAGCCTTGGCCCTGCTTTTTCTCAGACCTTGACGGTAGAGACAGGGCCTTGATATTTTAGTGTGTTTGAAAAATAGCTTCTTCTGATCACTTGAGCCCTTAAATCCTTACAATCCTGCCAATTCTTCTGGAGATGATGCCAAAGGCAACCCCCTCAAAACCAAAAAGGGGATTAATATATTAATCCCCTTCATAATTCAATAGCCCCTTTTTTCCAACCTCTTTGCCCATTAAAGGGCTTGCTTTAGTTTTTCTATCCCCTTTGCAATGGCCTCCTGGGCCGCCTCAAGAAGGATGCGATCGGCCTTTTTCTCCATGGTCTCCTTGGCCACACGTGTGATGATTTCCTCTATCCTTTCGTCAGATAACCTTTCCGCTACCATCGATGCCAGCGTCTCCTCACTAGGCTGGACAGCCGCCTCCGACATAGGCTCTTGGCCCGGAGGTGGCGCCGACGGCCCTGTTGGCTCCGCTGCTTCCTCGACGACAGAAAGGTCAAGGGGCTCTTCAGAGAGCTCCACCCCTAAATCCTCTGACAGCCTATCTTCATCCTCGGACTCCTCGAAGTCAAAGTCGCTATCGGAATAATCCAACGCCGCCTCCTCTTGGGCGCTTTGGTCCTGGTCCTCTACCACCTCTGTAAAGTTAATGATCCCTTCGTCTGCCGAGTCGGGCTCATCGTCCACCTCGTCGACCAATTCAAGAATTTCTTCTTCTACCGACTCAGGTTCAGTCCCCACCTCATCGAACAGTTCAAGGATTTCTTCTTCTGCCGGCGCCTCAAGCTCCAGGGAGAGGGGTTCCTCAGGTTCCCCCTCCAGGGTTTCAATAGAGAAACTCTCGTCGGTGTCGTCTTGCGGAACCTCATCGACCATGTCGATCAGATCAATAAGGTCTTCTTCGTCCTCTTTTGAGTCCAGCTTCTCCTCTGTCCTGTCCGTTGCCGCACCCCCTTCATCCTCTTCCAGGGCGCCATCAAGTAGGTCGAGGACGTCTTGCATATCGTCAATCTCTTCCGATGGGCTGGTCTCTTTCGATGTCCGAACCTCTTTGTCCTTTTCTTCGGTGTCCATGGTCAGATCCTTTTCGATTTGGGTGGCAGGTAGACAAAGTAAATGCCGCGAAAAGTCAAATTCCTCTAGTCTTTGATTTCCTTAATAAAAATATCACGACATCTGCCTATGTGTCAAGACCTTTGTGAGCCCTCCTGTGACAGCAAGAAAGGGGCCCTGGTCCCCTTGGCGTCATGGCGTCTTTGCAGTCAAAGGAGGCCCACATCTACATCTCCTTGAAATATGACATAATCCATAATATGAATGGCCTGGCCCATCGAACAACGCAAGAGCCACACCATGAGACGCTTTTTCATTGACAGGACGCAGATCCGTCAAGACAGACTGACCCTTGAGGGGGCAGATGTCAGACATATCAGGACGGTCTTGAGACTGGGACCCGGTGACGAGGTTTCACTCTTTGACGGCCAGGGATGGCAATACCGTGCCCGCATTACCGGTAGCACCCCACGGGCTATCACCCTTTTGCTCTTCGACCAATACCCTGCCATATCGGAATCCCATCTTAAGATCACCATGGGACAGGGCTTTTTGAAGGCCAGAAAGATGGATCGTATGGTCAGGCAGTTGACCGAATTGGGTGCCTCTGGGTTGATCCCCTTTATGGCTGAGCGGAGTGTGCCCCGGCCCAGGCCCGGGCCCCTGACCGAGAGACGGCGGCGCTGGCAAACCATTGCCAGGGAGGCCCTTAAACAGTGCGGCCGATCCCAGGCACCGCATATTGGCCAGGTCGTCTCCTTTAAGGAGGTGATCTCTGCCAGGGAGGCCTATGATTTGAAGATTATCTTTCACAACACCGAGACCAAAGGCAGATCAGCCTCGTCTTTTTGGGCCTTGAAAAAGGTGCGCAAGGTCTTAGCACTCATAGGACCGGAAGGCGGTTTCACAGAGAAAGAGGTAAGCTCGGCCCTTGATTCCGGCTTTATCCCTGTCTCCCTTGGACCAAGGACTTTGAAGGCAGACACGGCGGCTATGGCCGCATGCGCCATTCTCCAGCATGTGCTTGGGGACCTTGGAGGTGGTCAAAAAAGCATTGACAAGAACACAGGCTTCCAATAAAAAGTTTGCGTCTTAGGTGCCGAGGTAGCTCAGTCGGTAGAGCAGCGGACTGAAAATCCGCGTGTCCCCAGTTCGATTCTGGGCCTCGGCACCACAAGTTTCAGCCTTCTCCTACGTACTTTTTCGAGCCAAACCCCACCCCTCAGCTTCCCCATGGTCTCCTTGTTTCTGGAAATCAAGAGATAGGCCAGACAAGAAGAGGCTTTGATCTGAACCTGAGGGCCATGGAATGTTGGTATGGATTTGACTTTTGGGCCTTGTCCCAGTAGCATTATGTTATATGACAGAATCCAAACCAAGAAACGAGGATGCGGTATTCGAGGCCCAGTTAAAAGAAATGCTCGACGACGTCTCTTCCTATATCGAGACGCTCTCTAAAGAGCAGAAGGCGAAGGCCTTGACTGAGCTCGAGGAGCTCCTGGACAAGGACCGGAGAGAACATCCCAGGGTACCTTGTTCTATCCCGGTGAGTTGCGCAACGGAAGCTGGTGTCTTTGAGGATCTGATCAGGGATATAGGCGCTGGTGGAGCCTTCATCAAAACCGCTGAGGCCTTCTCGCCTGGAGAGGAGATTACACTGGCCCTCTCCATCCCCAACCTGAAAGAACCACTCCAGATCACCGGCCAAATCGTCTGGAGGACCTCACAGGGGATCGGCGTTAAGTTCGCATCCCCCTTGAGCAAAGACCTGAGAGAGATTAAAGAGTCCCTGTAACCGGTTTTCTGGCCCCGTCAGGGTCGGCTCCCTTCCTGACGCGAGATGACGACAGCAAAGAGTCTTGAATTGAAAGAGTTGCTCAAAGACAGTTCCACATTGATCGCCAATGCATCGAGGGGCCAGAAGAGACGCCTTTTGATGGCCCTGGAGGAACTCCTGCCAGACGACGAGTCGATGCTCAATTTCTGGCTGGTGGTGCTCCTGAAAAGCAAAGACATCTTCAGATACATCGATGGAGCATCGGACACCCAAAAAGACAAGCTCTCTAAGCTCCTTGAGGGTATGCAGGAAAGCGAACGGAGAATACATCCCAGGAAAACCAGCTTCATTCCAGTGGCCGTCAATGACGGGCATGCGGGAATCGTAAAAAACATCAGTCTTACCGGGGCATTTATCCGTGTATTTCTGCCCTTGTCCGTGGGACAGCAGATCACCCTGGGCTTTCCTGGTCCCACAAAGGGAGAACCAATCAGGACGACAGGCGAAGTAATGTGGACAAATGCGGAGGGGGTGGGGGTGCAATTCGCGTCATCAGACGACGACTTGGAAGAGGTGATCAAATCGCTCTAGCCTCACCGTGTGCCCCCTCCCGTTGAACGGCTCCACTGCCTCGCGTTTACAGGATCTGCCATTTTCGTCTGGTTCCAAACCTCAAGAAGAGGTCTGAAATGACCCTACGAGACCTTTGCATAACTCTTTCGAACGTTCATTGTGAGCTTTTTGGGGTATCCATCCGGCTGATGTGAGCGCCCCCCCTTTTGTGTTCCAATGTTTTCTTCTGACCAGTCACTTGGACGGCCTTTTGCCCAAACCAACATTCCTTTAAGACCTTTTGAGACGTTATTTGTCCATCCCCCTTAGCAAGGCAAAAGATGTGCCATTTCAAATGGTTGATCCGCTACGGCGGGGGCCTTGAACCGGCCTGGAACAAGGCTTAATCCGCCGGAGACGCCTTGACATTTTAGCGGTAATTGTATATGTAACTGATTTAACCTTAATTATCGGAGGGCATCATGAACAGGACGGGACTTGCAGAGGCCTTGGCAAGGGAAAGCGGCCTATCCAAGAGCATGGCCGAATGGATTGTCGAGTCGTTTTTTGACAAAATGTCGGAGGCCCTTGTCACAGGCGACCGGGTTGAAATCAGGGGTCTATTCAGCATCTATGTAAAGGAGTATGAAGCTTACACGGGGAGAAACCCGAAAACAGGGGAACCCATCCAGGTGCCAGCCAAGAAGCTCCCCTTTTTCAAGTGTGGCAAAGAATTGAAAGAGCGGGTGGACCGCCATTAGATCCGAAAACAGGGGGAAAGGATCCATGAGACAGTTGAGAAACGACGTGCGGGCTGTGAGCAGTGAGTTCAAGACACTCTCGAAAAAAATAGGACAACTCACCTCCCAACTGACAAAGACGGCCGTTGAGGGGCTCGAACACGCCCAGGCCGCCATTAAACTGAAATCCCCGGCACAGCGCGCGGCCGACGCCTTGAAGGGCCTTACACGCCAAATGGAGAAGCTGACCCAGACGGTTGAGGCATTCGAAAAGGAAAAGAAGACAAAGAAACAAGGTATCAGGCTCAAGGCGGGGACGAAGGCCCCAGCAAAAAAGGCTGCTCCCCGAAAGGCGGTCCCAAAGAAAGCCGCACCAATAACGGCCGCGGACCAAGTCATCAAGCTCATCAAGAGGTCCAAGAAAGGGATCGATGTCCCCACGCTGACAAAGAAGACAGGGTATGATCAAAAGAAGGTGAGAAACATTGTCTCCACGGCATTCAAGCAAGGAAAGATCAAGAGGGTACGAAGAGGGGTCTATACAGCCGCTTGATGCCGAAAACCTGTCCAAGGTCCTGCCATGGGATGAAAGGGCCGACCGGTCTTGGCCACCGAGGGCCGTGGCAAGCTTTTTCAGCCATCTCCACATTGAGGAGTCCCCTCCATGGCCAGCTCCAACGACCCGTTATCCTTCAGAATGACTTGACAAAAATCCGTACTGCCGGTAGCCTCTGCCCGAAATCGACGGTCCCCTAAAGGGACCATCACGAGTTAGACCGAATGCAGTAAGTACGCCACTCCGCCGCCGGCAGCCTTTGCACTGTCAAGACCTTCCGCCCTTCAGGAGTAGTGTACAGAAGTGTACAGAAAGGAGGTGTTCTGAGAATGGCTGAGCGGGACTGGAAGCAACTCTTATCTGTTTGGATCGTATGCGGTGTTGTGGGCATCATCGTATTGATAGTATTTGTCACAATGATAGGTTGACCCTCAGGGGCAATCGAACCCCTGGCACTAGCAACGCTCATCATTGCGGCAGCAGTGCTGGTCTAAGAAGGCTCCACTCCTTTTTGGGGAGTAGAGCCTTCGCAGTTTATTGGATGCTGCCGTCACCATGTTACCCGACGGGCCCTCATCTTTAAATATAAGGTCTTCAAGACCGCTGCACAACTCTTTGAAGGTTCCTTGTGGGCTTTTTGGGGTACCCACCCGGCTTGCGATGAGCGGTCGGCCCTGGCGGGTCAAAAGGCCCACAGAACCAAGTGACTTGATGAAGTCGTAGAAAGTCCATTTTACTCTCTCCGGGACCTTACAGTTTCTCCAAAAGAAGTCTCTTGCTCCTGGCCTTTTCCGTAATCCCCTTTGAAATGACCATGTTTTTACCCACTTTCATCCCGTCTCTTAATATATCGTCATCCTGACTGGGCCCCCCCCTCTTGAAGCTCGTCGTGTGGGGATACCTGTGGGCCGCATAGGCCAGCAGGAGGGGGTCTTCAAGCTTGATAAGCCCTCGTTCCTCTATGACCTGTTTCTTCCCCTTGAGTTGCTGTTTCAGTTTAAAGCGAAACCCCTCTATGATCCCCACTGCGAAGTCTGTCTTTCGATACCGATTCAAGGCCTTGCCTTCATTGTATGTTTCCCACTGGCAATCCACATAATACTGGACGAAATCGTGGATATAACTGGCTATCTTCGTGTTCTGAAGGGTTCCGCTGATCTCCAGGACACGGCCCATCTTCCCCTTTTCCAATACATAGGCCGGCACCCAGAGGCCATAGACAAAATAAAAATCCTGCAACAAACACGCGAGGTGATAGTCTTCCCGGAAACGACGTAGCGCGGGCTTGCCCACAAAGAGGCTGGTAAAATTCCTGTCTTCACTATGGGCCAGGAGTTCCAGGTTGTACTTGCCAATCAGCTCGTGGGCCTTTGCCATGGCAAGCTCTGCTTCATGTTGGTTCTTGCTCTCTGCCAGGGCCATGAGCTTCTTCACCCGAACCATGATCTTGTCTTCCGGGCTGGGCAATTCATGAAAAAGCCGCTCATCAAGGGGCCTGTATGTGCCCGAAGCCTTTGGGTTGGCCCGGAGGAGATGACAGGCCCTAAGGAACTTGGGACCATGGGGCGGCTCTTTATAGGCGCCCAGGGCCTCCTCGGCGAACTGGTGCGCCATCTCATGAAGAAGAACCTCACGAACGGCGTCCCAGGGATGGTTGAGCACAAGGTTGCGACTCAGACAAATCTCCCGTCTTTCACGGGACCAATAGCCGAGCCTCTTCGTCGTGTCCCTGAGGCTGAACAGAGGCACCCGCATCAACCTCTTGTGAGAGGGGCCCAACACCCAAAGCGCTGTCTTCCATTCCCAGGCCAGCCCGTGCAGGATGCGGCGTTCCAGTGCCTCCTGAATAGCAGTTGTCTTGTGTCTTTCTGAAACCATAATTTGACGGACCGGCAAACAAGGCTAGTACGGTGAATCAAAAGTTCGTTCAAGAAGCAGCGTCTCGCCATCAAGCCATTTTCCGAGCTCCGTGAGCATTTCCGGGACGTCAGCTTCGCTGCGCTGAATCATAAAAACTCTCCGCCGCGGCGGATCAAACAGTTTATGATTCTTAGCGCTTCGCGCAGCTGACCTCTGATTCCGAAAATACTCAATGTCGCACGAAAAAGGCTTTCGGCTACTCAGTGACAATTACAGTTATTTCTTGCATTACCTAGACAAATAATCGATCTTTGTCCATGTTTTGATGTTTTTAGATGGCCCAGACACCTGTTACTAATGGGGCAAAAAGCATTTAGACATGGTATCTCAATTTCAAAAATGAATATTCACCGCAAAGCCGCCCCTCGGCCTTGAGCCGTTCGACCCTGAGACTTGTCGGCGAGCTCAAGTCGAGCCGCTCACAGCCGAAGGGCTCGGAGCCGAAAGGCAAAGTCCGCAGAGTCCATTTTTCCTTATGTTTTCCGCTGAGACGCCGGAAAGCATAAAAAGCTATCGCCTGTGGCGAACAGAAACGGATAGCAAGTCTAAAGTTTATGATTATTTCAAAATAGTTAGTGCCCATCCACGAACACCCAAGAAGGAAGTGGGCACTGGCGTCAGTTTCCAATTTAGAAATGAGCAGTTTTTCGCAAGGTCAAGAAAATCAAGGGATTGCGCGGAGGCGTACCGAGGTACGTCGCACAAGTGATCCCGCAGATTGACGCCGAGATTGCGGAAAAGGGCCATTTATAGATGGAAACTAGTTAAACTGAGAAATCACTGACGCTGATTAGTTCTGCCCGAAGGGCAAGTCGGTTTTTGCTTTTCGGCGTCTCAGCGAAAAGCAAGAAAGAGCATTTCTTTGCGCCCTTCGCGCCTCGAGCGACCCTGAGCAATGTCGAACGGGAGCGGGCGGTGAGTTTATGTCTAGATATCAATGACCTCATTAGTATGACCGGAATGACGACCTTTTGCGACTTCATCATTTCTGAAAACATAGAAAAGGGAGGCAACAATGGCTAAAGTACTGATCAGCTATTTTTCAAAATCTGGAAATACCAAGGCCATGGCCGAAAGCATCCGGGACGGGGTAAATTCGTTGGAAGGTGTGGACGTTGATCTTAAGAAGGTGCAGGACACTACCGTTGCCGATCTCCGTTCGTCGGACGGCATCATCATCGGCAGTCCCACCTATTTCGGGGTCATGGCAACGGAGGCCAAGGAGTTGATGGACAAGAGCATTCAATCCTACGGAAAACTGGTGGGAAAAGTCGGCGGGGCCTTTACGTCATCGGGAATGATTGGCGGCGGCAATGAAACCACCATCATGAGTATCCTGCAGGGGTTCTTGATCCACGGCATGATTGTCCAGGGCGTGCAAAAGGGAAACCATTACGGTCCTGTGTCTGTGGGGGCGCCGGATCAGGAGGTTCATGACGAGTGTGTGCGGTACGGAAAGATGATTGGAGCCGTGGTGAAGCGGTTGGGGTAAAGGAGATGAAAAGAAAACCCGCGCAGAGGACCGAGCTTTCTAGGACAAAAGAGATAAACGGAGAAACGGCGTAGTGACATTTCACGGCATTTTCAAAGGACGATTCCTGGCGCGGCCTAACCGATTTTTAGTGCAATGTCTGGCCGACGGACGAGGCAAGATTAATGCCTACCTTCCAAACCCGGGCCGTCTGTGGGAGCTCCTCTTGCCTGGCGCGGTCCTCTATCTCCAACCAGTGAGTGGGTCCACAGGAACGGGCGCTCCAACTCGGAAAACCAACTATACGGTCCTGGCAGTGGAGCGTGATGGATGCCCCGTCTTTCTCCATACCCACGCCACAAACCAGGTGGCCCGCCATCTTCTCGAACAGAAGTTGATCCCCCCTCTAAAGGGGGCCCGCGTTGTCCGGGCCGAGGTCCCGGTGGGCAGGAGCCGGTTTGATTTTCTTCTCCGTGAAAAGGGCCGGGATCTGTATTTGGAGGTCAAGTCGTGTACCCTCTTTGGAAACAATGTGGCCATGTTTCCAGACGCTGTCACGGAACGTGGGAAAAGGCACCTCCTTGAGCTTGCCGAGATGGCACGCAACAAGATCCCAACGGTGGTGCTTTTTCTGGTCCATTATCCCCAGGTGAAATGGTTCATGCCGGACTTTCATACAGACCTTGAATTCAGCACAGCCTTGCTCAAAGCCCGAAAGGATGTCCGCATCGTGCCGGTGGCCATAGGCTGGAAAAAGGACCTTACCCTAAAGAAAAAGATAAGGGTGCTGGATATCCCGTGGCAGTATCTGAAACAAGAGGTCAAGGACAGGGGGAGCTATCTTTTGGTTCTGAAATGGAAAAAGGAAAGGAGCCTTCAGGTTGGGCATTTAAAAAGGGCGCGGTTTTCTAAAGGCTATTATGTCTATGTGGGCTCTGCCATGAAACACCTCTCGGCCCGCGTGGCACGACATGTAAGGAGACAAAAACCTCTTCATTGGCACATTGATTATCTCACCCAGGAGGCTGAGAGCGTGGTCCCCATCCCTGTGCGGTCCTCCCAAAGGCTTGAGTGTGACATGGCCGAGGCCCTTTCCGCCATCATGGAGCAGGGGCCAGCCGGCTTTGGCTCATCAGACTGCAAATGCCCCACCCATCTCTTCTGGAGCCAGGAGAACCCCCTTCACCTAGAGGCCTTTCATCACATGGTTCAGCGTTTTCGAATGAGGGAACCTTAATCGTCTCGCCGGCAAGCAAATCCATTTTCGCACTCCTCTTTTCCGTCGCCAGCAGGTGTGTCAGGACTTGATGGTTAGGTAAAGAGGGACTGTTGCCGAAATGCCTTCTCGCTCAGTCCTGAGTCGGTTTTTTATCCATCCCCACTAAAGCTCGGCAACAGAGGGATGGGGAGATTCGCTGAACGAAGGCCTACAGCCATTGCGACCCATCATCTTCGTACAGCTATAAAAGGCATTGGAGGCCGAAGTGAAGCGCATTTCCCCATCCCGACACTTCCATTGCATAGGATACCAAACCAG
>Ga0272444_10005560_pt1 | contig 10898 bp, 7 predicted proteins | sample SSMForm13_FD_201033 | JGI IMG/M metagenome (GOLD analysis project Ga0272444, IMG submission 201033) | Marine sediment archaeal communities from Little Sippewissett salt marsh, Falmouth, MA, United States - SSM-Form-13 | ecosystem: Environmental > Aquatic > Marine > Wetlands > Sediment ... | reverse complement strand
GCCGGGCGCAAGCTCAACAGCTGGGGCCCGCGCCGCCTGGCGGTCAGCGGCGGGTTGGTGCTGGGGCTGGGCTATGTGCTGGCGGGACTGGGAGGCGGTAGCGATTTCTGGGCGGTGTGCCTGGGTGTCGGCCTGGTCGGCGGCGCCGGGATCGGCCTGGGCTACGTGGTGCCGATCGCGGTCGGCATGCGCTGGTTCCCCGATTACAAGGGCCTGATCACCGGTCTGGCGGTCGCCGGCTTCGGTTTCGGTGCCATGGCCTGGGTGAAAATCGCCGGCACCTGGGGCAATCTGATCGCCGATATCGGCCTGGCGCAGACCTTCCTGGTGTACGGCATCGCCTTCGCCTGCCTGGTGTTGCTCGGCAGCATCTGGATGCGCATGCCGCCGAAGGGCTGGTCGCCCGAGGGTTACACGCCGCCGGCCAACAAGGCGGGCGCGGGCGGTGAGGACTTCAAACCGGGCGAGATGCTCGGCACGCCGCAGTTCTACCTGATCTTTTTCACCTTCGCGGTCAGTGCCGGTGCCGGCCTGATGTCGATCGGTCTGATGAAGCTGTACCCGATGGAGGCCTTGCAGGCCGCCGGCTACAGTCTTGCCGAGGCCAGTGCGATTGCCGGTACCGCGATGGCGGTGTTCTTCAGTATCGCCAACGGTGTCGGCCGGGTCGTGTGGGGCTCGCTCAGCGACCGCCTTGGGCGCAAGCGCTCGGTGGTGACCATGGCCGCCAGCCAGGGGGTGATCCTGCTGGCCTTCACCGCGATGGCCGGCAACGAGTATCTGCTGTATCTGGGTGCGATGCTGATCGGCTTCAACTTCGGCGGCAACTTCGCGCTGTTTCCGGCGCTCACTGCGGATGAGTTCGGCAACCGCAGTGTCGGCCAGAACTATCCCTTCATCTTTCTTTCCTACGGGGTCGGCGGCATCGCCTTCCCGATCCTCGGCGGCATCCTCGGTGACCTGGGCAATTTCCCGCTGGCCTTCGCCGTGTGCGGCATCGCCTGCCTGCTCGGTGCGGCGGCCAGTGCCATCGTGTTCCCGCCACATCACGACGAGGCCATGCACCACTTCAGCGTGCACGGCTTTCTGCACCAGGGGCATTTCTTCGATCACGAAGAGGTGCAGCACAAGGCCTGATCGCCGCGGCTAGGCGGCGGCTGCTCCCTACCGGGGCCGGCGTGCCAGCGCACCCATCGCGCTGGCATCATTCGTGCGTGTTGTTGAAGGCCTTGCTCTGCCGTGACCGGCCGGACGGGGGAAGGTGTTGTGGTGTAATGAAACTGCCCTGAACAGCAAGCAGGTCCGCGTGGTCCGATCGTGAGTCAGAAAATCCGCATCATGTTTGTCGATGCGCGGCCGTCCGCCAGCGTCGAGGTCCCGGATTTCGCCTGCGACTATTGCGAGGTGGTGGCGGTGGCCTCGGCCAATGACGACCTGCTCGCTGCGATCAACGATGTGCAGCCGGACGTGGTGATCGTGGACATGGATGCGCCCAACCGCGACACCCTGGAGAGCCTGCGCAGCGTGCAGGCGCACACTCCGCGACCGATGGTGATGTTCAGCCAGGACGACGACAGCGAGAGCATCCGCCGCGCGGTACAGGCGGGGGTGAGTGCCTATGTGGTGGACGGCCTGCAGTCGAAGCGGGTGCGGCCGATCCTGGATGCGGCGATCGCACGCTTCGAGCAGTACCGCGCCTTGGAAAGCGAACTGGACAAGACCCGCAGCCAGCTGGCCGAGCGCAAGACCATCGACCGTGCCAAGGGCATCATCATGAGCCAGCGCAAGGTCTCCGAGCCCGAGGCCTACCAGCTGCTGCGCAAGGCGGCGATGGACCGCAATGTGCGCCTGGTGGAGGTCGCGGAAAACATCCTGGCCGCGGCCGAGATCCTCGGCAATTCCTGAGCGGCAGATTGCGCCATTTGGGTGCAGATCAGTACATCAGTGTTTCCTAATGGTGCGTGCAACTGCGCCGGCGGTCCGCAGGTGGCAAACTTTGTTTCTCGCAACACCCTGAAAAACTTCGGGTTTGAGTTTTTGGCATGGAGCGTGCTCTGTCACAGGCAAGTCGGCCTTTCCTCCGGGAGGGCTTAAAGGCGAGCCCCGGCCGACACGCGATCTGATCGCACCGCAATCTAGGGTATTGGTGGCCGATGTTGGCCACGTTCGGACAACGGCGTCCTCTTTCCGTCCTCACGGGCGGTGAGTGGACGCCATTTTTTTTGCACGCAGTAAACGGGAAGAAGGCATCAACAGATGAAAAAGACACTCAGCAAGCAGCGCCTGGTCAAGCTGGGCATGGCAATCGCGATGGCAGTCGGCATCGGGCTGACCAGTGCACAATCGATCGCCGCGGTCGGCGAGCCGGAACTGGAAGACCTGAAGTTCGGCTTCATCAAGCTGACCGACATGGCACCGCTGGCGATCGCCTACGAGAAGGGCTACTTCGAGGACGAGGGCCTGTACGTGACCCTCGAGGCGCAGGCCAACTGGAAGGTGCTGCTCGACCGGGTGATCGACGGCCAGCTGCAGGGCGCGCACATGCTCGCCGGCCAGCCGCTCGCCGCCACCATCGGCTTCGGCACCAAGGCGCACATCGTCACGCCGCTCTCCATGGACCTCAACGGCAACGGCATCACCGTCTCCAACGCCGTGTGGGAAGAGATGAAGCCGCTGCTGCCGCGTGACCCGGACGGCAAGATCACCCACCCGATCGAGGCCAAGTACCTGAAGACCGTGGTCGACAAGTACAAGGCCGAGGGCAAGCCGTTCAAGATGGGCATGGTGTTCCCGGTCTCCACCCACAACTACGAGCTGCGCTACTGGCTCGCCTCCGGTGGCATCCACCCGGGCTACTACGCACCGCACAAGGGTGACATCGCCGGCACCATCGACGCCGACGCACTGCTGTCGGTGACCCCGCCGCCGCAGATGCCCGCCACCCTCGAGGCCGGCACCATCTACGGATACTGCGTGGGCGAGCCGTGGAACCAGCAGGCGGTGTTCAAGGGCATCGGCGTGCCGGTGATCACCGACTACGAGATCTGGAAGGACAACCCCGAGAAGGTCTTCGGCATGACGCAGGAGTTCACCGAGAAGTACCCGAACACCACGGTGCGCGTGGTCAAGGCGATGCTGCGTGCGGCCAAGTGGCTGGACGCGGACGACAACGCCAACCGCCCGGAAGCGGTCAAGTACCTGTCGCAGCCGAACTATGTGGGTGCGGACTACGACGTCATCGCCAACTCCATGACCGGTACCTTCGAGTACGAGAAGGGCGACAAGCGTGAGGTGCCCGACTTCAACGTGTTCTTCCGCTACAACGCGACCTATCCCTACTACTCGGACGCGGTCTGGTACCTGACCCAGATGCGTCGCTGGGGCCAGATCGCCGAGCCGAAGAGCGACAGCTGGTTCGACAAGGTCGCCAAGAGCGTGTACCGCCCGGACATCTACCGGCAGGCAGCGGAAGAGCTGATCGCCGAGGGTCACATGGATGCCTCCGAGTTCCCGGACTTCGCCACCGAGACCGGTTACAAGCCGCCGCAGCCTGACTTCATCGACGGCATCACCTACGACGGCAGCAAGCCGAACGACTACCTGCAGAAGTTCGCGATCGGCCTGAAAGGTGAAGAGCAACTCTGATCGGATTTCATTTGCGCGGCCAGGGACGGCCCACTTTCAACATCGAATGCATCAAAGCGCGAGGTAACCCACATGTCGACAGCGATCTCCAAACAGGCATTCGACATGCCGCTGCGGGACAGACTGTTTTCCTATCTGTCCGGCGACGCCATCAACAAGACCTTCGGCAAGCTCACCCGCAATCTGCTGGTGCCGCTGTTGGCCGTGGTGGTCTTTCTCGGTCTGTGGGGGGCGGGCGCCAAGCAGGTGCAGACCTCGCTCGGTGAACTGCCCGGCCCGGCTGCCGTCTGGGAGCAGGCCAAGGCGCTTTACAACGAACACAACGCGGCACGTGACAAGGAGGCGGCGTTCTACGAGCGTCTGCAAAAGCGTGTCGACAAGGCGGTTGCCGCCGGCAAGCCGCAGGAGCGGATCGACAAGATCATGTCGCGCCAGTACACAGGGCCTGCGACCTTCATCGACCAGATCTGGACCAGCCTGCTGACGGTGATGACCGGCTTCGTGCTGGCCTCGCTGATCGCCATCCCGCTCGGCATCGTGATCGGCATGAGCCAGACCCTGTACCAGGCCTTCAACCCGGTGATCCAGGTGTTCAAGCCGGTCTCGCCGCTGGCCTGGCTACCGATCGTGACCATGGTGGTCTCCGCCATGTACGTGAGCAATGACCCGATGTTCTCCAAGTCCTTCCTCACCTCGGCGATCACCGTCACCCTGTGCTGCCTGTGGCCGACCATCATCAATACCGCGGTCGGCGTATCCAGCGTGAGCAAGGATCTGATCAATGTCTCGCGCGTGTTGCGCCTGAGCTGGCTGACCAAGACCGCCAAGATCATCGTCCCCTCGTCCATCCCGATGATCTTCACCGGCCTGCGCCTGAGCCTGGGCATCGGCTGGATGGTGCTGATCGCCGCCGAGATGCTGGCGCAGAACCCGGGCCTGGGCAAGTTCGTCTGGGACGAGTTCCAGAACGGCAGCTCCAACTCGCTGGCACGCATCATGGTTGCGGTGCTGATGATCGGCTTCATCGGCTTCGGGCTCGACCGCGCCATGCTGATGCTGCAGCGCTCGGTGAACTGGGACAAGTCGGCGGTCTTGCGTTGATTCTTTGAACCGCCAAGGACGCGAAGGACGCAAAGAAAAACCTGTGAGTCAAAGCCCGGACTATTTCGAAGCGCCTGCAACTCGAACGAGCAACGAACAAGTTATCCATCGCCTTGGCGTCCTTCGCGCCCCTGGCGGTGAAACCAAAAGGTCAAACACATGAACAGTTATCTGCATATCGACCACGTCGGCATCACCTTCCCGACCGACAGTGGCCCGCTGACCGTCCTCGAGGACGTGAACCTGAGGGTGGAGCAGGGCGAGTTCATCTCCCTGATCGGTCACTCCGGCTGCGGCAAGTCGACCGTGCTCAACATCGTCGCCGGGCTGCTGCAGGCCTCGAACGGTGGTGTGTTGCTGGAGAATCGCGAGGTGACCGACCCAGGGCCGGACCGCGCGGTGGTGTTCCAGAACCACTCGCTGCTGCCGTGGCTGACCGTGTACGACAATGTGCGCCTGGCGGTCGACCAGGTGTTCAAGAAGACCAAGTCCAAGGCCGAGCGCCACGAGTGGACCCTGCACAACCTGGAGCTGGTGCACATGTCGCATGCGCTGGATCGTCGTCCCGATGAGATCTCCGGCGGCATGAAGCAGCGTGTCGGCATCGCCCGCGCGCTGTGCATGGAGCCCAAGGTGCTGCTGATGGACGAGCCCTTCGGCGCGCTCGACTCGCTGACCCGCACCCACATGCAGGACTCGCTGATGGAGATCCAGGGGGAGCTGAACAACACCGTGATCATGATCACCCACGACGTGGACGAGGCGGTGCTGCTGTCCGACCGTATCGTGATGATGACCAATGGTCCGCACGCCACCATCGGCGAGATCCTGGATGTCGAGCTGGAGCGTCCGCGTGACCGCCTGTCGCTCGCCGAGGACCCGGCCTACAACCATTACCGTGCCGAGGTGGTGCGCTTCCTGCACGAGCGTCATCACGAGAAAAGCGCGGCGCCGGGCGATGCTTCCGACCAGGACGCAGAAGAGTCCGAGCCTGGCCTGAAACTGGTGGGCTGAACGCATGAGTGCGCCGAACTTCGACACCACCTCGCTGGAGAAGCCGCAGCTGACCCTGGGCTTCATCCCGCTGACCGACTGCGCCCCCCTGGTGATCGCCAGGGAGAAGGGTTTCTTCGGGAAATACGGCCTGGATGTGACCCTGTCCAAGGAGACCTCCTGGGCCAACCTGCGCGACAAGCTGGCGGTCGGCATCCTCGACGGCGCGCAGACCCTGGCCGGCATGCCGATCGCCATGAGCGCCGGCGTGTCGCCGATGCGCAAGCCGATGATCAGCGCGCTCACCCTGGATCTGAACGGCAATGCCATCACCGTCTCCGAAGACCTGTATCGCCGCATGCGCGCGATCGATGCGGAGGCGCTGCGCGAGTCGCCGACCAGTGCGCGTGCCCTGAAGCAGCTGATCGACGCCGAGCGCGAGCAGGGCTGCGAAGCGCTGACCTTCGCGGTGGTGTTCCCCATCTCGTCGCACAACTACGAGCTGCGCTACTGGATGGCCGCGGCCGGCATCGACCCGGACCGCGACGTGCGCCTGGTGGTGATCCCGCCGCCACAGATGGTCGGTGCCTTGCGCAACGGCGAGATCGACGGCTATTGCGTGGGCGAGCCGTGGAACTCGCTGGCGGTGAAAGAAGGCCTGGGCCGGGTGCTGATCACCAAGTACGAGCTGTGGAACAACGCGCCGGAAAAGGTGTTCGGTGTGTCCGAGGAGTGGGCCGAGCAGAACCCCAACACATTGCAGGCCTTGCTGATGGCCCTGCTCGAGGCCTGCCGCTGGGTGGACCAGCCGCAGAACCGCCTGGAAGTCGCGCAGATCATCGCCCGTCCGATCTATGTGAATGCCCCGGAAGAGGTGGTGCGCATGTCCATGCTCGGCACCTTCCAGTATGCGCACAACGAGTTCCCGCGCAGCCTGCCGGACTTCAACGTGTTCCACCGTTCGCAGGCGAACTTCCCCTGGGTGTCGCACGCCCTGTGGCTGGTCACGCAGATGGCGCGCTGGGGACAGATCAAGCAGCCGGTCGACATGCGCGCGCTGGCGCGTCGCGTGTACCGCCCGGACCTGTACCGCAAGGCGGCCGACGCCCTGGGAATCGCCTCTCCGTCGCTCGACAGCAAGAGCGAGGGCACGCACGCGGGGCCCTGGCAACTGGACGGGCTGCGTCTCGGGCCGGACCGCTTCTTCGATGGGCGGGTGTTCGAGCCGGGCGATCCGCTGGCCTACCTGAACGATTTTGCACTTGCCCACATCGCCGGCTCAGCGGCCGGGTGGGCAGACAAGAACCCGGCCTGCGAGCCGGTTCCCGAGGGTGCGCTGCACCCGTAGTAGACGAGGTTAAGTCATGTCCAAAGAGAAACTGGTACTGATCGGCAACGGCATGGCCGGGGTACGCACCCTGGAGGAACTGCTGAAGCTGGCGCCGGAGATGTACGACATCACCGTGTTCGGTGCCGAGCCGCATCCGAACTACAACCGCATCATGCTCTCGCCGGTACTGGCCGGTGAGAAGACCGTCGACGACATCGTGCTCAACGATCTGGACTGGTACGCGCGCAACGGCATCACCCTGAAGACCGGCGACGCGGTCAGCCGTATCGACCGCATCGGGCGCAAGGTGATCACCGCCAGCGGCGAGGAGCAGCCTTACGACCGCCTGTTGATCGCCACCGGCTCGAATCCCTTCATCATCCCGGTGCCGGGCCATGACAAGGAAGGGGTGATCGGCTTCCGCGACATCGCCGATGTCGACGCCATGCTGGCGGCCGCCAGGCAGTACAAGAAGGCGGTGGTGATCGGCGGCGGCCTGCTCGGCCTGGAGGCGGCCAACGGCCTGATGAAGAACGGCATGGACGTGACCGTGGTGCACCTGATGGACACCCTGATGGAGCGCCAGCTGGACAAGCCCGCGGCCAGCCTGCTCAAGGCCTCGCTGGAAGAGCGTGGCATGCAGTTCCTGATGGAGGCGCAGACTACTGAGATCCTGGGTGATGAGCGGGTCACAGGGGTCCGGTTCGCCGATGCTGCACAGGGAGGTGCGAATGCCGCGGGAGGCAGAATGCCGGGAGCGGCCGGCAGCCAGGTCGAGGCCGACCTGGTGGTGATGGCGGTGGGTATCCGCCCCAACATGGTGCTGGCACAGGACGCAGGTATCCACTGCGAGCGCGGCATCGTGGTCAACGACACCATGCAGACCTTCGACCCGCGCGTGTACTCGGTGGGCGAGTGCGTGCAGCATCGCGGCACCTGCTACGGCCTGGTCGCGCCGCTGTTTGAGCAGGCCAAGGTGGCGGCCAACCACCTGGCGCAGCTGGGCATCTCGCGCTACGAGGGCTCGGTCACCTCGACCAAGCTGAAGGTCACCGGCATCGACCTGTTCTCCGCCGGTGACTTCAACGAGAGCGAGGGCGACGAGACCCTGGTGCTGCAGGACCCGGGCGCGGGCGTCTACAAGAAGCTGGTGATCAGGGACAACCGCATCAAGGGTGCGGTGATGTACGGCGATACCATCGACGGCACCTGGTACTTCCAGCTGTTGCGCGAGGGTACCGACATCAGCGCCTTCCGCAGCAGCATCCTGTTCGGTCAGCACGACCTGGGCGATGCCGGTCACGGCGACGAGCATCGTGTGGCGGCCCTGGGCAACGACGCCGAGATCTGCGGCTGCAACGGCGTGTGCAAGGGCGATATCGTCGATGCCATCGTCAAGAAGGGCCTGTTCACCCTGGAAGACGTGCGCGCCCATACCAAGGCGTCGAGTTCCTGCGGTTCCTGTACCGGCCTGGTCGAATCGATCCTCGCCAGTACCGTGGGCGAGGGCTACAGCGCGGCACCGAGCAAGAAGCCGATGTGCGGCTGTACCGAGCACAGTCACGACGAGGTGATCGCCGGCATCAAGGAGCATGAGCTGAAGGACATGAGTGCTGTGCGCAGCTTCTTCGACTGGAAGAACGCGGACGGCTGTGCCGCCTGCCGCCCGGCGCTCAACTACTACCTGCTGGCCAACTGGCCGGGCGAGTACCATGACGATGCGCAGTCGCGTTTCATCAACGAGCGGGCCCACGGCAACATCCAGAAGGACGGTACCTACTCGGTGGTGCCGCGCATGTTCGGCGGCCTGTGTACGCCCTCCGACCTGCGCGCCATCGCCGATGCCTGCGAGAAATACGACGTGCCGGAAATGAAGGTCACCGGTGGCCAGCGCATCGACCTGTTCGGCGTGAAGAAGGAGGACCTGCCGGCGATGTGGGCGGATCTTTCCAAGGCAGGGCTGGTCTCCGGCCATGCCTACGGCAAGGCGCTGCGCACGGTGAAGACCTGCGCCGGCAAGACCTGGTGTCGCTTCGGCACGCAGAACTCCACCGGTCTCGGGGTGAAGCTCGAGCAGATGACCTGGGGTTCGTGGATGCCGCACAAGTTCAAGCTGGCGGTCTCCGGTTGCCCGCGCAACTGCGCCGAGGCGACCATCAAGGACTTCGGCGTGGTCTGTGTCGACTCCGGCTACGAGCTGCACGTCGGCGGCAACGGCGGCATCAAGGTGCGTGTCACCGACCTGCTGTGCAAGGTCGAGACCGAGGAGGAGGTGCTCGAATACTGCGCCGCCTTCACCCAGAAATACCGCGAGGAGGCGCGTTACCTGGAGCGCACCGCGCCCTGGGTGGAGCGGGTCGGTCTGCAGTACATCAAGGACGCGCTGTTCGATGAGGCGACCCGCAAGGCGCTGGCCGAGCGCTTCGCCTATTCGCAGAAGTTCGCCCAGATCGATCCGTGGAAGGAGCGTGCCGAGGGCGCCGAGGCGCACGAGTTCCACAAGATCGAGATCAGCGCGGCCTGAGCGGCTTGGCCACTAAAATTTTTAACCGCAAAGGGCGCGAAGGACGCAAAGGGATTTGTGTTCATGCCATTAGAAACCTTGGCGTTCTTGGCGCCCTTGGCGGTGAATCTTAATTTGCAGGAATCGAGAAATGAGCAACTGGATCGAAATCGCCGCCCTGGAAGACATCCCGAAACTGGGTGCGCGCGTGATCAAGACCGACACCATGGACCTGGCGGTGTTCCGTACCGCCGACGACCAGGTGTTCGCCATCCGCGATGCCTGCCCGCACAAGGGCGGTCCGCTGTCGCAGGGCATCGTGCACGGCACTTCGGTGACCTGTCCGCTGCACAACTGGAAGATCGACCTGGCCAGCGGCCAGGCGCTGGGGCCGGACGAGGGCTGCACCAATACCTACTCGGCCAAGGTCGAGCACGGCAAGGTCTTTATATCTTTGTAGGGGATGACGGTGCAGACGGTCAAAACGACCTGCCCGTATTGCGGCGTCGGCTGCGGGGTCGATATCGCTATCGACAAGGACGGTGCTGTCAGTGTGCGTGGCGACAAGCAGCACCCGGCCAACTTCGGCAGGCTGTGTTCCAAGGGCGCGGCGCTGGCCGAAACCCTCGGCCCGGAAGGGCGCCTGAGCCGACCGCAGATAAATGGCGAGGCAGTGTCCTGGGACAGTGCGCTGCAGCACGTTGCGCAGACCTTCAAAGACATCGTCGAAGAGCATGGCGCGGACGCGGTCGCCTTCTATGTCTCCGGGCAACTACTGACCGAGGACTACTATGTCGCCAATAAGCTGATGAAGGGTTTCATCGGCTCGGGCAACATCGACACCAATTCACGCCTGTGCATGTCCTCCTCGGTGGCCGGGCACAAGCGCGCCTTCGGTTCGGACACGGTGCCGGGCAACTATGAAGACCTGGAACTGGCCGACCTGATCGTGCTCACCGGCTCCAACCTGGCCTGGTGCCACCCGGTGCTGTACCAGCGTATCGTCAAGGCCAGGCGCGAGCGGCCGCAGATGCGCGTGGTGGTGCTCGACCCGCGCCGCACCGCGACCTGCGACATCGCCGACCTGCACCTGCCGCTGCAGCCCGGTGCGGATGCGGTGTTGTTCAACGGCCTGCTGGTGTACCTGGCCGAGCATGGCTGCCGCGACCATGCCTTCGTCGAACAGCATACCGACGGCGTCGAGCAGGCTCTGCACCAGGCACGCTGGTCGTCGCCGGATATCGCCACGGTGGCGGCGCGCTGCGGCGTGGCTGCCGCCGATGTGCAGCGTCTCTACCAGTGGTTCGCCGAGCGCGAGCAGAGCGT
>Ga0272444_10005558_pt1 | contig 10906 bp, 5 predicted proteins | sample SSMForm13_FD_201033 | JGI IMG/M metagenome (GOLD analysis project Ga0272444, IMG submission 201033) | Marine sediment archaeal communities from Little Sippewissett salt marsh, Falmouth, MA, United States - SSM-Form-13 | ecosystem: Environmental > Aquatic > Marine > Wetlands > Sediment ... | reverse complement strand
TCTATACCAAATGCAAGTTTGGTCATCTCAGGTCTGTAACCACCTACTCTCGCAGCAACCTCAAGTATCTTTGGTCCGTCCTCTGTCAACATAATTTCAGGGTGCAAAAATGAATTATTTATCTCAAGAGCTTCAATTGCTTTTGTTGCCATGTTTGTAACCAGTCTCTTTTCTCTGTCAGAAAGTGTTGATGGAGTTGTTCTGGATAACAAATGAAATCCTTCCATACCAGCATCATGCGAAGTAATTACGTCTGCAAGATCTATATGATGAACCCTTTTATCCACAACAAAAGATGTTGTTGTTACTTGTTTTCCAGTGAGTATTTCTTCAGCTATTATATCATTTTCTCTTTTTTCTATTCCATTGATCGGTCTGAAAAGTGTATGACCTGAATTCTCCATCAGGTACTGTATATATTTCACAACTTTCAACATTTCTTCTGGATCATTTGCTTTCATTATATACCTGCTCTTTGCTCCTTTTGTGGGTTTGACCAAAAGAGGATAGGCTTTCTTGGGTATTGTAGATTTGAAATCATAGAAATTAGGTTGGTCTACAGCAAAGCTTTGCAACTTCTGTCTCATAGAGAGCTTGTTTCTGCAACTTATACAGGATTGTAAACTTGGTCCTGGTATCATCAAGGTATCACATATCACACCAACCAAGGGTATGTAAGGTTCAAATCGTGTAAGAACTCCATCTATCTTCTGTTTTGAATGAATAGATTTTACCTTTTCCAAAACATCATTTAGATCAAATAGATCTGTATCTAGAACATGATCAAACATATCATAGTCTTTGGGTTCTGGGTGATTTTTTATCAAGCTGATTGTATACCCTTTCTTTATTGCCGGTTCTATATGAGATGGCTTTCTAGGATTATTTGAAACAAAAAGTATGTGCTTCATATGTGTAATAACAATAGAAGTTTTAAAAAATAGAGTTTTTGAATGTATTTATCCATGCTCAAACAAGATTAATACATGGTGGACTTAAGTGCCATTCTGAAGCCAGAGACTATTAAAAAGCAACCTACAAATGCTGTATTCATCGCAGCTTTGATGATCGGAGTAGGTTTTGTTTCAGCATTCTTTATATTCCCAGCAGAGTTCAGTATATCTATCATATCATTCAGCTCTTTGTTTATGCTTCCTTTTGTCATACGAATGCTTGAGACAGAGAGAATGAAAAAGGGTCAAAAAAGTAAATTCACTCAAATATTCAATAGGCATCACTCCATAATAATCTTCTTCATATTCATTTTTATCGGAATGTCTATAGAATATACACTTCTATTCGGTTTTGTACCTCCTGACATAGGTAACATAGCGTTTGAACAGCAACTTAACCTTGTGTTGAGAGCTCCTGTCGGATACTTTGTCAATATGGAGATCTTCTGGGAGATTGTGACGAATAACTTGAGGTTAGTCTTCGTATGCATGCTTCTATCTGTCTTCTATGGAGTCGGTGCTATTTTCATACTAAATTACAACTCTTCTATAGTGGGTATGATATACGGAGCCAGTATAAGATCGATCATCTGGGGAGCAACATACCCTGTATTTCCCAACCCACTATGGTATCTACCCCATATCATACTGGAAGTAACTGCATATTTATTTGCATCCATAGCTGGAGCTATGATGTATAGGGCTATCAAGCTAGGAGAACGTTCATATAATGCGTTTATGAGAGATTCTATGATATTCCTTGCTTTGTCTATAGCATTGATATTTATTGCAGGTTATGTAGAAGTAACTGTTCCATTTATACCAAGAGGTTAAATTACCTGGTTTGTGTTTCTGGTGTTGAGGCGTCTGTCTGCTCTGGACATGTCCATACACTTGTCGATGCTACACATGCACCATCTGAACAGCCGAGTGTGCATTCTCCAGTTGTTTTGACCTTGTATACCTGCTGTGCATAAGTAATTCCTTCTATGTATACAGGCACTCCGGATGGTTCATAAACCACTCCTTCCTCTACTGTATAAGAATCTCCATTGATTAAAATTATAGCCTGGGTATCAGAGGATACACTACTAAGTGTTACTATGATATCTGATCCATAAACACTCACTGTTTCTGACTCTCCGACATCCAGTGTGATTGTTGAACCCCCATCACATATTCCGTCGCCACAGGAGGAAGGAGGTGTTCCACAATCAGCTGGACATGATTCAGCTGTTTCATCAGAATCGCAGTTGCCGTCGCCACATGATGATACATCATCACCAGGTCCACCACTACTACCACAATCTTCATCTACATTACCATCACAATTATTATCAATACCATCATCACATATCTCAGAAGCATCAGGATTTATTTTGGCATCTGTATTATCACAATCAACTCTTGTATCTTCACAATCTAGATTTGAGTTTCCTGCATCTGTTCCAAATCCGTCACCATCTCCACCTAATGCTATTGGATCGTCACATGGTGAATAAGCAATCTCACATGTAAATAGATCTGTCGTGCCTTCCACACATCCATAAGTATCATCTCCATATAGAGTTGCACAATAATCATGGGCTTCCTGATCCTCACTATCTCTTAATCCGTCGCAGTCCTCGTCTTTCCAGTCAAATACGTTCTCTGGATCTGAACTACCGCAGACTTCGTCTCCAGGTCCTACTGAACCTATACAATCTCCCCATTCTCCGTCTTGACATGTTTCTATACCTGCTGTACACTCTCCTATATCGGTTCCACATGATCTTGTATCAGAACCGCTACATCCACTATCAACCTCTCCACTTATCACCTTCACCTCTGCCCAGTCTACATAAGACGTCCAGCCTCCTGCATGTCTTCCACAGAACTTGTATTCATATGTGCCTGATACAACTGTATCTATCAAATCCCATGGGCTTATTATCCATTCTGTATTAGAATCATTACCACTGTAATATTCTTGAGTACCTGTACAACTTTCGCTTGAAGGTATAATCTTCAGATCTGTTACATCCTCGCTCTTCCATCTCATCCTTATGTACGCTTCAACCACAGTATCTTCTGTGATTGAGAATGGATCTCCTAGCTGAACCCAGCTGTCGATTCCAGAAAGGTTCCAGTAACCTGTCTCATCAGTTCTATACACAGTCTCGTTTCCACTCTGAAGAGCAATTGAACAATCTTCACATGTAATCTCATTCTCTCCTAGGAAGATTGTGATAGTACCTGTTGATGTAGCATTGTTATTACACGACCATTCTTCTAGATTATCTGCTGATAGGCATATGTCATCATGAGAGAATCCATTCGTAATCACACCTAAAGTAAATGGATCGTAATTCTCACCATCAAAACTACAAGAATCAACAGGTATCTCCTCTATGTTATTGACTATAAAATCACCTGTCACAGTTTGATAATAGCAGCCATCAGACTCTCTTGGAAGCGATAACTGTCCTCCAGGAGGTCCTTGAAATATAACAATAAAAGCTGCAGCTACAACTACAATAACAACTACAAGAAGTAATATGAGCTGTTTTTTGATCATTGAATATAATTAGGCTGTTAAGAATTAAAAACTTACTTAAGATGCGTCTGTGCTTCTTCAACTGCTTGATCTATATTAGGACATGTCCAAATTCTCTTGGATTCTATACATGCACCGTTTATACAACCTTTTGTGCATCTGCCTGTTGTCTGTTTTCTGAAGGCTGCTTGTGCTGTCATTTGTATGTTTTCTATGTATATAGGAATTCCGTTTACAATGTACGAATTACCTTCTGTGACTTCCTTGTTCACTCCAATACCATCACGCTCTACAGCTATCGTTGCTGTTGATCCTGAAGAAACTCCTAGAACTTCTATGCTAACTACATCTCCATATACAACCACATATTCTGACTGCCCTTCTGATACATCTATTGTTTCTCCGCCATTACAATACCCATCACCACATGACTGCTCACCACTACAGTCTTGAGGACATGTATAGAAGTCCTCTACAAGAGGCAGTGTCGCATAAAGATCATAATAATTTCCATTTATTCCAAGTGATTCCTCGAATCCCCAGACTGGGTTTGTTCTTGTGTCTGTTACACCTGAAGGTGTCCAATCAAAGAATGACACGCTTAACTGCGTTAGTAGTCCACCGTCATAGAACATCGTTACTAAGGTGTTATCTACAGGATCTAAGGTATCATCTAATTTGACCTCGTTTCCGTGTTGTAGTGTTATCTTACCACCTCCGAATGCCAATCTAGCCCTGTTTGTATTATCATCTCCGAAGTAGAATATGTCCATGACATGGACATAAAGGCCATTGATCATGTATGAATTTCCTTCACTCACTTCTTTAGACCTAGAAATTCCTTGCCAGTTTGTTACCTGAATTACAGCTTGTGTTGAATTTCCCACACCCAAAAGCGTTACATTCCATGTCTCATTTCCAATGGTTACTTCTATTATTTCTCCTTCATCAAATAAAGAGGTATAAGATGAATCAAAAACCACAAGCCTGTTGTAGTGTGTTCCTGATGCTATCATGTAACTGTGTCCGAAGAGGGTTATTTCATTGCCATACAAATCACCATAATCTGAAAGGTTCAGTGATGTATTGAATGAAATGTTTGTTGAGTAATGTAATATTGAACCAGGAGTTGACTGTGATAAGTATATGTCTTCTAAATATGAATATCCTTTTCCATTGTCATCTGTAAAGATTTTATACGGATAGATAAACACTGTATCATCTCTTTCTATCTTATGAGTCAAGGAATCGCCTCCTTCACATATTCCGTCTCCACAATATTCTGTCTCGTTTGATTGATTTGTTCCATAACAAGCACCGTTTGAACATCCTTCATAACCCATAGATTCACAGTTAACATCCATGTGTCCGATCCAATTTTGGGCATTACAGTAATATTCGTATAGGTAAGTAGGACTACAGAAATCTGTCAGATTATGTGTTTCATTAGTTACTGTGCCTCGAACTGGGTAATTAATTCCACCGTCTGTGTCTGTGCATGTTGCGTTTACAAAGCATTGGTAATCATATATACATTCGTCTGTACCTGCACCTTGAACTGTTATACAATCGTTACCTGAACAGATTTTGTGGGTTTCGTTTGTTTGATTTCCAGATTGGAATGCTGCGCGCTGTGGGGCTGTGGTACCAACCAAGTTTTCTGGGCCTCTTGAGACTGTTGTGTTGGTTTGATTGAAATCTATTGTTGTGTTTTCTGTTGTCATTCCACCTTCACTTGTGACCTCAATTAAGTATATGTCACCAAAATCATCATAGTAATTATACCAGAAACTGAGTTGTTTTGTACATGTATGTGAATTACAGAATTCCGCATCTCTTGCATTATATGTATACTCAACTGGTCCTCTCAGAACCATATCACCAATTTCACTCTCTCCATCATACGCCTGTACATTCACAAATGCTCGACTTCCATCATGATATGAACTTATTATTATGACTTCTGGTGGTGTTGTATCTGTTTCATTTGTTCCATAACAAGCACCGTTTGAACATCCTTCATAACCCATAGATTCACAGTTAACATCCATGTGTCCGATCCAATTTTGGGCATTACAGTAATATTCGTATAGGTAAGTAGGACTACAGAAATCTGTCAGATTATGTGTTTCATTAGTTACTGTGCCTCTGACTGGATAGTTTATACCACCATCTGTATCTGTGCATGTTATGTTTGCAGCACATTCATAATCATAAGTGCATTCATCTATGCCTGCACCAGGTACTTCTATACAATTGGTTCCAGAGCAAACATTGTGGGTTTCATTTGTCTGGTTTCCGCAGTCAGCTGGGCAGCTAGTTTCCTCATCACCAAAAACTATATTAGCCTTGTTTATAAAATTATCATTACCAAAGAAGAATATATTATCTACATGAAGATTTAATCCTGATATCACATAGGTAGTGCCTTCTGTAACAATTTGAATATCATCATCTACTGAAATAAAGGCGTATGTAGAACTCAAAACCTCTTGCAAACCAAAGGCGTGGACAATACCACTATCATCAACTGTATATACCAGACCCTCTGTAACTGTTTCTGCTTTGTTGCATAGGCCGTCACCACAGTATATTGTTATGTTTGTTTGATTGTTACATTCAGGTATCTCATCAACCAGGCCGTCACAGTCATTATCTAGGCCGTCACATGCCTCGGGAACAGGATCTACTGAGCCTTCACATTCGCCCCAATTACCATTTACACACGATCTTATGCCTTTCTCGCATTCACCTACATCAGATCCGCAAGTTAATGTATCGCCTTCTTCACATTCATTTCCTGGACAATCAGAACCGCATGTTCTGGAATCTTCTCCGATGAACATTGTCACCTGACCGACTGTTGTGTTTGTTTCGTTGTCACATGACCATTCCTCGAGTCGTGTAGAGCTTGTACATGTATCTGAGTTGAATTCGCCCTCCATTGGGTTTCCCCATATTATTTCGCTGAATACAAATGGATCGTAGTTGCTATCATACGAAAAAAGGCAATTCTCAACTGGATAAGCAGTTTCGCTCTCTACATTGAACTCTCCGTAGACTGTTTTCCAGTAACAACCTGATGGTCTAGATAACTGACCTGCTGGACCGCCATATAAGAAAACGATACCAATAACTGCTGCAATTATTACAACTACTGTTACAACAAGTATTGATGACTGAACCATTAAACAACCCTTGTAATAAAATTAGTTTTGAATAAATAAAAAGGTTATTTTGCCAGTCCTTGAGGATTTGCAGGATCGTTTTCATATGGACATGTCCATGTTCTCTTTGCAGCTCTACATGCATTGTTGTAACAACCAAGTGTGCATGTTCCTGTTGTTTGTCTCTTCAAGAAAGGACTTGAAACCGATACATAGTTTATATCTTCTATATATATTGGAACATTAAGCATGATGTGAATTTCTCCTTCATTTACTATCTTTGTTTCTGAATCTTCATTATCTGTCACTGTAATAAGCGCTGTGTTATCACTTATGACACTGTCGATGGTGACTGACACTGACTGATCATATGGTATTGATACACGTGTCTCTGTGACAGGTATTTCAAAGGTTTCTCCTGTCTGACATGTTCCATCTCCACAATACATTCCTGCACCACAGTCAATTGAACATGTAAGAGGATCCTCATCAAATGGTAGGGTTACATAAAGATCATAGTGAACATCTGTATTCATGCCTAAGGATTGATATAATCCCCAAACAGGTTCTATTCGAGTATGAGTTACACTGCCTGGGTTCCAAGTTTTATCTAGAACAGAAAGTTGTGTTAACTGTCCGCTAGGAGCTTGCATTTTTACCATGGTTTGACCTATTGGATCCAAATCTACTCCAATTCTAACAAAATCACCATCTTTCAAGATCATCTTTCCACTACGAATACCTAATCGTAACGTGATCTCATTTAATGGGTTTCCAGAACCGTAGAAAGTTATGTCTTCAACAAACACATCTATTTCATGCATAAGATAAAGAATTCCTTCTACAACCTCTTTTGTCATTGGTATTCCATCATGTGTTATCTGTATCAATGCTCTTTGACTATCTGGCAATCCTAGAAGTGTTACTATATATGTTTCTCCATTCAGTACAACATTTGCTGTATTTCCTTCAGTAACAGTAATCGCTACGTGATCTTTGTATAGAACAAGTTGTTCGGAATTAGAATCTCCTGATATACCATAATCAATTCCAAATAGATTGAGTGTTTGACCAGCAATGTCAGAGCTTGAAAGGTTTAGTGATGTATTGAATGTAACATTCGTTGAATATGCTATTCTTTGCCCTGGAATACTACTGAAAAGCTGCAAGCTTTCTAAATAATAATATGGAATTCCTGAATCATCAAAGAATATCTTAGATGGCTGTATAAATGTGGCTAAATTTCCTTCTTCAAGTTTATGTATTAATGAACCTGAACATGCTCCATCTCCACAGAATGATGATGTTGATTCTTCTATATATAATATATCATCTGATGTCTGGAATACATTTCCAGCAAAATCTTTGATGCTATAATGAACTGTACGCGTTCCATATTCGTCTTCAAGAGACCATACTTTTGTATTCATGCATATTTGCCATGAAGTCCATGATTCATCATCATTCTTATACCTACAACTATCAACTCCAGACATCGGATCTGAGAACCACGTATTTAGAATGACATCAGTTGAATAAGTGTATGTAGCTCCACTGTTTATGTCTAAATTTCCTGTTGGGGATGTTCTATCTATCTTGAAATCTGTCATTTTTATGTTTTCTGCGTTTGCATTTCCATCAACTGAATAATATCTTACGTACCAGAATCCGTCATCTACCACTGTAAATGATTCTGTGTATAATTGCATATCAGATATACCACAAGTTCCATTCTGATCTAAACAATACCATGTATGATTACATCCAGAACTTTCGTCAGTACATGTAAGTGTTACTGTAACAGGTGATACATACCAACCATTATAACCTAAGCTTCCATTAAGGCTGGCTGTAGTTATTGGAGGAATAAAATCTTCATCAGGTGCTAAGCAACCTAGTTCTGGTGGATAGAAAGTACCATCTATTGTACATCCTTCTATATCACATAGACCGTCGCAGTCATTATCATGGCCGTCAAAACATTTAGGATTTTCAGGACCCAATCCTCCTTCGTCTGGTATGCTTCCTGTAGTCCACCAGCCATATCCTAGTGCTTGATGGAATCCATCTGAGTATGCGCATATGACATCAACCCATTCACATGATTCTGGATAATCACCACAGTGACCAGTAATAAATTCAATATCTAGACACTGATCCACACCACATTCCAGATCTGCTGTACATTCCATCTGGTTGCATGCACCTAAATCATAATCATACCATGGATCTGTTGAATAGTATGAACCTGAAGTTGGACAGTGGTTTGCATCACAGCTTGTCGTACAAAATTCCCAACAGTTCTGCGCAGAAACAACCTCTCCATATGTATCTGAAAGTGATGCGGTTTCTGCTGATACAGCTCCACAGTCAGCGCATGTTCTTGAATCTTCACCGACAAACACAGTCACACTGCTTGTGCCTTCATTCACTTCACATGACCATTCCTCGAGTCGTAATGTTGATAAACAGTTATCTTGGTGATAGAATCCATTCTGTATAAAACTTGCCTTGTATGGATCGTAGTTGCTATTTCCATGATTACATGAGTCTACTGGATAATATGTATCATTATCTACTATGAAATTGCCTGTGGTAGACTTCCAATAACATTTTGTTGGTCTAGCTAACTCTCCTGCTGGACCACCTTGGAATAAGTAGATTGCTGATGCAGCAATTATAATAACCAAAATTATTACGAGAAGTGTCATCCTTTGATTCATTGTATCATAATTATAATTAAACAATTAAATAAGTATTTGTATATATAGGAACAATCCCACCAGCAAAGGTATCAAATAGTTGTCATCTATAAGATGATTTTCCTTTAATTTCTGTAAAGATGAGATGTCTGGTATCATCTCTGCTACAGTTCCAATAAGCACAGCTGCAAGTGCTGTCCAGAAGTCTGTAAGCAATGATGCTGCAATCACACCTGAAATTATGAATGCCAAGACGCCTTCTAGGCTCTTGTTTCCTATCATCTTAACTTTCCCGAATTTGTGTCCTATAAGAGTTGAGAATGCGTCTGCAACTGAAAGTATGATGCACGCTATTGTTGCGATGTGAAATGGGAATATTAGGAATGTGAGACCGCATCCCATGTAAAACCAGAATGCTCCCATGAATTGTCTCTTTGCTCCCTTTCTCTCCATGCCTGTTGCTATACCACGTATCTTGGATTCCATGTAATCTACAACTTTATTTATCCTCTTCTGTTCTACGCGTACATACTCTGAATATATCAAGAAAAAGACAGCAGCTATGAAGAAGTAAACTGTTATTATTTCACCTAAGTATTGTGCAAGTATGACAAACAATACACCGGATAAGTGTACAAGCTGTCTTGACAGTTCTAGATGCATATTATTCTATACTATATTTTCCTGATTAAAAAGGCAGTGTACCAGTTGCAGACATGAACAAGAAGACACCAATTGATATTATTACCATGATTAGAGAATGTTTTGTTCCTGCTGTTATAGAGTTATCTCCAATCTGACCTGCAATCAAGCCTGTAAATAAACCTTGTATTACAACTACCAAAAAGAATAGAGATGTGTAGTATTGTCCTACGCCTGGTGGTACTCCTAAGAATTCTCCAACAATTCCAAACAGATCACATGGGAAATGAGAAACCCCTTCGCATGGATTTGTAAATGTAAGCATCATCTCATTTGTTGTGTTTGGCTGTATTTTTACCATAGGAACCATGACCTGGATTATCATGATAGCTATTCCAAGAAACATGAAAAATACACCATACATGATGAATACATGCTGCTTGATAAGGGATTCTCTCTCATTCTCTGCTTCCTTAAGCATAAGCATGTCTCTTGATATTGCTTCCAGAGTTGCAGCTACATTACCGCCTGACTCATAAGATTCTCTTATCAAATTAAGGGCTTCTGTGATTATTTTTGAATTAGCTAATTTGGTTCCAAAAATCTCCATTACCCTCAAAAAAGGTGTTCCCCAAGTTAGCCTGTTATGCATCTTCTGAACTTCAAGTGTTAGTTTTCCATAGTTTGATTTACTTGCAAGAGAGATTGCTTCTGGGAAGGATGTTCCAGATCTCTTTGCTTCTGCAAGATCCCTGACAAAGCTTGGGAATTCATTCTCAAGTTCCTTTATCCACATGTATTTTGCATATCGTGTAAGGAATGTTGGAATTACAACAATCATTATAGATATAATTATCAAGTTGACCAAGATTGCAGTGTTACCTATAATTACACCTGATACAATTC
>Ga0272444_10005557_pt1 | contig 10908 bp, 7 predicted proteins | sample SSMForm13_FD_201033 | JGI IMG/M metagenome (GOLD analysis project Ga0272444, IMG submission 201033) | Marine sediment archaeal communities from Little Sippewissett salt marsh, Falmouth, MA, United States - SSM-Form-13 | ecosystem: Environmental > Aquatic > Marine > Wetlands > Sediment ... | reverse complement strand
ATATTGAATACAGTAGTAGTCTTAATAGTGCCTGTTGGTTGTGTGAGATAGGAAAACGATAATAGCAACGCTGGTTTCTATAGGCAATTACATCGGGTTTTTCGCTGTGACTGTTGTGGATAACTTGTAGGTTGTTCTGTCGGCACTACCGGTATTAGCGAGGGTACTAAACAGGGGGTCTTTGAGATCATCTCAAATCGACACGCTGACCGTTGGCAATAAAGACGGGCTCAACATGTATTCAGGAGTTATCCACGGGGGATGTTGACAAATCTAAGCCGATAATTTGCGCATATAAACACGGCCTGGCGATTATCGAATCGTGGCCGTGGATAACTTGTGGATACTTATTGTCTGATTGTCGCGTAAACTTGGCAGGCCGGCTCTTAGCCGGTTGCCTGTATTTCCTGGGAAAGACGTTCCAGTGTGGCTTGGAGAAGGACATCCTCTTCCCGCATTGCTCGAATTGTGCGATCGGCGTGCATAACGGTCGTATGATCTCGCCCACCGAAGTATCCGCCAATTTCTTCGAGGCTATGACGCGTCAGATTGCGGGCCAGATGCATGCATACCTGCCTGGGAAAAGCTATGGAGCGAGTCCGCTTCTTTGATTGGAGGTCCGCAAGACGAACGTTGTAACGCGAGGTGACGACCTTGAGGATATCTTCGATAGTCACCTCACGCTGGGTGTTGGCGACGTCGGAACCCATGGCTTGCTGGGCCAGGTCCAAGCTGATGGGGCGGTCGAGCACCTGCGACAACATCGTGACCTTGGCGATGGCGCCTTCCAGCTCGCGGGCGTTGGATTCTATTGCCCCAGCCAGGAAACACACCACATCTTCGGGCATATCTATGTTACGTGTGCGGGCTTTCTTGCGAAGAATAGCCACGCGCGTTTCATAACATGGCTTATCCACCCGGGCTACCAGACCCCAGTTGAAACGACTGATAAGCCGCTCCTCGAGTGCTGAGATCTCAGCCGGGCCGCGGTCGCTGGATAAGACTATCTGCTTGTGCGATTGATAGAGCGTGTTGAAGGTATGGAAAAACTCTTCCTGCGACTGCTCGTGCTTGGCCAGGAACTGGATGTCGTCAATGGCAAGCACGTCGGCGTGGCGATATTGGAAGCGGAACTCGTGAAGCTTGCCGTTGGTGATGGCTTCGATGAAGTCGTTGACGAATTGCTCGCATGTGAGAATGCAGAGATGCGCCTGCGGATTATTCTGGGCAATCTGACGGCATGTGGCGTGCAAAAGGTGGGTCTTGCCGAGACCGACACTGCCGTGGAGAAAGAGCGGGTTATACGTTCGGCCTGGCGATTCGCTTACGGCTTGGCAGGCCGCATGTGCAAGCCTGTTGCCCGGGCCTGTAACGAAGGAATCGAAACGATATTCCTGGTTGTACAGTTGTGTCGGCTCGGCGCCTTGGACATTGTCGTGGATATACTGACCTGGTGCTTCAGCCGCGTCGGCCTGGGCCTTGGTGAGGAAGCACACGCCGATAAGTCTGCCGGTGGCAGCTTGTGCGGCATCGGTGAACAATCGCATGGCATGGCGGCGGCAGTAGGTGCGTTCATCCTTGCCGGGGACTTGTATCTCGAGTAACCCATGCTCCAGCGAGACAGGTTCAAGCTCCGTGAACCATGGGCGGATGATCTTGCCGCCATCGGAGATCACCTGCTGTATGATGCCCTGCCAAAGTGAGCGTTCGACCATCGCCATGAAAACAAACCTTTAGACGCACGAATCGCGCAAGTATTACGACTCGGTTGGAATCCGGGAACCTTACAGATACGGCCAAACGCAGCCGCCTTCCATGGCGATGTGTTAAGCATCCTTATCTACGACCACGTCCGCTGCATTACTATCTACGACGTTGAGACGAATCTACCGACAACGGGATGAGTTGTCAAAACGAAAATCGCACATTCTGTTTCTTCATTTGTTTTGCACCACGCAACTGACGCTTTCAGCGAGTGCAATGAATACTCGACATGATTTATGCACCGCCCGGGCGGCCTGTGGATAAGCTGTTGGCTCTTTTGTTGTCGGCATTGCCGTATGCTGTATCTGGCTGGTGGATCAGTTGAATCTCGTCACTGCGGCTGACACGGGCGCATTGGATTGACCCGGCGGTGATGACTTGCGGAAGAACTTTCGCCCGCGGGTAACTACTGGCTGATCCTTGGGCAGAAGTTTTATTGTATTGTCGCCAAGGGTTTCTTCAATCGCCTTGAAAAGTTCACGTGTGGGGCGGACCGCCCAGTTGCGATCGACGGCTACCCAGACCGTAACGTCCGGGCGGGATCGGGGGGATACCTTTAAGGTCAGCCCGCAGACTCCCTTGTTTGCCTCGATGATCGTCTTGATTTTTGGCAGCAGCTCACCGTCACCAAGTTTGACGGCGACCTGACGTGTGAATTTTTCGATGCCGTCGTCCACATCGAAAACGTCGTTGACAATTATGCTTGGTTTTTCCCTTCGGCGGTCTACCGTGCCGCTGATGAAGACCACGGATTCGGGCTTGAGCAGTTCGGCTGTGCGCTCGTAGGTTTCGGAAAACGCCACCGCATCGCACTTGCCGGTTATGTCTTCGATGGTCAGCATGGCCATCTTCTTGCCGGCTGACTTGCCGTTCTTGGTCACTGTCGGGCGCAATTCGGAGATCATGCAGCCGACGAGCACTGGTGTGCCGTCGCCGTACCCTTCCAGTGCGGTAAGGGCCACGCCATTGGGCTGCGAAATATCGGCAAGGCGCGTGGCGTGTTCCACCAGAGGATGGCTGGAGACGTAGAAGCCAAGTGTTTCCTTTTCTGCTGCGAGCAATTGAGTTTCCGACCACGGCTTGACGTCGGGGAATTGCGGTGGGGGAATCTTCCCGCCAGGCAGGCTCTCGGCGCCGAAGAAGCTCAGTTGCCCGCTTTTGCGATCGGCGGCGGCGGATTGGCCCATCTTGATCGCCTGGTCCAGCGCTGCGATCATCGCCGCCCGGCTCGCGCCGAGGGCGTCAAATGCGCCGCATTTGATCAGCGCCTCGATTGTCGAACGATTGGCTGCCCGCGGGTCCACGTGCTCGCAGAAGTGATACAGGTCGCGGAATTTGCCGACTTCCTTCCGGGCAACGAGAATCGCCTCGACCGCCTTGACGCCAACGCCCTTGACGCCGGCCAGGCCAAACCGCACGGATTTGCCATCCACGGTGAAGTCCGCGGCGCAAGTATTGATGTCCGGAGGGGCTATCTTCACGCCCATCCGCTTGGCTTCGTGCATGTACTGCACGACCTTGTCGGTGTCGCTGCACTCGAACGTCAGCAGCGCCGCCAGAAACTCCGCCGGATGGTACACCTTGAAGTACGCCGTCTGGTAGGCGACGATCGCGTAACGCGTCGAGTGAGCCTTGTTGAAACCGTAACCGGCGAATTTCAAAATGAGTTCGAAGAGTTGCTCGGCCTCGGCCTCGGCGATGCCGTTCTCCAGCGCGCCCTTGATGAACTGCGGACGCTCGCCGGCGATGACCTTTACCTTCTTCTTGCTGATTGCCTTAATCAGCGTCAGCGCGCGGTTGAGCGGTAGCTTGCCCAGGCGGTTGAGCACCTGCATGACCTGCTCCTGGTAGGCCATGATGCCGTACGTCTCAGCCAGGATGTCATCCACAAGCTCGTGAACGCGCTCAATCGGCTCTCGACCGAACTTGCGATCGACGTACGTCGGGATCAGCTCCATCGGCCCGGGGCGGTACATTGCGTTGGCGGCGATGAGATGCTCGATCCGCTCGGGCTGCATCTTCATCAGGAAGTCTTTCATCCCGCCGGACTCGAACTGGAATATGCCGTCGGTCTCGCCCTTGCGGAACAGCTCAAAGACCTTTTCATCGTCCAGGGGCAACTTCTCCGGGTCCAGGTCCTTACCGGTCGAAGCCTGGACAAGATCGCGTGCGCGCTGGATCGTTGTCAGCGTACGCAGGCCGAGAAAGTCCATCTTCATCAGCCCGACCTTCTCGCACGTCGGGCCGTCCCACTGCGTGATGATGTCGTCGCTGTCGGCCTGCTTGTACAGCGGAACGAGATCCTCCAGCGGTTCGTCGCAGACGATTACCCCGGCTGCGTGAACACCAGAATGCCTCGCCAGGCCCTCGAGCTTGCGAGCGAAGTCCACCAGCCGTTTGACCTCCGGCTGAGTGTCGTACATCACCTTTAGTTCCGGCTCGGCCTTCATGGCCTTGTCCAGCGTGACTTTCGGGCCGTCGGGCACCTTCTTGCAGATGGCGTCGACCTGCGGCAGGGGCATGCCCAGAACGCGTCCGACGTCGCGCACGGCTGCCTTTGCCTTGAGCGTTCCGTAGGTGATGATCTGTGCTACGTGTCCGTACGTGTCGCGGGTGTACTGAATCGTGTCGCTGCGCCCATTCTGGCAGATGTCGATATCGATATCAGGCGCTTCCTCGCGCTGCGGGTCGGTGAAACGCTCGAACAGCAGGCCGTAATCCATCGGATCCACGTCCGCGATGCCCAGACAATAACCCAGAAGCGTCGCCACGCCACTGCCACGAGGCGCCGCTGGAATGCCATTCCGCCGGGCGTACTGGACGAAGTCGTTAACGATCAGGAAGTAGCTGCAATAATGCTTGTCGGCGATGACCTGGAGCTCCCAGTCCATCCGCTTGCGGTACTTGTCGGGATAATCATCCGTGCCAAGCCGCTCGGTTAGACCCTTCCAGGCCATGTCGCGCAGATATTCCTCAGCCGACTGACCGTTGGGGGGTTTGTAACCCGGCAAGTGCTCGGACTCGAAGTCCATTTCGACATCACACATATCGGCGATACGAAGCGTGTTGTCCGCCGCCTCGGGCCAATGCTTGAGAGCCTCTCGCATCTCGGCGGGGCTCTTGAGGTACAGCTCCGGCGAGTATTTCAGCGCCCCGCCGTCGGCGAGCGTCTTGCCCGTCGAGATGGCTGTGAGGACCTCGTGGGCCTTCTTGTCGTCGCGCGTCAGGAAGTGTACGTCGTTTGTGCCGACGATCCCCACGCCAAGCTCGCGGGCGATCTTGATCAGGTCCGGGTTGATCTGGTCCTGCTCGGGTATGCCCTGCTGCTGGACCTCGATGAAAAACCGCTCCGGGCCGAAGATATCCAGGTATTCGCCGGCGATTCGCTTGGCCTTGTCATACTGGCCCGCCAGCAGGGCAGCGGGAACCTCCCCGCCGAGGCAGGCGGTCGTGCAGATAACGCCCTCGTTGAGTTCAGCCAGTAACTCGCGGTCGATGCGAGGCTTGTAGTAAAACCCCTGCAAATACGATCGGCTTGAGAGCCGCATGATGTTCCGCCAGCCGACGTTGTTCATCGCCAGCAGCAGCAGGTGGTACGACGCCTCGCGCATGCCCATGGACTTGTCGGTCCGCGTCGTCGGTGAGATGTACGCCTCGAGCCCGAGGATCGGCTTGACGTCGTTGGCTCGGCAGGTGTTGTAGAAATCCACCGCCCCGAACAGGTTGCCGTGATCCGAGATCGCCAGGCGGTCCATACCCAGGCTCTTGGCCGTGCGAACGAGGTCCGAAATCCGATTAGCGCCGTCCAGCAGCGAGTAATGCGAGTGAACGTGAAGGTGAACAAATCCATCCATGGCCTACCTGCTTTCCATTATCCCGAATCGCCGCCAAAAGCCCCCGCCGCCCGGCCAAGCCCACTATATCAATACCACCCAACCAGAGCAATCCCGACCCGCCAGCCCAGGCCCGGGCCGAGGCAGTGAAAAGAAGCATATCCAACGCAAATGCCGAAGCGACTATGGATTGACGCCAAAGCCGCATTCTGGAGGCGTGCCCTTTGCCGGTAGGCAAAAATGCGAAAAAGTGCTATAATATAGTTATCTATATTTGGGTATGAGGCCATGTCTTGGCGTCGCGGGTACCTTTTGGGTATTCGTGACGGAAGTTGAAATTCTATCTGCCCCGGCGCGGATAATGGGTCTGCGTTGGGAAGGCGAGTTAAGCATGCGCATCGCCGCAAGTGTTGTATGCTGCGCGCAGCAGTCCGAAGAACCGACTGCAGCGAGTCGGCAATTCCGGCCGGAGAACCAGGAAAGATGAAGTCACACCATCGCAGATTTGTGGGGGGCGTGGCTTTCGCAATCGCCGTCGTCTTGGTTGTCGGCAGCGGGCGGGTTGTGGCGGCGATTTCTGATGGTCAGCGCGGTGATGGCGTGGTGGACATTCATGTCGGCGGGCGGGATTTGATTATTCACACCGATGGAACGGCGATTAACGGCCTGATTCTCACCTCCGATGCCGGGTTGCTCACAGGCGAGCCGTACTCTGGCGGCATGGGTTTGTTTATCTCGGACGACGACCGGATTCTGGCGGACCAGTTGGGTTACGTGTTGGACGGCCTGAACGATCTTGGTCGGGTTCTGGGCAGCGAGACGGACCTGACGACTTTGAAGGCGGATCTCACGCTGACTTGCACGCTGGCTGGTCAGGCGGGGGTCGTTTCCGGCACGATCATGTCGGCGGTGCCCGGGGATGCCGATCTCGACGGGCTGGTCGGTTACTGGGATTTGTCTCGCATGACCGACACGTTCGGCGCCCAGTCGGGTGCCCTGTGGGTGGATGCCGACTTCACCGGTGACGGGTCGGTCAGCGCAAGCGATTACATTGCGCTGAAATCAAATTTTGGATCCGGCCCCGCGGCTGGACCAACAGTGAGCTCGGGCGAAACGGTGCCCGGACCGGCATCGCTGGCGCTACTGGCGGCGATGACTGCTGCAGTGATTGGCCCGGCGCGACGTCGCCGAAGCACACCGGTTAAACTGCAAAACTCCAGGGGGCAGGAAAGGAGCAACCGATGAAAACGACACGAACATCCGGAATTGCCGCCGCGTTGATGGTTTGGTGTATGCTCGTCGCGTCGGCGATGGGTGAGGATGTGTATCGGCGCCAGACGATCGTAAATGGCAGCGGTCAGACGGCAAATGATTTGCACATCGAGTTCAACTATCGCGCCAATGCAGCCACCGTTCGCCCGAAGGATCAGCCGCCTGGCCACGATGGAGACGGAGCATGCTCGGGTACGCCATATGGCCGTGTTATCGATTTCGCCCCGCCGGACAGCTTTGGAACGGTAGGTCCGGGTGGCGTGGCGTACCTGGACTATCACTACCCCGGCGAGGTCGGTTCGGTGAGCATAAGTCCATCGAATTCGTACTTCACGTTGGATGGCAATGCCCTGCCGGGCTTCGTCAAACAGGGCAGATCCATGGCAATTTCGCGAAATAGTTTCTATGAAGTTACCGACGTGATAATCACCAACAACTCGACCGGGCCAATGCAGTATCAGAATGTTCAGTTGTTCAAGGACAACTTGCTGTTGAACTGGACCATGGACGAGTATTTCCTGCCGTCAGGCATTCCAGTGATAGACTTCCCGCCAGATTTCATGCTGAATCCGGGCGAGCAGATGATTTTGCCGGTCGGCCCAACAATGCCCTACACGTACGCTCTGGTTATGATGCAATCTTTTCCTGTCGGTATCCCGACGGAACTGGCTGTGGACTACTTGGGCGCACGGTCCGGCCCGCCGGAGGCGGTGCTTACGTACAACTGTATCACGGGCCAGTTGACAATGGACACCGGCGTCAACGTGCTCAATGGTTTCATCATTCATTCACCGGACGGCGAGTTCACCGGCCTGGCTGACTTGCCTCCTGGGTTCACGTTCAACGAGAACACGCCGGAGATGATTGCGTCGCAACTCGACGCGATGCTGGCGGGATTGCACGATTTCGGGCCCAACGCGGTTAATCGCGGGTTGCTTTGGAACGCCGCCGAGGGGCGGTGGGATTATGACGACTGGACCTTCACATACACCGTCGAAGGTGTTGAGAGCACGTTTTATGGCGACATCGAGGTTACGGGTGAGCTTCCCGGCGACGCGGACCGGGACGGCGACGTGGATGCCTGGGACATCCAGCAGATCCTGGCTGCCAACTGCTACCTCACAGGCGCCCTGGGCGATTGGGAGCACGGTGATTTTGACGGCAACGGATTGGTGAACGAGGCGGACATCCAGATGATCCTTGACCACGGCCAGTACGGCGTTGACGCAGGTCCGATGTTGCTGGATCTGATCCCCGAGCCAGCGACTCTTGCATTGCTGGCGCTGGGCGGATTGGCCCTGCTGCGGCGTAGACGATGACGACAGTGGCCATAAAAGCAACATTCCTTTGGTGTGCAGTGTTTGGAGACTTGCGGTGCTACCATGGTTTGCGTATGCTGCGGCTCGGTTGAAGGAAATCGGCTAATCTGCCTCATAAGGGATTGCCGACGTAGAATTAGTCACGAGGACGTAAGGACGTGTATCTTTCGGGAGCCGGTCATGTTCAGATTCGAAGCTGAAATGGCCTCGCCTGTTGCTCGGTGGATGGAACAGGCCAATCTGTTGACAAAGGCGGAGTTTGCCACGCCGTTTGGCATCTGCGACTTTGTGGGGGTGACCTTAGGCCGGAGCGGGTTGCCCAACGTATGTGCCTTGGGCAAACTCGCCCACTTGCTTCGCTGACGCGCGCGTCGATGTTGAGGCTGATTCCCGATGTTGACACGGGACGTCGAATAAGAGCGTCCAGCATTTTCAAGGCTTTCGGGGAGGTCCTGCCGGACGAGTTGATTGCCGCTGAGATTGAACGTCTCGTTCGCGACAGATTCGTGAAGCGATGCGGGAGAAAGAGCCTTCAGAAGGTTAACGGATGGGCTCCATTGCATCGTCGCATTGTGGCGGTGGAGCTTAAATTGTCCCGTGTGACGGAAGCTTTGCTTCAAGCCAAAGATCATCTGGCCTTTGCAGATGAATCCTATATCGGCCTCCCGGCGGATTTGGCCGCCCGGATTCAGAAAGCCCCCGACCGTTGGAATCGCTATTGGGAATTAGGGGTGGGGCTCTTGGCAGTGACGAAGACGAAATGCCGGGTTGTTCGAGCGAGCAAGCCACCGTCCGCCTCGCGGGACGAGGCTCTCCAGATGTACGTCACTGACAAATTCTGGCGGCAACGGTCAGAGGCAATTCATCATTAGCGGCTCCGCGACAGCGTGGGGTTTGCGGGCACTATCTTTTCGGTCGAGTTGTGGCAGTGTCTTGCCAAGTGCATAGGCCGAGGACACATCCTGAAAGAGCGCCAGGGCTCGACCTTGAGCCGGCGTTCCGGCCAGCGCATCGAACCATGTCTTGTAGAAGCGGGCGACTTGCCGCTTCGCAGGCTCACGACTACTTAGATTTGATAGCGTGTTGCGAAGAACCGTGAATTCCCCACAGGCGGGATGGGCCGGCGTGATCCTGGATATGGCTTTATCCAGCCAGGATTGCAGACCACCCAAGCGCGTAGTTCGCCGTAAAGGGGCGATCGCTACCTTAATAATCGCATTTGTCACCATCCCACCAGGGGTCATGTATTGATACCCGCCACCGATCCCAATCGCGGGGAAGTTGATCAGTCCTCGGCTCCACAGCAAAAGGTTTGTCGCCCAGTAGGGACCAGCCACCCGAATACCAGCGGGGATTGCGGCGTTTAATTCCTCGTGGAAGTCTATGAGCCACTTAATGCGATCGCTCATGTTTCCTGCACCGCTATCGTCTTTAAGGTCGGTCTCAATGACCCAGATCCCGTCTGCGCGAGCATTCACGAAACACGCGTTAGCCTGTTTGACCTTCTGATTGCGCGCGGCTTTCTTCTTTACCAAGCGTTGGTTTGTGAGAATCAACGGCAGGATCAGTCTTCCTGAGAATCTTGCCGTTGTTCGCCAGTTGCCAGTTGCGGCGGCAAGCAGCCGATTGATCCGGTGTCGAGGACTGCCTTCCACCAGAGGCAATTGCGGGACTGTAATCCAGTGCGGGTCGAATGCCAGACATTTCGTCAACACGCTGTTGACAAACGCCTGCACATCATCTTTGCCTGTGGTGGGCTTTTGCCAGAAGTCGGAATCTGCGATCTTGTCGTAGTGGTCCAATCCCTTTATGTATCTGGTCCATGCATTCGGATTGCTCGACTTCTTTGCCCACTCGTCGAGTCCATCCACTGCGGGATCGATCCAGATTTTAGCACCTGGTAGCCTGAGATCCGGAGATTGGTGTGCTGCCAGGCGTACGTAGTCACTATCCCCAAATGTGCCCTCGGCGATCTGCTTGGTTTCCTTGCTGGTAATGAAAGGAATGTGTTTGGCCATGCCGTTGTCCTAATTGTGAAGCCCTGCAAGCCGCTTTAAGTGGCTGCAGACATGCTCCGGTTCGGGGAAGATGAACATTTCGCCTATGCCTACGCGTTGAAGTTCGGCCAGCAGCTTTGGTTTGTATTCCTTGAGGATCGGAATGTACATAAGCGAAGGGGCCTCCCCGGCGTTCAGGTCGAAGTTCCGCGATCCGTGCAGGGTAAACGCGCCCTGCTGAATGGCGATGCGTTCTGTGTTCCATGTCGGGTTTATGGCAATAGTGGGCAAGCCATTCCTTCTGGTGCGCCCGCCCAACTTGAAGTATCTCCCAATGATCTGCGCGTCGCGTTGGGCGTCGAAAATACGGTGGCATTTCGGGTCCTTGTTCTGATTCAGTTGGTCAGGATCCAGAATGGCCACCAATCCGTCCTCGTCTTCGTGACTACAGCAGGTGAAGAAGAGGGCAACGGCCGCATTCAAGGTCCAATCAAGCAACCGTGTGGGAAGCCCGAAGTGCTGAGCAACCTGCATCCACCCGAGTTCGTCTGCATCGTCAGGCGGCTGAGGGAGTTTGATTCTCAGGTATCGTTTGACATCATGGACAAGGTTGAGCGCAACCTCGCGGTCGCTTGTTTCTGAATAACGCAGAGCAGAAGGGGCGAGGCGAAATGTGATGTTGGCATGCCCACGAAACCAGAAGGTTCTTAAGTCGTCAAGGGT
>Ga0272444_10005556_pt1 | contig 10908 bp, 16 predicted proteins | sample SSMForm13_FD_201033 | JGI IMG/M metagenome (GOLD analysis project Ga0272444, IMG submission 201033) | Marine sediment archaeal communities from Little Sippewissett salt marsh, Falmouth, MA, United States - SSM-Form-13 | ecosystem: Environmental > Aquatic > Marine > Wetlands > Sediment ... | reverse complement strand
CCTTTCCGCCCCGGCCGAACCCATGGCCGGATGGGGTTCCGGGGCCCTGGTTGGGAGCGCCCCGGCCCGCGTCTGGTCCGGGCGCGAAAAGATGCCCCCCGACATGCCCTGGCTGGACCAGGAACGCACCGTCATCTTCGTCCCCGCCTGGGACGAATCCGAGGAACCGTCCTGATGCTGCATTGCCCCGACCCCCGCACCGACGGGAATCCGCGCCCCCTTGCGGGCATCGCATTCGATTGCGACGGCGTGATGTTCGATTCGCGCCAGGTGAACGTGGTCTACTATAATCTGATCAAGAAGCGCCTGGGCCTGCCGCCCATGGACAAGGGCCAGGAAGACTATGTCCACGCCCACGCCGTGCGCGAGTCCCTGGCCCATATCGTGCCCCGGGAGCGCTGGGACGAGATCGAGGAGGCCAGGGCCGCCATCGATTACCGCGAGGTGCTGCCCGCCATGCGGCCCGAACCCGGCCTGTACGAACTGCTCTGGTGGCTGCGCGACCGGGGCGTGCGCCTGGCCGTGTATACCAACCGCACCACGACCATGGAGGCGGTCCTGGAGTATTTCGATCTCTGGCATTATTTCGATCTCGTGATCACGGCGCGGACCGTGCGCGCCAAGCCCCACCCCGAGGGCATGCACCGCATCATGCGCGCCTGGGGCTGCGGTCCCAGGGACATGGCCTATCTGGGCGACTCCGGGTTGGACGCCGAGGCGGCCCGGGCCGCGGGAGTGCCCTTGTGGTCGTTCCGCAACGAGTCGCTGCCCGCGGCCATGCACGTGACCGATTTCTGGTCGCTGCGGAGCAGACTCATGGCCGAGGAGCGGCGCGGGGCGTGATTGCGCGCCGCGTCGAGGCAGGGAGGGGGCCACTTTTCGCTTGATTCGGCCCCCTCGTTGTGCGTACAAAATTGACAAGGAGATGCAATGGGACTTTTTGTGCTCGCCCTGGCCAAGGTGCTCGGCCTGGCGCTCAATCTCTACATGTGGATCGTCATCATTTCCGCCTTGTTGTCATGGGTCAACCCCGACCCCTACAATGTCATCGTGCGAACCCTGCGCAACCTGACTGACCCCGTGTTCTGGCGCGTGAGACGCTGGCTGCCCTTCCTCAACGTGGGCGGCATCGACCTGACGCCCATCGCGGTCATTCTGGTCATCGTCTTCCTGGAGACCTTCCTGGTGGGGAACCTGTACGTCCTGGCGTCCAAGCTGGGAGCCTGAGGAGGCCCTCGTGACCGTATCCAAGATCGACATCCTGAACAGGGAGTTTTCCCGCCGCATGCGGGGCTATGACCGGGCCGAGGTGGACGCCTTCATGACCGAGGCCGCCGAGACCGTGGGCGAGATGACCGAGCGCATCGCCGGGCTCGAGGAGACCGTGGCCACCCTGGAGAACGCCCTGGACGAACACAAGAGCCGGGAACAGACCCTGCGCGACACCCTGGTCACCACCCAGAAGATGATCGAGGACCTCAAGGCCAATGCCCAGAAGGAGGCCCAGCTCATCCTGGACGCGGCCAACGCCAAGGCCGAGAACATGCTCAACCAGGCCCATCTGCGTCTGGCCCAGATTCACGACGACATTTCAGAGCTCAAGAAGCAGCGCACCCAGTTCGAGGTCAAGTTGCGGTCCATTCTGGAATCGCATCTCAAGCTGCTGGAGCAGGACAAGGAGGAGCAGGCGGCCCTGGAGGAGGCGGAATCCAAGCTCAAGTACCTCAAGTCGCCGGGCGCGTAGCCGAGGCCGTGGCCGTGTCCCTGCCCATATACGTCCGCAAGGTGTCCCCGGGGGCATGGAAGGTGGACGTCTGGGTCCAGCCCGGGGCCAAGGCCAATCGGGCCGAGGGGGTGCGCGACGGCAGGCTCAAGGTCCGGCTCATGGCCCCGCCCGTGGAGGGCAAGGCCAACAAGGCCGTGGTCGCCTTCTTGGCCGGGCTGTTCGGGGTCAGGCCCCGGCAGGTCAGCCTGGAGGCCGGCCACACGAACCGCCGGAAGACATTGCTCGTTGAATCGGAAACGGAACCCGCCTGGCCCTCCCCGTGACGGCCCGGCGCGTCGACGTTGTCAAACCAAGAAAACCGGGAGTGTTCCATGGAACAGTACGAACTGGATCTGATCGCCAAGTACGGCGGTAGGGACGCTGAACTGAAAACCCTTTGGGAAGAACACCAGCTCTACGAGAAGCAGCTCGACAAGCTGGAAAAGAAGCCTTTCCGCTCCCCGGACGAGGAGCGCGTGGTGAAGACCATCAAGAAGAAGAAACTGGCCGGCAAGACCAAGATGCAGACCATCTTGGACCGCTACAGGAAAATGGAGGATTGACATGGAGATGACCGGGGCCCAGATATTCCTGGAATGCCTGAAGAAGGAAGGTGTGGAGCACATCTTCGGATTCCCCGGCGGCGTCGTCATTCCCATCTACGACGAGCTGCCCAAGCATCCCGAGATCACGCACTATCTTGTACGCCACGAGCAGGGCGCGGCACACATGGCCGACGGCTACGCCCGGGCCACGGGCAAGGTAGGCGTATGTCTGGTCACCTCCGGTCCCGGCGCCACCAATACCGTCACCGGCATCGCCACCGCCTACATGGACTCCATCCCCATGGTCGTGTTCACCGGGCAGGTGCCCGTGCCGCTCATCGGCAACGACGCCTTCCAGGAAGTGGACATCGTGGGCATCACGCGGCCCTGCACCAAGCACAACTACCTGGTCAAGGACGTCACGGACCTGGCGCGCATCGTCAAGGAGGCCTTCTACCTGGCCGCCTCGGGCCGTCCCGGACCGGTGCTGGTGGACCTGCCCAAGGACGTGCTCACGGCCACGGCCGAGTTCAAGTATCCGCGCAAGGTGGACATCCGCAGCTACAAGCCGCATCTGAATCCCAACGTCCGCCAGATCCGCAAGGCCCTGGACCTCATCCGCAAGGCCGAGAAGCCCCTGTTCTACACCGGCGGCGGGGTCATCTCCTCCAACGCACACAAGGAACTGACCTGGCTGGCCCAGAAACTCCAGATCCCGGTGACATCCACCCTCATGGGGCTGGGGGCCTTTCCGGGAAACGACCGCCTCTGGCTGGGCATGCTGGGCATGCACGGCACCTATTACGCCAACAAGGCGGTCCAGGAGTGCGACGTGCTCATCGCCGCCGGGGCCCGCTTCGATGACCGCGTCACCGGCAAGCTGGCCACTTTCGCGCCCCACGCCAAGATCGTTCACCTGGATGTGGACCCCACCTCCATCCGCAAGAACGTCCAGGTGGACGTGCCCATCGTGGCCGACTGCAAACAGGGCCTCAAGGTCCTCAAGGACGAGGCCGAGCCCAATCTGAAAAAGCGCGGCTGGATGACCTCCAGGGCCAAGTGGCTGAAGAAGATCGACAAGTGGAAGGTGGATCACCCCCTGACCTACGCCAAGGACCCGGAGGGCAAGATCATCAAGCCCCAGCAGGTGGTCCAGACCATCTACGAGCTGACCAAGGGCGACGCCATCATCGCCACCGAGGTGGGCCAGAACCAGATGTGGGCGGCCCAGTTCTACAACTACCACAAGCCGCGCACGCTCATCACCTCGGGCGGGTTGGGGACCATGGGCTTCGGTTTCCCCGCCGCCATCGGCGCCAAGGCCGCCTGCCCGGACAAGCTGGTCGTCGACGTGGCCGGAGACGGATCCATCCAGATGTGCATCCAGGAGATGGCCACGGCCGTGTGTTACGGCTTCGACGTCAAGATCGTCATCCTGAACAACGGCTACCTGGGCATGGTCCGGCAGTGGCAGGAACTCTTCTACGCCAAGAACTACTGCGCCACGTGCATGGATTTCCAGCCCGATTTCGTGTCCCTGGCCGAGTCCTACGGCGGGGCGGGCTTCCGCGTCACCGACCCCAAGAAGCTCAGGTCCACCCTGAAGAAGGCCTTTGGCGTCAAGAAGCCGGTCATCGTGGACGTGGTCTGCGCCCAGGAAGAAAACGTCTATCCCATGGTGCCGGCTGGGGCCTCCCTGTCGGAAATGCTCTTGGTGTAAGGAGGTCCGGCCATGAAACAGAGACACATCCTTTCCGTGCTGGTGGAGAACGAGCCCGGTGTGCTGTCCCGGGTGGCCGGCCTGTTCTCGGGCCGCGGCTTCAACATCGAGTCCCTCAACGTGGGCCCCACCCTGGAGGCGGGCGTCTCGCGCATGACCATCACGACTTCCGGCGAGACCCAGATCATCGAGCAGATCGTCAAGCAGCTGCGCAAGGTGATCACGGTCATCAAGGTGGTGGACATGATCGACCACAAGGCCGTGGAGCGCGAGATGGTGCTCATCAAGATCAGCGCCGAGGACGCCCGGCGGGCCGAGGTGCTGCGCATCGTTGACATCTTCCGCTGCAAGGTGGTGGACGTGTCCGCCACGGAACTGACCGTGGAGGTCACCGGCGACCAGGGCAAGATCAAGGCCATCATCGATCTGCTGACCCGGTTCGGCATCAAGGAAATCGCCCGCACCGGACTGGTTGCGCTCAAGCGCGGCATGCAGTAAAGGCTTTCCGGCTGGCCAGCGCTCGACCCCGGCTTCGGCCGGGGTCGCTCGTCTGAGAGAAACAATAGGAGACCACAGTGGAGATTTATTACGAAAAGGACGCCGACCTCGGCCTGCTCAAGGACAAGACCATCGCCGTCATCGGCTACGGTTCCCAGGGCCACGCCCATGCCCAGAACCTGCGCGATTCGGGCTGCAAGGTCATCGTGGGCCAGCGCCCCGGCGGCCCCAACTACGATCTGGCCAAGGAACACGGCTTCGAGCCCGTGAGCGCGGCCGAGGCCGCCAAGGCCGCGGACGTGATCATGATCCTGCTGCCCGATCAGTTCCAGGCCGCGGTCTACAAGACCGACATCGCTCCCAATCTCAAGGCCGGCGACATGTTGCTCTTCGGCCACGGCTTCAATATCCATTTCGGCCAGATTGCGCCCCCCGAGAACGTGGACGTGGCCATGGTCGCGCCCAAGGGTCCGGGCCATCTGGTGCGCCGGGTGTACACCGAGGGCGGCGGCGTGCCTTGCCTGGTGGCCGTGGAGCAGGATGCCTCGGGCAAGGCCAAGGAAATGGCCCTGGCCTACGCCAAGGGCATCGGCGGGGCCCGTTCGGGCGTCATGGAGACCACCTTCAAGGAAGAGACCGAGACCGATCTCTTCGGCGAGCAGGTTGTGTTGTGCGGCGGCCTGACCTCGCTCATCATGGCCGGTTTCGAGACCCTGATCGAGGCGGGCTACCAGCCCGAGATCGCCTATTTCGAGTGTCTGCACGAGGTCAAGCTCATCGTGGACCTGATCTACGAGGGCGGCATGGCCAAGATGCGCCATTCCATTTCCGACACGGCCGAATACGGCGACTTCACGCGTGGGCCGCGCATCGTCACCGGTGAGACCAAGGCCGAAATGAAAAAGATTCTGGGAGAGATCCAGAGCGGCGTGTTCGCCAAGGAGTTCATCCTGGAGAACCAGGCCGGCCAGGCCCAGATGAAGGCCATGCGCAAGCAGGCCGCGGCCCATCCCGTGGAACAGGTGGGCGGCAGGCTGCGCGATATGATGTCCTGGCTCAAAAAGTAGAGGGACAGGGAGCAGGGTTTGACGGTCCGCCGGCGTCCGGTCCGCGAGGAACGAACCGGCACTTGCCTTGGCGGGCCGAATCCATTATGGGGCCTGTTATTCAGGTGGTAACGTTGCCCTGTGGGCAGAACTTCTGGAAGGAGGAATTCCAATGGCCATCACGATTGACGAAGAAGCATGCATGGGCTGTGAGACTTGCGTCGAACTGTGCCCCGACGTTTTTGAAATGAATGCCGACGGCGACAAGGCCCAGGTCAAGGATCCCGACTCCGACGCCGATTGCGTGGACGAGTGCATTGATTCCTGCCCGGCCGAGGCCATCAGCAAGGGCTAGTTCCCTTTCGGCTTAGCGCCATAGCCCCGCCCGGGTCCGCCCGGGCGGGGTTTTTTGTCGGCCGGGAGGGCCGCGTTGACGCATGGCGGACAATCCGGGTAAAAGGCGGCATCCACCCCCACCAAGGAGCGGCCATGGCTGGAAACGACCAGGACCTGAACGCGTACAAGATCGTCAAGCCGGCCCCCGAGGCCTTTGACAAGCTGCGCCTGATCCCCTTTTTCAACATCTTCCGAGAGGACGAGCAGCTTGCGGCCGTCATCGGGAACAGCACCTGGTTGCGGGTGCCCGAGGGCACCCACGTCATCAAGGAGGGCGACCAGTGCTACGACTTCTTCGTGCTGGTCAAGGGATCGGCCCGCGTGGTCAAGGGGGGCAGCGAACTGGCCACCATAGAGCGCGGCGAGGTGTTCGGGGAGATGGGGGCGCTGCTGCACCAGCCGCGCACGGCGGATATCGTGGCCCATGAGGAATGCGTGCTGTTCCGCATGTTCGTGTCCAACCTGAACAAGTTGCCCATCGACGTGGTTCTGCTTATTATTACGCGGTTTTACAGGGCCACGGCCACACGCCTTCAGGCCGCGGACAAGAAGCTGGCCGAGCGGGAGGTCTGAAGTTTTCCGAGGCCTCTTGAACATTCCTTAAGAAACGGGCATAATGACTTTCGTAGAGGCTCCCGGCCGATGGGACAATCGGCGGCGATGGGGAGCCCGAAGCCAGGAGGGTTCCCTCATGGCAGTCTGGGATCTTAATTTGCTCGGGATGGTCAGCGAACAATCCACCATGAGCAACAGCTTCACATCCTTCCAGGTCCGCAATTACGTCAAGACCGTTTCCGAGAATACCGAGAGGTATGCCTATATGATGACGGATTTGCGCGATCACTCGGTCTCACTGGAGATGAACACGGGCAAGCTGGTCCAGACCAAGAGCTAGGGAGCGCGTCATGCCCAAGCTCGTGGAGGGCGAACTCGCCCATCTGCAGATGACCAGCTATCTGTCGCGCTCCAGCCACAGCTTCGCGTCCACGACCCTGCGCGGCCTGGTGTCGCGGATGGCCGAGACCACCCATCTCTATCCCGATTTCGTTCCCAGGGAGATTCAGGTCACGCCGGTCATCGAGGACAATGCCGGACGCCTGGTGGACCAACTGGGCTGACTGGTTTCCTTACGGCCGGAAAAGGGGGCGTCGTTTGTTCGGCGTTCCCTTTTTGCGTCCGGCGCCGGTCGTTTTCGGGCCGGGGGGCCGCATTTCACTTTGATTTGAAAATGTGTATATGATGGGTGCATATTCAAAACCTCGTGAGCAGTTCGCCGCGGCAGGGCCTCGTGGAGACGGAGTTCTGTATCGCCATCGACCATGGGGGCCGGTTCCGCGGCGAGACCGAGGAGCCAGTCATGTCCAGCGCCAAACGGTTTATCAGGGATCTGTTCGCCGGGGCCGGGGTGACCGTGAACGGCACCCGGCCCTGGGACATCCACGTCAACAACGAGCGGTTGTACGCACGCGTCCTGGGAGGGCGGAATCTCGGCCTGGGCGAGGCGTACATGGAAGGGTGGTGGGACTGCCCGCGCATCGACGAGTTCATTCATCGCGTGGTGCTTGCCGAGTTGGAGGGCCGCGTCCGTTGCGGCCTGCGGGTCATGGCCCGGATGCTGCCCCACGTGGTGCTCAATCTCCAGACCCTGTCCCGTTCGCGCGTGGTGGCCGAGCATCACTATGACCTGGGCAACGATCTTTTCCGCGCCTTCCTGGACCCGTATCTCCAGTACAGTTGCGCCTATTTCGACGGGGTCGACGATCTGTCCCTGGCCCAGCGGCGCAAGCTGCGTCTGATCTGCGAGAAACTGGAACTGGGGCCCGGACACCGGCTGCTGGACATCGGCTGCGGCTGGGGCGGCCTGGCCCGGTACGCCGCCGAGCGGTACGGTTGCAGCGTGGTCGGGGTGAACATCTCGCGCCGGCAGATCGCCTTTGCCAGGGAATACTGCCGGGGGCTGCCCGTGGAAATCCGGGAATGCGACTACCGGCTGCTCAACGAGCCGTTCGACAGGATCGTCTCCGTGGGCATGTTCGAGCACGTCGGGCGCAGGAACTACCGGACCTTCTTCGAGACCGTGGCCCGCTGTCTGGAGCCAAACGGCATATTCCTGCTGCACACCATCGGTTCGAACGAAAGCGAATGGGCCTGCGACCCCTGGATATCCAAATACATTTTCCCCAACGGCATGCTGCCGTCCATCGCGCGCATCGGCCGGGCCTCGGAAGGCCTGTTCGTCATGGAGGACTGGCATAACCTGGGGCCGCACTACGACCGCACCCTGCTGTGCTGGAACGAGAACTTCCAGAGTGCCTGGCCGGAACTGTGCGAGCGTTACGGCCTGCGGTTTCGCCGCATGTGGGAATACTACCTGCAATCCTGCGCCGGGGCGTTTCGGGCCCGGAACATTCAGCTTTGGCAGATCGTGTTCACGACCATGGGCAGGGGCCAGCCGCGCTGTCGGCTGGCCTGATCCGTTCCGGCGGGGCATGCGCCCGGCATTGGTGCCGGGCCGCCGTTTGTCAATGATTCCGGGATAGCCCTGCGATTTTTTGAGATGCCTTTCCGGTCATTCCGTGATAGGCCCCGATCGAGGTGGCCGCATGCTGGGAATGGTGGAATGGCTCGGATTGGTCCTGGTGGCCTGCGTCGGCGGGGCGCTGCTGGCATGGTCCGTCGTCTCCGGCCGCCGCCTGCACAATCTGGCCGAGGCCCTGACCTGGGCAGTGAACGGCACGGTGCGTCTGGCCGTCTCCAGGGCCAAGAAGACCATCGTTCTGGTCACGGGCGGGGCCGTGCTCCTGGCCGGGGTGGCCATGATCGTCCTGCCCGGCCCGGCCGTGGTGGTCATCCCCATGGGCCTGGGCATCCTGGCCACCGAGTTCCTCTGGGCCCGCCGTCTGCTGGCGCGCCTGCATGAGCAGATGCGCGGCGCGGCCAAGCGCCTGTTTTCCAAAGGCGCCAAACGCTGACATCCCCTCCTGGCGGCGCTACATGCGTTCGCGTCCCATGTTGATGCCGATGGATTCGGCCGTTTCCACCAGTTGCGACGCGGGCGGCACGGTGCGCACCACACCGGCCAGGTCTTCGATGGGCACGAGCACGATGTCCGGCGTGCGCAGGGCGACCATGTGGCCGAATTTTCCCTCTGCCGCGGCCTGGACCGCGAAGGAGCCCAGCCGGGTGCCCAGGACCCTGTCGAAGGCGCAGGGCGAGCCGCCCCGCTGTATGTGGCCGAGCACCGTGGTGCGCACCTCCAGATCGATCTCCTGCTTGATGAGCGCGGCGATGTGGTTGCCCACGCCGCCCAGCTGGGGCACGCCCTGCAGGCGCGTGGTGGCGGCCTCCTGGGTGATGACCGTGCCGTCCTCGGCCACGGCCCCCTCGGCCACCATGATGATGGTATAGGGGCTGCCGCCCTTGGTGCGCAAGCGGATCTTCTGGAGCACGTACTTGATGTTGTAGGGCACCTCGGGGATGAGGATGATGTGCGCGCCCCCGGCGATGCCCGCCTCCAGGGCGATCCAGCCCGCGTTGCGTCCCATGACCTCCAGGATCATCACCCGTTGGTGGCTGCGGCCCGTGGAGTGCAGCCGGTCCATGGCGTCGCAGGCCACCTCCACGGCGGTCTGGAAGCCGAAGGTGTAGTCCGTGCCGGCCAGGTCGTTGTCGATGGTCTTGGGGATGCCGATCATGGGCACGCCCTTTTTCTGGAGCTGGTAGCCGATGTCCAGGGTGCCTTCGCCGCCGACCACGAACAGGCAGTCGATGCCCAGTTCGCGCACCGTGGCCACGGCCTCGTCGGAGCGGTCGCGGGTGTGGATCTCCCCGTCCTCGCCCATTTCGCGGTAGGCGAAGGGGTTGCCCTTGTTGGTGGTGCCCAGGATGGTTCCGCCCAGGGTCAGGATGTCGCGTGTGCCGCGCGTGGTCAGGTTCTGGGTGCGGCCGGTGATGAGGCCCTCGAACCCGTTTTCGATGCCTATGACCTCAATCCCGTGCTGGATGACGGCGGCCCTGGTCACGGCCCGGATGACCGCGTTCAGCCCGGAACAGTCGCCGCCGCCCGTGAGAATGCCCACCCGCTTCAGGCCCATGACCGCCTCCCCAGCATGAGGTTCGTTCCACTGAACCATCCTTACCGGTCCGGTGGCGCGGGCGCAATGGGATTATTTGGATTTTGTCAGGTCGTTCAGCAGTCGCTCGAGTTCGGACATTTCGACGGGCTTGGACAAATAGCCGTCCATGCCCGCCTTCAGGAACTGCTCGCGGTCGCCCTTCATGGCATGGGCCGTGAGGGCCACGATGGGGATGTCCACGGCCCCGGGAACGGTGCCGGAACGTATGGCTCGGGTGGCTTCCAGGCCGTCCATGATGGGCATCTGGATGTCCATGAGCACACAGTCGAAAGAGTGTGCGGACAGGTTTTCCAGGACTTCCCGGCCGTTGGAGACGGCGGTGGCCTGGTGGCCGATTTTGCGCAGGAATTGGCTGACGGCCAAGCGGTTGACCGCCTCGTCTTCGGCCAGCAGCACGTGTAGGGTACGCTTTGTTTGATCGTGCATTTAACACAAATAACCTTATTTCGTTTGTTTGTACACGTAATGAGAATACGGATCGGGTGCCATTCGACACTGCGACAATACTGTGTGCGGCAAGCGACAATATTGTTTGAGTTACAGGCCAGCGGGGTGTTGCTTTTATTATATATACATTGATATCAGCATGTTGAGTAATGGCATAAGGCTTGCTGATGATCGCCCGGAGGATCCCATGCAGAAAACAGTGACGACGAATCATGGCGACATACCGGTAAACGGTCCCGTGGAGTGTCATCCGGGCGGCGCGCCCATGTCCTGTACACCGGCCGGACCGGTGACGTTGCGCACCCCGGCCGGCCTTCTGGAACCCCAGCACAGCACGGACGACCTTCGGCGCCGC
>Ga0272444_10005555_pt1 | contig 10909 bp, 12 predicted proteins | sample SSMForm13_FD_201033 | JGI IMG/M metagenome (GOLD analysis project Ga0272444, IMG submission 201033) | Marine sediment archaeal communities from Little Sippewissett salt marsh, Falmouth, MA, United States - SSM-Form-13 | ecosystem: Environmental > Aquatic > Marine > Wetlands > Sediment ... | reverse complement strand
GGTCTCGCCGAGGGCCTCGAGTTCGAGATCGACGCCCGGTCGCCCATCTGCGGCGTGGCGCTGCGAGACCTGGACATCGGCGATGGCTTGGTGGTCTCGCTGCTGCGGGAGGGACGCCTCATCATCCCGCACGGCGGTTCGGTGCTGCGTCCCGGAGACCGGGTGACGGTGGTCGGTCTCGGCGCCGATCACACTCGAATCGTGCGGGTGTTCACGTCCAGCGTGACCGCCTTTCCCCTCGACTTCGGGCGCACGGTCGCCGTCGGAGTCGGTTCGGAGCGGGACCTGGGCACGTTCGGAGAGGCGCTCCACCTCGTTCGGTCGAGCCACGCCGAGGGGATCACGATCGTCCACACCGCCGAAGCGGCGGGGAGACGGCGCCGTCGCAGGGCTGCGGTGGAGGGAGTCGTCGGGCGCGCCGTGGCGGCTGCCGGTTCGTATCCGGTCCGCACCGTGTCGGTCGGGGGTGATCCGGTCCGTTCACTGCTCACCACCGACTGGGGGCCGGACGTCGGCCTCGTGGTGATCGGGGCCTCGCTCGTGTCTGGGTCGGGGTGGAGGGCGCCGACCGCCCGCGTGATCCGGCGGGTGGTGCGGCGCGGCACCCCGGTGCTGCTGGCGCGCGGCACGCATCCCTATCGACGGGTGGTCGCTCCGGCGCGGGTCACCGCGGCGGGCGTGGCCGCCGGGAGGGTGGCCATCGACATCGCCGCGTTCGAGCGGTGCCGGATGATCGGCGTGGCGGTGGTGCCTCCCGGGTTCGTCGCCGCCGACGACGACCACGAGCGGGCGCTCGCCGCGGCGGGGCAGTTGCAGGAGGAAGCCGCCGCCCGGGGCGTCGATCTGACGCGGGTGGTCCGGGTGGGCAACGCGGTGCGGGTGTTCACGGCGGAGGTGGGCCCCGATTCGCTCCTGGTCGTCGGTGCCAGCGGCCGGCCGCGCAGTCCGCTGGCCCCCGGGATCGGCGAGTTCCTGGCGCATCGCGCCGCCTGCTCGGTCGTGGTCGTGCCGGGGGATCGCTGATGGAGGCGGCCGATCACGCGGTCCTGTCGCTGCTGCTCATCGTGGCGGCCGCGTTCCTGCTGCCGATTGCCTCCCATTGGGTCGCGGTGCCGGCGGTGGTCCTCGAGATCGTCTTCGGTGTGCTCATCGGACCGGTCCTGGGCGTCGTGGAGCAGGCGGAGTTCATCGATCGCCTCGCCGATCTCGGGTTCCTGCTGCTGATGTTCCTGGCCGGGTTCGAGATCGACGTGCGCACCTTCGGGCGCCGGGGCATGGGTCAGATGGCGGTCGGGCTCACGACGTTCGCCTTGACGATGGGCTGTGCCTACCTGGCCGCCAGGGTGCTCGGCTACGGCCTGTTCATGACGTTCGTGCTTGCCACCACCTCGGTGGGACTGGTGGTGCCGACGCTGCGCAGCACCCGGCGCATGGCGACCCGCCTCGGCCAGTCGATCCTCGTGTCGGCGATCCTCGCCGACTTCCTCACCCTGGTCGGGGTGACGATCTACGCCCTGGTCGAGGAACGGGGAACGGGGCTCAATCTCCTGGTGGTGCCGGGGTATTTCGTCGTGGTGGCGTCCACCCTGCTGGCGCTCCGGCGGCTGGTCTGGTGGCGGCCGGAGTGGTTCGACCGTCTGTTCCAACTCGACGATCCCGAGGAGATCGGCACGCGCGCCTCGCTCACGGTCATGCTGGTGTTCGTCGGCCTGTCGATCCTCTTCGGCATCGAGGGAATCCTGGGCGCGTTCCTGGCCGGTGCGGGGTTCGCCATGGTGTTCCGCAATCGCGGCACGTTGGGTGTGCAGTTGAGCGGCTTCTCGTACGGCTTCTTGATCCCGGTGTTCTTCATCGACGTGGGCATTCGCTTCGACGTCGACGCCCTCTCCGAGGAAGGGGCGATCACGGGGATGCTGGCGCTGATCGGGATCGCCGTGCTCGTCAAGTCGCTGCCGTCGCTGGTGCTGCTGGTGCGGCGCCACTCGCTGCGGGAGACCCTCGCCGCCGGGGCCCTGCTGTCGGCGCGGCTCAGCCTGATCATCGCGGTGGCCGAACTCGGGGTTCGCCTCGGCGCCATCGATCGCACCACGGAGGCGAGCATCATCGTGCTGGCGGCGGTGACCGCCACGATCGCGCCGGTGGCCTTCCGGATCCTGGCGCCGCCGCTGGCGCCGGGAGGTTCGAGGGACTGAGGGTATCGGGGTGTTCCGACGCCACGTTGACACCGGTTCGAACCCCCCGGTACCGTGTCGCTGGAAGCGATTCCAGCGTGAGGTCGCCGCTATGCCCACCATTCAGGATGTCGCCCGCCGAGCGGGAGTCGGTGTCGGGACGGTGTCGCGCGTCCTGAACGACAGTCCCCTGGTGAGCGACGCTACCCGCGCCAAGGTGCAGCAGGTGATCGACGAACTGGGCTACCGCCCCAGCAGCCTGGCCCGGGCACTGTCGCGGGGCCGCTCCGCGACGATTGCCGTGGTCGCCCCCTTCTTCACCCGCCCCTCCGTGGTGGAACGTCTCCGGGGCATGTCCGATGTGATCGGGGGCAGCGACTACGACCTGGTGCTCTTCGACGTGCAGGCTCCCGAGCAGCGGGATCGCCACTTCGACCTCGCCGAGCGCGCCGACCGGGCCGCCGGCGTGATCATCGTGTCGTTGGGCATGGACGAGAGAACCGCGCGGCGTCTCGCCGATGCCGACACTCCGGTCGTAGTGGTGGACCGCAGGGTGCCCGGCCTCCCTCACGTGTACGTGGACGACCGGGCCGGCGGCCGGGCCGCCACCCGCCACCTCGTCGACCTCGGTCACACCCGGATCGCCTTCGTCGGCGACCGCTACGACGACCACTTCGGCTTCACCTCGAGCACGGATCGGCGTCGGGGATACCTCGAGGCGCTCGGCGAGGCCGGGATCGCAGAACGCCCGGAGTACCTCAGGGCGGCCCAGCACGGGCGCCGCCAGGCCACCCGGATGACGCGCGAGTTGCTCGGCCTCCCGGAGCCGCCGACGGCGGTGTTCGCAGCCTCCGACCTGCAGGCGCTCGGGGTGCTGGAGGCGGCCCGCGAGGAGGGCATGAGCGTGCCGGGGGACCTCTCGGTGATCGGATACGACGATCTCGAGGTGGCCCCCTACCTGGGGCTCACCACGATGCGCCAGCCGCTCTACGAGTCGGGGATGAGGGCGGCCGAGTTGATGTTCTCGGTGATGGCGGGCAACGGCACTGCAGAGACCGAATCGATCGAACTCCAGGTGACGCTGCTGGAGCGCTCCACCACCGCACCGCCCCGGTCCTGAGCCTCAGCCGATCCGGTAGGCCCGTCCTTCGGCGACGCCCAGGCCTTCGACCCGCCAGTGCGCGCCGTTCCAGCCGGGCATCGGCAGGTCCTGCGGCAGCGGGCCGTCGGTGGAGAACACCGGGTACAGGGGAGCGCCGTCGGGGAAGCCGGGGATCGCCGGTACGGCGAAGTACGGGGCCGGCGCCTGCACATCGAGATTGGCGACGAAGAGGTAGCGCGCCTCGCCCTCCTGGGTCCAGGCGATGATCGGGGACTCCCCGGTTGCATCGGGCGGAAGCAGCCAGCGGGTGGTCGCTCCCTCGAGATCGGGGAGCACTTCCTCGGCGAACAGGCGCAGGCGGGTGAGCCGGTCGAACAGCGTCAGGTTGCGGCCCCAGACGTAGCGGCCGCTGCGGGCCTTGGAGGGGTACACGTTCGAGTCGCCGTGCTCGTGGAAGACGAACAGCTTGGTGTAGTGCTCGTTGGGCGCCGGGGAGAGGTGCACGTCGCGGGTCTCGTAGCCGAGCGCCACATACGAGGGCATGTCGGCCAGGAACAGCGACACGAACATCCTCACCTCGTTGCCGGCACGGTAGAAGGCGTCGAATCTGGGATCGTCCTTGTCGGAGGTCATCACGGTGAACGACGGCCGGCAGGAGCGGGTGGCGAGGATGTCGAGGTAGCGCCGGAACCTCGTCATGAACTCTCGAGAGCCGATCACCATCGATTGAAGGTCGCCCAGGGTGGTGTCGGCCTGCGACGCCTCGAGGTGATCCACTTCCTCGCCGTAGCCGAACACGTCGCGCGGCGGCAGGAAGGTCTCGGCGAAATAGCCGAACCAGGGCGTTCCCGCCGCCCGGATCCGCTCCTTGACCGTTCCGAGGATGTCGTAGTGCTCGTCGAGGACCGCCGGGACCCCGTCGCGCCGCATCTGGACGTGGGACATGTCGCCGCGCATGAAGTCGAACCCGTACGAGGACTGGATCGCCGCGTAGTGGTCGCACACGTAGTCCCACACCTCGGGACGGGGTTCGTCGAAGTCGATCTCCCAGTTCCGGTTGTCGTCGCGACGGCCGTAGAGCTTGTAGCGGGCCAGCGGGTTGAAGACCCGTGACATGGGCTCGGGATGCTCGATCAGGTAGTCCACCCAGGTCATGCCATGTTCGTCTGTGGTGCTCGAGTCGGGGTCGACCACGATTCCCCGGAACGGCACGCCCATCGTGGCCGGCACCGGTTCGAAGCCGGCGGCGTGGAGGCGTTCCACGAGGGCGGCCCGGCGCCGGGTGCGGCCGGCTCGATCCTGCAGTGGGCCGAACAGGATCCGGAGGCGCCGCGCTTCGTCGCAGCCTTCGAACAGTGCGGAGGCCCCGGGCACCGCTTCCCCCGGCACGGCCGGCCCGGCTTCGGCGAGCCAGTCGGCGATCACCTGCTCCACCTGTTCGTGCAGGCGATCCGAGTGGTCGACGATCCCCTCGCCGCGGCGGCGCATCCACTCGAACAGCGCCGGTTGGCCGAGCACCATCTCCGAGTAGCGGTCGGTGTGCGGGATGACGTCCAGGCCCACGGCCCGGCCGGTGACGTGGAGCAGGTTGACGACGGCCTTGAGTTGCCGCTCGACCGTGTCGAGGTGGGGGACGGCGGCGGCGAGCGCCTCGCTGTGGAACTCGGTGTTGATCTCCCACGAGGCGACGCCGTACAGGCTGTCGACCACTCCCGGCTCCCAGATGGGGAGGAGGTGGACGGCGTCGTAGCAGCTCGGGATCGTCAGCGAGTACGGGATCACGTGCCACAGGTCGTCGATGGTGCGGACGTTGATCCCCACCATGTTGGATCGGTGCAGCCATCGGCCGTCCGGTTCGCCCGCCACCGGGCTCGCCAGGGAGTCGGGAAGGCTCGCAGCCGGGAGCGACGGATCGGTGTGCTCGGGAGCCAGCGCTGCTTCGACGGCCTCTCCGTACCGGTCGGTGAGCAGTGCGATCACCTCGCCGGGTTCGAGGAGGAGGGCGGTCTCGGGGAGGAGGAACGGCACGAAGGAGGTCGCGCCGGTTCGATAGCCGGCGAGCAGGTCCGGGCCGCGGCTCGACCAGAGGTGGTGCAGATCGTCGGGGTTGCGTCCGCTCACGTCCGGGGGATGAACTCGACGTCGTAGTCGGTGGTGATCACGATGTCGGCTCGTGCCCTGTGGGCCGAGATGATCTCGTGCTCGATCTCGAGCACCTGTTCGATGAACGGGTCGAACTCCTCGCGGCCCCGCTTCATGCGGTGCTCCATCGTCTCGAGCCGATTGCGGGCGATGAACACCCGGGTGTCGGCGTTCTCGAGCAGCGTCGTGTAGGTCCCCTCGGCGATCACCACGTCGACCCCGGCCAGGTCGAGCGTCTCCTCGACGACCCGGTCCTCCTCGTACTCCACGAGGGGCTTGGTGAGCGTCCCGGCGCCCTCGAGGGCGGCGTCCAGGTGGGAGTCGAGGAGGTCGAGCCTGACTTCGGTGGGGCCGACCCAGCAGAGGTTGGCGCGCCGGGTGCGGTCGTTGGTGCGGGGCGGGTGCACGAAGTAGTCGTCCTGCTGGAGGATCGCCGCGGTGAAGCCGTGCTCGCCGAGCGCCTCTGCGATGGCCGTGGCGGTCTCCGACTTGCCGCTGCCGGACTCACCGGCGACGGTGATCGTGTAGCGGCGGCCCGCTGCAGCGATCTCCGGGGCGAGCCGGGGCGCGATCGCCGCCGCGGCGCGCCGGTGGTGCTCCTCGACGATGATGATGTCGCCCTTCACGGTGCTCCTCCTGACTCGCCCTGTCGCCCCGGCGTCGGTCGGCACGAGTATATGAAGGGGCGCCGGCGGCCGAGTCAGCGGCCCGCCCCCCGGCCGCCGCGCCGGGCGGCGAACCGGCGCAGGATCCGTACCCATAGCGACCAGCGACGGGGAGGCACGGGTCGGCCGGTGGCGGCGGTCTCGGCTCGGTCCAGGGCGTCCTCGATCAGGGCGTCGTGGAGGGGTCGGATTACGAACAGCCAGCGAGGCAGGAATCGCAGTGTGGAGGTGCCGTCGATGCCGTGGGTGATCCTGGTCCCGTCGCCATCCGGCTCGACGCGGAACCAGTGATGGCCGCCGAACCCGGGAGGGCCGGCGATGCGGAACCGCACCAGGCGGCCCGGCTCGTGCTCGACGACCCGGTACCGGACGAAAGCGTGGCCGCCCGCCGCTCCGACGGTCAACCCGCGGTCGAACCGCATGGCGGGCCAGGTGAGATGGGGCCACAGGAGGTCGTCGTCGGAGGCGAGCGTGTCGAGCACTGCGCCGACCGCCTCCGGGAGTGCTGCCACGAACCGGTCGTGGATGCTGGCTGCCTTCATTCGGCCGGCTCGGGGCCGTCCGATGCGAGGAGGGCCCCGGGGCGGAGCCGCCCCACGAGCACGCGGGCCGCGAACAGCCCGAAGAAGGCACACGAGTAGGAGATGAGCGACGACCACGGCGTGTCGAGCGGGTTGAACAGCGCCCACGGGAGGGCGAGGACCGCGGAACTGCGGGCAGTGCCGAGGTGATCCGCCTCGAGGCTCGGGTACCGCAGCACGACCAACCGCCAGGCCATGGTCTCGACCATCATCAGCGGGACGATCAGCACCGCGGCGCCGGCGGCGACGATGCCGATGACCCCGAGGGCCGAGAGGAACCAGACCACGGCGTCCCCGGCGCTCTCGGCGGTGTCGCCGGCGACGACGCCGGCCGCCACGACCACCCACAGCGCCGCGCCGAGGGCGTAGCCGGCCGCCGCCCAGAGCAGCGTGATCGCAACGGGATGCCGTGCCGTGGCGATGCGATCCGGTCCCGGCGCCTCGGTGGTCCGCATGGCCCGAGTCTACGGGTGATGAGCCGTGAAACCGGGGACCCGCGTCAGGCCACGGTGGGCCGCACCAGGTACACGTCGTCGGGGTGCAAGGCCCGGTCCATCCAGCGCAGCGCCGCCCCGGGGACGACGGCGCCTGCGATCCGATTCCCTCCCTCGGCCTTCGCCCGGTACATGAGGGCGTCGGCGGCGTCGACCATCTCGTCCACACTCGCCGGGGGATAGCGGAAGGTCGCAATGCCGACCGAGGCGGTGACCTCGGCGGTCTCACAAGGTTCACAGGTCGCCGACCGCAGCCGTCCGGCCACGGTGAGCGCCTCCTTCACGTCGGTGTCGGGGAGCAGGACGACGAACTCGTCCCCGCCGATGCGGCCGAAGACGTCGGTGCCGCGCACGGTGGAGGCGATGACCTCGGCGAAGTCGGTCAGCAGGCGATCGCCGACCCGGTGCCCGAGGCGGTCGTTGACCGCCTTGAAGTCGTCCAGATCGAGGTAGAGCACGCTGGTGGCCGTCCCGGTGCGGGCGGCGCGCAGGCGTTCCCGTTCGGCCGTCATCTGGAAGGCGCGCCGGTTGAGGGCGCCGGTGAGGGGGTCGATCGCCGCCAGGTGACGTTCTCTGACGAGCGCGGCGCGCAGGCGCGACAGCAGGGCGGAGACGCCGATGAGGACGGCCAGGCGGGTGGCGGAGTTCCACGCCAGTGCCGCCGGCGCCGCCCACCCGGCCACTGCGACGTGCCCGGCGAGGCTCTCGGCGGCGGCCAGCAGGGACACGAACACGGCGTCTCGGAACCGGCCGCACCAGGTGACCGCCAGGACGGCCAGCACGTAGAGCAGCGACCCAGAGACCTCGGGACCGGAGGCCCAGTCGAACACGGCGATCGCGGTCACCAGCGCGACACCCATGAGGGTGGGCGCGATCGTCGGCCACCTGTGGAACACGGCGAGGCGGACCAGGGAGTCGCCGTCGTACGCGGCGCGTTGGTGCAGCGCCGCCGCCGTCGGCGAGTACCCGACCGCGCCCGACGTGCGCGTCGAGGCGGGTTCCCGCGCCCCGGCGACTTGCCCCGCCCGGCCCCGTCCGTTCTCCGCGGCGTCTCCGTCGTGTGTCTCCAGCACGTCCCCCGTTCCTCTCCGCGAATGCCACGCGTGTCATTCGCCCGTGTCACTAGTCCATCGGCACTAGTCACCCGCCGCTTGAGCGGTTCCGACGGATCTCGCGATTCGGCGCTCGGGCGGCGTCGGGGACTGGACGAACCCGCTCCGGTGTCGGAACATATGGGCAGTGCGCGGCAGCAAGAGGGTTCGATGGCCACACCTCGAGGCTTTCGGTACGACGAGGACGACGACTTCGACGACTTGGACGCGTGGGACGCCGACGATCCGCTGCACGAGCTCGCCAGGCTCAGGTCCGAATCCGAGGAGCCCAGGGAGCGAGCCAAGCGGCGCGGCAAGACCCGGCACCGGGGACGCAGGTCGTCCCAGGGAGGCTGGAGCGGGTTCGCCGACTGAGGATCCCGGGAAGGGTCTCGCCCGGGGGCTGGTGGCGGCGCGCCCGGGCTCTAGCCGCCTTCCGCCGACCCGGTCATCGGGCAGTCGCCGTCGGCGGGGCCGTCGAGGCGGTGGGCGTCGATGAACTCGCCGATCGGGTCCTGGGGGGAGGCGAACGTCGCCAGCGTGTCCCACGCCGTCGCCACGATCGGGTCCTCGAGATCCGGGTTGGGGCTCACCAGCACATGGGAGTCGTATCCTCCGGCCAGCGCGGCGAGGTCGTCGCCGACTCCCGCCTCCGGGTCGTGCCAGATCACGACCGCACCGGCGTGCAGCGCGGCCACCGCCTCCTCCGCAGGAACCGGTTCGTCGAACACGCCGCAGACCGGGTCGCCGGGGGCGTAGTCGCCGCTCACCGGTGTCGGGGTGCCGTAGTCCACGGTGGCGCCCGGCTCGAGCGGCTCGGGCCCGCCGGTGGGCCGGAAGAGCAGGAAGGCCGCCCCGAACACCCCGAGCCCGACGAGCACCGGGCCGGCCAGGCTGCGGAGTCGCTTGCGCCGGGCCGCCTTCTTGCGCTCCGCTTCCTCCCGGAGCCGGCGTTCCTCACGCTCGCGGCGTTTCGCATCCTCCCGCTGCTGGATCGCTCGGGTGCGGTCGGGATCCTTGCGGGATCGGCGGTGCTTCTTCTTGCGGTTGCTGGGGTGGGCCATGACGGATCAAGGGTACCGGCGGCGGCGGGCTGCGGCGCCGTTCGTCCCGTCCCTTCCCGTCGAGGGGCTTGTCCCTCGGGATCGGCCGCCATACGCTGGGAGCGTGGAGCGGATCGCGGTCGAAATCGACAAGGACTGGCTGTCGGTCGGCGACATCTGTGACTACATGGGGGTGTCGTCCTACGTGGTGACGCGCGTGCTGCGCTCCGGGGAGCTGCCCGCCGTGAAGATGGGCCGCGAGTGGCGTGTCTCCACCCGTGACTTCGAGGACTGGCTGAACGCCCAGCGCTGGGAGGCGGCCGCCCGTCGCGACGCCGCCCGGGAGGCATGACCGGGTCCCCGTCCATCGCCCCCGATCGGGTCGATCTGCCCGACACGGGTGAGGAGCGCGCCCCGGCGCGCCCCTGGAACGTGGTGGTGTGGAACGACCCGGTCAACCTCATGAGCTACGTGGTCTACGTGTTGCGCAAGCTGTTCGGCCACTCGGTGGAGGAGGCGACCCGGCTCATGCTGCAGGTGCACCACGAGGGGCGGGCGATCGTGGCGAGCGGCCCGCTCGAGAAGGCCGAACTCGACTGCCATCGCCTGCATCACCACGGCCTGTGGGCCACTCTGGAGCAGGCGTGAGGCGGGTGTTCCGGGGCGACGAGTCGGGGATCAGGGTGGCGCTGGCGGCCAGGGAGGTCGACGTGCTGCGCTCCGTCCCCGGCCTGCTGCGCTCGGTGGGGGATGGCGACGGCGATCCGGCGGCCGGCCGGCTCGACTATCGCGCTCATCCGGACGATCCGGACGCGGAACGGGGTTACCGGGATCTCGTCGACGGGCTGATCGAACGCGAACGCGAGGAGGATCGGGCCCGGTTCGCGGCCACCCTCGGCGCGACCCGCCTCACCGTTGAGGAGGCGGACGCTTGGCTGCGGGTCATCGGCGAAGCCCGCCTCGTGCTGGCCGCCCGGCTCGGGATCGACGACGACGGCTGGGGCGACTCGTTCAGCCTCGACGAGCCGGTCGAGATGAGCCTGCTGCGGCTGCTCGGGTCGTATCAGGACGAACTCGTCGAGGCCCTGCTCGGCCTCGGATGACGAGCCCGCTCAGCTCAGCCCGACGACCTCGGACGGCTCGGTGAACGCCATGCCCAGGGAGTCGGCGACCGCCTCGTTCGTGACGGCTCCGTCGGCGACGTTGAGTCCGGCGATCAAGTCGGGATGGGCCCGCATCGCGCTCTCCACCCCGTCGGCGAGTTCGACGAGATAGGGGAGCGTCGCATTGGTGAGGGCGTACGTCGCCGTGTTGGGCACCGCACCCGGGATGTTCCCCACCGCGTAATGGTTCACCCCGTGCACCTGGTAGATCGGCTCGGCGTGGGTGGTCTCCCTGCTGGTTTCGATGCATCCGCCCTGGTCGATGGAGATGTCGGCGATCACGCTCCCGGGCCGCATCGCCGCCACCAGGGACTCGGGCACCACGACCGGAGCGCGCGCCCCGGGCACCAGCACGGCGCCGATGACCAGATCGGCCTCCGAGACCCATTCCTCGACGGCGTACACCGAGGATCGCACCGTGACCGTTCGGCCCCAGTCGAGTTCGTCGATGTGGCGC
>Ga0272444_10005554_pt1 | contig 10910 bp, 9 predicted proteins | sample SSMForm13_FD_201033 | JGI IMG/M metagenome (GOLD analysis project Ga0272444, IMG submission 201033) | Marine sediment archaeal communities from Little Sippewissett salt marsh, Falmouth, MA, United States - SSM-Form-13 | ecosystem: Environmental > Aquatic > Marine > Wetlands > Sediment ... | reverse complement strand
CTTGCGACGCGATTTGCTCATGTCCCGCTCCTCCCAAATTCAATAGATTTTAGAGCGGAACTCTCGCTTAGCAACCTGTCCAGTTTTTGGGGTCCACCTCACAAAACCTCACCTGATGGTCGCATCTAATTCGAGGGAACCCTCTCAATCCTTCTCAACTAAAATAAGAGGCCTCCGTCTACTCAGATCTGGTTCCCGGGCATCCCCCGCCGACTGAAAGTTCCGTGGGGTCATTCTGGAGCATGTGCTCCTTGAGCCGGGCCGAGAGGGTGCTACCCACCAGGTAGGCCACCAGGATGGCCAGGTAGAGCTGGCCAATGAGAGCCTCCACCCCGGAGAAGGTTTGAGCGAACCCGCTGTGGGGCGCGATATTGCCGTAGCCCACGGTGGTCAGAGTGACCAGGCTGAAGTAGATCATAGTAAGGTAGAGTTGGACGGGGTGGGCCGGGCTGACCGTTATGGGCGGTTTGAAACTGGTTGGGTCGAAGATGAGCAGGAGGCAAAATAGGCAGGAAAAGCCCAGGCACAATAGGATATAGGCGGCCACCGAAGCCAGCAAGGAGTCCAAAGTCACGCCTTGACGCTTTTCAGCCACAAAGGCCAGCACTCCCGCAGCGCAGCCAAAGCAGTAGAGAGCGTACAGTATGGTGGCTACCATGAATGCGGTGGTGCTTTGCTGACTGGGCCCCAGCCACACGGCTAGCGCGAACGAGGAGATGGCCAGAGCCCAGATGCACAGGAGGGGCCAGCGCATCATGCGCCCGTTGCGGCTGGAGCCCACGGCCACCACCAGGGAATCCAGCAGGGTCAGTTCGGCAAGCACGCTGATGATCATATTTTCCGTGAACAACGGCGCAAACATCAGCACAATGAACAATAATACCGTCAGTTGCATGAAACGGTATTTGTGCATCAGGCCCCAGATGGCGTTGCTCACTGGCCTAGCTCTCCTTTCAGAGGGCAGGACTTCCCGCCCACTGTCCTGGGCCTGTATATTTGCCTTGGTCACCTTGGGCATCTCTTGGTTCCAGCATCGAGAAATGTCGAGTTCGTGCCAAAAGCAGGATACACGGTTGACCGGAAAAACTAAAGCACGCTAACATGCTTCAACTAAAGGTGATTGTGATTTTCGCAATGTTTTCAGAAGGAAATCTTCTTGTGGGTGCAAGCTGCAGAGCCATTGCATGCCGACCCACCCCATGACTTGGTGCGCCGAAGGCTTCAGAAAATTCGAAGTGGCAAGAAGCGTTGCGGCTTGCGCACAATTGGGAATAAAAGAGTAGTGGGTGCCTATGCAAATTCATAGCATCTTTGCTGCGTTGGCGCTATGCGCTATCCTGGGAGCAGGCTGTGGGACCCCGCCGGCCAAACTTTCTCCCCAGGCCGAGAGATTTAAAAAAGAAACATTGAGCACCCTCGATGAACTGGGGCGCAAGTTGCTCCCCGTGCTCAAGGCCGAACAGACGCGGCCCGGAAACCAGCCGGGAGAATCCTGCCAGGACGCGGTGAAAAAAATATATGAAAAGGCCGCGAAGGAGGGCCGTCCCCTGCCCTACTTGATGGGTCTGTTGGACAAGATGGGGGTGGTGCAGGCCTATTGGGGGCCGCCGCAAGCGAGGGAGGATCGCAATCTGGATGTGGGCTCGCTCGGCAATGACTACTCCCATCTAAATAAGCTGGACCTGGTCTATGACAACAGCCAGGTCACTGGTTTCGAGGTTTATTACACCCATGACTCCCACTACTTCATGGTCTGCGGTCCCGTGCCGCCCAGAGACGAACTGTTTGGGGCCGTGTGCCTCGCCTACAGCGCCCAGGCCCTCAAGGATCTGTACGGCCTGGACAAGAAGGGCTTTGAGAGTATCGATTTCAAAAATTAGCTCGGTTTAGAAAGAGAAAAAAATGGCGCCTCACAGTTCGCTTAATTTTACTTGCCCCTTGCCGGCTGCTAAAGTTTTTCCACCTAATCCGTGCAGGCTCTAAATACTGCGCAAAGTCATAGACCGGGTTGGTCAGTCGGTTCACGCTGGCTTCGCGGAAGCGTAAGGCCATCTACAACCACACCCGGCTGCACTTTTGGGTAATCTGAACCACCCCGTTGTTCCGAAGACTTATTTATTTAAGCCAGACCACCAAGGCCTGAATCCTCGACGATTGATAATCCGAGGCTATGTGGCAGTCGCTGCGTTTTCTTTTTTTATGCGTGATCCGACCTTAATTTAGGCACGCTCAAATGAGGTAATGGAAGAATATAAATGGTGACTGAATCTCTAGTCAAACATATGCTAAGGAAGGTGCACTGCCCTCGTGGATCCCCCGAAATTAATTAGCAAATCCTTGGTTAATTTTCGCTGGAGGTGCCAAGGTTAGGCTTGTAGCCGACTCCATGATTTCCCACAATATTGGTGTTATATTACTAAGCATTCAAACACTAATTTTGCGCTATATCCCAGGCCAAGGCATTGCGCGGGCCGAGGGCAGCCTGCTTCTTCTGCTTTACCGGCTCGCCGCCCAGGGCCTGGTACAGGACCAGGTAGTTGACCAGGCGGTTCAGATGGTTGGCCAAAAGGGAGGCCTCTGACTCCTGCCGGGTGGCCCGGGCGTCCAGCCAAACCTGCATGGAATCGGCCCCCGCGCGGTAGCGGGTCTCATAGGTGCTCTCCACCTGCTCGGCCAGGGCCAGGGCCTCCTGAAGGTTGGCCCCCTGGGCCGCGTAGTACTGCCGCGAGGACAGGGCGTCCACCACCTCCTTCAGGGCCTGGTACAGAGTCTGTCGGAAGTTGACCACCACCTCATCGTACTGCGCCTGGGACAGCTTGATGTTGAGCTGCATCTCGTTCCATTGCAGGAAGGGGAAGCTCAGGCTGGCCAGGAGGCTGGCCACCGGGTTCTTGACCACCTCCAGCAGGGCGGAGCTGGTGGAGCCCAGGGTGCCGGTGAGCGAAAGAGTCGGGTAGTAGCTGACCCGGGTCACGTCCACGTTGGCCAGGGTCTTGCGCAGCCTGGTCTCCGCGGCACGCAAGTCCGGCCGGCGGGCCAGAACCGCTGCGGGCAGCCCCTCCTCCACCGTGGGCAGGGGGCCGCGCGGTAGGCGCTGGGGATCGCTTATCACCCCCTGGGGCGGCCCGTTGAACAGGATGGCCAGGGCGGTCCGCTTCACCGCCAATTGGCGCTGCAAATCCTCCTGGTTGGCCCGCAGGCTGGCCAGGGAGCGCCGCGCCTCCAGCTCGTCCAGGGAGGAGGCGGCCCCGGCGCGGTGCAGGACCTGGGCCAGCTCCAGGGTTTTACTGGCCCGGGTGATGTTCTGCTCACCCAGGGCGATGCTCTCGTTCAGATAGGCTATCTGGAAATAGAACTCCGCCGTGGTCCCGATCAGGGACAGGGCCGTGCTTCGAAGGTCCTCCTCGGTGGCCTCGGCCTCCCAGGCGGCCATATCCCGCTCCTTGGCCAGCTTGCCCCAGAGGTCCACTTCGTAGGCCAGCGATCCGCTGGCCCCGTGGGAGGTGTCGTTCTGAGCATTGCTCAGGTCGCGGCTGTAGTCGCCGCTGAGCTTGGCGCTGAGGGTGGGCAGGAGGGCGTCCGCCTTCAGGCCCGCGCTGAGGCGCGCCTGGCGCACCTTGATGGCCGCGGCGGCCAGGTCGTTGTTGCGCTGGAGCACCGCGGCCAGCATGCGCCCCAGCTCGGGATCGTGGAACCCCAGGGCGCGGGTGGCCAGGGATTGGAGAGCGAGGCCCGCCAGGATGGCGGCGTTCTTGCCCTTGGCCGTGGAGCCCTTGCCCTGGTTCCCGCTCGCACCTGCTGGCGCGCCCTGCCAGGCGGCGGGCAGGTCGAGCTCCGGCCGGTGGTAAGGCGTGGTCTGGGCCGCGCCGCAGCCCGCCAGCAGCCAGGCCAGCCCCAGCAAGGCCACCCAGCGCAATATGCATGGTTTGATTCTCATTCCCTTGCCAAGGCCTCTACCGGGTCCAACTGCGCCGCGTTCTTGGCGGGCAGGTAACCGAAAACCACTCCCACCATGGTGGCGCAGGCAAAGGCCGCCAGGATGGACGCGGTGGAGTAAATCATGTTGAAACTGCCGCCAATCCAGGAGAACACCACCCCCACCAGCAGGGCCATGACAATGCCCAGAATCCCGCCACAAAGGCAGACTAAAACCGCCTCCACCAGGAACTGGCGCATGATGTCGCCCCGGCGGGCGCCCACCGCCATGCGCACCCCTATCTCCCTGGTGCGCTCGGTCACCGAGACCAGCATGATGTTCATCACCCCGATGCCGCCCACCGCCAGGGAGATCAGGGCGATGGCGGATATGAGCAGGCGCATGGTGGCCGTGGTCTGCTCAATGGTCTGGCGGATGGCGTTGGTGTTTAGGGTGAAGAAGTCTTTGCGCCCGTGCCGTCTGGTCATCAACTTGATAATGCCCTGCTCGGCTGCGTCAGTATCCACCGAGTCGCTGACCCGCACGTTGATCGAGCTCAGATAGTTTTTGCCCATCACCCGCCACATCGCCGTGGTGTAGGGAACCCACACCTGTAGGTTTTCGCTGTTTCCAAAGGCGGATTGTTTTTTCTTGGTGACTCCCACCACCCGGGCGGACACGGTGCCCAGGATAATGACCTTGCCCACCGGATTGGCGTCCAGGCCAAATACCTTCTTACGGGTGTTGTAGTCGATCACCACGTCCTGGGCCAAATTCTGCACGTCGGCGCGGTCGAAAAAGCGCCCCAGAGCCAGCTCGTAGCCGCGCACCCGAAAATATTGGTCTCCTACTCCCTGGATGGAGCCGGAGAACGACTGGTTGCGGTAGCGCAAGCTGGCGGTTTTGGAGAGCTCGGGGGTCACGCTGTCCACGTAGGGCTGCGCCTCCAGGGCGTCCGCGTCGCGGGGCACCAGGGTTTCGATCTTGGCGCTGAGCTCGTCGCCGAAGTCCTTGCCCGGAAACAGTTCGATGGTGTTGGTGCCGATGGAGCTGATGTTCTTGAGGATGCGCTGACGCGAGCCCTCGCCCAGGGCCACCACCGATACCACCGAAGCGATGCCGATGATGATACCCAACATGGTCAGGAAAGTGCGCAAACGGTGTGAGCCCATAGCCAGAAGGGCCATGCGCATGGCCTCGGTGAACTGATACCAAATGGCGCGCCAGAGGTGGGGGTCGTTCTTGGGCGGCGCGGGCTCCACTTTGTGGACGTGCGGGGAGGAAGACCGGGCATTTTCCGCCGGTTGATCGGAGACGATCTCCCCGTCGCTGATCTCGATGATGCGCTGGGCGTGGGCCGCCACCTGGGAGTCGTGGGTCACGATGACCACGGTGTGTCCTTCCCGCTGCAGCTCTTTGAGCAGCTCCATCATCTCCTGGCCGCTGCGCCGGTCCAGGGCCCCGGTGGGCTCGTCGGCCAGGATCAGGCGGCCCCCGTTCATCAGAGCCCGGGCGATACTCACCCGCTGCTGCTGACCACCGGAGAGCTGGCCGGGGCGGTAGTTGAAGCGGTCGGCCAACCCCAGACGGCGCAACAGGGATTTGCCGCGCTCGCGGCGCTGGCCGCGCTCCCGCCCGGCGTAGATTGCCGGAATCTCCACGTTGCCCACGGCGGTGAGATCGCTGAGTAGGTGGTAGCGCTGGAAGATGAAGCCGAAGTGCTCGCGCCGCAAGCGAGCCAGTTCGTCACCGTCCATGGTGCCGGTGTCACGGCCCTCGAAAAAGTAGACGCCCTGGGTGGGCCGGTCCAGGCAGCCCAGGATGTTCATGAGGGTGGACTTGCCCGAGCCCGAGGCTCCGATTATGGCCACCATCTCACCAGGCTCGATGGTCAGGTTGACGTTTTTGAGCACCGCGACCATGTCGTCGCCGGAAGGGTACTCTCGAAAGACCCCCTTGAGCTTTATCAACGGAGTATCGCTCATGCCTACAGTCCCATGGGAGACCAGGAGTCGTCGAAGCTCTTGCTCTCGCTGGATGCCGCCAGGGCCTGACCCACCACCACCCGCTCGCCGGGCTCTACGCCTTGGGTGATCTGGGCCTGGGTGCTGTCGTTGATGCCCACCTTTACCCAGCGCCGCTCCGGCTTGCCCTCCTTGTTCAGTACCTGGACCGAGTAGCGTCCCTTGGCGTCCTTTTCACCCAAGGCGGTGGAGGGGATGGACACCGCGTCCTTGGCCTCGGCCAGCACGATGGTGCATTGGGCGGTCATGTAAATGCGCAGCTTGTGGCCCGGGTTGGGCACGTCGAACAGACCGTAGTAGTAAATGGCCGAGCTGGAGGAGGAGGACGTGCTACTGCTGCTGGAGCTGGAGGAGGAGTTCGAGCCCTCGTTCTTCACCGACTCTGGGGCCGGGTTTATGGATCGCAGGGTGGCCTGGTAACGGTGGTCCGGCTCGCCCAAGATAGTGAAATAGACCTTCTGGCCGGGCTTGACCCTGACCACGTCGGCCTCGGAGATTTTAGCCTCCACGGTCATGGTGTCCAGCTGGGCCAGCATGACGATGGTGGGGGCGGACTGGCTGGCGTTGACCGTCTGGCCCTGCTTGGTGATGATGGACACCACCACCCCGTCCATGGGCGCGGTGATCTTGGTGTAGCCCAGGTTGACCTCGGCGTTGGCCACGTTGACCTTGGCCTGCTCGATCTGGGCCTGGAGGGCGGCGATGGCCTCCTTGGTCTCGTCGCGGGTGGCCAGGGCGTCCTCATAGTCCTGGCGGGAGCCGGCGTCCTTGTCGGCCAGCCGTTTTTTGCGCTTGAGGGACGCCTCGGCCTGGCGCAGGGTGGCCTGCTTGCCGCGCAACTGGGCCTCGTAGTTGCGCTGGGAGGCCCGGGCGGTCTTGAGATCGTTCTGCTGGGTCAAGGAGTCGATCTCGGCGATTAGCTGGCCTCTGGCAACCTTGTCGCCCAGCGCCACCTTGAGGGACTTGACCTGGCCCGAGGCCCGGGAGCCCACGCTCACCAGCTGGTAGGCCTGCAGTTCGCCGGTGGCCAGCACGGTATCTTCCATGTTGGTGCGCACCGCCTTGGCGGTCAGGAAACGCCGCGTGTCGGCGGCCGAGAAAAAATACATCCTAACCCCCGCCCCCATGATAAGCAGGACCCATACCGCCAGCAGCCAGTACAATACATTTCTGGAGTTCTTTTTCATTTCCGGTTCGTCTGATGTCCCATGCTTGCCTCGCTCCTTTTCGCCCCACCGTCCGGTCCGAGCCGATTGGGGCGGGGTCAATGAAAATATAGCCAGTCGACCCGCCCAACGCAGTTAAGGAACTGAAATGGATGTGTAAAGATTGCGTAAAAATTGATTATTCCGGTCCGGCGGTCCTAGAAAAAGGCCAGGCTCCGGAGTAGTTTTAAGCTGACCCGGCCGGGTTGTTTTCTCCCCCGCCCGGCGAGTATGAACCCTTGAGGAGACCCGAAACATGGACAGGCCAGAGGCGCCAGCCGACATACGCGTGTTGCTCATCGACGACGACGCCGAATTGGGCCCCATGCTCACCGAGTACCTGGGGGGGGAAGGCTTCGCCACCACCGTAGTCTACGACGGAGAGGCCGGGGTGCGGGCGGCCTTGCAGGGTGAGCATGATGTGGTGGTACTCGACGTGATGCTTCCCCTGTTGAACGGCGTGGAGGCGCTCAAGCGCATCCGCCAGGCCAGCGGCGTGCCCATCATAATGCTCACCGCCAAGGGCGACCACGTGGACCGCGTGGTGGGACTGGAGATGGGCGCCGACGACTACGTGCCCAAACCCTGTTATCCCCGCGAGCTGGTGGCCCGCCTCCGGGCGGTGCTGCGCCGCAGCGAAGGCGGGGCCGATCACAGACGGAGCCAGACCATTGCTCTGGGCGACCTCCGCCTCCAGCCGGCCCAGCGCCGCGCCATCTGGCAGGAGTGCCCCCTCTATCTGACCGTCACCGAGTTCAACATCCTGGAGGCCCTGCTGGGAGGAAGTGACCGGGTTTTGTCTAAGGACGAGCTGTCGGAAAAGGTCCTGGGCCGCCCCCGCGAGCCCTATGACCGCTCGGTGGACGTGCATGTGAGCAACCTGCGCCAGAAGCTCTCCGCCCTGGCCGGAGACGCCGTGGAGATCGAGACGGTGCGCGGCGTGGGCTACCGCCTGAGAGGAAAGTAGCCGTGCGCTCGCGCCTGTTCTGGAAAATACTTCTCCTTTTTTGGCTCACCTTCATGTTCATCGTGGAAGGGATGTGGGTGGTCTACACCCTGTTCGGCAGCCCTCACCACCCCCTGGACGTAAAGGTAGCCGAGCGTTTCGCGCACCAGCAGATGGCCACGGCCGAGGCCGTGTTGCGGCGCGATGGCATCGACCCCCTGCGCGCGGTGATGGCCGCCTGGCCATGGCTCACCGTGGAACCCGCGGCCGGCGCTCCCGTGACCAAACCGGGTAATACCCGCGACCGCAACAATCTGCCGCCCCTGGTGGCCACGGTGACGGCCCCGGATGGGGTCGTCTATCGCCTGCGCTATGACCCCAGCGAGCTACAGGCCGAGCTCAGCCCACCGGGCCCCCTGGACATACCCCTCCCCTTGGTCCTTTTCGGAATGGTGGGAGGCCTGTTGTTCGCCGCGGTTTTGGCCTGGTATCTCACCAAACCCATCCAACGCCTGCGCGGTGGTTTCTCCCAATTGGCCCAAGGACACCTTAGAGTGCGGCTGGGGGAACAAATGGGCCGCCGCCGCGACGAGTTGGCCGACCTGGCCCGGGACTTCGACCGCATGGCCGAGCGTCTGCAACAGCTCATCACCTCCCGGGAGAGCATGTTGCACGTGGTCTCCCATGAGCTGCGCTCCCCTCTGGCCCGGCTGCATGTGGCGGTGGGCCTGGCCCAGCAGGACCCGCGCCGGCTTTCCGCTACCCTGGAGCGCATCGAGCTGGAGGCCAAGCGGCTGGACGAGATGGTGGGCGAGGTGTTGGCCTTGGCCCGGGCGGACGCCGACAGCCCTCAGTGTGATGACTACCTCGATCTGAACAGGCTGGTGCTGACCGTGGCCAGCGACGCCCGTTACGAGGCCCAGTCTTCCGGAGTCGTGGTGGAAACCGACCTGGGGGAGGAGCCCCCCCGGGCCCTCCCCACGGTAAAGGGCAACGCGGAGTTGCTGCGCCGCGCTCTGGAAAACGTGGTGCGCAACGCCCTGCGCCATTCCCCTCCCGGGAAAACGGTGCGCATCGAGGTCACCCCGGACTGGGTCGGCCGCTACTTCATCATTAACGTTTCCGACCAGGGGCCGGGCATGGAGCCCAAGGCACTGGAAACCTTTTTCGAGCCCTTTGTGCAGGGGCACGGTTGGGTGGACGGACAGGGGTTTGGCCTGGGGCTGGCCATCGCCCAAAAGGCGGTGCAAGCCCATGGTGGCTCGATCAGGGCGCGGAACCTGGCGGGCCTGGGGCTGGAGGAGCGCGGGCTGATAGTCACTATCCAATTGCCCTTTGACCCCCAAGGGTCGGTCTGAAACCAGCGAGCGGATTTGGCGGTTACTCGGGTGTTCGCCTTTTATGACTTCGGTGCGTTTCATCTCTTTTTACCTAAGGGTTCCCCATGCGCATTTATTTAGGTCTTGCCGCGCTCTTGGCCGCTGCCTTGCTTTTTGAGGCCCAGCCCGTTTGGGCGCAACCCGGCCCCGGTGAACCTGGCGCGGCCACGGTGAATGTTTGGGCTGGCTATCTCGGCGAGGCCGGGGTGGGCGGCGGCCAAGTGGGGGTGGCTTCGGCGCACGCCCGAATCTCTTATCAGGGCTTTTCCTTTTTTTACCAACGCTCGGCTTATTACTGGGACAACCTGGCGGGGGTGCCCTTCGGCAACGGCAAGGACGATCCCTGGGAAAACCTGCAGGTGGCCAGCCTGGGATACCGCCTTGGCGGCAAGATCAATAAGGACTGGGGGTGGTTCGGCAGCCTGCGCATCTATTCCGCCTTGGAAAGCGAAATGGATGATTCCTTTGGCGTGGGCGCCATGGGCGGAGCGCACTACCGCATCAACGGGCAATGGAGCCTGTTGCTCGGCGTGGCCGGCCGGTATCATTCGATGGAGTCGTTGGTCTTGCCCATGGTGGGCTTTGCTTGGTACGAGCAGGCGCCCCAAGGCTTCTCGGCTCAGATCGGCTTCCCGCGTTCCAGTCTTTCCTAGCGCTTCAATCCCGGCCTGGCCCAGCACCTGAAGATGATTGAGTTCAACCAGTACACCTACCGCCTGGCCGACGACAGCAACGTGGAGTCGGGCGGCTACCTGAAGGTGGACGACATGATCTCCGGCTTGCAACTGGACTATTCGCCCGCCAAGCATCTGAGCCTGGAGGCCAGCCTCAGTTACACCATTAACCGCACCTTCACCTCTTATGACCACGACGGCGGCCATGAACATGAATACGACATGGACAATGCCTGGGGCGGCATGCTGCGGCTGGTTTACAGATTTTGATCATAATTTCCGTTTAACTGCTGGAGACGCAATCCCATGAAACACTTCGCGGTGGTCCTCGCCGTCGCAAGGTTGTGCCTGTTGGCCGCTTGCATGGGCCCGACCCGGACGGCCAACCGGCCCGGTCCAGGTCAGGGGACCGATTTTGGCGCTGACCAGGGGCGGGACCACGGCGGCTTGGACAAGCGTAGCTTGACCCGTCTCCAGGCCATCGGGGTTGTCGACACCAGTGGCCATCTGGCTTCCTGGGGCTCTGGGCAAGACATCGGGCGCGGCGAGCTGGGCGAGGGCCGCGCCAAGGCGGATTACAGCGCGGCCGTCAAACAGGCCCTGAGCATGATGGACCGTCTGGGCGTCAAGAAGATGATCATCGCGTCCAATGCCTATTCTTTCCAGAATGAGGACATCGTTCCCCTGGACAGCTACGTCGACAACCTGGCCATGGACCCGGAGCGCTTCGCCTACCTGGGCGGTGGCGGCAGCCTGAGCCCTCTGC
>Ga0272444_10005553_pt1 | contig 10910 bp, 6 predicted proteins | sample SSMForm13_FD_201033 | JGI IMG/M metagenome (GOLD analysis project Ga0272444, IMG submission 201033) | Marine sediment archaeal communities from Little Sippewissett salt marsh, Falmouth, MA, United States - SSM-Form-13 | ecosystem: Environmental > Aquatic > Marine > Wetlands > Sediment ... | reverse complement strand
CTGTCACAACCCTGCCTTTGTGAATCAGTATGAGATCCTGGAAGGGATCAAGGACGGGGGGGCTTTTCTGCTCAACTCGCCCTGGACCCTCAAGGAGATGGGGACAAAGATTCCCGATCATATGAAAAGGACCATTGTCCAGAAGAAACTGGATTTTTACAATATTGATGCGGGAAAGATTGCCGCCCAGGTGGGGCTGGGCGGTCGCATCAACATGGTGATGCAGGCGGCATTTTTTAAGATTGCCAACGTGATCCCCCCCCAAGAGGCGGTAAAGTACATCAAGGAGGCCATTAAAAAGACCTATGGCAAAAAGGGTGAAAAGATCGTCAAGATGAATATGGACGCCGTGGACAAAGGTATCGGCGCCTTTAAGAAGATCAACGTTCCCAAGTCCTGGGCAACGGCGGGCCACGAGGCCTATATGGAAGCAGACGAGCCGGAGTTCGTGACCAAGGTCATGAGACCCATGCTTGCACAACAGGGAGACAAACTTCCCGTGAGCGCGTTCAGCCCTGACGGCATTTTTCCCACAGCCACCACCAGATACGAAAAGCGCGGGGTTGCCATCAATGTGCCTGAATGGATTCCGGACAACTGCATACAGTGTAATCAATGCGCCTTTGTCTGTCCCCATGCCGTCATTCGTCCGGTCCTGGCACGGAAGGAGGACCTGAAAAAGGCCCCTAAGGGGTTTGCCACTTTGGCAGCCACAGGCAAGGAGTTGAAGGGGTTGAGGTTCAGGATTCAGATCAGCCCCCTTGACTGCACGGGTTGCGGAAACTGCGCTGATATATGTCCGGGCAAGAAAAAGGCCCTGGTCATGCGACCCCTTCTGACGCAAAAAGAGGCACAGATCCCGAATCACAAGTTCTTCACACAGCTTCCGGTGATGGATGATGTGATACCGGCAACGTCCTTAAGAGGCAGTCAATTCCGGCAGCCCCTCTTTGAGTTTTCCGGGGCCTGTGCAGGATGTGGGGAAACGCCTTACGTAAAACTCGTCACGCAGCTTTTTGGTGACCGCATGATGATCGCAAATGCCACTGGGTGTTCCTCCATCTATGGGGGATCAGCGCCCAGTTGTCCCTATACGGTCAATGAGGAAGGTCATGGGCCTGCCTGGGCCAACTCCCTTTTTGAGGACAATGCAGAATATGGGTTTGGCATGTCCCTGGGTGTGGCGCAGAGACGAAACAAGCTGGCTGATCTTGTTCGTGAGGGCCTAAAGGCCGACATTTCCAAAGAGCTCAAAGAGGCATTTCAAGGGTGGCTGGACAATATGTATGATGGGGACAAGTCCAGGGAGTACGGTCGCAAGATAGAAGAACTCGTCGAGGTTGAGATGATCGACAAAGAGGGCGCCACCCATGACTTGCTTGGTGAAATCCTTGACAGAGGTGATTACCTGGTGAAGAAGTCCATATGGATTGTAGGTGGTGACGGCTGGGCCTATGACATCGGCTACGGCGGGTTGGATCACGTCATGGCCATGGGCCAGGACGTCAACATCCTCGTCCTGGACACGGAGGTCTATTCGAACACCGGGGGTCAATCCTCCAAGGCAACCCCCACAGGGGCTGTGGCCAAATTCGCAGCAGGGGGCAAGCCGACCCGCAAGAAAGACATGGGTAGAATGGCCATGACTTACGGCTATGTGTATGTGGCATCTGTTGCCATGGGTGCCAGCAAGAATCAGCTCATGAAGGCATTGGTAGAGGCTGAAAGCTATCAAGGTCCGTCTCTGGTCATCGCTTATGCGCCCTGTATCAATCACGGAATCAACATGGGCCGGAGCCAACATGAAGAGAAAAGAGCCGTTGATGCCGGTTACTGGATGCTCTACAGGTTTGACCCGAGACTGAAAGAAAAGGGGGAGAATCCCTTTCTCCTTGATTCAAAAGAGCCAAAAGGAGATTTCAGGGAGTTTCTCATGGGCGAGGTACGTTACTCCAGCCTGACAAGGACCTTCCCTGAAAACGCAGAAGTGCTTTTCAAGAAGGCCGAGGAAGACATGAAAGAAAGATACGAATTGTACAAGGAGATGGCCGGCAAGTAGGAGCGAAAGCATTCCCATTTTTGTTCGCAAAGAGAAGGGTCGCCAGACCTTGCAAAGGACAGGCCGTCAGGGGATGTGACCCCGGCGGCCTTTTTTTCTACATGAGACACACCATTACTTTTGAACCAGATAAGGTTTCGATCCGGGTTGACAGAGGAACCAACCTCTTGGAGGCGGCCCTGGCGGCCGGTGTGCATATCAATGCCACCTGTGGCGGGCAGGGGGTCTGCGGCAAGTGCCGCGTTATCATCAAAGCCGGTGAGGTGGAAAGCGAAAAGACGGAGAAAATCGAAGCCGATGAGTATGCGCAAGGGTGGCGGCAGGCCTGCAGGACCTCTGTCCTTTCAGACTGTACGGTCCAGATTCCGGTTGAGTCCAGGGGGCTGAAACGCCCGCTGGTCCAACAGCTTGACATGGGCAAGGCAGAGCGCAACATCTCTGTTCTTCATGACGTCCCTTTGGCCGAAGGGTGGCAGCTGGATCCCATGGCCCTCAAGGTTCCGCTGAAGCTGAATCCGCCTACAGTGCAAGACAACGCAAGCGATCTGACGCGGTTTTCCATAGGCATGAGACAGCAGCACCAGATCGACAACATTTCCACTGACGTACGATGCTTGAAGGCCATGCCGAGAATCTTGAGGGCCAATGACTGGTTTGTCACAGCCACGCTCGTGACAGACCCGTTGGGAGGCACGGCAGCCTTGTCAGGGGCGGAAAAGGACGGCCCCTGGAAACTGGTCCGGATAGAAGGTGGCGACACCTCTGCCCAGAACCTGGCGGTGGCCTTAGATATTGGAACCACCACGGTAAGTGGCCAGCTTGTGGACCTGGGAACAGGGGAGGCGTTAGCCGAGACGGCCGAGTACAACCGGCAGATTCAGTACGGCGCTGATGTCATTACCCGTATGGTATTTGCTCAGAAGCCTGAAGGGGCGAAGAAATTGCAGTCTGTTGTCGTATCTTCCATCAATCAGGTCATGGATGAGCTTTTGGAAAAGACAGGGAATTCCAAAAAAAGTATTTCTTATATTGCTGCTGCCGGCAATACTACCATGACCCACCTTCTTCTGGGCATGGAAACGCGCTACATTAGGGAAGCCCCCTACGTGCCGGCCGCGGCTTTCATGTCCCTGGATGTGGCAGCAGGGATCGGTATAGATCTGCCTGATTGTGTGCAGCTTTACACCTTTCCTTCGGTGGCCAGTTATGTTGGAGGAGACATCGTCTCCGGCATCCTGGGCTCCGGCGTTTTCCAGAAAGAGGAACTGACACTGTATATAGACATTGGAACCAACGGCGAGATCGTTCTGGGCAATCGCGATTGGCTGGCTTGCGCCGCCTGTTCCATGGGCCCCGCCTTTGAGGGAGGGGGGATCAAACACGGTATGCGGGCCGATCTGGGGGCCATTGAAGGATTCCACATCAACCCCGTGACACTGGAACCGATGGTGGTAACAGTGGGAAGGGCAAAACCCCGAGGCATATGCGGATCGGGCCTCATCAGTGTCCTGTCGGAGCTGCTCTCGGCCTGTGTCATCGACCGTAGCGGCAAGTTTTCAAGGGACCTTTCTTCAACCCGTATCCGGCAGGGGCACTTTGGGTGCGAGTATGTGTTGGCGTGGGCCGAGGACTCTGGGACCGGGGATGATATCGTTATCACCGAAGTGGATATCGACAACCTGATCCGGGCCAAAGGGGCGCTCTTTGCCGGATGTCTTACGCTCCTTGAGAGCCTGTCCCTTTCATTCGATGCCCTGGATCGCGTGATCATTGCAGGGGCCTTCGGCAGGTACATCAACCTTGAAAAAGGAAAAGTGATCGGCCTCTTTCCGGATATTGCCGTTGAGAAGTTTCACTTCTTGGGAAACGGGTCTCTGCTGGGGGCCCGACTGGTGTGCCTTTCCAGGGGGATGCTGCAGGAGGTGAAAAGGATCGCAGAAATGATGACCAATATTGAGTTGAGCGACAATCAGTCCTTTATGGACAAGTATATGGGGGCGCTTTTTCTCCCCCACACAGAGGAGCGCCTCTTTCCTCATGTGAGCCATTATCTTGAGACAAGCAGCGACATGATCCGTGAGGAGAGGAATAGTCCATGACCATGATCATTGCCCTGGCCGGCAAGGGGGGTACGGGAAAGACGACCATCGCAGGTCTTCTCCTAAGGCTTTTCTTGGAACATGACATCCGGCCCGTCCTGGCCGTAGACGCCGATGCAAATGCCAACTTAAATGAGGTCCTGGGAGTTGATGTGGAGACGACCCTTGGTGAGGCCAGGGAGGGGATCAAGGGCGATGTTCCCACGGGCATGACCAGGGATGTCTACATGGAATATAAAGTGGAGGAGGCCCTGGTGGAGGGGGAGGGATTTGACCTCGTCGTGATGGGTCGTCCCGAAGGGCCAGGATGTTATTGCCATGCCAACACGCTGTTGTCCCGGTGCATGGAAAGGCTTTGTACGAACTACCGTGTGGTGATCATGGACAATGAGGCGGGCATGGAGCATATTAGTCGCCTCGTGGCCCGTCGTGCAGACATGCTGCTTATCATATCTGACCCAACCCAGAGAGGGGTGGTGGCAGCCCAGCGGATTCGTGATCTCTGCCGAGAACTCAGCCTTGACATCAAGGAAGCCCATGTGATCATAAACCGTGTGAAGGGCGAGTTACCTCCAGCGGTCAGGGGGGCCATCGAGGCAGCTGGATTGAGTCTGGCCGGGTCTGTTCCGGAGGACGAATTGATTTCCCAATACGACACGGAAGGCCGGCCCACCGTGCAGTTGCCCCATGACGCCAGCTCGATTCAGGCACTGCGTGAGATTTTTGAAATGATCGTGATGATTGATGGTTGATGATTTCGCAAGAGGCTTTTTGCAAAACCGTCATGATTGATAATGTCGCAAAAAGTCGAAAAATACCTCTTTCTGTCATTCCGGCGGAAGCCGAAACCCAGTATTTTCAAAGAGTTAAAATGCTCATGGGCCCCGGTTTTCACCGGGGTGACGACTTTTTACGAAGCCATCATGATTGACGATTGACGATTAATGATCGGTTGGGATACTGTTTTTCTCGGCGTTGGGTTCAATTTGGGTCAGTGTATTCATGGTTTGTTGGAAAGTGCCAGTAAGTTGTCAGTTCGAGCGAAGCGGGAGATTTTTCCCCGATACCCTGTTGAAGATTTCAGATTGCTGCCTCAGGTCAAAGTGACAAATCCAGTGAATCCGAATTCTTATGGGGCCATCAATAGTCAATCCACAATCGACAATCAACAATCCACAAATAGATGCTCCGAGAACTGTCGATAAGAAATTTTGCCATTATAGATGACCTGTCGATTAGCTTCGAAAAAGGACTCACCATGCTTACTGGTGAGACTGGGGCGGGAAAATCGATTATCATCAACGCGGTGAACCTGATCCTTGGGAGCCGTGCCTCGCCCGAACTGATCCGGACCTCTGAAGAGACGGCTGAATTGGAGGCCCTCTTTGACGTCCCCTCTGAGAGCGCGGCAGCAAGAACGGCCCGGCAACGGGGCATCGATGTGTCAGACGGGCTGTTGGTCCGTCGCACGATCCAAAGAAATGGTCGTAACAAGATCTACATCAATGGACGGCTGGCTACTTCACAGATCCTGTCGCGCATCAATTTGCACCTTGCCAGCATAGCCGGTCAACATGCCCACCAGAACCTGCTGAACCCAGATTACCATCTTCTGGTCCTTGACCAGTCGGCAGGATTGATGGCGCTGCGGGGCGAGGTGGGAGGCTGTTACCAGGAGATGCTGCCATTGATTAGGAGGTTGGCCACCCTCACGCGGAAGCTGGCAGACCAATCGGAATACCGTGAACTCCTGGAGTTTCAACACAAAGAGATAGAGCAGGCGGACATCAAGCCATGGGAAGACCAGGAGGTTGAGCAAGAGCTTCAACGTCTGAAGCACGCCGAGCGGTTGTATGAGACGGTCGGAATGTGCGTAGATCGCCTTTACGGTGGCGAGGGGGCCTTGATCGAAACGCTGATCGCCACGGGAAAAGAGCTTGAGGTCTTGTCTAAGATTGACCATGCCTTGGGGAGTCTGAAAGAGAGAGTAGATACGGTGTCTTTCGAGCTGGAAGACGTTGCGCAGGAGCTGCAAAACTACCTACAGGGCATTGTCTTTGATAGCGAGCGTCTGGAAGCTACAGAGTCGCGGTTGGACACACTGCAGCGGTTGAAGCGAAAGTATGGAGGGTCCCTTGATTCTGTGGTGGAACAGGGCAGGGAGATCAAGGAGGAATTGAGGCGTGTGTCCTCTCTGCCGGAGGAAATCGTCGAAACAGAGGCTAGACTGGGAGGGTTGTATGACAGATTGACAGGCCTGTGCCAGAAGCTGTCTGAGAAAAGGAAGGAGGCGGCTACCCATTTTGCAGGGAAGGTGCAAAAGGAAATGGTATGCCTTGGCATGCCAAAGGCCCGTTTTGAGGTGAGGTTCAAAAGCGTGCCCTTTGATGAAAACCAAGATCCTCATCTTGTCTCAGGGACAAGGGGCATTGAGGCCACAGGCATGGATCGCATTGAATTCCTCATGGCTCCTAATGTGGGTGAGGATCTCAGGCCCCTTGCCCAGATTGCCTCAGGGGGCGAACTTTCCAGGATGATCCTTGCTCTGAAGGCGATACTGGCGACCAAGGAGTCTGTCGAGACCCTCATCTTCGACGAGGTGGATGCCGGTATTGGGGGCAGTGTGGCAGAGATGGTGGGCAAAAAGTTGGCATCATTGGCGGAGTTTCATCAGGTTCTTTGCATTACCCATTTGCCCCAGATTGCCCAGTTTGGGACTCACCATTTCAAGATTCAAAAGGGCGTTCAGAGGGGCCGCACCCGCACGACCATAACCCTTTTAGAGGGGGAGGCAAGGGTGAAGGAGATGGCCCGTATGCTGGCAGGCGTGGAGATAACGGCAAAGGCCATGGCCCACGCCCGGGAGATGATCAAGGGACGGGCAAGCTAAAATTGACAGACTCGTAAAAAGTCCATCTGCGGTGTTGTGCTTCATCTTTCGTCATTGCGACGTACTATAAGTACGCCTCATTCCTAAAGATTGCGCCTGACGGCTTGAACAGAGGCGCACGCCTTGCATATGAACTTTGTGCTTTGCCGTCGATTCTGTGACTTTTTACGATTTGATCAAGATTGGGGCGATGCCAAAACTCTCCGCCGCGGCGGATCAAACAGTTGCCATCGCCGAGCTTACGCTTCGCCAAGATGTATTGACAAAAATCGGCTCCATGAACCGCTCAAAGGCATTTCGGTTTGGGCAACAGCCCCTGTGGGAGGGACAGGAAAGATGAGCAAACACATTCTAGTTGGGATAGACGGGTCCGAGGCGAGCAGGGATGCAGTGCGGTACCTTGGTTTCGTCTTCGGGAAGAACGCGCAGGTGAAGATAGACCTGATTCACATCCTTCCTGAGATCCCGCCGCTTTTTTTGGAACCAGGCGAAAGCATGGCGGAGATGTCACAAATTCAGGAGTTTTCCGAACACTTTCGGAATGAAAATCGACTCAAGGCAGCCTCTGTGATAGAGGAAGCCAAGGAGCTCTTGGCAGAGGCGGGCATGGCCCCGGCAAAGATCCAGGCCCTTATAGAGGAGCCATCTTCGGGCACAGCCAGGCATATCCTGGCACTGGAACAAGAGGGCACTTATGATGCCGTCGTGTTGGGGCGCCACGGGTTGAGCGCCATGGAGCAATTCCTTATGGGAAGCGTTACGCACAAGGTCCTACAGCATGCCAAAGGGCTCCCCGTTTGTGTGGTTCACGGCAGGACCGAGCAACGGAAAGTCCTGGTGACAGTGGACGGTTCTCCCAATTCTAAACGTGTGCTGAGCGAGGCCATCTGGCTCCTAGTAGAGGCGGGTCCCACGGAGGTGACTGTTTTTCATGTCCTTGGCCCTGTGATCCCAAAGGAGATGGCGTCCATGTGGACAGGGCTGACAGAGATCGGGTCTACAGTGGAACAACGTTTGATCGATGATGCCGAAGACATGCTTTCCCAGGCCAAAACGTACTTGACCGAGAATGGAGTCCCTGCCTTTGCTATCAAAACCCGTTTAGAGGCAGGGACACTAGGTGCGGCCCGAGCCATCTTAAAGGAGGCCCAGGAAGGGGGCTACGGCTCCATCGTATTGGGGCGTCGTGGTATCTCACGGACCAAGCGTTTTCTTTTTGGAAGTGTTTCCAACAAGATCGTGCAACAGGGAAGGGATGTGGCCGTGTGGGTTGTGTGTTGATGCATTGGAACCGGTTGTCTCACCATAGCAGACCTTGTCATTTGAACAAGGCCCAAGGAAATAGCCAAGCCACTCATGGAGGGCCGCCATGGGGAGCTCGAAAGGCATTTGCCAGACAGCTCGGGCAAGTCAAAAAAGGGAGGTAAGGTGTTATGTTAGTACAAGGTTGGATGACTACTGATGTTATTACCATAGATGAAGACACCTCCATGATGAAGGCGTCTATCATCATGAAGGAGAAGAAAATTCGGTGTCTTCCTGTCGTTGACAAGAAGGGCAAAGTGCTGGGTATTGTGAGCGACAGAGACCTAAAGGATGCTGCACCGTCTAAGGCGACAACATTGGACGTCTATGAACTGAACTATCTCCTTTCTTCTATGAAGATTGGGGACATTATGACCAAGAACCTGGTTTTTGTCAGGCCCGATGAAACAGTAGAATTTGCCGCCCTCTTAATGCTTGAGAACAAGATATCTTCACTCCCTGTGATTAATGACAAGCATAACCTGGTGGGGATTATCACGCAGACAGACATATTCAAGGCGTTGATTAATATTACAGGGGTTTACACCGGGGGTATTCAATTTGCCTTCAGCCTGGAGGATCGCCCGGGGTCGATCAAAGAACCTGCTGATGTGATACGGTCCTTTGGGGGACGCATCATCAGCATTCTGTCTACACGGGAGACAGCCGAACAGGGGCGTCGAAATGTCTACATGCGCTGTAGCGCCCTTTCACATGAGAGGTTAAGAGACTTGGTCAAAGAACTGGAAGACAAGTTCGTAGTCCTTTATACATCCAAGGACGTGGTGGATGAAGTTGAAAAGCGGAGAGCTCGGGTGCCGTAGACACAGCGAGTCGAAAGCTGAAGGCTCAAAGTCGAAAGATGAAAGGCAGAAAGGGCCTATTCTTGACGCCGTGCCCAGCGCCAAGAGGCCCCAGCCAGAAGTTGCCAGAGTGCTTTTGCCCAAGCCATGTTGCGGGCCCATCTGTTAACCTCTCATGGCCATCACATGTCCGTTTTGAAGAACTTTCCAGAATCAGTGACCGTTCCCACCTTTTCCGTGTACTCGCTGGGAACGGTTCCTTCCTTGAAACACTCAAAGAGGGTGTGCTTTGATTCAGGGATGGCCAACAGTCCGGTCTCCGTGTCTATGTTGGCAAACACCACGCCGTCAGGGACCTGGAAGGCACGCACCGGCTTATCCTGGAGGATTGCCTTCATAAACTCCAGCCAGATCGGGCTGGCAGCCTTGGAGCCAGTTTCATTGACGCCTAATGGTTTCTCCTCGTCAAATCCAACCCATACCCCTGTCACATAGCCGGGCGTGTATCCCACAAACCACGCATCATAGAGGTTGTTTGTCGTACCTGTCTTGCCGGCTACAGGACGATCCAGGGCCTTGACACGGCGGCCCGTTCCGTGTTGAACCACCCCCTGCAGCAGGTTGGTGACAATGTAGGCAGTGCTTTTCTCAATCACTTCTTCCTTTTCAGGTTGGTTTTCCTCAAGGACGTTTCCATCCCGATCGACTATCCTGGTGACAAAGCGCGGTATCACACGATATCCCTGATTAGCAAAAACAGAATAGACCCGGACCAACTCCATGAGGGAAACCCCTGAGGAGCCAAGAGCGATAGAAAGGTCTCTGCTCAGTTCAGAATGAATGCCCAGTCTCTTGGCATAGTCGATCACATAGTCTACCCCAATATCTCTGAGTATCTTCACGGTCACCACATTTCGAGATCGGGCCAAGGCCGTACGGAGGAGGGTAGGGCCATAAAACGTCTCCTCGTAATTTCTCGGTTTCCAGGTGAATGCCCTTTCTGTATCCTCGAACACCAGGGGGGAGTCTATAATGACGGTGGCTGGGGTGTACCCTCTGTCCAGGGCGGCGGCATAAATAACCGGCTTAAAGGCAGAGCCGGGTTGACGTCTCGACTGTATGGCCCGGTTGAACTGGCTCACCTTGAAATCACGACCTCCGATGATGGCTTTTACATGGCCGGCGTCTGTTTCCATGCAAAGGAGTGCGCCTTCTACAGCAGGGGCCTGTTCCAAAGAAAGGTCCCACATGGTAGTCTCCACGCCTTTTGCCTTGACACGCACACTGATCACATCACCTATGTTGAGAACCGCACTGACCTTCTCTACCCTTGCGTCACGGGAAGCCACTTCCGGGTCGGGTTCCCTGGCCCACAGCATGTCCTTGAGGTGGAGGAATCCCGCTTCAGCTCCCACACGAACAATGGCCCTTTGTTTATCATCGTCAACGGCCACGACCACTGCCTGGAGGATTTGTCCCGCCTCCAGGGGCTGGGTCTTAAGGGTCTCCTGGATTTTTTGCGAGAAACCCTCAATATCCTCGAGTTCCAGGTGATTGAGGGGGCCCCTATATCCCTGCCTTCTATCAAGGGCCTTAAGTCCGTCATTCAGGGCAGCTCGCCCCATCTTCTGCATCTCGATATTGACAGCCGTAAATATCTGGAGGCCCTCCCTGTAGAGAACATTCTTGCCGTATTTTTCCTGCACATACTTCCGAACATGCTCCGTATAGTAGGGCACCTGCTCGATGTACCA
>Ga0272444_10005551_pt1 | contig 10912 bp, 6 predicted proteins | sample SSMForm13_FD_201033 | JGI IMG/M metagenome (GOLD analysis project Ga0272444, IMG submission 201033) | Marine sediment archaeal communities from Little Sippewissett salt marsh, Falmouth, MA, United States - SSM-Form-13 | ecosystem: Environmental > Aquatic > Marine > Wetlands > Sediment ... | reverse complement strand
GCGGATTGCCTATCTGGTTCAGGGGCTCGGCACCGGCGGGCTGGAGCGCGTGGTGCTGCTGCTGGCCGCGGAGATGGTCCGCCGGGGCCATGAGGTGACCATCTGCTGCTACGACAAACGGGGTGAACTCGGCGACGTGGCCGAAACGGCCGGGGCGACCGTGGAGATCCTCCCGCGGAAACCGGGCATGGATCTGGGCTTCATCTGGCGGCTGAGCCGGTGGCTGAGGCAACGCCGACCGGATGTGCTGCATATGCACAACAGTACAGCACTGTTCTACGGCACGCTTGCCGGGCGCCTGGCCCACGTGCCGGTCATGCTGTACACCGAGCACGACGGGGTGTTTCCGCGGCGCCTGCCTGTGCGGTGGGCCAATCGCGTCCTCGTTCGCCTGCTGACGCACGCGGTGGCGGTCTCCGGGGCTGTCAGGGACCTGTGGTGCCGCGAGGACGGCATCGATCCGCGTCGGGTCAAGGTGGTGCCCAACGGTGTCCCGGGCGACCTCTTTGCGCGGGTCGGCGAGCGGCCTGCTCGCCCCGGGACGCTTCACATCGGGACGGTGGGGCGTCTCAGCCCGGAAAAGGGCCAGGACGTCCTGATCCGGGCGTTCGACCGCGTGAGGCGGGAGTTGCCCGCGGCGCAGTTGACGCTCGTCGGCGACGGGGCCTCTCGACCCGAACTCGAGGCCCTGGTTGACGAGTTGGGGCTTCGCGGCTGCGTGACATTCCTGGGCACCCGCGAGGACATACCGGAGCTGCTCGGTGAATTCGACGTGTTCGTGTTGCCATCGCGCAGCGAGGGACTGCCCATGGCGGCGCTGGAGGCAATGGCCGCTTCGTTGCCGATTGTCGCCACGGCGGTGGGAGGAGTGCCGGAGGCCTTGCAGCACGGCCGCACGGCACTGCTGGTGTCTGCGGATGATGAGATGGCAATGGCTCAGGCGCTGATTCGAGTGTGCAAGGACGTGGCCCTGCGGGCCTCCCTGGCTGGGGCGGCGCATGCGGCCTTCTGCGAGAGGTTCGACCTGTCGCGTATGGCCGAGGCGTACGGCCGACTGATGACCCGCTGAGCAGTACGTATGATCGAGAGGAATGCCAGCAGACACACAGGGCATTGCCATTGGGAATCGAGGCTGAGCGGCATGTGCGGAATCTGCGGAATCGTTGATCATCGAGGGACACCGGCGGAGTTTGAGAGGCGGCTGCCGCCGATGATGGACACGCTGCGCCATCGCGGGCCCGACGAGTCCGGCATGTGGGTGGAGCCGCGCGCCGCTCTGGGGCATCGCCGGCTCAGCATCATCGACCTCAGCGACGGCAAGCAGCCCTTGAGCAACGAGGACGGCTCCGTCTGGATCACCTACAACGGCGAGGTCTACAACTTCCAGGAGCTTCGCGAGCAGCTTGTGGCGAAGGGGCATTCCTTCCGCACGCGCACCGACACGGAGGTCATCGTTCACCTGTTTGAGGAAGAGGGCATCGCCTGCGTCGATCGCTTGCGGGGCATGTTCGCGTTCGCCATCTGGGACGCACGGTGTGGGACCATGTACCTGGTCCGTGACCGCCTGGGCATCAAGCCGCTCTACTACACGGTCCAGGACGGGCGGCTCATCTTCGGCAGCGAGATCAAAGCCATCCTGGCCCATGGCGACGTGCCGCGCGCAGTGCGCGAGGACGCTCTGTCCGATTACCTGACTTTTCTCTACGTCCCTGCACCGAAGACGATGTTCCGGGGTATCTCAAAGCTGGAGCCCGGCCACTGGCTGCGTTTCGATTCCCGCGGGGCCGTCCAGAACCAGTATTGGGACCTCCGGGCCGGCGAGCCGTTCGACCTGGATCGCCCGCGGCTCGAAGAGCAACTCGTTGAAGAGCTGTTGGAATCGGTTCGTCTGCGACTTGTCAGTGACGTGCCGCTGGGCGCATTCCTGAGCGGCGGCGTGGATTCATCGAGCGTGGTGGCCATGATGCGGCGCGCCGGCCAGGACCCTCTGCTGACGGTCAACGTCGGCTTCGAGGAGAGCCGCTACGACGAGTCGCGATTCGCGCGCCGGGTGGCTGAGCGTTACCGCACAGAGCACTACGAGGAAGTGGTTCGTCCGCAGGCGGCGAGCGTTGTGGAGCGCCTGGCCTGGCACTATGACGAACCGTTTGCCGACTACTCGTCGATCCCCACGTACTACGTCAGCCAAGCAGCAAGGCGTCACGTCACGGTGGCCCTGTCGGGCGACGGCGGCGACGAGAACTTCGCGGGCTATCGACGATACCGCTTCGACCTGATGGAGCGCCGTGTCCGCCGGATGCTGCCTTCGCCCGTTCGCCGCTGGCTGGTGGGCCCGCTGGCGCAGCTCTATCCGAAGGCCGATTGGCTGCCGCGCCCGCTGCGAGCAAAGTCCACGCTGGGTAACCTTGCCGTGGACCCGGCCACGGCCTACTGCCGAAGCGTGGGCTTCCTCAGCGACGAGGATAAGTGCCGTTTCCACACCGGCGACCTTGTCCGGTCGCTCGGCGGCTACCGCTCGTCGGAGATCATCCGCGACACCATGGCCCGGGCAGGGCGCAACGGCCTGAGCCAGTTGCTCTACACGGACCTCAAGACCTACCTCGTCGACGACATTCTGACGAAGGTCGACCGGGCCAGCATGGCGGTTTCCCTGGAGGTCCGCGTGCCCCTGCTGGACCACATCTTCGTGGAGTTTGCATCGCGCGTTCCCGACGGGATGAAGATCGAGGGCAGACAGGGCAAGAGCATCCTGAAGTCGGCCATGAGATCGCACCTCGACGACGGGACGCTGTACCGTGCCAAGCAGGGCTTCACGCCGCCGCTCATCGAGTGGCTGCGCGGCCCGTTAAAGGAGATGGCAGGCGACCTTCTGCTGGCGCCGCAGGCGGTGTACGCCGACTACATCGAGCCGTCGGTCGTCCGCAAGTCCTGGCAGGCCCATCAGTCGGGCATGCGTAACATGGCCCCGCTGCTGTGGGCCGTCATGTCGTTCGAGCTGTGGGCTCGGCGGTTTCTTCGCACAGGCCAAGGGGAGCAGGTGACCCGTGTCGCGCCTTAACGTGCTGTCATTCTCGTCATGTTTTCCGAGTAGCGACGACCCGACGCGCGGAGTGTTCGTGCTGCAGCGCCTGGCAGCGCTGAAGGAATTCTGCAATCTGGAAATCGTGCACCCCTGGCCGTGGTTCCCGGGATACCGGAGCCGGGACTTTGTCCGGCCGCGACGAGCGAGGGAGGAGATTCAGGGGCTGAACGTCCATCACCCGCGGTTCTTCTACCTGCCAGGGATACTGAAGCACCTTGACAGTTGGTTCTACGAGCGGAGCGCGGCCAAGTGGCTGGACTCGTACTGCGCCGGCAGCCGTCCGGATCTGCTGGACGTTCACTTCGTCTGGCCTGACGGGGTGGCAATGGCCCGCGTGGCAGCTCGACTCGGCTTGCCCCTGGCGATCACCCTTCGTGGGAAGATCAACCCTCGCGTGGGGAACCCCAAGATGCGCTCCCAGATCGCCGAAGCACTTCAGAGCGCCGACGCCGTCATCAGCGTGAGCGACGCGATGGCGAACCTTGCGGCCGAGCTTGGGGCGCCGCGGAGCAGAATCGCGGTGATTCCGAACGGGGTGAACACCGAGCTGTTCAAGCCCCGATCCGCCGGCGACGCGCGCCGCGAACTGTCGCTCCCGGCCGACGGACGTTACATCGTTGCGGTGGCATTCATCCAGCCGTCCAAGGGGTTTGGCGAACTGGTGGAGGCACTGTCTCGGCTGCCCGAGGACGTCCACCTGGTGGTTGTCGGTGAGGCGTTCGGCGGGGAGGCGTACCTGTCGCGGCTCCGGCGTCGAGCGAGTAAGCTTGGCTGCGCGGACCGTCTCCTCTTCGCCGGCCCCCAGTCGCACGAACGCGTGCCCCTCTACTTCAATGCCGCAGATGTCAGCGTTCTGGCGTCGCACGCCGAGGGATGTCCGAACGTTGTGATCGAGTCGCTGGCTTGCGGGACGCCTGTGGTCGCTACCGCCGTGGGAGGCGTCCCCGATACCATACGGAACGGAGAAAACGGATTCCTTGTGCCGCCGCAGGACACCGAGGCGCTGGCGCGAGCGCTTGCCGATGCGTTGGCCAGAGACTGGTCACGGGCCGGCGTCCGCTCATCTGTCGACGGTCGGTCCTGGACGTCGGTGGCCAAGCGGGTCCTGACGGTCTTCGAGAAGATCGCAGGCAACCGCGCCACGGTCAGCGCGAGCGACGGCCTCGGCGCAGCGAGGGTTTCCAAGCGGCCCGCGTGATGCGGGCGCAGTCCCCGGGGAGAGCAATCTGATGAGACCTGTCCTGTCGATCGTCTTGCCCGTCTACAACGAACGGGAGAACCTGGATCCGGTTCTGTCCGAGATCGAGGAGGTCCATCGCCAGGCGTTGGCTGAACGCTGCGAGTTGGAGGTCCTGTTCGTGGACGACGGCAGCACCGACGGGTCGACGGAAGTCCTGGAACGCCTTGCGCGGGAACGCCAGCACGTCCGTGTGGTGGTGTTCTCAAGGAACTTCGGGCACCAGGCTGCGATCTCGGCGGGCTATCGCTATGCCACTGGTGACGCCGTGGTGACAATGGACAGCGACCAGCAGCATCCGGCGGCAGTCATCGGGCGCATGGTGCAACAATGGGAATCAGGGTACGACGTCATCTACGCGGTGAGAGACGCTCAGCGGGGCGGCATCGTGAAGCGGACGTGCAGCCGCGCGTTCTACCGACTGTTCAACCTGCTGTCCCCGACGAAGATCCTGCCTGGCGGCGCTGATTTCCGGCTGGTCACGCGCGACGTGCTGAAGGCCCTGGACCAGTTGCCGGAACGGTGCCGCTTCATGCGGGGGCTCATTCCGTGGCTGGGCTTCCGCAGTCAGAAGGTCACCTACGAGCAGAGGCAACGCGCCGCGGGCCAACCCAAGTTCCGTTTTCTTCACAGCGTCGGTCTCGGCATTACCGCCCTGACGGGCTTCTCGGTCGCGCCGCTCCGGGCGTCCCTGCTGCTGGGCGTCCTGTTCCTGATCGTCAGCATCGGATACCTGGTTTACTGCTTCGTCGACTGGTTGGGCGGGGGCGAGGTCGTTCGAGGCTGGCCCTCCATTGTCGCGCTGATTATCCTGACGCAAGGGATGATGCTCGTCGCGTTCGGCATTCAGGCCGAGTACCTTGCGAAGATCATCGCGGAGGTCAAGCGGCGTCCGGAATACATCGTCCGAGAGGTCATCGGCTCCGCGGCGACGGCCGACGACCAAGGGGCCGCGTCCGGCCAGACCCAGGAGGCGTCGCAGAGCCCGACCGACAGCGGATCAGCACGAGCTGGGGGCGAGAGTTCATGAAACGGCTGATCGTCAACGCGGACGATTTCGGCCTGTGTCCCGAGGTGACCCACGGAATCCTGAGGGCATGGGACGCCGGCGTTATCAGCAGCACCACCGTGCTGGCCAACCTCTGTCCGCGCGACGACCTTCGCCGCCTGCGGGACAGCGGCTTGGCCTGCGGCCTGCACGCCAACCTGGTTGAAGGCCCGCCGCTGACGGGAAAGGACGGACTTCGGGCTATCCTGGGGAGCGATGGATGTTTCTCAGGCGTCAGCAGACTGGGGTGGGCCGTCTTTGGCAGACGGCTTCCTCCGGGCAGGATCCACGAGGAACTCGATGCCCAAGCGAACGTGCTTGAAGATGCCGGCCTGCGGATTGACCATCTGGATGGCCATCGTCACGCGCACCATCTGCCCATCGTGACCACGCTGGTCGCTCAGGTAGCGCTGACAGCGGGAGCCGCGGGGGTCCGGCTGAGCCGTGAGCCGCTTGGCTTCGAGATCGGCGCCTGGAAAGCGACAGTGAAGAAAGTCATGATGCTTCCGTTCGCCAAGGCGGCCGCACGGACATACGCTGAATACGGTCTCGGAACCTCGCACGGTTTCTTCGGCATGGCTCTGCTGGAGGCGCGCGATCCGGGCGAACGCATACGGCGAGCACTCTCGCGGCTGAACGACGGTGTAACAGAGATGGCTCTTCATCTGGCCTCGTTACGCACGGCTGGGCCTGACAACAGGACGCCGACGGCCTGGGCCAGGACTCTGGAGGCGCTGCTGAGCATGGGTTTCACCGAGTTGCTGGCTACACACGGTGCCGTGCTGACGACGTTCCGCGAGGTGTGGGGCGATCGGCGGGCGGCATGCGTGCCTGCTCCGTTGGAGAGGCGCGGCGGGAAGAAGATGGGGGACACGTGATGGAGAACACCCACTGGTTGGTTCGCTTCGTTCAACGCCTCGGGCAGTTGGCAGGCGTGACAATCCTGCTGGCCGTTGTCGGCTATCCCCTGCTTCACAAACACTGCGAGGGGACCGTCCCGCTGAGCCTGGGCTACCTGGCCGTGGTTCTGGGCCTTGGGCTGGGTGTGGCGCTTTTGTGTTGGCGAGGCGGCGCGCGGCGTGTGCTGGCTTCGCTTTCAGGCATGGCAAGGCGCCGCTACGCACTGGTGCTGCCCGTGTCGGCGTTCGTCCTGCACTTCGCCGTGTTTCGGATCATCCAGGGCGCGCCGATCGAGGGCACCCGGCCTGTCTCCTACGATTGGGTGTTCTTCCCCGCGTCGGCGATGTACCCGCCGGGACATCACCTTGTCATGCAGGCAGTCCATTTTCTGCTTGGCCCTTCTCCCCTTGCGGACGTTCTGTTTGAGTCCGGCATGATCGCCCTAGCCTGCTGGCTCGTCTACCGTCTGGGAACCCTGGCCTTCGGCGAGGCAACGGGGCGCTTGGCAGGTGTCGTACTGGCGGTTTTCCCGTCGTGGCTCCTCTACGCGAATCTGGAGTACGACCTGCTCCTGGGTACGCTTCTGCTGCTGGCAATCACCATGTTCTTCGCACGCCCGCCCACAGCGCACGGCTACAGGTATCTTGCCCTCCTCGGGCTCATTCTGGGCCTCACGTGCCTCGTCAAGCCGATCGCGCTGCTGGTGCCCGCGGTGGCGTTCTTCCTCTACCTGGGCTACCGGGTAAAGCTCGGCCAGGCCCTCAAGCGCATGCTCGTGATCGGCCTGTTCATGTTGTTGGCCATCTCTCCTTGGACAATCCGCAACTACATGGTCATGGATCGCTTCGTCCTCCTCTCGACCAATCTGGGCGTGGTCCTTCGCACGTCGAACAACCCCGAGACGGACGGCCGCGAGTTCCCCTTGAGGCCGCTGCCGGACGAAACGGACGAAGTGGAGATGAACCAACGATTCACCCGCGAAGCGGTCCATTGGATCGTCGGCCACCCAAGGCAGTTCCTCAAGCTGGCGGCGTATCGCATCGGCTGGACATGGGGCTCGGACTCCGGGTTCGTCAGCAGCAACCTGTACGGCAAGGCACCCCCCTGGGCGGTGAACGCCGCGCGGGGTGTCGTTCAGATTGTCTATCTGGCCCTGACGCTCGTCTGGATCGTCGGCATCCTCTTGTACAGGCGCCGCCTTCTGGAGTCGATGATAGGTCTCACGATTCTCCTGCCCATTGTGTACATTTGGGGCTTGCACCTCGTCTGCCAAGCCCATGGCCAGCATCATCTACCGGTCATCCCGCAGATGATTATACTGGGCTGCTGCGTCCTTGCTCATCGAGCCGGGGTGTCGATTGACGGGGCGGCCGCAACCGCCGCAGACGTGGGAGGGAAGTAGACGTGTGGCCTCCACTTGCCAGGCGCGTGATCGTGCCACTTCTCGAGCTTGCGATGCGCCGGCAGACGTTTCGCTGCTACAGTGAACTCATGCGCGGCCAGTGGCGTTCACGTGAGGAGCTGCAGCGGATGCAACTGGAGAAGCTGAGACTGCTGGTGGCCATGGCGCTTAACCGGACGCGTGACTACGCGGCGTTGGCAGGGCTCGACCCGGCCTGGCGTCCCGAGTCGCTGGAAGACCTCCGCAAGCTGCCCCTGATGGACAAGCAGACGCTCTCGGCCCATCGGGAGCAACTCGTAAACGCAGGAGTCCCAGGCGGCGCGATCCGATACAATACCGGCGGCTCGTCGGGCCAGCCGCTCATCTTCTACTTCGACAAGCGCCGCCAGGCCTACGACAAGGCCGGCAGAATGCGGACCCACCAGTGGTGGGGCATCCGGCCCGGCGATCGCGAGGCGTATCTCTGGGGATCGCCGGTGGAACTGAGCAAGCAGGACCGCCTGAAACAACTTCGCGACTGGATGACCAACGAGATGCTTCTGAGCGCCTTCGACCTTTCGGAGCAGTCCGTCGGGCATTTCGTTGAACGGCTGAGACGCTTCCGCCCTGCGTGCCTGTTCGGATACCCGAGCAGCATCTCGCTGATGTGCCGGTTGGCGCAGCGGGCCGGCCACGACCTGGGAAGTCTTCCCGTGCAGGTCGTCTTCTCGACCGCCGAGGTTCTCTACGACCACCAGCGGGAGATCATCTCCGAGGCCTTTGGCGGCGCTCCGGTCGCCGACAACTACGGCAGCCGTGAAGGTGGATTCATCGCCCACGAATGCCCCGAGAGACGGATGCACGTCACGAGCGAAAACGTCATCGTCGAGTTCCTCGTCGAGGGACGCCCCGCCGCGCCGGGTGAGGACGGGGAGATCGTCGTCACGCACCTGGACAACCATGCCATGCCCTTCATCCGCTACCGGACGGGCGACATCGGGCAGCCGTCCGACGAAACCTGTCCGTGCGGCCGCGGCCTCGAGGTGATGAAGGTCGTCAAGGGCCGGACAACGGACTTCGTCATCGCCCCCGACGGGCGGTGGGTGCATGGGCTGGCGCTGATCTACGTGGTCCGGGCCATCCCCGGCGTCGGGCAGTACCAGATTGTCCAGGACGACGTGGACGCAGTCCGGGTGCGGCTGGTCGTGGATGATGGCTTTCCTGCCGATGGCGCGGACCGCATACGCGACGGCGTTGTTAAACGCTTGGGGCAAGACGTCCGGGTGTCCGTCGAGTTCGAGGACGCGATTGAGACCGACCCCTCGGGCAAGTTCCGCTATGTGATCAGCCGGGTGGCCGGGGAGCGGGAACCGAGGATCATGGGCGAGTCGCCCTAGACGCCGGGGCAGCCCTTCGGGCCGGCGGCGCGATGAGAGTGCCCCGCGTCGGAAGGCGTACGGGCGGGCGACGCCGACAAGGCGATGGCAGCGCGGCCGGCGCCTGGGACAGCCGAGCCGTTTCTGGCCGTGTCGTGGGCACGACCGTCACTGTTTCCGGCATACGTATGTGGCCCGCGGCTTTGTGTGCAATGGCAAGGCCCTCGGCACGAGTAAAGGTGGGCAGCGGATGAACGACGAGTTGACATCGACCGACCCGGCGTCGCGCGGGAAACGTCCCTGGATCACCGTTGCTGCATGGATGCTCCTGGCCGCCGGTCTGCTCTGGGCCTACGCTGGCAACCTGGCGTGGATGTGGCACCGGTGGTTTCCGGTCTGGGACACCCCGGACACGGGCCTTTACCAGCGCATCGTGGGAGGCGAGAGCTACTACACGCACGGCCCGCTGGTGCCGCTGCTGAGTCTGGCCATCGTCCTGGCGCTGATACTCAAAACCCACATCGCGGTCCGGCCGAGCCGCCTGCTCGGATCGTTCGTTCTCACTGCAGGTCTCCTGCTCCACCTGATGGGTTGCCTCGCCCGGATTCACTTCGTGAGCGGGTTCTCGCTGATCGGCGTCCTGGCCGGGCTCATCCTGCTCCTGTGGGGCAAGATGGCCCTGAGGCGCCTGTGGTTCCCTGTGGCGTTGCTCCTGTTCATGGTGCCCTTGCCGGAGGTGACGATCGCGCAGCTCAACTTCGACCTGAAGATGCTGGCGGCCCGTTCCGGCGTCGCGATAGCCAACGTTCTTGGCGTGATTGCGGAGCGCAGCGGGAACCGTGTCTTCCTCCAGGGCGACAAGAGCCTGGTCATCGAGAACATCTGCAACGGTCTGCGGACCTTGATCAGCGTGATCGGCTTCACTGCCCTGTACGCCTATGTCTGTCGGCTGCGCGGCCCCTGGCGGATCCTTCTGTTGCTTGCGAGCATTCCCATTGCCGTGGCCAGCAATGCCCTGCGGATCGTCAGCCTGATTGTCGTGGCCGACATATGGACCCCCGAGGTGGCCACAGGGCTCTACCACGATCTGTCGGGGCTTCTGATCTTCGCCCTGGCCTTCCTGCTGATGTTCAGCCTGGAGCGGTTGATTCTGGGCGTGCGGCGACTGGTGGGCCGGCCGGCCGAGGTGCTTCCGCTGTTCCACGGTGTGCTCCGCCGGCCCGACGACGAGGGCCAGGGGGCTCGCATGGGCGTCGCCGCGGCCACCCGCCGGGGCGTCGCGGCGCTGGTGGCGGTGTTCGTTGCGGCCGGTGCCGCGGCGTGGCTCAACCAGGCTCAGCCGCCCACGTGGACAGGCGAGATGGCCGCCGGGGCCTTGCCGACGGACATCTCTATCGACGGGCGGCCGTGGCACAGCTACGCGCTGAAACTCGATGAGCGTACCCTCGACATTCTGGAGACGCGCGACTATCTGTACCGCCGGTACGTATCGCCCGGGAGCCCGCCGGTTGACTTCTGCCTGATCATCAGCAAGGACAACCGCAAGGGAACGCATCCTCCCGACCTGTGTCTCCAGGGCAGCGGCGGGGGCATCGCCCAGAAAGGCCGGGTGGCGGTTCGAGGTGTCCCGGGGCACGGCGAGGTCCCGTGTCGCGAACTGGTCGTGCAGACCGGGGCGAGGAAAGACTATTACCTTTACACCTACATGTGCGGTGATGGCTATACGAGCAGCTTCTGGGTGCAGCAGTTCACGATTCTCAAAAACGGGCTGCTCAGCCGCAATGCCCGCGGCGGCCTGATCCGGCTGTCCACCCGCGCCGCCGACGGCGTGCCGGCGGCACGGGAGCGGACCCGGGCGCTGCTCGGCGTCGCTGTACCCTATCTGGAT
>Ga0272444_10005550_pt1 | contig 10912 bp, 10 predicted proteins | sample SSMForm13_FD_201033 | JGI IMG/M metagenome (GOLD analysis project Ga0272444, IMG submission 201033) | Marine sediment archaeal communities from Little Sippewissett salt marsh, Falmouth, MA, United States - SSM-Form-13 | ecosystem: Environmental > Aquatic > Marine > Wetlands > Sediment ... | reverse complement strand
CGCGTCACGGAATCCGGCCAGGCGATGCCGCAGTCCGGCGATCTGCAGAGTGCGGAGGTCGAGGTGGCCAGCGACAGCAACGATTCCATTCAGCTGCTGATCGACCGGGCCAGGCCCTGATAGCCGGGCGCTGCCGACATGCCGTCGCGGCGCCTGCCTGTGTTAGCATCAGGGATCGACCACACAGCTTCAGCCCCAGCAGAATGAATGCCCGTCATCTTCCCATCCTTGCAATCGCATTACTGCTCGGTGCCTGCTCGAGCCTGAGCGGGAATTCCCCGGTAGCGCCTGCCGCCAGCAGCAAACCGGCCAAGACGTCCAATCCCGCGGATATGGCCCTGTACGCCCGCCTCAGCGCTGCGAGCCAGGGGGCGGCCGTAATCGCCGCCGTGGACGAAGGGAGCAGTGAGACCGAGCTTTTGCTTGCCGATAAATACTCCTCCGCGAGCGGCAAGCAGTGCGTGAGCGCCGTGGAGGTCTCCGCCGGCACACGCCACGTGCTGTGTCGCAACAACGGCGGCGAGATCAATCACATCCGCCTGGGCTCGAGGTAAGCGTCCGACGCGCGCATGGCTACCGCAGTCTCCAACGCCCTGGCAATCCAGGGGCGGGTCATTCAGGCGCTGATGCTGCGCGAAACCAAGACCCGCTATGGCCTGCTGAAACTCGGTTACGTCTGGGCACTGATTGAGCCCGCCCTGCAGGTCGGCGTGTTCGTCGCCATCTTCACACTTGCGGGACGTGAGAGCGCCTCCGGCATGCCACTAGTGCTGTTCCTGATCACCGGCATCACACCCTTCCTGGCTTTTCGCAAGTCTTTGCAGCAGGTCACTGCAGCAGTCAAAGCCAACCGGCAACTGCTGACTTTCCCGCAGGTCACGCTTTTCGACCTGGTATTCGCCCGCCTGTGGCTGGAAGCGGTGACCATGGTCGTGGTGTTCATCCTGCTGGTGTTTTTCTCACAGTACCTGGGGGAACAGGTCAATATCGAGAACCTGCTCGGGGTGTGCATCGCTTTTTTGCTGATGCAGCTCACCGCCGCCGGGCTGGGAATGTTGTTTTGTTCACTCACGCCCTTCCTGCCCTCCATCCACAAGCTGGTGAACCCGTTTCTGGGGCGGCCGCTGTTTTTCACCTCCGGCCTGTTCTTCACCGCGGAAATGCTTCCACCGGCAGTCAGGGACCTGCTGCTGTACAACCCGCTGCTGCACCTGATCGAGTACCTGCGCTCGAGTTTCTTCTACGAATTTCACAGCGTGTATTACGACCTCGGCTATGCCGGCGCCTGGGCATTGGCAACTTTCACCCTGGGTATTGCCGCAATGACGGTCAACCGCGATCGGCTGCTCAACCGATGATCGAGTTGGAGCACGTCACCAAGACCTATCGTACGCGCAAGGGCCCGCACACGGTCCTGGACGATATCAGCGTGCACCTGCCCGCAGGGCGCAACGTCGGCATTCTGGGCGTCAATGGCGCCGGCAAATCAACCCTTTTGCGCCTGCTCAGCGGTGTCGAGAAACCCGATAGCGGCGTGATCCGCAACAATGTCCGACTGTCCTGGCCACTCGGTTTCAGAGGCGGCTTCCAGGGCAAACTTAGCGGACGCGAAAACGCCAAGTTCGTGGCACGCATCTATGGTGCGGAAGTGCAGCCATTCATCGAGTTCGTGGAGCAGTTTTCCGAACTGGGCAAGTTTTTCGACCAGCCCATCTACACCTATTCTTCCGGCATGCGCGCGCGCTTCGCCTTTGCCGTCAGCCTGGCTGCGGACTTCGACTGCTACCTGGTCGACGAAGCCACCGCGGTGGGCGACCAGCGGTTCAAAGACAGGTATCGCCAGGCCTTCGAAGAACGCAAGCAACGGGCGGACATCCTGATGGTGTCACACAACCCGGAGACCATACGCCGCGACTGCGACATGGGCGCCGTGCTGCACCAGGGCAAGATCACCCTGTACGATGACGTCGAAGAGGCGATCGATGCCTATATGGAAATCAACCGATCCGCAAAACAGGCGGCACGCCTGCGACAAACAAAGGGCGAGTCGCAGGACCTCAAGGCAGACTCATGAGAAAGATCCTCAGCCAGTACCGGGGAATGAACCGGACCTTGCGCGGCATGCTGTGGCTGGTGGCATTGCCTACCCTGCTGACTGCGCTTTACTACTTGGTCATCGCCAGCGATATCTTCGTCAGCGAAACCCACTTCACGGTACGCACCCATGGCGCATCAGCGCCCACCGACCTGCTCAGCGGCCTGGTCAGCGGCGGCAGCAGCAATGTTGCACAGCAGGACATCGCCATCCTTGCCGACTACATCAATTCACGCGACATTCTCGACGCCCTCCAGGCCAAGCTAGACCTGCGCGCACACTTCAGTGCAGCGACCGTGGACTTTTATGCCGCGCTCGCGAAAGACGCGACCGAAGAGGACTTTCTGAACTATTTCCGCAAACGCGTGGCCATCTCGGTGGACGACACCAGCGGCATCGTCACCCTCAAGACCAAGGCCTTTTCCAGGGAAGTGGCCAAGGCCATGGCACAGGAGGTCCTGCTGCTCAGCGAACAATTGATCAACACCATTTCACTGCAGATTACCGAAGACAGCCTGCGTTTCGCGCGCGAGGAACTGCAAATAGCGGAAACCCGTTTGCAGCAGACCACGGCCGCGCTGACACGCTTTCGTAATCTGACCAATACCGTCGACCCGACGGAAAAAACCGGGGCAGTGCTCGGCATCATCACCGGGCTGGAGTCGCAACTTGCGGCAGCGCGCACCGAACTGTCCGAGCTGCGCAGTTACATGCGCGAAAACAATGCCCAGGTGGCCGCCCTGAAGACCCGCATCCAGGCCCTGCAGCAACAGATCGTTCAGGAGAACGAGCGACTGACCGGCGAGGAACAGGCCAAGCTCAGCTCGCTGCTGCAGGAATACGAGCAACTGCAGCTGGACAAGCAGCTGGCGCACGAGTTTTACACCTCCACCCTGGCCAGCCTGGAAAGCGCGCGCATCGACGCCTTGCGCAAACAGCTGTACCTGGTCAACTTTGTCACCCCGAAGCTGGCCGACGATGCCATCGAACCGGAAAGGCTCTGGAACACCCTTACCGTGTTCATCGTCACCCTGTTGGCCTTTATAATTCTCAACCTGCTTTGGGCGACGGTGAAAGATCACATGGGAATGAGCTGATGCGCACGACGACACTTTTTCTGATACTTGCGCTGCTACTGCCGGCATTGCCGGTGCATGCCGAGCCCTTTGCCGGCATCAGCGGCGCCGGTGACATCAATCTCGCCACAGATCAGTCACGACAGGACGCGCCGCTGGCGGCCGCTGCGCCCGACCCTGAAGAAGCCCTGTCGCCATTCGGACACAATCTGTTCACCGGCGGCTTTTCAGGCGAACTGGAAAACGGTCTCAACCCAGACTACCTGGTCAGTGAAGGCGACCAGATCGACCTGCGTATCTGGGGCGCTATCGAGGTCAACGAGCAACTGACGGTCGATCCGCAGGGCAATATCTTCATCCCCAAGGTCGGTCCTGTTAAGGTCGCCGGCGTGCGCAACGATCGCCTCAACCGTCATGTCACGCGCGCCATCAGTGCGGTGTTCACGCAGAACGTGCAGGTGTACACCGCGTTGCGCAGCGCCCAGCCAGTGGGCGTGTTCGTCACCGGCTTCGTCAACAACCCCGGACGTTTTTCCGGCATCGCGTCCAACTCGATCCTGTACTACATCGATCGTGCCGGTGGTATCGACCCGCTGCGTGGCAGTTACCGCAACGTAACCATCGTGCGCAACGGCAAGACTCTCAACCGCGCCGACCTTTACGATTTCCTGTTGTCCGGCCAGCTGCCGACGCCGCAGCTGAAAGACGGCGACACCATCGTCGTCGGTACACGCGGCAATACCGTGAGTATCAGTGGCGATGTGCGCAACGCTTACGTGTTTGAACTGACCGGCGTTCAACAATCCGGCAAGGATCTGCTGGCCTGGAGCCGCCCGCTGGCCTCTGCATCCCATGCACAGTGGCGCGGCGTGCGCAGCGGCGAATCGGCCGCCGAATATTCACCCCTGAGCGAATTTGCCACGATACAGTTTCGCGACGGTGATGAAATCCGCATCACCAGCGATCAACGGGTCGACACCATCGTGATCGAGGTGGAAGGCGCCTTCGAAGGCCAGTCCCGCTATGTGGTGCCGCGCAACCTGGCGCTGCAGGACATGCTCGACCTGATCCCCGTCGACACCGACATCGCCGATGTCGCCGGCATCTCGGTACGCCGCAAGAGCCTTGCGCAGCGCCAGAAACAATCGGTGGACGATGCCCTGCGCCGCCTCGAATCGAGTTATCTGCTGGCCTCGTCCGCCACCGATGAAGAGGCCACGATCCGTGCCCGCGAAGCGGAGATGATCTCATCTTTCATCGCGCGGGCACGCCAGGTGCAACCGAGCGGCCGCCTGGTACTCGGTGCCGAACGTTCCCTGAGCCAGGTACTGCTGGAGGATGGTGATGTCATCACCATCCCGCAAAAATCCCATACCGTGCTGATCAGCGGCGAAGTGCTGATCCCGCAATCGATCGTGCACAGCGCCGATATGGACATCGCGGGCTATGTGGCACTGGCCGGAGGGTATACCGACTCCGCCAATCCCGAGCGGATCCTGGTGTTGCGCCCGAGCGGGCAGGTGCTGATCGGCGACAGGCAGCCGGTGTCTCCGGGTGACCAGATCATGGTGTTCCCCAAGTTCCCGAGCAAAAACCTGCAGGTGGCAAAAAGTATCGTGGACGTGATCTACAAGGTTGCGGTATCCGCCGGCGTCTTGGTCCAGCTCTGACAGCACTCGCGCATGCCGACCTCGTCAGCCGGATTGACTCCACCTGGTGTTATCGGGTTACAGGGTCGGGCTCGACCAGAAATTGGCCTCAAAGCAAATTCTGCGGCATGGTCGGGATAGGCAAAGGCATAAATCGCCAAAGACCCTGGCATATGCTGCAAGCCCTCTTGCGCAAAAGCAGCATTTTATTCCTATCGGCAATGTTATCGATAGCGCGAACTGCGGCGCGGGATAGCATAACAAGCAAAGGCTGATCTATGATTGACCGGTCGACCAGGGTCACGTGCATCTATGCTCTGCCATTCCGCTGAAACGGCCGCTACCCCAAGCGGTTCAACGGTTGGGCTGAAAACACCGGCTCCATCCGGTAGAGTATCGACGTAAACTCGCTAATCCAACCATACGTGGTTGTTCCGGTACATCGACCAATCGACAGAACTCACCGCACGAATATACCAAGGAGAAAAATCAGTCATGAGAATCATCCCAAAACTGCTTGCTGGCGCTCTCGGCTGCAGCATGCTCGCGTTGCCTGTTCATGCCGATGACTTCATCAATGTCGAGGAGATGTTCAAGAACGGCGCGATTTCCGGCAACAAAGAAGTCTACATCCCTCGCTTCACCCTGACCGACAGCGGCAGTGATGGCGTATACGACTACTTCGCCGTTCGCTTCGAAGTTTATACACGCGGCACCCAGACACGCCTGCTGAAAACTACCGACAAAGGCACCAGTTTCCCTTCCACTCCCTGTCCAAACCCGACTTGGGTGGAAACCGACTTTTCCCCGAAAATGATCTACACGAATCCATCTTCAGGCACTGACGCCGGGGTAGAGCGTGCCATACTGATGGCCAGGCTTTACGTGGAGTGCGAAGGCGACGATGGCTATGAATACGCAGAGAAGACGTTCCTGTACTCGGCCGACGTAGCCAGCACCACTTCCACCGCCGTGTGCAAGGCCGCCTGGGACCTGGAGCCGCTCGGCATCGATATCAATGACTTTGACAGCGACACCAGCCCGGAAATTGCCTTGACCATGCTGGACGAGTCCAGCGGCACCGGTGTATACAAGATTCGTTACCTGAATCGCCTGACCTGTGCCGTGGAAGACGCAAACAACTACACAGGCCTGGTGGTCAAGTGATCTGAGGTCACTTGATGGACTCAACAAAAAACGGGGGCAGTGCCCCCGTTTTTTGTTGCTCGCATTGTCCACTGTCATGCTGCCCCCATGGGATGCTTCCTTGACTCAACGGAGCATAGATCACCTTCCAGCCTGGAACAGGGGACAGGCTATTTTTCCCTCTTCAGCTTGTGCCGTATCCATCTGACGAACCTCCCCCACAAACGATAACCAGCAGCCAGGTCCCACCACACCGACTCGTAAATCGCCCGGATCTTCTCGCGCTCGGTGAGGCCTTCCGGCAGGGCTTCGAGTAGTGCTTTGCGATCGACATAGCCCTTGTTGAACAGGTACCAGCGCAAGCGCCGGGTAAAGGCGATCGACTTGTAGTGCTTGACACTCTCGATATGGCCCACGATGTCCGCCTCGCGCTCGGCGAGTGGCCGGCGGCGTTTGCCATGTTGGCTCAACATTCCCGCCTGAAGATGGGCGATTGCCGGCCAGAGCTTCATGACCTCGGCAAAAGACAGGTTGTCCTGTCGCAATTTCTGCGACAGTTTCTCGCGCAATTCCACCCGAACGGGGTTGAACTGGTCGTAGTTGCGCGAGCACAGACGGTGGAACAGCCAGTCGAAGGCCTCCAGCGTGCAGCACATCATATGGTCTTCGATATAGCCGACCGATCCGCGGAATTCGCGGCTTTGCCCAGGCAGGTAAAGGTGGGTGAGCTCCTGGTCCAGGCCATCCTGGTAGCGCATGTAATCCTGTGGATTCTTGCGGTCATCACCCTCGACCTCACGATCGACAAACTCCGCGAACGAGGAAAAGAACTTGAAATGCGCCAGCACCCCCGTGATGTCGGCCAGACGGATCTCGTTGCTGCTATGCGTGGAATACAGGTACTGAAAACGCTCATCGTTCTTGATCAACGGCAGCTTGCGCTGCGCCGGGCCACCGCGCTCACCACCATCCGGCCAGAACAAGCGCTGCCTGACTCCACCCTTGATCTGAATATGCGGAAAATTCTTGCCGGAAAAGGCCACGTAGTTGTCCGGCGGATCGTAATACGGACAGACCTCGAACACGGACTGGCCCGGCTGGTAGAACGTCTGCTCGAGCGGCTGCTGCGCATAATGATCGAGGAAGATACCGTACATTCCCTCGTACCCCTTGGCATCCAGATAGGCGCACAGATCTTTCAGGCCACAGTATTCGGAATAGGGGTAAACGAGGAACTCATCGGTATCGAGTGTCAGGCACCAGCACCCCAGGCCATAGCGCTTGGAGACCTCGTGGGTCCAGTCCCTGCCGGCATTGCTGTCCCTGTAACTGGCAGTCGTATGAAAAACATGGACGTCTTTCTGCTCCAGCAGGTACTCGAGCGTGCCATCGGTGGAATCATTGTCGATCGCAAAGAACTCGTCGACACCCAGCTTCCGGTAGTAGTCGAGAAAGTAAGGAAGCCTGTATTTTTCATCCTTGATACAGAAGAACGCCTTGATCGCGCCTGGCTCAGTGTCCTTGTCTGTCAACCTGTTCAGCATCACTGCTATCCAACATCAATCCTGCAGATTCGCAACAGCGAGCGCATGGCACGGCGACTCGCATCGAAGAAATGGTCGCCGGCCCCGACTCCCTCGGGCCGATGGCTCAGCGGATGAAGACCCTGACCGCGTTGGCGGCCTGGCCGTCCTCGAGGCTCAGCATGCTGGGAGCCAGATGATTGCGCGAATTCGACGCCAGGCGCCCCTTGGCCAGATCACAGCCGCCCATCTGGTAGGTCAATTCCTTCGAGTTGGCCGCTGCGCCAGCCAGGCTGCCGAACATGCCGACGATGAACTCGCCCTCGGCGACGCTGACCTCCTGTTCGGCAGAATCCTTTGACGACCACAATTTGATATCACCGAAGCTGGTCCTGAATCCGAGTTGCAGGTCAATATCCTCGAACCCCGAGTCGAACACCGGCTTGATCTTGGCGATCGGATCGACCTTGTGCAATGCCCCGGCCCAGGCGTCGGGACTGCTGTTGTATGTCCGGCCGCTTTTGCTCTGAATCTCGAACCGGACATTCGGCACGGTCCGGCAATCCGAAGGCAGGGTGTCGTAAACCGACTTGGCATTCACCCCTTCTCCCGGCTTGATCAGCGACCAGACACGCCCTATCACCTCCGGTGAACTCGACCACTGGTCAGCCATCACATCCACTTCGCGGACGATATCGGGCCAGCCTTTCGCGTAGTCATCGCCACAGACGATGCCGCCGGCCTTTACCCGGGGAACGAAGAAGTTGAGGTTGTTGATGAACCCGGGATTGCCGTGTGAGGCATCGTCGAAGAACATGTCGATGTCTTCCTCCCAACTGTCCACCACGACATCCGGGCTCCAGCCCTGGATGGGAATGACGTTGTCACAGTCGGAGGTGTAGTGCAGGAAGGAATCCTTGGAAAACGGCACACAGCCGGGAAACTTTTTCTCGATCTCTTCGATCCAGGGTGCGCGTTCCCAGGTATCGATGCTGTATACCTTCACCGAAGGATGCGAGTTCTTCGCCAATACCCAGGTGGAACTGCCGAACAGCGGACCCACCTCGACGATCACGCCGTTCTCGGGCACGGTTTTGGCCATCTTCGCCAGGTAGCGCAGGCCTTCCTTGGTCATGGTATGGGGAATATCGAAATTAATTAGCAGCGCCATGATGTTTTCTCTTCCTGCAATTTCTCGTACGTCACAAAGTCACAAAGGTGGTGTGCCCGCTCTCAGGGCTGGTAGTTTTCCTGGTACCAGTCCCAGGTGCGTTGCAGCGCTTCTTCCATCGAGACCTTCGGCGCAAAGCCCAACTCCTCGTGCGCCTTCTCGTAGTTGGCGAAGTTCCTGTCCACCTCGCCCTTGCGGGCAGGTTCGTAGTTCACTTCGATATCCCCGCCGGCGATATCGGATACGATCTCGACCAGGCGATTGAGGCTGGTCTCCTTGCCACTGGCTAGATGGAAATAGGAAAAACCCGCCTTGTCATAATCCAGGCCGCGCAGGATCCCGTCACACAGATCATCAACGTACAGGTAGTCGCGCGTGGACGTGCCATCGCCGAATATGGTCAGCGACTTGCCATCCATGATCGCCTTGATGAAGTTGGTGATCACGCCTTTCTTGTGCAGGCTGTGGGGACCGACGACATTGGCAAACCGCAGCGCCACCACGTCCATCCCGTAGGAACCCGCCATTGCGCTGCAATATGCCTCGCAGCACAGCTTGCTGGCACCGTAAGGAGAAATCGGCGCCGGAACCGTGGTTTCATCCACCGGCGGCTCCTTGTTGCCCATAAGGGCGCCACCGGTCGACGAAAACACGACTTTGCCGACGCCCGCCAGCCGGCATTCGTCCAGCAGGGTGAAGGTGCCGACCACGTTGTTCTCGAAATTCGCGATGGGATCTTCAACCGAATCGACCACCGAGCCGAATGCCGCCAGGTGGATCACCCGGGAGACGCCTTGCAGGGCCTCGCGAACCTTGTCCCTGTCACGTATATCGCCTTCGATCAATTCGACCTGGTCCGGCAGGCTCTGGGCACTACCCTTGGACAGGTTGTCCAGTACCCGTACCTCGAAGCCCCGCTCCAGCAGAAGCGGCAGCAGGTTTGCCCCGACGAAGCCACAGCCGCCGGTCAACAACAGTTTTTTGCTCATGTCCCACTTCCGTATGTAATCAGTACTTCGCCGCGTCGCGCTGCAGGTCTGTCCAGTAGGACACGCATGGGATCTTCTGCCTGTCGCATCGGTCCGCGTATTTCTTGGCGACGTCGACGATCTCGTCCATCAGGCCGCCTTGCAGCGTGATCGGCTCCAGCCCGTGGCCGAGGAACTTATCGTTGGAAACGTGCAGTTCGTTCTCGTCGTCCTCGTTGCGGGGATTGGGGATGTGGTTGACCTCCGCTCCGGTCATGTCTGCGATCAGTTTTGCCAGATCACGCACCCGGAAGGTCTCGGTCATCTGGTTGAAGATCTCCACCTTGTCGCGCGGGCCAGGTGGGTTGTTCAGCGCAATATCGATGCAGCGCACCGTATCCTGGATATGGATGAACGCCCGCGTCTGCCCGCCCGTCCCGTGCACGGTCAAGGGGTAACCCACCGCAGCCTGCATCAGGAAGCGATTCAGGACCGTGCCGTAATCACCATCGTAATCGAAGCGGTTGGTCAGGCGGTCATCGAGCAGGGTCTCTTCGGTCTGCGTACCCCAAACGACCCCCTGGTGGAGATCGGTGACGCGAATCCCGTCGTTTTCGTTGTAGTACTGGAACAACAACTGATCCTGCGACTTGGTCATGTGATACACACTGCCGGGGCTGGTCGGGTACAGGATCTCCCGCGACGAGCGCTCGCCCCGTTCATTTTCGACGGTGACGGTGAGGTAGCCTTCGGGAATCTTCATGTCCACCGAACCGTAGCCATACACGCCCATGGTCCCCAGGTGGATCAGGTGGATATCGAGTTTCGACTCGACGATGGCGGCCAACACGTTGTGGGTTCCACTGATGTTGTTGTCGACCGTGTAGCGCTTGTGCCAGGCACTTTTCATCGAGTACGGCGCGGATCGCTGCTCGGCGTAATGGATGATCGCATCCGGCTGCTTTTCGCGTAACAGGTTGAGAAGCTCGGTGTACTCCTGCGCCAAATCCAGGTTGGCGAACTCGATGGTCTTGCCCGTCAACTCTTTCCAGGCGTGCAGGCGGGTATCGATGGAAGAAATCGGCGTGAGGCTGTCACAGCCCAATTCGATGTCGATCTTGCGTCTCGACAAATTGTCGATGATTGTTACTTCGTGCCCTCGCGCAGACAGGTGCAGACTCGTCGGCCATCCGCAAAACCCATCTCCCCCAAGAACGAATACCTTCGCCATCCATCACCTCACACAATCCAAATCGGGATATTTTATAGCGCCTTGTCACAGAG
>Ga0272444_10005548_pt1 | contig 10916 bp, 8 predicted proteins | sample SSMForm13_FD_201033 | JGI IMG/M metagenome (GOLD analysis project Ga0272444, IMG submission 201033) | Marine sediment archaeal communities from Little Sippewissett salt marsh, Falmouth, MA, United States - SSM-Form-13 | ecosystem: Environmental > Aquatic > Marine > Wetlands > Sediment ... | reverse complement strand
CGATGCCCTCGATGCCGGCGGCGGCGACGCGCGCGATCTGCGCCTCGATCGAGTCGTCGAGCTCGCCGGGCGCGAAGTAGCCGCCGGGCGCAAAGCGGTCGGCGAACCCGCCGGCGGCCCAGTGTCCGGCGGCGAACTTGATGGCGAACTCCCCAAAAAACTCGTCGAGCTTCTTGCCGCTAATGTAGCCGGTGTACTTCTTGGGAAGCGCCGCAAGCGCTGTCTTGGTGATCTTCATCTGCATTTCCTCCATGAGTTGTGTGGGACACGCCGCCATGTGCGGAAAGCACGTGGCGTGCACCCAATCACAGCAGCGGGCCCGGGCACGAGGGTTCTTTTCATGTCTTGCCGGGTTCGCGGCGGTTCTTCCCCGGGCGTCCGGTCCGGGAGTCGCCCAGGTCGTCGCGCATCGTGTCGGCCAGCTCGCGCAGGCGCCGGGCCACGTCCGGGTGTTCCGTGATGAGGTTTGTCGTTTCGCCGATGTCGGCCTCGAGGTCGTAGAGGGCCTCGGGCACGATCTCGTCCTTGTGCCCCTGCTTTTTCATGCCTCCCCACCGGTAGGGGAACTCCTGCTTCGTGGTGCGCTCGAACATCAGTTTCCATTTGCCGCTGCGCACCGCCTCGAGGGTGTACCTGTGGTAGTAGCAGAAGGCCTCATGCGGGCTCTTCGCACCGTTGACACCGGCCATCAGCGGCCAGATGTCCTTGCCGTCAATGATGCGGTCTTCCGGCAGCGCCGCCCCCGCCAGCCCGGCGAGGGTGGGCAGCAGGTCCATCGTGGTCGCGACCTCGGAGCAGCTCGTGCCCGCAGGGATCCTGCCGGGCCAGCGCATGAGGCACGGCACCCGCATGCCGCCCTCGTACGTGGTGCACTTGCCCGACCGGAGCGGCTGCGCCTTGCCGCCGTGCTTACCCCGCAGCAGCCACGGGCCGTTGTCCGAGGTGAAGACCACCAGCGTGTTATCGTCCAGGCCGAGCGTGGCGAGCGTGTCGAGGATGCGGCCCGCACTCCAATCGAGGCACTCGACCACGTCGCCGTAGATCCCGCGCTTGGACTTACCCTTGAACGTGTCGGAGACGTGCAGCGGCGTGTGCGGCATTGTGTGGGGCAGGTAGAGGAAGAACGGCCGGTCCTTGTTCTCCGTGATGAACTCAACGGCCTCGTTGGTGTAGCGTTCGGTGAGGGTCTCCTGCACCGCCGGCTGCTCGATGACCTGCTCGTCACGCATGAGCACGGTGGGCTTCATGTCGTTGCTGTAGGGGATGCCGTAGTATCGGTCGAAGCCGTGGCGCGTGGGCAGGAAGGGCGGGAGGTGGCCGAGGTGCCATTTGCCGATGCAGGCCGTCGCGTAGCCCCGCGCCTTCAGCAGCTCGGCGATCGTGGTCTCGTCGGGGTTGATGCCGATCGTCGAGCCCGGGTAGAGGACAAGTCTCGGGCCGGCCAGGCCGACGCGTTGCGCGTAGCACCCCGTCATGAGCGCCGCCCGCGACGGCGTGCAGACGGACGCGGCGACGTAGAAGTCGGTGAACCGCACGCCGTCGGCGGCCATTGCGTCGAGACGCGGGGTCTCGATCCTCTCGTATCCCGGTTCCTGATTCGGCGTCCAGAAGCAGCCGAGGTCGTCGTAGCCCAGGTCATCCACGAAGATGACGACGACGTTCGGGGGCCGGGCCTGTTCGACTTGCTCTGCGCCGAACGCGAAGCGAGCCAACGGCACGGCGGCCCCGCCGGCGGCGAGGAGCCGCAGGAACTCCCGCCGGTCCAGCAGTGAACCGAGCCCTGTCTTCCCTGCTTGGCCCTTCCGTCTCATGGCCAAGTTCTCCCCTTGATTCGGCGGTCAGGCGCCGAAGCGCATGTTGTCGGCGAAGCGGTCCATGAAGTCGGGCTCGGCGCTCAGCTCGCGCAGCTCGATGTGCTCACCGGCGCCGCAAATCTCCTCGCGCAGGCGTGTGGAGAGCAGGTAGGCCTTGGCGCCCTGGAGGGCCGTGTTGCCGACGGCGCGGATCCTTTCGAGCGGGACCATGGGGATGACGCCGAGGCGCTGGGCCGAGCGCGGGTCGAGCGTGCTGCCGAAGGCGCCGGCGATGAGCACCTCGTCGAGCTCGTCAGGCGCGAGGCCGAGGTGGTGCATGAGGATCTCGATGCCGGCGGCGATGGCGGCTTTCGCGTTCTGGAGCTCGCGCACGTCGCGCTGGCTCAGGTACACGTCACCGGCGAGGGTGATGCGCGTGGTGCCGTTGGCCTCGTGGAGGCGTTCGCACACCTTGGGCGGGACGGTCTTGGGGCACTCGTCGCGCGTCAGCAGGCGTCCGCTTTCGTCAATGATGCCGAGATCGAGGAGCACGGCGGCGATGTCCACGAGGCCGGAGCCGCAGATGCCGGCAGGCGCCCCATTGCCGATCACGTCAAAAACGAGGTCGCCGTCCTCGAGCCCGCAGGAATCAATGGCGCCCGCAATGCCGATCATGCCGCACTCGATCTTGACGCCCTCGAACGCCGGGCCGGCCGCGGCCGAGGCGGCGAGCATCCGGTCGCGCCCGCCGACGAGCAGCTCGGCGTTCGTGCCGATGTCGAGGAACAGCCGCGTCCCCGGCTTGGTGTGCAGTTGGAGGGCGACAAGGCCGGCGACGATGTCGCTGCCGACGAACGCGCCCAGGGCGGCGGGGATCTCGAACGGCTTGTGGCCGAGCCGTGCGCCCTTGGGACCGTCCAGCATCGTCTGACACGCGGTGAACACGGGCGCGTAGGGCAGCTCGCCGATCGGGGAGGGGTCCACGCCGGCGATCAAATGGGTCATCGTCGTATTGCCGACGGCCACGTACTCGCCCACGTGGGCCGGGTTGACCCGGTAGCTCGTCGTGACCTGCTCGGCGAGGTCGGAGAGCAGGGCGACGATCTCGCCTGAGAGGGTCTCGGCGCCTTCGGGGTGACTGCGGCAGTACGAGATGCGCGAGATGACGTCCTCGCCGTACTTGCGCTGCGGATTGAGCCCGGCGGCGACACCGATCTCCTCGCCCGTATTGAGGTTGACCAGCAGCGCGGCGACGGTCGAGGTGCCGACGTCGAACGCGATGCCGTAGTTGTGGCGCGTCGTGTCGCGCGGCTCGACGTCGAGCACGGCACCGTCCCAGACGGTGACGGTCACCTGATGTCCGGCCTTGCGCAGGACGCCGGGCAGCTTGCGGAGCGCGCTCGGGCGGAACCGGAGCGAGTCGCCACCAGGGATGGCCTGCAGCACGAGGTTGGCGTCGCTGCCCGGCTGCTCCAGCGTGGCGGGCGCCAGCTTGAGGAAGTGCTTGCGCACCTTGGGTGCCGGGGTGATGTCGCTCGCCTCGTGCGCGGTCATGACCTGGCCCGGAAGCACACCGGGCGGCAAGGGCACGGCCACGCGCATGTCGCGCTCGACGCGTGTCCGGCACGCGAGCCGCCAGCCCTGGGCCAGGCGCTCTTCGGAGAAGTGCTTGCGGTCCTCGGCGCTGACCGGGGAGCCGTGGTCAATGATCTGGACGGCACACTTGCCGCAGGCGCCGTTGCCGCCGCAGACCGATTCGATCGGGATGCCGTGCGTCCAGCAGACTTCGAGGAGGTTTTCGCCCGTCTTGACCTTGATCCTGCGGCCGGTCGGCTCAAAGATGATGGTTGGCATTGCTGCTCGCCTCTGCTGGTTGCGGGTTGTTCCTGATGGGGCGAGTATACCGGAGAGGCAGAGCGCAGGTGAAGGCGGATTCGGCGGGAGGCCCGGAAAACACAGCCGGTCAGGGCTCCGTGTCCTCCAACACGATGCCCGGCGCGCTCGGGTCGGGCGAGATCTCTTTCAACTTGTAGATCGCCTCCCGTTTGCCCGGGAAGACCACTTCGAGCACCGCGCCGTTCGGCGGGGCGACGGGCAGGCCGGGGTGCCAGTCGCGGTCGAGGCGCTCACCCTGAAAGACGACATCGGCGCTCTGGGCCGCGATCTCTTCCAGGGTCACCGGCTTACCGAAGTGCGTGTACTGCTTGCTCCAGAGATTATAGAGGTAGCTCCTCGGGTAGAGACGGCGCAGATCCTCGGCGAAATAGTCGCCTGAGCGGTAGGAGCTGACGCTGAACGCGTAGGCTTCGGACGAGGCCCTGAAGAAGTACACCTTCGCGGCGCCGGCGTACCGGGTGCTCATTTCGTCGTGGGCCGCGAGGTACTGTTGTGTTGTCGCCGGGAGCCCCGTTCGCCAGCCGTTGACGTCGAGGGCCCGCGTCAGCGCCACGTACCCCACGAGCACGAGCACGAGCGCTATGCGAAGCGGGCGGAGGTTCGCTGGCCAGAGCTTCGTCGCTTCGAAGCAGAGGACGGCGCCCAGCCCCAGGCAGGAGAGCAGCGGCACCACGTAGTGATAGCGCGGCTGCTTCAGGAGCATCAGGGCGGTTGCGGCCGCGACGATGACGAACGCGAGCAGGCCGCGCTGGACCCGCCGGAAGTGCCCGGGCAACGAGCCGGCCCGCTTCCGGCGCCAGAGCCACACAATCGCAGCGACCGCGCAGACGAGAAACAGCGGCAGGAGCCTCGTCCTTGCCAGGACCGGCATCACGGCGTGCAGGTGGCCGGGCTTGAAGAGGCCCGCCTCGCCGCCGCCGTAGGTTCCGGTGTGTGTGGCCCACCGCGTGTACCACGCAACGAGACGCGGGTAGTTGGCCAGTGCCGGGAGCGTTGCGACGACGAACGCGAGCGGCGCGGTGAGGACGTACAGCAATCGAGGGCGAACGCGCGGCAGCAGAACGAGGGGCGCCAGCGCCAGCGGGGCGAACGTGAGCTTGGCGGCCACGCCCACGCCGATCAATGCGCCGAATACGATTGCGAAGACGAGGTCCCTCTTTCTGTCGCCGCCGTCGGACCCTTGCCAGAGGTAGGCAAGGGCCGCCGTGCAGAACAGCGCCGCCACGCCCATCAGAACGGGTTCCGGCATGACGCGGTCCGCCAGGAACAGCGTCCTGTGGGCAAGCAGCGGGGGCGACTGCATGGCGACCGCGATGACGACGCTTCTCGTCGTTCTGAGCGTCAGGAAACCGACGAGGAGCAAGGCGACCCCGTATAGGCAGGTGACCGTTGCGTGGATGGCGCCGAGGTACAGCTCCGGGTTCTCGAGCACGTCGAGCCGGGTCGAAGTGGCGCCCCGAAACAGGTGAGTGACCCAGATCACGACGGCGCCGAGGACCTGCAGCGGCGTGCCGGGATTGTCCACGTGGTAAGGCGCCTGGAGCTCGGCGACCATGAGGGAATTCAGCAGGTAGTGGTAGCTGGGGTCATGGTTCGTTGCGAGCCAGCAGGGGCCTCGGAGCGCCTTCGTCCAGAAGATGAGGACAACGACGCACAGGGGGATGACGACGAGGCACGCGTAGCCGGCGAAGCGTGCCCGGGAGGTTCTACCGGCCGTGGACGTCTCTTCCATTCAATGACACCCGACGGTGCGAAGAGGAGGCCGTGCCCGCTCTCGCCGGCTGGCGGCGGTCCTGCTACGGTTCCGTGGTTGCCTCCGCCTACTCCTTTGGCTCGGGCTTGACCCAGTACTCGATCTTGCCCTCGCGGGCGGCGCCGATGTAGTTGGCGCAGAGCATGTCCTTGCCGATGAGGGCCTCGGCCGCCAGGATGAGCTGCATCAGGTAGCCGTCGTTGGGGTCAATGATGGCGGTGTCGAGCCCGGCCTCGAGGCACAGGACCATGAACGCCTGGTTGAGGATCTTGCGCTTGGGCAGGCCGTGGCTGACGTTGCTCACCCCGGCGCTGAAGTGCGCCTCGGGCCAGGTCTCCTTGAACCGGCGCAGCGTCCAGAGCACCTCGCGCCCGTAGCTGAGCTCGGGATCAATCGAGGAGGCGATCGGCTGCACGAGCGGGTCAAGGTAGACGTTGCCGACCGGGACGCCGTCGCCCAGCAGGCGGTCCATGAGGCGCTGGCCCTTCTCGAAGCGCTCGGCGCCGTTGGCCGGCATCCCCTCGTCGTCGAGCACGAGGGCGATGACGCCGCACTGGTGCTCCTTGACGAGGCCGATCATCTTCTCGTAGCGGTCCTTTTCGCCGCTGATCGAGTTGATGATCGGCTTCGTGTCGCCGGCGTGCACCTTGAGCGCCGCTTCGGCCGCGGCGGGGTTCGGCGTATCAATCGAGAGCGGGGCGCCGGTCTCGTCCTGCGCGAGGCGGGCCAGCCAGGCGATGTCGTCCACCTCGGTATTGACCCGTGTGCCGCAGTTGACGTCGAGGTAGTTGGCGCCGGCCGCGAACTGCTTGCGCGCGAGCTCGCGGAAGAACGCCTCGTCGCGTTTCGCGACCGCGTCGTCGAGGCCCTTGCGGGACGTGTTGATCCGCTCGCCGATAATGAGCATCGTTTCCGGCCCTCCAGACATCGCCGCCGGTCCTTGTGAGTGCGTCGGCGACGAGGTGTTAGGAATTCGCCACAGAGGTCACGGAGGACACAGAGGGGGGACCGTGTCTCTGTGCTCTCTGTGACCTCTGTGGCGAGTCTTCTCTTTCTCCTGTCGCCGCACCAGGTTGCCGCGCGGTCTAGGCGGCGATGAGCTCCTTGACCGCATCCACGGCGGACGCGGCGTCGGGCGCGAAGCCGTCGGCGCTGATCTCGTCGGCGTACGCCTGGGTGACCGGCGCGCCTCCGATGACGGTCTTGACGGCGCCGCCGATATCCGAGCCCTTGATCGCCTCAATGGTGGTCTTCATGCCGGGCATCGTCGTGGTGAGCAGCGCCGACATCGCCACGACATGGGCGCCCGCCTTCTTGGCCTCCTCGATGAACTTCTCGGGCGGCACGTCAATGCCGATGTCCACGACGTTGAAGCCGGCGCCCTCGAGCATCATGGCCACCAGGTTCTTGCCGATGTCGTGCAGGTCGCCCTTGACGGTGCCGATCACGACGGTGCCTGGCGATTCGATGTCGCTCTCGGCCAGCAGCGGCTTGAGCACGGCCATGGCGCCCTTCATGGCGCGGGCGGCGATCAACACCTCGGGCACGTACACCTCGCACTTCTTGAACCGCTCGCCGATGACGCCCATGCCGCCGATCAGGCCCTTCTGGAGGATGTCCTTGACGGACGTGCCCTCGTCGAGCGCGCGTTTGACCAATTCGTCCGCCTTGGCCGGCACGCCGATGTTGCCTTTGATGATGGCGTCCGCCATCTCTTCAAGCGTACTCATAGCTGCGTAACCCCTGTCATGACGAGTTCCCTGTTGCGCACCCTCTCCCGGCCCCGGTCCCCTCGACCGGGCGGAAATGTCGTTGCCTTGTACGCCGCACCCGGAACGATGTCAACCCCTTCCACAAGCGAAAATGCTGATCTGTTTCCTCGTGTTCGCCGCCGTGGCCAAGGAGCGAGGTGGCATGGGCGTCCCGGCCATGAACGTCCACACGCGGGACGCCCGCGCCAAATTGCGAGGCGCTCTGCGCCGCGAGGAGCTTGGGGCAACGCTCACCCTGGGCTGTTCCGCGTACCCCTTGCGCAGCAAGCGCTGGGAACGCGACACACGTCTTCTTGAACAGGCCCACTGGCCCCAGGGCTGTGGCCGTGAGGTCCATCGGAAGTCTCTCTTGGCGAGACTGTGACGAAAAAGGTGACCATCCTCACGCATTTTTTCTTGACACTGTGGTCCGCCAGGCTTATCATTGTCGCGTGTGATTCAAGGATCGCCTCCGGATCGCGCTGATATCTCGGCGTCCGGGGCGAAGCACTAAGGGGGATTCGATCAATGAAGGGCGCCCTTCGCGCTTCCAAGCCATCTCTCTACACACTGCTTGTGCTGCTCGGCCTCGTCGTGTTGTCGGGGCCGGCGAGCGGCGTCACGCCCTACACTGTCACCGATCTCGGCACCCTCGGCGGCCGTAGCGCGGCTTACGCCATCAACACGTCAGGGCAGGTTGTCGGCTCGGCGTACACCAAGCGTGGGAGGGAGCACGCCTTCCTGTGGGACGGCGGCGTGATGCAGGACCTCGGTACCCTCGGGGGCGGATGGAGCGTGGCTCACGCCATCAACGCGTCGGGCCAGGTCGTGGGTACGACGTTCACTGCGAGCTCAAAAGAGCGGGCCTTTCTGTGGGAAAACGGCACGGGGATGCAGGACCTCGGGTCCTTCTCTACGTCGCGCTGGAGCGGAGCCTCTGGGATCAACGCCTCGGCGCAGGTGGTGGGCTGGGCGGACACTACCACAGGGGATCACGCCGTGATGTGGGACCACGGCGTGATGCACGACCTCGGAACCATCGGCGGCTACCAGCGCGAGGCCTATGCCATCAACGACTCAGGGCAAGTCGTGGGCATGGCGTACACGGAGAACCAGAAGGAGCACGCCTTCCTGTGGGAGGACGGCGTGATGGCTGATCTCGGCACCCTCGGTGGTCTGTACAGCCTTGCCTTCGGCATCAACGCGTCGGCGCAGGTAGTGGGCACGGCGCGCACCCCCAGCGAGGTGTATCACGCCTTCTTGTCGGAGAACGGCGCGGGAATGCAGGATCTCAGCACCCTCGGCGGCACCTCGAGCGAGGCCCGCGCCATCAACGGCTCGGGGCAGGTCGTGGGGTGCTCGAAGATCGCGAGTGGAGAAGAGCACGCCTTCCTGTGGGAACGCGGGGTGATGTACGACTTGAACGACCTCGTGTCTCATGGGTCGGGATGGGAACTGCGCGTTGCCTACGGGATCAACGACGTGGGTCAGATCGTGGGCTGCGGCGACCACGGCGGTCTAACGCGTGCCTTTCTTCTGACCCCGATTCCTGAGCCCTCCACGCTGGGCCTACTCGCCTTCGCCTTCCTCGTCGCGATGAGGTGGTGGCGTCGGCGCTGACGAGCGTCGTTTTCGAGTTGGCAGAGAGATAAGGGGGATTCGACCGATGAAAAATGTTTTCTGCACCTCGAAGGGGTTCTTCTGCGTCGTGCTCGCCCTGCTTGGCCTCGTCGTGTCTTCCGGCCCGGCGGGGGCGGTAATGGGCTACGAGGTCACTGACCTCGGCACCTTCGGCGGCAGCAGCTACGCGAACGGCATCAACAACTCGGGGCAGGTCGTGGGCAAAGTCAGGATGGCGAGCGGCGACTTCCGCGCGTTCCTGTGGGAAGACGGCGTGATGCGCAACCTCGGTACCCTCGGCGGCGCCTCCAGCGAGGCGAACGACATTAACGCGTCGGGGCAGGTGGTGGGCAGCTCGCACCCCGCCAGTGGGGGTGGGCATGCCTTCCTGTGGGAAGACGGCGTGATGCAGGATCTCGGCACCCTGGGAGGTCCCTACAGCTCGGCCAAGGGCGTCAATGACTCGGGCCAGGTCGCGGGCATGGCACCGCTCGCCAACGAGGATTGGCACGCTTTCCTGTGGGAGGACGGCGTGATGCACGACCTCGGCACCCTTGGGGGTTCCGACAGCCACGCCCGTGGCATCAATGCGTTGGGGCAGGTGGTGGGCATGGCTGACACTGCGAGCGGGAAGCAACACGCCTTTCTATGGGAGGACGGGGTGATGCAGGACATCGGCACCTTGGGCGGCATATGGACCTATGCCAACGACATCAACGACTTGAGCCAGGTGGTAGGCAGCTCATGCAAGGACCCGTTCGACTACCATGCTTTCCTTTGGGAAGATGGCGTGATGCATGACCTTGGCACCCTCGGAGGGGACGAGAGCAAGGCCCACGGCATTAACGCGTCGGCGCAGGTTGTGGGCAAGTCGTGGACCTGGGGGGGCGGGGGAGCGAGCCTCCAACACGCTTTCCTATGGGAGAACGGCGTGATGTACGATTTGAACGACCGCATGCTTTCCGGCTCGGGATGGGAACTGGGCTGTGCCAATGACATCAACGATCTGGGGCAGATTGTGGGGTACGGCTTCCATAACGGTGACATGCGAGCCTTCCTCCTGACGCCGATTCCGATTCCCGAGCCCGCGGGGCTGGGCGTGGTTGCGTTTGCGTTCCTCGTCGCGATGAGGTGGTTGCGCCGGAGAATGAACCACTGATTCTCACAGATTGACGCTGATTGGACGCCTCGCACGCTCGACGTGCGAGGCGCTTCTCTGTGTGCATCTGTGCAGATCGGTGGTTGATTCCTCTTGCTTTTCTTGTTGACCGGCGTGGGGGCGAAGCTGTGTGTGGGCAAGATGCCCACACCACAGCCGGCAAGATGCCGGCGCTACTTCCCAAGAAGCTCGTCAATGCGGCGCTTGACTTCGGGCGTCATCTCGATCGTGTCGGGCCACTGGCGGTTGAAGCCCTCGCCGGGCCACTTCTTGGTGGCGTCTATGCCCATCTTGGTGCCGACGTTCGGGCGGTCGGCGGCGTGGTCGAGGACGTCGGCGGGGCCTTCGGTGAAGGTCACGTCGCGCTTGGGGTCTATGTTATTGCCCACGCGCCAGACGACCTCGCTCGGGTCCTGGACGTTGACGTCCTCGTCAACGACGACGATGACCTTGGTGAACATCATCTGGCCCAGGCCCCAGAGCGCGTGCATCACCTTGCGGGCGTGGAAGGGGAACTGCTTGCGGATGCTCACGAGCGCGAGGTTGTGGAAGACGCCCTCGATGGGCAGGTTGATGTCCACGATCTCGGGCAGCACGGCCTTGAGCATCGGCAGGAAGAGCCGCTCGGTCGTCTTGGCCATGGTGCAGTCCTCCATCGGCGGGCGGCCGACGACGGTGGCGGGGTAGATGGGGTCGGCGCGGCGCGTGATGCACTCGAGGTGAAAGACGGGGTAGTCGTCGGCCAGCGAGTAGTAGCCGGTATGGTCGCCGAACGGGCCTTCGCGGCGGCGCTCGCCCGGCTCGACGTAGCCCTCGAGCACGAAGTCGGCGTCGGCAGGCACCTCGAGGTCGCACGTCTCGCACTTCACCATCTCGACGCCCTTCTTGCGCAGGAAGCCGGCGAAGTACACCTCGTCCACCGCCTCGGGCAGCGGCGCGGTGGC
>Ga0272444_10005546_pt1 | contig 10918 bp, 9 predicted proteins | sample SSMForm13_FD_201033 | JGI IMG/M metagenome (GOLD analysis project Ga0272444, IMG submission 201033) | Marine sediment archaeal communities from Little Sippewissett salt marsh, Falmouth, MA, United States - SSM-Form-13 | ecosystem: Environmental > Aquatic > Marine > Wetlands > Sediment ... | reverse complement strand
GTTACAGCCCGTATGCATACTTTTTGACGTCGAATCCGCGTCGAAGCACCACGGCCGCGATTTGCCCTGGGAAGCAAGACATGGCGATTGGGGAGCCCGCCGCCGGTAGGTGGGCCAGCATCCGAGATGCACGCCTACGTCCTAAATGTCAGCGCACTGGACAAATCTGTCCGTGTCGGGGTTCGGACCGGAAGCACATATGGTATAATCCGCCAGGAAACCTATTAAAAACGGCATTGGGCAGGCCGTGTTTCGGAAAGGTGCATGTCGCACCGTAGTAGGCACGTTCTGGAGTTGTCCAATATCGTAGCGCCGAGTTCGCGAATGCACGAAATTGTGCAATGGGTTCCGATGAGGAATTGTAAGGAAGACCGCAAAAACAGCGCACGAAAGGATCTGGCAGGTGTTGGCACAATACCTGCTGATTGACCGATGCTGGAAGGAAGACGAGCAGGTTCTCGGGGGCAGAATCGGGACCAGGAGAGGAGAATCGACCAAACCATGCCTGCCGCGCTGAAGTTGCCCCCGGAGCATGCCCATCCGCGTTCCTACGACACCAAGAGCGGTATCCCACGTCCAACGCCCCCGGATGAGGAGGGACCCGCGCGCATCCTCGTGGTCGACGACGAGAACGGCCCCCGCCAGTCGCTTCGCATGCTGCTGAAGGAGGAGTTCGAAGTCCACATGGCCGAGAGCGTCCCGGCGGCGCTGCGGTTGCTCGGGGTGCAGCCGATAGACGTCATCATATCGGACATTCGTATGCCCACGCACAGCGGTCTGGATCTGCTTGCGGCGGTGCGCGAGCGGTGTCCCGGCGTCGAGGTCATCCTACTGACGGGTTACGGCCAACTCGATACGGCGGTCCGGGCGGTTGAACTGGGCGCCTTCGCCTATATGGAGAAGCCTTTTGACAGCGCGGCGATGGTGGCGAAGGTGCGCGGTTGTGTCGAGCGGCGACGGGCGGAACAGGAACGCCAAGCCTTGGAGTATCTCGCGGTCGAGGCGAACCGGTTCGCGACGGTGGGGCGGCTCATGTCGGGTACCATGCATGATTTGGGCACGCCGCTGTCGGTGATCGGTGCACACCTGGAGATACTGCTGAGCAGCGTGGGTGACCCGGAGATCGTGAACCGCCTCCTCACGGTGCAGTCGCAACTGCATCACTGCAACGACCTGGTGCGGACGAGCATGAACTTCCTGCGCCATTCCGGCCCGAGCGACGCGCACTTCAGCCTGAACGATGTGGCCCGGGTCTGCCTGGATGTGGCGCAACCACTACTGCGCCGTCAGAGCATCACGCTTGAGTTCGAACCATGCGCCACCTTGGGTGGTTCGCGTGGCGACATGGTGCTGGTTCGCCAAGCGGTCCTGAATGTCATTTACAACGCCTGCCAAGCCATGTATGGACAGGAAGAGCCCACCGTACTGCGTCTGGAGACGTGGAACGGTGGGGACCGCGTGTTCCTGGCAGTCCAGGACAGCGGCCCGGGCGTGCCCGAAGAGAAGCGGGAGCAGGTATTCAAGTCGCTCTACAGCACTAAGGGCAAGGACGGCACGGGGCTCGGGCTCGCCGTGGTGCGCCTGGTGATGCGGCGGCACGGCGGCGACGCGTGCCTGGAAGCGCACCCGGGCCGCGGCGCGCGGTTTCTGCTCACGTTGCCGCGCATGGACGGCGTAGAGACCCACTGACCAAGTTACTACCGCCCCTTGCCGCCGCACGGACAACGCGCGCGGTTCGATGCTCGGGGCTGCGGGAGCCGAGGGATCTGGCTGGCGTGTCCTCCATCCTGGCACGCCGGCCGCCCTGCGGCCTGCCGTGGCGCCATGGTATGATCTTGGTAGCGGCGCGCGGTGTTGATACCTTATGGGAGCCATTGGGCGATGCAGTACTACGTGTGCGACGGCTGCGGCGAGAGGCTTGGCCAACATGACCTGCGGTACACGGTCAGCATTGATGTCCGGGCGGCGTACGATGAGGTCGAAATCGGCTTGGCGGATCTGGTTCGCAGCCATCGGCAGGAGATCATCGACCTGATCGAGCAGATGCGTGGCCGGGACGCGAAGGCGCTCGAAGAACAGGTGTACAAGAAGCTTTCCCTGGATCTATGTCCGCGCTGTCAGCGCTCTTTCATCAAGGCCCCGCTCCGTTTCCACCCCGAGCAAGACGGCGACGCGCCGCCGGTGGATATCGACGCATTCCTGCGGTCGTTAGGTTTCGGGGACAAACAGGGCTAGGACCGGCTGTTCCAGATGCCCGGGACAGGGGGCTGTCCTCAACTCGTCTCGCTGGAAGAGGAGAGCAGCTTCTCGGCCTCGCTCCGCGCGGGGGTATCGCGGAAGGTGGCGAGAATCCAGAGAAACAAGGCGGCCGCACACAGCCCCAGGAACACACCATAGAGAACCATTGGCCACCTCCGCACCCGTTCGAGCGCTTTGTCTGCATCCATTTGCCATGATACCATGGTTCCATTACTCACGTAATGGAACCGCCGCTCGGCGCCTCCTTCCGCGAGCGGCACGAAGGGGTATGAAGATGCATTCGAAGTCCGTGTCCTTGTCGGCCTTAGGGGCGGTGTTGGTGATAGGGCTCATGATCGCCATGCTGATGACCGGCGGTATGATTGCCGACAAAGACCGTATCGTGGTGGCGCAGTACGATGACATCCAGATCACGCGGGGCGACCTCATGCAGCACCTGCGTCACATGGACGACACGGAACGGCCACGGATCCGGCGCCGGGATGACCTCAAGCGGGTGCTGGAGCAGTACATCGACGACGCCATCAAGCGGCAACTGGGCAAACAGATGGAGGCGGAGGGGGTGGTCCAAGTGCCCCGCGAAATGGCGCGGGAGCAGTTTTTCCTTTCCAGCGGCGACGACGAGGAGATGTATCGCACCATCTGGGGGCTGGAAATGCCGGAAGACGGCGCGCCGACGGACCTGATGCGGGTCTACAACCTGACGCAGGGCACCGTGCGACGGGCCAGAGAGCTTATAGAACTCAAGACGGATGACCTGGTCGCGAAAATGCAGGGCGAGCAAGCCGTGCTGTATCTGGCGCAACGGGGCGCCCGCGATGGTTCCCTCGAAGTGGACGAGAAGGACCTGCGCCGGGAGTACGAGTTGACCAAGGACCGCCTGGTGAAGCTCGAATGGATGAGCTTTCTGGCGTTCAGTTTTCCCGCCTCCACGGATGCCGGCCGGGAGGAGGCCAGCCGTGTGCGGGAACGGCTTGACGCGGGGGAGGACTTCGATGCCCTGTTCGAGGAGTACCGCAAACGCAACCCCAGCTTCGTGGCGGATTCCATGATTGAGAATAACCCCGACTTGGCGCGATTCCGCAATTTCTGGTTCGCGGCCGGCGGGGCGGCGCCAGGCGACATCATCGGGCCGGTGTACTTGCCGGAATTTCAGCAGCAGGGCATGGATGCGCAAGGCAAGCCGACCACGCGCACGGTACCGGAGAGCTTCATGGTGTTGCGCGTGACGGAGCACGAAGACGAGCGGGTGATGTCGCTGGAGGAAGCAACGCCACAACTGATCGGTCCGCTGCTTTACAACGCACAAATGGAGAAACTGCGCGCCGAGCATGGCGTCCAGATCTTCGAAGACAAGTTGCCCAACCCCAGCGGGTACGGCAACAGCTTCGGAGATCCCATCGGCGGGTAGGGCACATCATGGCGTGGACCGCGATCGCGTGATTCCGTGGCCGGAGGAGGATTCACATGGACCAGACGACGGTGTCGCATGAGTTACTCTTGGACCACCTTCAGGACGGTGTCTGCTTCGTGGATCAGCAGAGCATCATCACGTACTGGAACCGGGGCGCGGAACGAATCACGGGCTTTCGCCGCCAAGAGATGATCGGCAGGGAATGCGAGAAGGACCTGCTGGCGCACAGCGACCGAGACGGTACACCGGTGTTCGCAACGCAGAGCCCCATCATGCGATGCCTCGGGAACGGCACCACGTTCGACGAAGAGGTCTTCATCCGCCACGCTGAAGGACATCGTGTGCCCGTGTACAGCCGGGTGAGCCCGATCCTGAACTCCCGCGACGAGGTCATCGGCGCGCTCGAAGTGTTCAGCGACAACTCGTCACGCCTGCAGGCCCTCGAACGCATCGAAGAACTGGAGCAACTGGCGCTGCTCTGTCCACTCACGGGTATGGGGAACCGGCGCTACACGCAGATGGCGCTGGAAAACGCCTGCCAGGAACTGCGCCGGTACGACTGGAGTTTCGGCATCCTCTTCATCGACATTGATCATTTCAAGCAGATTAACGATACGTACGGACATGGTGTGGGCGACCAGATACTGGTCATGGTCGCATCGGCGCTCCGTTCGGGGCTGCGGTCGTTCGACTTCGTGGGGCGGTGGGGCGGCGAGGAGTTCATCGTGCTCCTGCCCAACGTGACCGACGATGTCCTGAGGCGCGTGGCGGAGCGGTGCCAGCAGTTGGTTCGCGAGTCGGTCTACCAACACGAGGGGAAGTCCATCCAGGTAACGGTGTCCATGGGCGGCGTGTTGGCGGAACGGAACGACACGGCGAGCGAATGCGTGGAACGGGCCGACCGGCTTATGTACAAGAGCAAGGCCGGCGGCCGCGACCGGATTACCTTGGGCTGAAGGGGAGCAAACGCTGATCCCATGGCCCCCGGCGTGCGTCCGAGTTGCTCGCTCCAGGGCTGACGCGAGCAACCCGTTACGCGCGGTAACGGGTGAGCTACTTCTCAACGCCAACGCCCCAGGGAGACTTCATCTTCCAGGCGCTCACGGCCTTGATCGTGATATTGCCCTGGTCCGAGAAGAGTTGGTTGTTCGCGTGAGGGTGCGTTCGCCGATGGGTGTAGGCGATGGCTTGCCGGTCGCCCGCAAACACCTCAATGACCGTGTTGTCGATGAACACGCGAAACGTGAGCGCCTCGTCCGTGGGCCAGGCGAAGGGCGCGATGACATCGGCAATGCGCAAGGTCTTCTGGCTGGGGTTGACGGCGATCCGCGCGCCATTCGCACCCTCCTCGTCGCAGAGCACGTCCATGCCATAGGACCGAGGGATGTGCAGGTACCCCTCGGTGTTGATCTGGTAGCTCTCGTCAAGTGGCGCGAAGACCACTTCAAACTCCAGCGCGTCGCCCGCCATCTCCGGAAGCCGGTAGGGCTTGAGGTTCTCCACGATGAAGTCGGACAGGCTCCGTGGGTCATGACGAAGTGTGCTCAGCTCGCGCAAGGGCCTGATTCGCAGGAGTCCGTCGTCGCCGAGCGCCAGTTCGCGGGGAAGAGATTGCAGGCCCTGCTGGTTTGGCGGCTCCTGCTCTGGGAAGAGCCACGCCCACATCACGCGCCGGCCATCGGGCGTCAGCAGCGATTCCGGGGCGAAGTAGTAGCCCAAGCCCCGCTCCCCAATGTTGACGTTCTGCCAGTTCATCAGGGCATGGCATTCGGGGAGATAGCGCTCGTCCTCAAAGCCGCCCAGGAAATAGCGGCAGCCCAGGGCATGGGAGATGCAGAGTAGCATCCACTTGTCGCCAATCTTGAACATGTTGGGGCAAGAGATGTCGTCGTGCGCCGTCACGCCCAAATCATTGGGGAAGCCGGTGTGCAGGAACTCGCCCAGGTACTCCCAGGCCGTCAGGTCCTTCGACCGGATCAGTTCCTTGGCCTTGCTCCCGCCCACGGCATAGTAGGTGTCGCCATTCAACCAACAATCGGGATCCCACACGGCGATCTTGCGGACGTTCCCGTCGGCGTCCTTCACGACCACCCGCTCGGGTTCGGACCAGGTGTTCAACGCGTCATCAAGCGCGTAGATGAGAATCAGATCCTTCTCATCGCTGTACATGATGGCGGGCCGGCCCTCTTTCGTGAAGAAGCCGGTGCCGCTGAGTACGGCGTGGCCGAGGTTCTTGGGGTTTAACGTGGTGGGGTGCCACTCCCAATGCACCATGTCCGTACTGGAGACATGGGCCATGCCCAGACCGCCCTCGTCGGGATAGAGGTAGTGCAGGTGATAGCGGCCTTTGTAGTAGAACGCCGGGTTGGGATCGCCGGGGAAAAAGCCCGCGCCCGTGTCCGGATGGGCCAGATGATAGCGCGCCCAGTGCGCGGGGGGATTCGTTGGCCACGTCATAGCCGTCTGGTCCTCCAGTTCGGCGGCGCCCGACACGGAAACGCCAAGCAACGCCGACATCAAAGCGAATACAACCAAGTGCTTCCTCAAACCCCACTCCTTCCAATCATGGGCGGCCCATGCGGGATCTCACGCGCGGGCGCTACGCGCTCGCGACCTTCTTGAGGTGCTCCCAGGAGAAAATGCCCGAACTGTGCCCATCGCTCCAGTTGATACCGATCGCGTAGTTGCCCAGGGGTTGGATGTTCTCGGCGACGATATCGTCGGGGACGGTTGTGGGATCGAGAAGGGGTTCACCGGTGTACTCGTGGACACACGAAGCGCACTGACAGGACACGCGAAGCTTCTTGTTGGGGATTCGGCTCTCCGTGCCATCGGGCCACCTCACACGCACCGCGCCGGCCTCGGCCACCGCCTCTGGCCGTCCCGTGTCCTCGATACGGCGGCGTCCGACCTCGCGATGGAGGTTCTCGGCCAACTGCGCGAAGGCGGGAATGTCGGCGCCTGCGTCACGCTTCGAAGTATCGCTGACCCCCGCGATGATTGGCAGTTCGGCGAGCGTATCCACCCCAAAGCGTTCCTTGAGCGTGGCCGTGCCGCTGCCGAAGATGAAATGCTTCTTGTCACAGTTGTCGCACACGAAATAGGCCATGTTCTCGACAATACCGAGCACGGGCACATTGACCGATTCGAACATGACGATGCCGCGCGACACGTCGACCAGGGACAGGGCCTGGGGCGTGGTCACGATGATCGCGCCATCGAGGGGGGCCTGCTGCACGAGCGTAAGTTGAATGTCGCCGGTACCCGGCGGCAAGTCGATGATGAGGTAGTCCAACTCGCCCCAATCGGTTTGCTGGAGGATCTGCATGGTGTAGTTGGAGACCATGGGGCCACGCATGACCGCCGGCCGATCACCCATGACATAGCCGAGCGACATGGTCTTCAGGCCGTCCACGACGACCGGCAGGATCTTCTGGTCCTGCATCATCACGTCGGGCGCGTGCATGTGAAACAGGGTCGGCAGCGAAGGTCCGTAGATGTCCACGTCGAGCAGGGCAACCGCGTGTCCTTCGCGCTGGATGGCGCGGGCGAGATGCGCCGCCACGGTGGACTTGCCGACACCCCCTTTGCAGGAAGAGACGGCGACAATGTTCCTCACGCCTTCGAGGGTGTTCACCGTGTTGCCACCACGGGCCTTGGGCTGCATGGCGCTCATGGTCACGTTGACGGATGTCACCCCTGGCAGCAAGGAAACGGCCGCCTCGCACGCCGTGCGGAACTGCTCCTTGATGGGGCAGGCCGGCGTCGTCAACTCCACCATGAAGCTCACGGCGCCGTCATCGATTTTGAGGTTCTTGATGAAGCCCAGCGACACGATATCCTTGCCAAGGTCAGGGTCGACGATGTGCCGCATGGAATCAAGTACTTGTTCTTCAGTGATCATTTGAAACACTCCATTGGGTGGGCCGCCGCAAGAAGTAGCAACACGGACCACCATCGACGGCCCGCAGGGCGTTCTTGAAGCATAGCGAAACCGGCAGGGGCATTGCACGTCAGGTGCGTCAGCGTACGCCCGAGAGGCGCCGCCCCGTTGCGAGCGCAGAGGTGGGGCGTGGCTTGCCGCACCGCCACTACCGCCGGCGAAGGGGCGGTCACGCCGCCAAGGCGTCGGCCTTGACGCCCTCCAAAGGTCGCCATTCTCGGCATGGCAGACACCTCGAAGCCTCCGCCGGGACGGCGGAGACATCTATACCCACGGAGGACCCGTGGGAACAAGGCGTCAAACGCTATTCTGGGGTGCCGTAGCTTGCTGCTGCGCTCATTCCTGGGGGATGTGGCACGTGCGGAGGGCCACGACACCACGTCCCAGCACGGTAGCCGCGCTTCAGCCGTCCAGCAGGTCCAGCACGTCCTGGACCGAGGGCCACGGACCGCCGTGCGCCACGGTTACCTTGGGCCCGCGAGGCGCCCAGACGGCCGGGTCGGTCGGCCCGAAGATTGCGACTGTCCGGCAGCCCACCACGGCCGCCAGATGCGAGATGCCGCTGTCGTTGCCCACATAGCCGTCCGCCGCGGCCAGACAAGCGGCCAGCGCAACAAGCGACTCGCATCGCAGGGGCACGACGCCGTCTGGGACGCGGATCGCTTCCTCGACGGGGCCCAGGCACCAGTGCACCTTACGGCCTCGGCGTGCCAAGCGGGCGGCCACGGCCTCGAAGTGATCCACCGGCCAGTTCTTTCTCGCGCCACCACTCCCCGGGTGGAGTACCCAACCGCCGAACCTTGGCTCAGGAGGGACAGTTAACCGAAAGTCATCACCCGGGGGGAGTCCCAAGCATTCGAGATAGTAGGCTGTGGCGTGACGTTCCCATGTCGCTTGCGGCAAGCCCGGGAAGCACCGTACTTGGTGGATGCCGCACCGCTGAAGGCCGGACGAGATAGCGCCATCCGTATCGCGCATCCATACGATAGCTTCATCAAAGGCGCCCGCGAACGCCTGAAGTCGTGGACTGACCCGCGAGAACAGACTCCCGAAGTCGATCGCGTCCAAACTCACGGCGCGCTCGGCCACTCCTGCTGCGACGGCCAAGCTGAGCCGATCCGGGTGACCCGCGAGCGTCACGGCGCGGTCACGGGCCAGCGCGGCCAGCGCCGGGCACGTGAGCAGGAAGTCTCCGATCCCACCGGTGTGTACGAAAAGCGTCCGCAATCTACCTCCTTCGGATGAATGTTGACAGGCTCAATCCAGATCGATTCAGCAGCTTTTCTGACAGGATTCACAGGATGAACGGGATGGGGTTGTTGAGCGTGTCCCATCTTGTTCATCCTGTGTATCCTGTCGAAAACTCGCTTCGCCCCCCCTTTCTGGAGGGAGCCCAAATAGGACGCAAGCGAACGCAAAGCACCCCGCTGTTGTCTGTCACACCTTACCTTGTGGACGGCGGCGAATGTAGACGAGCCTACCAGGCTCGTGCACGCGGCTGGAAGCCGCGTCTACCTTTCCGTCGGTTCCTCTGTCATCGCCAGACTTGGGCGCGACAAGGCACTAGCGAATCGGCGTACCGGGCACGCCCTCAACCGCGTAGACCACAACGCGGGCCTCGGGGTAGAGGTCGAACGTCCGCAGATGCCGGAGTCCCGGCGGCGCGGACGCCGGATCCAGTAAGCCTCGTAGTCCCGGCACGGTTGGGGCCGTGTAACGCTCGTCAACCACTACGTACCGGGCCCCGGCTTCGCGCGCGCGCGTCAACGCTTCGTCTTGGGTGTCCTCCAGGTCGGGCCCGGTCGATGGCATGCCTGCGTAGAAGCCCACCTGGGGCTTGCGCGTGAAGACGAGGCCGGGCGTCAGGTTCTCCCGCATCCACAATCCAGCTGCCTTGTATTCGCGCGGTTGGCGAGGCCGCCGGCCCAGGTGCTCCGCGCCCAACGTTGTCGCCGTCGCGAGGAGCATGCTGACCACGATGGCCAGGACGGGCAATGAGGTCACCAGCCGACCGCGCCCGGCGCTTGCGGCTTCGCGGGCCGTCAAGTCCATGCCCCGGGCCGACCAGAGGGCCAACGCGATGAGCGGCGCCATCAGGTAGCGGGGGGCGGGGGAAAGCACGAACAAACTGGTCCCCCACTGGACAACGCAGAGGATCAGGAGGAAGAACTCTGCACGAAGGTCGCGCTGCTCCGCGCGGGGTTGGAATAGGCCCACGCCGAGAAAGAGAAAGAGCACGGGGCCCAACATGATCGGGAACACGTCATGGAGCGTGGCCAATGCCGTCTGGCCAAACCGCAACACGTCGAACTCGTCCACGATGTAGCCCACGCGCACATTGGCGCTCACCGCGTCGGCCACGGCTCGGTTGTAGATCACGGAGATGGCCAACGCCAGCGCAATGGCCGCCGCAAACGGCGCCAGCCATCGGCGATTCGGGACTCGATCTCGGAAGAGCCATGCCGCCACCACCGGTACCGCGAGAAGCAACGCCGTGCCTTCGGGCCGCGTGAAGTGGAGTGCCGCGAAGGGAAGCGGCGCGAGCCCGTGCCGCCATGGGCCGCCACGTTGCGCCGCGCTCAACACAAGCCACGCCCCCAGGAACCACCACAGCACGGCCGTGGCTTCCGTCGATACGCGGCAACCGTAGTCCGCGAGCCACGGCCACAGACCGATGATGGCCCCGGCGATACGCGCGGCCGCAGTGCCGTGGAGGCCGCGGGCGATGAGGTAGACCGGCACGACGAGCAGTACCGACGCCAAGAAAGAGACGGCGCGGCATGCCCACTCCGTGTCAGGCGCGACAGGCGACACCAGTGCCCCAAGAAGCGGGTAGAGCACGGGGATCTTTGGATCGACGGTAAGCCCCTCGCCACTACGCGTCAGCGCGTCGCGGAACGCGGTTGCCGTCTCGACATAGTGGATTGCGTCCGCGTTGTCCAGCACGCGCGGCATGGCCAACAGGAAGCCGAGGCGAAAGGCGAGCGCCAGCAACAGCAGGCACGCGAGGTCGCGCGAGAGGCAGCGTCTTTCGGGAAGTGTCATGACCACGCCGCGATCCTACGCGGTCCCCTCGGCCCGGTCAATCCCCGTCCAGTGGCGGCACATAGCGTCCACGCGCGAGGATATCCTTTGGGTCCAGGGCACGCTTGATGTCCCGCGTCAGTTCCCAGAACGTATCACCCTCCACGCGAAGCTGGGGCATGCCGCATGGCGCGGTCCGGTATGGGGGGTAGCCCAACGCCAAAACCTGTGCGAGGACGGCCTTGTAGCACCGGTCCGCAGCCGCCGCTTCTTCCTCC
>Ga0272444_10005545_pt1 | contig 10918 bp, 4 predicted proteins | sample SSMForm13_FD_201033 | JGI IMG/M metagenome (GOLD analysis project Ga0272444, IMG submission 201033) | Marine sediment archaeal communities from Little Sippewissett salt marsh, Falmouth, MA, United States - SSM-Form-13 | ecosystem: Environmental > Aquatic > Marine > Wetlands > Sediment ... | reverse complement strand
GCCAAAAGTGGATATTGTCTGAAAACATGATGTGATTATTTTCGCCGTCCTGGCGCGAGAGCATGACGTAGCGATCATCAATCTTGCGCGGAAAAAGAGCCATACCTTTGTTCTGTACCGCTCTCCCATTGAGAGTTAATATGTTAAATTTGATGAAGTCTTCTGTTTCAATTAGCTGCGGGAGGATATTGAAGCCGTTATAGGCTGTATAAGTTGCATAATAGGTAACCTCGCCATTGTCATCAGTGAATCGCACGAATCGGGCGTCTTCAATACCCCGGCTTTCGTTTTCCGAAACCGGAAATATAACGCGTTCGGAAATTTGGTGTTCGGGTCGGAAACTCACCTCATAATTGGAATTTGCAAGCCAGTACATGACCTCGAAGGTCTCAATTTGGCGCGCCTCGGAAAAAACCGGTCGCGAGGCAAGTGCTTCTATCTCATCCCTTAATTCATTGTAGCTGAAGAATATAGGCAGGCAACCAAACAGGTATGCTGTTATCTCATTGCATGCATCCATTTCGCGGAGCTTCAGATGGAAAAGATGCCGGTCGTAAACCGTGTCTACATGGAGATCCGGTGTTTCCACATATTCGCTGATCGGGTCAAAGAGAATCGCATTGTCCCGGTCAAGGCAGCCGCTGCGAAATACAATAGAAGAGACATGACCTTCACCGGTTGCCCGCAGGCTCATGATAAAACGCATGCTGCCCTTGTCCAGCCGGCTCTGGTCAGGGTGGGGGATGATTGAAGGGTTAAAAAGGGCGGCCGATTCGATGGAATATTCCATTGTAAAATAGGCCCCGATAAGAGCCTTTTTCGTCTCGCTGATCTCGGTATCCCGGGGAACATGATCATTTACCTTATTCAGGTGAAGCCTGAAAACGCGCCTGATGTCTCTGTGGCGTTCGGAAAAATCAAGCATTATTTGTTGAAGCAAATTATCGGCTAGAGCCTCAGGCAATCTAATTATTCGTTGAATGATTTTAGGTATGCGAGACGCGCTGCAAGGCGTATGAAGCCTGGCAATGACGCGTGAGGAGTCACCCAGGATTTTTTTCTTTTTTCGTCTTATCTTTGGATGCATAGTATTTTATCGGTAATCAGACATTATTCCTTATTAATATACCGGTTTGGGCGTGTCAGTCTGCCTTTCTTACAGTGCCGAACGGGCATTTGTTAAACATAATTGAACCAGATCATCGATCACTGCCGTGCCGGCGCACATGACGGTGTCAGCGCCACCCCAGTATATTTTCACAGTACCATCGTCTTCAGGCACAACTCCGCATGTGAAAACAACATTCGGCACGTAACCACTAACCTCCCAGGGGGCTTCAGGCTGCAGTATCCACTGATCAGAAACCCCGACAATTTTCGCCGGATCGTTAAGATCGTGCAGGGCCGCGCCAAGGCGATATACCGCACCGGCCATAGTCTGGAACACCCCATGGTAAATATGCAACCAGCCCCTGTCGGTTCTGAAGGGCGGTGCACCGGGTCCGATTTTCATTTCATCCCAATGATAAGGAGCCGGCTTCATAATCACTCGTGAATCGCCCCAGTGAACCAGGTCGGGGGAATAGGAAATCCAGATAGACCAGGGTGAGATTTCGGAATGCGGCCGGTCAAGACACGCATAGCGGCCAGCGAACTTTTCGGGAAAAATGACGACGTTGCGATGGTCGGCCTGGGTTATAAGCGCCACGCGTTCAACCTGCTTAAAATCCCTGGTACGCGCAAGAGCGATTCGAACGCCGTGACGTGAATACGCGCTGTAGGTAAGCAGATAGTCATTCTCTACGGGACAGATCCTGAGGTCCTCGATGCCGAACTCTTCATATTCCGCAAATGTGTTGTCCGTTGCAGGTGTGAGAAAAGGTCTGGCATGAACCATGAAGGAGAAACCGTCCTCGCTGTCAGCCCTTCCGATGATGGAGCGCCCATTGTACCTGTGCGATCTGAAAAGCATAATGTAGCGGTCGTTATGTTTGACGATGCCGGCATTGTGAACCGTGGCTACCGGGAAGGGAACATCGTCTTTTGTTAGAATCGGGTTCTTATTATAGCGTTTTACAATGGTATTTTGAATAGTCATAGTCGGTGTCGATGCCCCTCTTTTGTCGTCTTTTCGAGAATGGTTTCATAGACCTGAATATACGCGTCGACCATATGGTTGGTTGTGAAAGACTGTTCAACGCGGCGACGGCAGCATGCTCGGTCAATATCACTAATATGTGCAACGGCACCTATTGCCTCATTGACTGTATTCACGAGAAAACCATTCTTGCCATTTTCAATGAGTTCGGGCATGCTTCCCTTGTTAAAAGCGATCACCGGAGTACCGCAGGCCATGGATTCTATAACAGACAGCCCAAATGGCTCTTTGAAATTGATAGGATGCAGAAGAGCAGTTGCCTTACCGAGAAGCTGGTTGCGCTGAACCGGCCCGACACTGCCGGCATAAACAACAGTGTTGTTGTCCAGGTACGGTTCGACGCACTGGTGATAATATGTATCGTCCTGGATGATCCCTGCCAGTATCAGCTTCCTGTTGCAGGCCCTGGCGATTTCAATGGCCTCTCCGGTGCCCTTGTCACGATGAATGCGCCCGAAAAAGAGCAGATAATCATCCGGTTCAGGCTGAAAATCAAACTGGCTTATATTTATACCGTGATGTATGGTCTTGATGTAGTCAAGATCCGCCGACCGATCGGCGTCGCTGATAGAAACATAGAACGCTTTGCCATTGTATTTCCTGTAAACAGGTAGAATCCCGGGCGATGAAAAACCGTGAATGGTGGTAACGACGGGGGTGCTGATAAGGCCGGTATAGGTCAGGGGCAGAAAGTCAAAATTGTTATGGATAATATCAAACTCTTCAGCGCGCTCAAAGAGTTCCGCAATGTGCAGGCACTCCCATACTTTTGATATAATGGAATGGTCTTCTTCATAGCCCCGCGCACAAACGGCATGCAGCTTGCCGCTTGTTACCGAGTCGCCGGTTGCGAAAAGAGTGACATTATAGCCGCGCGACAGCAACCCTTCGGTCAAATGGGAGACAACGCTTTCCCAGGGACCATAGTGTCGCGGCGGCGTGCGCCAGGCAATCGGTGAGAGCATCGCAATACGCATTACCGATCCTTTCCGCTATCCGATTGACTGGGACGACGGTTGTTTGAGAATCTCGTCGGCATAAAGCTTCTGAAAAGTTACAAGCGAAAGCAACCATTCAAGCGTCGACTCGGCGCCTTCATTCTGGTTGATGCCGTCAGCCATCAGCCCGTCACGGCAACCGCCGGTCTTCGGATCATAAAGAGGCATATTCAAATCATTTTGTCCAAGAAACCAGTTAAAACACATGACCGCACTATCTATCCAGGTGTTGTCCCGGGTGATATTAAAAGCCTCGACACAGGCGCCGATCATTGCATTTGCCTCGATGGGCTGCTGATCGAATCGGGCCTTTGTGCCGCCTTTCTCATACCATCCGTTATTGCCGATGGGTACGAAGTGGTTGTCTTCGGTCTGAATAGTGAGCAACCATTTGAGCGACCTGAGCCCCATATCGACCATTTCACTACGCTGCATCCATTGGCCGGATAAGAGCAAAGCATGTGACAGCTTCGCGTTGGCATAGTTTAGAGCATTTTCCAGCCAGGGCCAACTTTTCGTTGCATTGTTTTTGAACTGATCGAATAGTCTGTTTGCAACTATTTCTCGAACTCTGCGCACCTCACTGTCGCCCGAAAATTTATACAGGTAGGCGTGAATTCCCACCAGGGCAAAAGCAATGGCCCTGGGCGATTCAAAGCGCTCCACAGCTCTCATCGCCTTGTTGAAGAGCGTCATGCTCATTGCCATTTGTCCGGGATTGTCAAGAAACGCAACCGCCTTGCCAAGGCCCCAGAGCGCTCTGCCGTGAGCATCCTCGGAGCCCACCTCCTCAGTCCACTGCCGTTCATAGGTCATGAAATTACGAAACCGCCCCTTCTCAGCACTGAAGGAATGCAGTAGAAAGCCGAGATACTGGCTGCTGAGCGAATCGATACACGTGCTGTCTGTATTCAAATATTCCCGGCCCATGGCAGTAACCATCAGCGCTCTGGCATTATCATCGGTGCAGTAACCATGATCCCGATCAGGGACGGTATAGGTAGCGTGCTGCAAAATGCCGGTATTATCGGTCAGGCTTTTCATGTGATCAAGCTTTATCTCCGGAAGTTCGAATTTCGTGATTGATTTGATGTTATCAATATACAGATGCCGGGGGCGGGGGTGCCGGGAACGGTTGAGTTGAACCTCGCTGAATACCTCGAGATACCTTCGGGATACCTCCTTCCAGATCGCCTCACGACAAAACATATAGGCCTTCTTACGCATCGCATGCAGGTTTACATCGTTGTCAAGAAGGTCGATCATATGTTCCGCTATGGCATCGGGATTCCTGAATGGAACGATAATTCCCCGCCCCTCCGCAAGCATCTCGGTTGCATACCAGTATGGGGTTGAAATAACTGCCTTGCCGGTTCCCATGGCATAGGCGAGCGTTCCGGATGTAATCTGACCTTCTTCAAGATAAGGGGTGACATATATGTCGGCGGTGCCGAGGAACTCACACAATTCTTTCAGTTCGACAAACCGGTTATGAAAAAGGACGTGATCGCCGATATTGAGTTTGCGCACAAGCTGTTGCAGGCCGATACGGTATTCCTCCCCATGCAATTTAATAATATGCGGGTGTGTTGCTCCCAGGATTATGTAAGTAACATCGGGATGTTCTTTGATGACGGACGGTAGCGCCTGCAGTACATTTTCTATACCCTTATTGGGGGAAAGAAGACCGAATGTGAGAAGCACCTTTTTGCCCTCCACGCCGAACTTATCTTTGTAGAAGTTAGGATCGATGAAAGGCATATCCGGTATGCCGTGATGGATAAAGGCGATTTTCTCCTCGGGAACGGCATAAATATCTTCTAGAAAATCGACAGCCTTCCGACTCATCACGATCAATTTATCCGACAGGTCAGACAGCTTGTGCATGACCTCACGATATTCAGGGGCGGGATCTTTCAATACCGTATGCAGCGTTGTCACGATCGGCATGCGAAGCTCTCCGAGAAGTTTCAAGAGATGGCTGCCGGCCGATCCGCCGAAAATTCCGTATTCATGCTGCACGCAGACTATATCAGTCTGGCCGATATTGAGAAATTCCGATGCCACGCTGTAATCGGCAAGCCTGTTCTGGTTGACTACGAACCGCACCTTTCCGGGATAGGCATATCCTTCGGGGTTGTCATTCATGGCCACCGCCCAGCAGTTAATATCGGGTGCTTCTGTCGATAAGGCCTTTACAAGATCAGTGGTGAATGTCGCGATACCGCACATGCGGGGCAAATAGTTGCCGATGACCGCAACGGAACTGATTCCTTCATAATACCGAATAACAGATGCCATACCAACTCCTCATTGAAAGGGAACGCATCAGCGTTCAAGACAACGAATGATCTTGTTTGATCATTATCTTTACCGTCTGCCGCCTTTGGCAGATTACCTCCCCGTTCCAATATTTCATCAATTGAGTACAAGATAGAAAATTTACGGCCTGCACGCAAACTCAATTGGCAGGAGTGTTCATTGATCGGAAAACAAAGTTCGGCCAATTTGCCAGGGCAGACCATTTACACGTTATTTGTAACTATATGCAGCACAGGCCTATAACAAGCCTACTTTGCCCGGTCTCCATTGGTGCCTTCCGGAGAAATCGGAGGTTTACACCAAATACCTTTGAGAGATTTTTGGTCAAATAGCAGTTGTTTGTGAGACCAAATGCAAAAGCTGGCAATTCTGGGAATTTTGGGCTTAGATTTGTCTTCCTGTTAAAATCAGTAAATCCAGGTTAAATTGCCGTATAACATAGCAATTGGTTGATATTCAAGATTGATCACGCTTTCAGAGTCATGCCCTCCTCCGCAAATAAATTCGAAGTTCTTCAAGAAAGGGACGCTTTTTTAAATCGTTGTCTTACTATAGGTAAGCAATATTCGCTTTCGAAGCAGATATCCTAAATTACCCGTAAGTTGTTGGTGTTAATGAAAATACGGGGCTCGAATCTTTTTAAACTATACCAATTGATCCGCATGATCTTTGCAATTGGCAAAAACATGACATCCTTAAGGCGATGTAGCCTGGCAGGATATTTATGGATGGCCGTTGCGGCCAACAAGGCATAAAGGTTCCAATTTTCTCGACGGCAAATCCCAACGTCTCTGATAGCTGGCGCCCATGGTAGAATAATGTTTGATACGGAATTGCTTTCCACGCACTGCAGGTTCGACTTTAATCAGTTGTTCTACTCTTCGATTATGCATGGTTCATCGCCGCCTTTATAGAGATAGCTGATGAGATAGGTGATATCGAGGATGTTCACGATCAGGTTGCAGTCGGCATCGGCGGCGTGCTCCGGGTAAGGAGCCGGCCCGCCCTTGTAGAGGTAGTTGATCGCAAAGGTAATATCGAGCAGATTGATGATCTGGTTACGATCGGCATCGCCGTTCCGGTAATGGTATCCCTCTTCGACATCGTAAGAATATGAATCGGTCGTATTCTCGGCGGGGGCATAGGCGCCGCCGACTATGACCACCTCCTGGGAACCGTTCAGGCGGATGGTGGCGGTGTAGGTGTCACCGGGACCGGCGTCATCCTCGGCGATGATGTTCACGATGTACTCTCCCTCGAGGGGATTGTTGATAACCACCTCGTCGATCGAATCGGGCGGAATTTCGGTGTAGCTGGCATCATCAATCGACTGAAAGTCGACATCGAAGGCATCGCGGCCGATCGAATCGCCGACCGGATCGAAAATCTGGAGATTTACCGGTGAGTAGGCGCGGATGACCAAGGGAGTGGGTACCAGGGGAAAATTGGTGGAGAATTCCGAGGTATTACCGTTTTTGTCGGTGGTGGTCATGGTAATCTCCGAGAACTGGGCTGTGGAGTTGTCGATCGAGTATATAAATGTACTATCGGTTCCGCAGAGAGTGGCGCCGAGATATTCGTACGCCTCGCCGTGATTCTCGGGATCAGAAGGCCTGGTCGGATCATTGGCCGGGTGGGCCAGGAAAAATTCTATACGGGCACTGTCGACAGCGTGCCCGAAAACAGTAAACGAGCTGTCGGGGTTCATGAAAATCGAATCGACTTCGGGGTAGTTCAATAGGAAGTTGGGGCCGTTGTCGGCATCATCGGGATCGTTGGCGGTAACCCCCCATGGGTACAAGTCGATTCCGATACCGACATTGAGATGAATTTCATTACGAGTGACGGTATTGTAGTGTCCGCCGGCGACATCGCCGTTGATTTTGATACCGCGGTCGCCATTGTAACCGATGATATTGGAGTCAATCAGATTGCCATTGGAATAGTACATGTCGATGCCGTCGGAGGTGTTGCTGTCGGCGGGATTGGCGGGAGTGCCACCAATTTGATTGCCTATGATCAGGTTGGAATCGGATCTGGTGATTAGAATACCGGGGCCGTTGTCGGTGATGACATTTTTCTCCGCGGCGGTATACCCTCCGATCCGCGCAAATTTTACGGTGTCGAACAAGATGATGCCGGCACCGCAGTTACTCAATGCGTTGCCGATAATAACATTGCTGTCTGCATCGGGACCGTCTATCTGGATAGCCGCCTGGTTACAATTGATGATCGTCAGGCCCTCTATTATATGATAACCTGATGTCAGGTACATCCCATAAGCCAGGCTTCCGGGGGAGCCGTCGATAATCACCGAGCCGGCCTTGCCGGGGGCGGTGGAGCCATAAATGTGAAGAGGTCCGCCAATATCTACTGCCGGGAGCACCGAAAGCGGTTCGATCGTGCCCGAGACGGCAAAAACGATATTGTTTTCATCGGGGTCATTTATGGCTGAGTCGATCGCCCAGCGGAGAGAGCCGGGTCCGGAATCATCGAGATTGGTGATGGTCAGGACATCGTCGCAGAAATTACCTACGCCGTCGCCGTCGGAATCGGCCTGGTCGGGATTGGGAGTGGTCGGGCAGTTGTCGCCGACGATATCGGGGATGAAGTCGTTGTCGGTGTCACCCCCATAGAAAAGATAGGCACTACCGCCATTGAGAGCGCCGTTGTCGTTGTATCGGGCTCCGACAAAAATGTCATCGAAGCCATCCTGGTTGATATCGCCAACCCCCGCCAGTCGGTAGCCGAAATCATCATCCGCGGTTTCACCGTGAATATCATACATCAGGGATCCATCGGCGCCGGAATAGACACGGGCATGGCCCTCATCGCCGGCAGTCGGCGGATTGACCCGGACAAGGATATCATCGTAGCCGTCGTTGTTGACATCACCGGCGCCGGCGACCGAAATCCCGGCGTAATCTTCGGCGTCATTGGTACGTTCGGCGGCGAACAGGTACATCAGGGAGCCGTCAAAACCGGAATAAACGTAGGCCCGGCCCGAATCGGAATCCAGCCTGTCGTTACCGCTGTAAGCGCCGATAACGAAATCGGCGTAACCATCATTGTTAACGTCACCGGCACCCGATACGGTGAATCCAAATTTATTGCCTGTGGCCTCGCCCGTATACGAATATAGCAGGCTGCTGTCGAAACCGGAGTAAACATAGGCCTTGCCGGCCCCATCAGCAGCCTCATCATTGCCGATGGCACCAATCAGCATATCGTCATAGTTGTCGTTGTTGACATCGCCGACGATAGCTACGACAATACCCAGACAGTCATCAGCCATATCGCCGGTAAAGGTATAAATATTGCTGAAGTCAGATCCGGAATAGGCATAGGCACGCCCGGCATTATGTCCGTTGGCATCGTTGCCCCAGGCGCCGACCAGGATGTCGTTGATATTGTCGCCGTTGATATCACCGGCACCTGAGATAGACCGACCGAATCTGTCACTGATGTTTTCACCGACGAATTTATGAATCAGGGTGCTGTCGCTTCCCGAGTAAATATAGACATAGCCTTCGATAGCCGCGCCATAGTCGCTGCCCGGTGCGGCTATTAAAATGTCTGCATAATCATCGCCGTTGATATCGGCGAATTCGGTGACACGACCGAGGGTATGTCCTTCCAGCTCGCCGGTGAAAGTATAGATATTGGAACCGTCAAAACCGGAATAGACATACACCTGGCCACAATTAATTCCCACGGCATCATAATTATCGAAGCCTACCAAAAGGTCGCGAATACCGTCGTTATTGACATCCCCGGCCCCGGCGACCTCGCAGAAATTAAGGGAATCCTGGTCACCCGAGAACGTCCGGGCCGGCTCGAAGCACTCGCAGGCATTGCCGATGCCGTTGCCGTCATCATCAGCCTGATCGGTGTTATAGACATGCGGGCAGTTGTCGTAACAGTCGTTGTGGCCGTCGCCGTCGGTGTCGTAGGAAGCAGTAGCGCCGTAACATTCATCGCAGGCATCGCCGATACCGTCGCCGTCGGTGTCGTGCTGAACCGTATTCGAGTCATCGGGGCAGTTATCGCAAAAATCTCCTAAACCGTCACCATCGGAATCGGCCTGGTCGGGATTGGCTGTTTCCAGGCAGTTGTCGCAGGAATCGAGGATACCGTCGGAATCGAAGTCGGTGTCATAAGAGTAGCCATTGTGTCTGAATTGCAGCCAGTGCGATTCGCCATGGGAGTGTTTGCTGATTTCCCCCCAGTCTATTGTTTGTATACCCGGTGCCTGCGTCCTGTATATGGTGGCGCCCTCGAGAGTCAATAAATCATCATAATATACTTTAAAATTGCCGGTACTTGCCAACTCGATTCGATAAGTGTGGAAATCATCGTCCGTATCGACTTCGGCCAGATCACCGATAACATCATCATCGAGCCAGGTGAATATCGTATCCTTTCCTATCCAGAGGAAATTGTTGTACTCGCCCGAATCGGTAAAGGCAATTGCGCATGATGTCCTGGTCGGGTTGGTTGTCGTACTGCTGACGAGTTTTAATGTCGCTTCAATTAACAGGGTGTCGGGAAACGACAAAACCGGTTCCTGCTGAATATAAGACATATACTCGGTGTCGTCGGAATTACTGATCACCAATGTGTCGCCGATCATTGCAGGGACTTCCGTGTCGCAAGTATTGATTAAATTCCATACCGGGCAGGTTTCATCGGGGAAATAGCCCGAGGATGCTCGCCAGACCGCATTATATCGACCATGACCGCCGGTTTCGCTGACCCAGATCGGATCAGAATCGTCAACGCCAGCACCGATACCCAAGGTGCCGTTGTTTCCGCTCGGCGATGAATCAGTGGCCGTTTGCCCGGAGCCCTCATTAAATCTGTAATAAGCTACTAGCCCCGGCTCACTGCCGATCAGAGAAACATACATGTTGTCAGAAATTTCAGATTGTGATTGGCTGACATTCCATATCCGAACTTCATCGATCCGCCCACTCACCGATTGTCCCCACTGAAGATCATAACCGTCTCTGCCGATGTATGTGCCGTAATATTCGGTGTCCCAATCCGAATTGCCGTTTCGCTCCAAAGAATCAAGCAAATGACCATCAAGATAGAAGTAATAATATGTTCCGGTGGCAGCCAGCGCGATATGATACCACTCACCGGCTCCGATAGGATCGGTACTATAATCCCAAAAGCCACCCGAGGTCATTTCCCGATATCTTATAGTATTATCCGGATCAAAAAATATTGCTTTATCCATGAAATTGGCCCGATGAATCAGGATCGCCTGTTGCTCAAACGGTGCGCTCCCATCCCAGCGGAACCAGCATTCCATTGTCCAGTCGTTATGAGTACCGGTTATCCATTTGCCGGTTTCGACATAATCGTCAGAACCATCGAATTCAAGGGCATATTCTGCCGCCGGTAAATGGATATTAATAATGAATACACTCAA
>Ga0272444_10005544_pt1 | contig 10918 bp, 10 predicted proteins | sample SSMForm13_FD_201033 | JGI IMG/M metagenome (GOLD analysis project Ga0272444, IMG submission 201033) | Marine sediment archaeal communities from Little Sippewissett salt marsh, Falmouth, MA, United States - SSM-Form-13 | ecosystem: Environmental > Aquatic > Marine > Wetlands > Sediment ... | reverse complement strand
GATACAGTGACGTCGATCGGCCGCCTCGGCTCTCAGGACATGGCGATCGGATACGCGGGGATCGATCCGATCACAAGGGACACGTTCAGTGAGGACCTGTTCGGCGTTCCGCGCTCCGGCGGAATCGACATCGTCATCGACTCGATTGCAGGGATGGCCGGCCTGATCATGGGGCAGACGACGGAGTTGACCCCGGCAGCGCTCGTTCGCGGTCTCGACTACGAGCCGGAGAGGCCGGAGGATGAGGGACTGGGGATGACGATTCTGAGCTACCCGGCGAGCTCGACGTGGCGGATGGTTCTGTGCACGTTGGCGGCTACAGCGGCGTTCAAGCTCGCCAATCTCTTCAGCCTTCAGCGCTGGCCGAAGCGAACGCGCGTCGTCTAGCCGCTCGGAATCGGGCCTAGGAGTCTAAGCGGAGCGAGTCGCCCGCCGGCCCAAAGACGTCTTCGAACCGGTCTGCTTCACGCCAGACTTCGATTCTCCCGTCGGCGTGGATTGCGGCCTTGGCTGGCCGCGGAAATCCGCAGCTCTGAGACGCGAAGTGGTCGGCCCCGTACGCGCCGGTGTGGAAGAGGATGAACCGGTCTCCACGCGTCGGAAGACGATTCAGCGGGACCTTCGCCTTGCTGATCATATCGCCGGAGAAGCAGAGGCGGCCTGCGAGGAAGGCCTCGATGGATTCGTCTCCGTCTTCGTCAGCGACCCGCTGGACGGCGGCCGGGAAGATGTCCGGTGAAATCAGATTCGTCCCGTGGTTGTTGATTCCAAGGTCGAGGGCAACGACGTGGTGGCCGAGAACCTGCTTGACCCCCATCACCTCGCAGAGCGTCACGCCGGCCGGGGCCATCAGCGAGCGGCCCGGCTCTATGATCAGTGTCGGCGAGCCGATCTCCTCGAGCCGCTCGACCGTCGTCCGGCCATCCTCGAAGGTGTAGTCGAGCAGATACTGCAGCATGTCCGCTGCCGGATGGTCTGTGAAGTACGACTTCCCGACCCAGGCCGCCGACGCGTCGTTGCGCGTTCTGTCGTAGCCCATCGGCAGATCGCTCCAGGTCACAGCCTCTTCGATGGGCGCTTGCCCGCGAAGTCGCTTGAGCAGGCGCTCGGTGAAGCGCCTCCAGTCTGCCTCGGATAGGAAGCGCACGGGGAAGCCGCCGCCGACATCGATGAAGCGCATCTCGAGTCCGGCGCTGATCGCAGCCTGCGCGACATCGAAGAAGTGCGCCAGCAAGCGCTCATAGCCCACCGCGTTCGCGATCTGTGTTCCGATGTGGGCGGAGATGCCGGCGAACTGGAGAGGCGACGACTTCAGATGCGCGAACAGGGCCGGGGCCTCCTCCAGGTGGAATCCGAACTTCGTCCAGTCGGATGCTGTCGTCTGATCCTCCGATGTCAAGCCGGAAAGGGGCATGCCTCGAAGCCGGATCAGGATCCGCGGGCGAAGGGAGCGTTCCTGTGCTAGCGATTCGAGTCGATCGATTTCGTCGGCATTGTCGACGGCGATGAGGGCGTCCGCAGCAATGGCCTCGCGCAAGTATCTTTCCGACTTGGCGTTTCCGTTGCACGTGATCCGGCTCGGATCGATGTCCTCTTCCAGTGCTGCGCGGAGCTCGTACTCGGAGGCCGTATCCGCGCCCAGGCCGAGTCGTCCGGCAGCTCTCAGCGCACCGCGGCATGGGTTCGACTTCGCGGCGAAGGCGACAATCGAGTTCGGATAGGTGCTTGAAGCGACGTTGAGGAACCCGCGTGCTGCCTGCTCCATCTCTTCGAGGAAGAGAACGTGCAGCGGCAGGCCGAGGCGATCGACCGCCATGTCGATCGCAGCTTCGTGCCGCTCGAGCTGTCGTTCCAGTCGTTTCGTTGTCCCCAGATCCTCCACGAGCGACCACCCGTCTGACAGGATGCGGGCATAGTACGGGAGACGGGCTGAGCTGTCAGCCCAAGCCGGCGGCTCAGCCTGCAAGCTTCACTGGCGGCGGGAAGCCGGACAGCTGTCCGTAACGCATCACACAGAATCGTGACTGGCAATGGCGTAGATCAAAACGGGAGAAGGGCGTTTCGATGGTGATTCCGCGATCGCTTCGACGAATCGGGAGTGGCGTCGTGCTGCGAGAGGAGCTTCGGCGGGGTGAGTTGCGGCGGCGTTCCCATTGACAGATGTCCCGAAGAGACCCTGTGCCAATGGGATCTTGCCGGCTCCGGGGCGCCGTGCTACGCTGAGAATGCGCAGAAGGAGGTAGCAGATGCCCATCGTCATCGAGATTACAGCCGGGATGCTCCTGGCACTCTTCTGGGGGTTCTGGGTCTTCGCGTTTGCGGGTTGGTGGTGCGGCGGCGGCTGCTAGCCTGTCGTACAGCACGTGCAATCCGATAGCCCGAATAGCCGACGACAGTTTGCGCTCTTGGGGAGGACGGCTCTCGTGTCCTCCCTGCTTCTCTTTGCACTCCTCCTTTCGGCGAACGGGCAGGATCGGGATCAGTTCGCGAGGGAGACGGGCCTCGATGCCGATCTCGTCAATCTCGTCCAAGTCGACGTTGGCGGGACCGAGCTGACAGTCGTCTTCGTCTTCATCAACGATCGCACGTTTGATAGCAAGATCTCGGCTACGTTGAGGGCGACGCTCCTTCCGTACATCGGGGAGAACGCGCTCTACGTCAATCCGAACATCGAGTCGATCGTGTCGCAGTTCCCGTTCGATCCGCTCGCCGTGTCGATGGAGCAATCGGGCGATGTCCACCAGCCCGAACTCGGTGCATGGGCGGAGATCACGTCCGGCTTTCTCGATGGACGGTTCGAGGTGAATCCGGCCGGGACCTCTCAGGGCTCCGGTTCGGAGGGCGTCATCGTTCTGGGAGATGCCATCGACGCAGACCTTCCATTCGACGTAGTCTATGCCGGCGCGCGCGCGACGTTCCGGATTGATGCAAATGCGGTTGTCGCAACGGGATTCACCACGGGCGGGCCGTCGGCAGCGACAACGTCGCACGACCCAATCGAGGTTCCCTACATGGAAGACGTGACGACCCTCGAAGAGGTCCTTGCGCTCTCCGATTTCACCGCCGAGTCGATGGCGACGCTGCTTGGGCTGCCTGAGGAGGATGTCCGGACGACCGAGCTGACGTTCGTGAGCGGTCAGGTTCTTCGCCTCCTCTACGTGAGACTCGAAGAGGCCATCCGGGCGAGCGCGCTGGGACAGGATCTGGTTGCCGCGCTCGATCCGTTGATCGGCACAGGCGCCGTCATGGTCTGGGCCTTCTCTCAGACTGGCGTTTCCTTCTCACCGTGGAACTTCTTCGTCCAGCAGGACCTGACGAACTTCGTCTTCTTCAGCTCTGCCTCCTTCGTGGAGTTGACGCCAGGCTTCATTGGCCGCATCGAGATCCCTGCCGGCGGACTCATGGCCGGCGTCATTCGACTCCCGCGGGGCGTGGATCCCTTGGAGCGATTCAAGGTGTTCTACTCCACGCCTGGCGCTCGCGGCGAGACGGGGGTCGAGTTCCCCTGAGCGGCCAGCGGCATCGGGCGGAGGATCGTCGGGAGCGAAGGCTCATTCTTGCGTCCGCCTCTCCCCGGCGCAGGGAACTCATCGAGCGGATCACGGCAGACTTCGACATCCTTCCTTCCGAAGCGGCAGAGGTGCAGACGGGAGACCCGCGAGAGAGCGTTCTCGCCTCGGCGCGAGCGAAGGCGCGAGACGTAGCCAGCCGAGCATCCGGCGTCATCGTGGCTGCGGACACACTCGTCGTGTTCGACGGCGTGGCGCTCGGGAAGCCGGAGGATGCCGCCTCCGCCAAGGAGATGCTCCGAAGGCTCGGCGGGCGGGAGCACAGTGTCCTGACCGGGCTCTGCATCCTTGCGACAGACGATGGGCTCGAGCGTGTGGTCGTCGAAGAGACGATCGTCCGATTCCGGGTGCTTTCGGAGGAAGAGATTGACACCTACGTCACATCCGGTGAGCCGATGGACAAAGCGGGCGCCTACGGGATCCAGGGGCAGGGTGGGCTCTTCGTCGAGAGGATCTCCGGTGACTTCTACAACGTGATGGGGCTACCGCTCTGCCGACTCGTCCTCCTCTTGCGAGAGGTGGGCGTTCGCGTGTAGCCTCACGGCCCGCGCGACTCGAATCCGACTCTCAACGCTTGCGCGCCGGGAAGGAGATCGACGATGGGCGACAAGAAGAAGCACAGCATCCACACACTCCAGAAGATGAAGGCCGAAGGCGAGAAGGTCGCCTGGTTGACGGCCTATGACTACCCGACGGCCGCGTTCGCCGAGGAGGCCGAACTCGACATGCTCCTGGTCGGAGACTCCCTCGGGATGTGCGTCTACGGCTACGACGGAACTGTTCCAGTCACGATGGATCAGTGCATCGTCCATTGCGAAGCGGTCCGCCGAGCGGCGCCGAACACGTTCGTGATGGGCGACATGCCCTTCATGAGCTATCAGGTGAGCGACGAAGAGGCCGTCCGCAACGCGGGGCGGTTTCTGAAAGAGGCCGGCGTCGATGCGGTCAAGCTCGAGGGAGGGCTCCGCATCATCAGTCGTATCGAGGCGATTCTCGACGCAGGAATCGTCGTCTGCGGACACATCGGGTTGACGCCGCAGAGCTCCGGACAACTTGGCGGGCACAAGGCGCAGGGGCGAACGATCGAGTCAGCTCGCATGGTCATTGAGGATGCGCTGGCGATCGAAGAGGCGGGGGCACAACTGCTGCTACTCGAGGCGGTCCCGCCGGAGGTCGCGGGTTTCATCGCAGAGACCCTGTCGATCCCGGTTCTGAGCATCGGGGCCGGTCCCGAGTGCGACGGTCAGCTCCTGATCGTGTCGGACCTGATCGGACAGTTCCAGGCGTTTACGCCGAAGTTCGTCAAGAAGTACTGCAACGTCGCCGAAGTGGTCACCGAGGCGATGAAGGCATACGTCACCGATGTGAAGGCCGGCACCTTCCCCGCAGACGAGCACTGCTATCACATGCTCAAGGCGGAGGCGGGAGGATTCGAGGACCTGAAGAAGGAATTCGAGTAGTTCTCAAGGAGGATTCGATGAGCGACCTGCGGCAGAAGCTGGCAATCAGCGAGGCGGCAGTACGGGAGATCAATGGGCTGCTGCTCGATCCCAACTCGGGCGTGGTCAACGAACTCCTACAGATCGTTGAGAAGCACGGCGGTCCCGATGCGATCAACGCGAAGGCGGCCGAGGCGAGGACGCTCTCGAACCTGCTTGACCGATTGCGGGAGAGCGGCTCGCTCTATCTGGCCGATATTGAATGGCTGACGGAGCAACGGGACGCAGGCGCATTCATCTCCATCGAGGACTACCGGAGGAAGGTGCTTGGCGATCGATTTGACAGCGTCGCATTCGATGAGCGGAATCCTGTCACACTCGAGATCAGCGCGCTGCAGTACTTCCCCTGGCTGATTGCCGAAGCCAAACAGGCGATCGCCGAGGGAGACCTGATGCCCGGTCGTTACATCCGCGTTCGCAGCATGGCGGAGCAGACCGCCGATCAGGGGGATACGCTCGCGGTTGCCGCCGCAATGCAAATCGTCGGGGCGAGCTACGTCGAGACCCTCGACACGAAGGGCACGGATGGATCGAACATCCATCTTGGCGGGCCGGAGACGATCACCGGCTACTTCGGCGGCGTGGGGCAGCCGAACGGCCACGCTCTCAAGTGGGTCGACGAGTTCCTCGGGTACTACACGGAGTACGGCATTCGTCAGGTCCTGAACATCAATCCGGGGACGGTTCTCCTAGGCTATTTGCTGCACAAGCTTGGCATCGACATCGAGTTCAAGATCTCGGTCTACATGGGGAACGACAACCCGTACGCCGCACTCTGGACGCTCCTCGGGGCGAAGCTCTTCTCCCGCGCCGACGGATCGACATCGCTGATCGGATTCAACTGGGCGAACTCGGTCGACAACACGACTATCGAGAAGGGCGGCGAGATCCGCAAGGCGCTCGGTCTCGAAGACAACGTACGCTTCGAGCACCACATCACCGAGACGCAGAAGTCGATCGTGATTCAGCCCTACGATCGCACGGACGAACTCGTCGAATTGGCCGATCATGTCGCCAACATCTCGGCGAAGCACGAAGGCGGGGTGCCGGAGATCGACGCGGCACGCGAACACCCCACCGACATCCTCGACTACTTCTCGCCAAAGGCGGACATCGAGGCGCAGGGGCTGATGCCCGCGATGGAGCAGAACTACCTCGACAAGCACGGAGCACTCAATCGAACGGCGCAGGCGTTGACGGCCAAGGGACTGAGCTTCATCGCAGCTCGGAATCTGCACGCGTAGGAAAGAACCCGGCGGAAGTCCGGACATGAGGAGATAGGGAGGTCACGGTGGCGGATGTCGCATCCCTGAGGCGGCGAATCGAGGAAGAGGGCATCGGGTTCGTCGATTTCCGTGTGTCGGATGTCGCGGGACGATTCCGACACGTCACGATCCCAGCGGACCGATTCGACGAGCGGATGGTCGAGAACGGGATCGGATTCGATGGCTCGAACTACGGGTATTGCGGCGTCTCCGGAAGCGACATGAAACTGATCCCCGATCTGTCGACGGCTTTCGTCGAGGAGCGGTCGGGTGATCGGATTCTGACCATCATCGGCGACATCTACGAGGCTTCGAGTCACGAGCCGTCGGCTCACGACCCGCGGAGGATCGCGGCGTCGGCTGTCGAGTATCTACGGGATCGAGGGATTGCCGACGATGTGCTCGTCAGCCCCGAGTTCGAGTTCTACCTCTTCGATGACGTTCGCTTTGCCAGCGGCAGCGGCGGGAACGGTGTCGAAATTGCGTGCGCCGAAGGTTGCGAGCATCGCTTGAAGGACGATCCGTCCGGCGGCGCGTCATCAGCCTACCATGCGCCCCTACCGCAGGATCAGCTCTTCGCGCTGCGAAGCGAGATGTGTCGGCAGATCGCAGATGTCGGAATTCCGGTCAAATACCACCATCACGAAGTCGGTCCCTTCGGCCAGCACGAGATTGAGCTCGGATTCGCCTCGCTCGTAGCGATGGCCGATGCCGTCCAGATCGTCAAGACGATTGTTCAAAGTGTCGCTGCCGAGGTGGGGCTCACGGCGACGTTCATGCCGAAGCCGATCTTCGGCGAGGCGGGGAACGGCCTCCATTTGCACCAATACTTGGTGCGCGGAGGGAAGAACCTCTTCTCGGCGGACGACGGCCTCTCCGAGACCGCCCTCTGCTACATCGGCGGTCTGCTATCCCATGGAAGAAGCCTGATGGGCTTGACGAATCCGTCCACGAACTCGTACCGAAGGCTCGTTCCAGGCTATGAGGCGCCCGTCTGCTTCCTGTTCGGGTCCGCGAACCGGAGTGCCGCAGTCCGCGTCCCCGGCTACGCGCCGCCGGAGAAGCGCCGGATCGAGCTCCGTACGATGGACGCGACCTGCAATCCGTATCTCGCGTTTGCCGGGATCTTGCTGGCCGGCATCGATGGCATCGAGAGGAAGCTGAACGCGTCAGATCTCGGCTTCGGACCCTACGAAAAGGATGCCGCCGAGGCGGCGGACGCCGAGTCTGCCCCCCGCCAGCTGGCGGATGCTCTCGATGCGTTGGAGGAAGATCACGGCTACCTGGTTGATTCCGGCGTGATCCCTGAGGAGGTCCTCAAGACGTGGATCGAGGCAAAGCGTAGCGAGATGCTCGCTGTCGCCGCCCGTCCGCACCCGCACGAGTTCACGCTCTACTACGATCTGTAGCCCAGGGAGCATGGACCGAAGAGCAAGGAGCCGCCGGGACCTTCCGGCCCCAACCGCTCCTGCACAGTCTTCCGTGATCTTGGGTTGACGGCGCTACTTCTTCTTTTCCGCTTTGTCGAGGTATTGGAGGATTGCTTCGACGACGAGGTAGTTGATCGAGCGATCGACCTTCTTCGCGAGACGCTCAAGTCGCTCAATCGGCTTCCTGTCGAGCTTGCTCTTCGGGATGTAGATCGACAACGTAGTAACTTCGCTTTTTCGGACCACGTCGTTCACCTCCCTTTGGCATCGATGGGCCCTGAAGCTTTCCGGTAGCCTACAGCAAACAGCGGGTTCACGACAAATCGAAGAAACCTCAAAGGAATGAGGGAGGTCCTGGTCGGGACCTCCCTCGAGTCAGTTCGTGTCGAGTCTGTCAGCCGGGCGAGCCTAGCGGACGACGAACCGGAACGTGTAGTAGACGAGACAGCGCTCGGTACAGTCGTCCTTCTCCTTCATGACGTGCATGCGCTTGCCCATCGGGCGCTCCTTCTCGTCATCGCAGACGTCCGGCTGCGGAATGCACGGGCGAAGCTCGCCGTGCTCGATGGCGAGAACGAGCGTGAACGGCCCTGCGTCGAGTACTCCAGTTGTCACGTCCCAGCCGGCTTCGTCGTCCCAGAGGAGCTCGGAGACCGGAATGACGGCGTCGAACAGGTCCCCGGAGGGAGCAATCGAGATTGTGTCGCCGAAGCCTGCGAGCATGTCGGCACTTTGCTCATTGACGATCTTGACCGTGTTCCCGCCCGGAAGCTGCAAGGAGCATCTGTTCCAGAGGATGTTGATGACGTCGCCCGAGACGTTGTGCACCCAGAACGGGAGGCGGCTCTGCAGCCCTTCGTCGACGTAGGACGCGTCGAAGGAGATGCGAATGACTTCGTCCTGGTACACGGCCTTCTCCGAGTAGATCGGATCAAGCATTTCGAGCGTATCTTCTTGTAGGACCGTTACGGGCTCTTCGACGACGACCGGTTCCGGCACCGGTTCCGGGTCCCTCGCTGGCGGCGCTGCGAGCACGCCCGCAAGGAGAATGGCACCAAAGATGCCTGCGATGACTGCAATCTTCCCTAGGTCTTCGTTCACGTTCTCTCACCCCTTTGCCGACGACTCGGCGGAATCGCTCTATGCTAGCCGGTTTGGGGCGAACGCCGCCGCGTCGTGCGGCACTTCAGAAGCAGACGTGTGTCCTGCATCACAGGGAAGCGAAGACAGAGGTCTGTAGGTCGCTTTGGGGCGATTGCAGCCGCGCGGCGGTGATGCAGGCGCGGAGCGTCCGTGAATGCTCGGGAGCTAGCGAGATCCTCGGGCCAATGACTCAGGAGATCACTTGCCGGACGTCTGAGAGCACGCGAAGCGACTTGCCGGAGTCCTCCGATGCAATGTGGGTGTTCTCGTCGATCGTCAGGGCAATCTCCGCTCCACGTTCCAGGAAGCTGCGTTCGATGGCTGTTCGCAGCGACCCGAGATCCGCCACGCGGCCGGCCAACGCCAAGCGAACGCGTGTCGCGTCCTGTTGAATGACCTGGTAGTCGGTAGAAGTCAGAGCAATGTGTTCTTGCGCTTGCTGGTCCCGCAGAATCTCCGGTACAACCAGCGACTCCACGGTGCGCGGCGAAAGGGCCAAGGCGGGAAAGCGGAAGTAGTCGTTCGTCCTTCCTGCCGGAGGGAGCATCGCTGGCGAGGTGAGGCCACAAGTGCACCGTGTGCCCTCCTCCGAGATCAGGGTGCCCCGATCGCCCAAGTCGTAGCGAAGGATGGGCATGGTGTAGTTGAACAGGTTCGTTACGACGATCTTGCCTTCTGTCCCCACCGGTTGAGGCGTCCCTTGCCTATCGACGATTTCGAGGACACAGCCGTCGGTATTCACATGCATCTTGCCTGGATCTGCAGGGCACTCGTAGGCGATACATCCAATCTCTTCGGCGTTGTAGCAATCGATGACCTTTGCCGCAAACACCCTCGTCAATGTCGCTCGCACTCGTTCGGTCAGAATCTCGCCTCGACAGACCACCAGCTCGGGCCTTGGTTCAATGCCCAGCTCAATCATCCGGAGTGCGAGCGCTTCCAATGTCGTCGGATTTCCCGTGACAATGTCTCCATGCGCAGCGACCAGTGCGTCCGCCTGCTCGTCGATCGGCAGAATCTTGCGGATCTGTGCGATCCGCACCCCCGTCAAACGATGGGTGAGTTGCCGTTTCCTGTGCGACTCGCGTTCGCCCGCGCCGACGTGGGCGATCGTCAACGGCCACGGGAAGCGAGCGTGCGTTCGCATCGCCCGCAGATAGGAGAGGCTCCGGAAGAACGACTCTGCCGTGCTCATATGAACGAGCATCACCGGCCCCGAGGTTCCGCTGGTCGTCCACTTGATCTCGTGCCGCTTCACCGATCGGGTGTCCGTGCACCCCACCCAAAGGCGTGCGAGCAGATCTTCCTTGCCGACAATCGGCAGCTGCCTGATGTCAGCGAAGGTGCGTACCTCATCCGGACTCACCCCTGCGGACTTCAACAGGCTCCGGTAGAAGGGAAAACGCCTGACAGCCGTCTTCACGAGCTGCCGTAACGCAGAGTCTCTCGCTGTCAGGCTCTTGCTCAGTCGAAATCGATGCATGAACGATGATACCTCACGAGAATCCGCTGACCTTCATCCCGGAACTCGATCCAAGCACAACGGTATGGCCGACTGCTCTGATTCCGCGGGGACTGCTTCGATGGCACACCGCCTCGGCACGAGAGCGCGAAACCCTAGGCAGTTCGATGGTCATGACAAGCAGCGATATGGGAGCCATTCCTCTAGAATGCCCTGCCCACCAAAGGAAGTGAGCCGGCGAGAGGAGTCGAACCTCCGACCTATGGTTTACGAAACCATTGCTCTACCACTGAGCTACGCCGGCGTTACAATGCGTGGGATTATAGAGAGGGCCCGCAGGGGCTTCAACCGGAGGCAGCATGGACGGATTGGCGATTGCCGCTTCCCTCAACGAGCTGCGCCCGGCTGTTGAGGGCGCATTTGTCCGGAACATCTACCAACCAGCGCGTGATGTCTTCATCGTGAAACTGTCCGGCTCGCCGGACTTTCGGCTCCTCGTTTCGCCGAAGGCGGCCTCGATCCATCGAACCGAACTCGACATCTCCAACCC
>Ga0272444_10005541_pt1 | contig 10922 bp, 9 predicted proteins | sample SSMForm13_FD_201033 | JGI IMG/M metagenome (GOLD analysis project Ga0272444, IMG submission 201033) | Marine sediment archaeal communities from Little Sippewissett salt marsh, Falmouth, MA, United States - SSM-Form-13 | ecosystem: Environmental > Aquatic > Marine > Wetlands > Sediment ... | reverse complement strand
GAACATCCTCTTCCCCGAATGATTCCGGCGGCGGAAAGCAGGCCTCATCCGGCTTGTCCGATAGGCCAAACACGAGGACATCACGGTCCTTCCACTCTCGAACGGCTTGCCAGACCTCTCCGGTCATCACGATGCCCGTTTCCAGCATGTCTTTCGGAGTGTCGACAGAGGAAGCACACGCCAAGGCCTCGCGGGTGGCCTTGTACTCGCGCCGGCGGAACGCCACAAATGGCGTGGGGTTTCCGCGTTCGACCTGCTTCCATACCTCATGGTGAAGGCAGCGGACTCCCGGGGGTAGCAGGTGTTGACGCTTGCCGACCTCGGCGAGATACGGAGCGAAGCCGTGGGCGGAAATCTTCGGGCAGCTGGCGAGCTCCTCCAGCGTCAGCACACCGAGGGATGCGATCAGTGCGACGTAGACCACGGCATCCTGGTTGTCGGCGGTTAGGGAGTGCCACGCAGGTTGATCCAGCGTTCTCAAGGTGGCTTCGAACCGGTCGACGTCGATGCAATGACCGGCAACGGACTCGGTGACATCCAGCGCTGCACGCAAGCGGGCTGCATCGATTGCGGCGCTGTTCCTTCCGCGGGCGCCGATCAGCGTCTTGTCGATATCCACGATCGCCACGGTTCGCCCGTCGACTCCGAATCCTTCGCTGCGTGCTTCGGCGACCCATGCGGCGATCGCCGCCCAGCGGTTGGCGTGTACGATCATTCCGTCCCCAACGGCTTCACACCGGCTTGCGGGCGGCTGTGTGTCCTCATCGATGATGAGCGCCCGGCCGGACCATCCCGTCACGCGGCAGAGCGAGGCAAAGGCGCGGCCGTCGGTTCCGGCTGAGTCGCCGATGTACAGGAAGTGAGATAGGCTGCGTGAGGCTTCTTCGCGATCGATGTCGCGGGCCGCACGAAGCATCCCGGCTACTGCCCCCGCGTGGGCGGCCGATCCCTTTCGAGGAATGGCCAAATCAACGTCCTTCGCGGGGGGCGACTGCCGCGGAAGAGCAGCGTGCAGCCGGGCATCTATGGGGCACAGGCGACGAAAGGCGACGAACCCCTCGAGCAGATCGTCGATCGATGCCTGGCCGAGGTGGATCATCGGAGCCACCCGTCGTGCACGAGCAGCTCCGCATTGAGAATCGATCCCCCGGCGGCGCCGCGAACCGTGTTGTGGACGACCAGGACCAGGCGGATGTCGAGGATGTCACACGGCCGGATCCGTCCTACCGAGACCTGCATACCTGCCTGTGCGCTGCAATCGAGACGTGGCTGCGGTCGGTCTGCTGCCGTGAGGACACGGAGGGGCGGCTTCGGTGCACTCGGGAGTTCGCTTGCGGGGCCTCCACCCCGGAACGATGTGAGGACCCGCGACACGTCTTCGGGAGATACGCCGTGGTGATCGAATCCGACCGATAGGCAGATCGTGTGTCCGTCGACCACGGGGACCCTGTTGGCATGGGCGCTTGTCTTGAATTCAGCGGCTTTCTGCTCCCCGTCTTCGATGCTTCCCAAGAGCAGTCTGGCTTCCCGTTCGATCTTCTCCTCTTCGCCCCCGATCCACGGTACGACATTGCCGAGGATGTCGAGCGAGGGGATGCCCGGGTAGCCGGCACCGGAGATGGCCTGGAGGGTCGACACGAAAACACGTTGGAGGCCGAAGGCCTCTTGCAACGGCTTCAGGACCAGGGCAATGCCGCTTGTGGTGCAGTTGGGGTTGGTGATCAGAAGCCCATTCCATTGCCGGTTGAGCCGCTGGGCGTTCACGAGTTGGAGATGCTCTGGGTTGACATCGGGAAGGATCACCGGCACATCCGGTGCATAGCGAAACGCGGCCGCATTGGACGAGACGGCCATTCCCGCTTCGGCAAACAGGGGCTCGATGTCCCGGGCGATGTCCGCCGGCAAGGCGGAAAACACGAGACGGATGTCATCACGCCCCAGCTTCGCCGGATCGAGCGAGCGGACATCGAGTCGGGCGGCATCGGCCGGGATCGGGGTATCCAGCTTCCACGAGCACGCCTGTGCGTAGGTCTTTCCTGCGCTGCGATCGGATGCGGCCACGGCCGCGACATCGAACCAGGGATGCGCTTCGAGCAGCTGAATGAAGCGCTGTCCTACGGCGCCCGTTGCGCCAAGAACGGCAGCGGGTATCTTGGGCTGATTCCGGCCGGCGATTCCATCGTTTCTTGGATCCATTGGCTTGAAACCTCCTCATGGGTGGCACACACAGCGGTCGCGAAAGCCCTGCGACACGACCACAACGAAGATGCGTATTTCGGCGAGCTTTGCGCGATGGCGGAGTTGGCGATGCGACGGCGGGCGAGGGCGGAGAACGCCCGGTTGAGCGCTCGCGGCGTGGTCTTGCGCAGTACGCCTACGCTGTTGCACACGGCGGTGTAGTCCGTCAGGATGGTCTGTGCGGTTTCGTGGAGCCTGCGGCGCTCATCCTCAGCCGCGATGACCTGTTTGACCGCGTGAACGTATCGATCGAGTGTCTCGGCAGCCACTGTGCGATGGGCGTGTCCAGCCCCATCGGCGGCTATACCGTGCAGTAGCTCGCCTGTGATGCCGCTGATCGTGGAGACCACTGCGACCGTTCGGCCTTTCCCGGTGGAGTGCTGATGCAGGGTCTCTGCGACCCGTGCAACGGCATCCGGTGTTCCGGTCGAGGTGCCGCCGACCTTCATCACGTAAGTCCGGTTCGCCATCAGGGTCCGTCCTTCTGTGCTAGGGCAGCCAGTTCGATCAGGTCGCCGAGAATGCCGGTTGCGGTGACCGCGGCGCCCGCGCCGGGGCCGGAGATGGCGAGTGATTCGTCCTTGTAGCGCTCTGTGTGAATCTCGAAGCGGTTCCCAGTGCCGGGGGATGATGCAAAGGGGTTGGCGCGATCCAGGGCCTGTACCCCCACGCGGATCGGTTCGTCTTCTCCGGCCAAAGAAACGAGATACCGAAGTGTGCGTCCTTCTTGGGCTGCATCCGATACGCGGGTGCTCCAGGCTTCGTCGTTCGCGGGAAGCTTGCGCAGGAACTCGGACAGATCGCATCGATCCAGATCATCCGGATGGAGACACTCGCTTCCGACCTGCGATGGTTCGATGGGCCGGCCGAGGGTGCGGGCGAGGATCAGTGCCTTGCGTGCAGCATCGGCTCCCCGGAGATCCTCCCGCGGATCGGGCTCGGCATACCCTGCTTCAACCGCCTCGCCCACCGCCGTCGATAGGGCGGTGCCGTCGGATAGACGATTCATCAAATACGCCAGGGTCCCACTGACGGAGGCGTCGATTCCCGTGATGCGATCTCCCGAGTCAAGCAGCCTGCGAAGGGTCGATATCACCGGCAGTCCGGCGCCAACGGTGGCCTCGTAACGAAGGCGCGGATGCTCGTACAACGGTGCACTCTCCTTCCACAGATCGCAGAGGGGATACTTGTTTGCCAAAACAACCGACCCACCGGCGGCAAGGACGTCGCGCCAGACTTTCCCCATGTGCGGATCGGCGGTTGCATCGACAAACACGATCCCCGGGCCGGCCAGGGCGGGCAGTCTGTCTGGTGGAATGGATTCGCCACCCGGCGACAGTCCGGCCAGCGATTCGCCGGCCCGCTTCGATTGCAGGGCGCTTCTGATGGCTGTCTCCGACAGACCGGTGGCGTCGTGCAGCACGGCGGAGCGGTCTGCCATGCCCACGAGCCTCATGGCAACGCCGCAGCGGTCGCGCATGGTGCTTGCCCCGCTCGTGAGCTGCTCAACCACAGCGCGACCTACCCGGCCGGCACCGACGACCACAATGGACAGCGTTGCTCCCTGACACATCGTTGCTCCCTTCGCTTTGCTTCCGGCAACAAAAAAGAACCGCAGGCATTGCCTGCAGTTCGTCTCGCCGCTTCGTTCCGGATCTCTCCGGGACTAGACGGCCATCGTCATCGAACCGAAAACCGTCACGGCGCACATCATCATCGTGCTCATGCTCTGCTGCGCCCTGCGTTGGATTCCGGTCATCATGCGCCCACAATAGGCGGTGATGACCTGTCTGTCAAGGGTGAGGGACGGAGCGAAGCCGGGACAAAGGGGGATGACGCGTGGCGCTGAACGCGAACGGCTTCCATGCAGCGCCTTCACGCCGAACGGGAGGCGTGTGGCCGGGGCGCAGAATCGAAGCATCCGGCGGACGACTGACCCAGCCTCGTCCGGTGGCTCGCCCGGTGACTTCACGAAAGCGAATCGCAGCCGTAAAATGGGCCGGACGACGCATCTTACGGGAGGGCAAGATGGCGAACGAGATTCCGATGGAGCGGGTGACCGTCTTGGTGACCGGCGATCAGGGGGTTGTCGCTGTGGCGAAGTCGATTCTGGAGTCTGCCGGCATCTCGTGGTTCATCCTCGGAGAGGAGACCCAGAACTTGAGCGGCATCAATCTTCCACTGGAGTTCGTGGAAATCCAAGTGTCCGCAGATGTCGCAGATCAGGCCAAGGAGCTTCTCCAGCACCTGGAGACCGGCGGTCATCGTCTCGATTGAGGCGCCGGCTGGGCTGTTTCCGGCTTCGCGCCTTTCCTTCGTGCCATGCACCTCTTTCCAATGGCGATTCCGGTTCTCACATCTTGCAGGCGCAATCCGGCGTCGAGGTGTCACCGGCTGCGCGATCCAGTACGATTCGTGACGAGGAGGCCGGAATGCTGAGTGCCTGGATTGTTGTGGCGGTTGTGCAGGGCGTTTGGATTATCCTGCTTTCGTTCCGCGGCCTGTTCTGGCTTCCGAGACCCGTACTTCGTGTTGCACGGGAACCTGAGGGGCGCGAGCGCGTGGTTCCTGTTTCGGCTGTGATCCCCGCACGAGACGAGGAGGAGATTCTCGGGTCGACGTTGCCCACCGTTCTCCGGCAGCGCTACTCCGGCAACCTGTCTGTGGTGGTGGTTGATGATCGAAGCGAAGACGGTACGGCCGATGTGGCCCGTGATTCCGCAAGGAAATGTGGTGGGCAGGCACGCTTGACGGTCTGCTCCGGTCTGCCGCTGCTGGAGGGTTGGGCGGGCAAGGTCTGGGCGATGGCGCAGGGTGCACGACATCCGATTGTGCAGGAGGCGACGTACCTCTGGTTTACCGATGCCGACATCGCCCATTCGCCGGATGTGCTACAGGCACTGGTGAGCAAGGCGGAGGCCGATTCGCTCGACCTCGTGTCGGTGATGGCGAGATTGCGGGTGGACTCATGGTGGGATCGATTGCTCATCCCGGCGTTTGTGTACTTCTTCGCCAAGCTATACCCGTTTCGCCTCGTGAATAATCCGCGGCGGCGGACGGCGGGCGCTGCCGGGGGGTGCCTGCTCATGCGGCGGACGGCATTGGAGCGGGCCGGCGGGGTGGAGGCCATCCGCGACGCACTGATCGATGATTGCGCGATGGGGAGGCTGATCAAGAGGAGTGGCGGCCGTGTGTGGCTCGGCTTCTCACAGGATATTCGAAGCATCCGTCGCTATGGGACACTCAAGAGCATCTGGGACATGGTGGCGAGGTCGGCGTACGACCAATTGGGTTACTCGTCGTGGCTGCTGTGCGGCACGGTGTTGGGGATGCTCATCCTGTACGCACTCGCGCCGGTCGCGACGCTATGGGGTGCCGTGGGATTGGGCCTTGGAACGCCTGGAAGCCTTATGCTGACGGCGCTTGGAGCAGCGACGTGGGGGACAATGGCGGCGAGTTTTGCGCCGATTCTGCGGCATCATCGCGTCGGCGTTCAGTGGGCTCCGCTGCTCCCCCTTGCCGGCGTCCTGTATACACTGATGACGGTCTCATCCGCGTGGCGGCATCGAACCGGACGTGGCGGCGCGTGGAAGGGCCGTACCCGCGGAGCAAGCCCCTGAGGGGTTTTGCGGCGCGAGGGGATGGGGGGATATCGGCGGTGGATGGACTTCCGGAGCACAGCATTCGAGAGCACGCCCGTGCGAAGCGCGTGCGAATCAAGGTGTCGGCGCAGGATGGCGTAGAAATCATTGTGCCTGCCGGGTTCGATCGGCGGGAGATCCCCGCACTGTTGCTCGAACACGCGGAATGGCTGGATCACGCGATGCGGCAAGTGGCGGAGAGGAGGGAGTTCCTTGAAGTCACGTCTGCCCGGCCTGAGCGGATTGCATTGCGGGCGGTCGGTGAGACGTGGCGTGTGGCGTGGAACGAGACCTCCGCGAGGTCGTGGCGTCCGTCGGAGGCTGAAGGCTCTCTCCTGACGCTATCTGGAGGAAGCGGCGATTCGGAGCGGTGGGAGACTGCAGCGAAGAAATGGGTGGTGCACAAGGCCAAGGAGCGACTCATCCCGTGGATGGGACGGGAGGCTGCGAACTGCCGGATTCCGATCGAGAAGACGATCATCCGGTGCCAGAAAACCCGTTGGGGGAGCTACTCGACGCGAGGAACGGTGAGCCTGAACGCCCAACTGATGTTCCTGCCAACGGATCTGGTTCGCTACGTCATGATCCATGAGGCGTGTCATGCGATTCACTCGGGCCATTCCAGGGAATTCTGGGCGCTGGTTGCGGAGCACCAGGCGGGCCACGGAGCCCTACGCAAGGCGCTTCGTGCCGCGTGGCGGTTCGTGCCGGGATGGATGATCAATGGGTGATTGTGGTCGATGACATGTCGCGGGCTGCCGCCCTCGGCCGGCGATTCGGAACCGGCTAGCGTGGCAACGGATCGGTGGCGGTTTCACGTGCCAAGTGCTTCCGGAGGATGAAGAAGCCGACGTCGGGCAGGGTCTCCTCAATTGCGTATCCCATTCGCTCGTACAGACGGCGTGCCCGCCGGTTGGATGCGTGGGCGCCGAGTTCGATGACATCCACCCTTCCCTGATACTCCGACTCCAGATCACATAGGATGGCCGTTCCGATTCCCGCGCCACGCAACTCAGGCTCGATCACCAACCCGTGGATGTGGAGAATCCGATCTCGGAGTTCGATCCAGACGAAGCCGGCCATCACATCGCCGGCGTACACCGCGCGAACCCGGCCAATGGAGCGAAACATGTCGGAGAACCGCGTCCAGGTGAGCCCCATCGCATCCAGGGTGTGCTCGAGGTACACACCCGTCTTCTCGCGCATCAGCGTGAGGAATTCACTCTGCTGATCAGAGTCCGGCTCTCGATAATCGAACGGTCGTCTCTCCACTTCCATTGAATCGCTCCTTGTCCATGTCACCGTATCACGTTGTTCCCTTCGCGGCAACCGGTGGTTCACGGGGTGTACCCCACCCGTCGAGAAAATCGAGGACCTCCGGCTTCGGGACTGGCGTCGGCTTGACTGCGGTGAGTACGAGCACGCGACCGCTGAAGCGGTTGCCGTCAGGCGTTGTCCGCACGTTCGGGTGAGAGGCCACTGGTAAGGGTAACGAGACACAAGGCCATGACATTTAAAGAAGAGCAGCACCTTTGGTTACCGTGAACGCAAAGAAACGACGAGTACTGTAAAGGTGGAGGGAGGGGATGTTCGCTTCACGACTGAATGACGCGGGACAGGCTGTCGCGCTTGTTGAAGGACATGGAGTGTGTCGTCAAGGACCTGAGGAAGGCGCCGCCGCAGCGCGAGCTGGAACCGGTGACGGGATACAGGTGCTGACCGAACGGCGCCTTATACGGGGGCAGTCGACCACGCCGTGACGCATGGGGACTAGGGATGGACGGTTGCGAACCGGATGACGTCGGCTGCCCCTTCGGCTTTCGGCATCAGGAGCCGCTCGGGTTTGCCGCCCCCGAAGTGAGAATGGCGTCGAGTGCGTCGATCAAGCGCGAGAGATCTCGTGCCTCGATGATCAGCGGGGGATAGAAGCGAAGGAGCCGGTTCTGCGGCTTGCAGCCGACGAGGAACCCTCGTTCGAACAGCTGGCGACAGACTGCGGCTGCGCTGAGCGGGCCTACGTCTTGCCTCAACTCGATGGCGATCATCAGACCGCGTCCGCGGACATCGCACACGGCGGTGTGCTTCGTGGCGAGGTCCCGGAGGGAAGACAGGAAGGCCGCGCCGATCTCTCGGCTTCGCTGCACGAGTCCTTGCCGGCGGATGGCGTCGATCACAGTTGCCGCCACGGTACAGGCGAGCGGATCGTTCTGGTGGGACTGCGCGTAGTGAAAGCCGGAGGCGGTGAGGCGCTGTGCGGCATCGCCGGTCATGGCCACGGCGCTGACCGGATACCCGTTGCCGAGTCCCTTGCCCATGGCCACGACATCGGGGTGAAGACCGTAGTGTTCGTGCCCGTACCAGGCGCCGGTCCGGCCGAAGCCGGTGGTGACCTCATCGATCACGATCAGACCGCCTTGCTCGGTGACCCGGGACGAGAGCGCTTGGATCAGCTTGTGCGGAGGGAGGCGAACCAATCCGCCGGAATTGCCCGGCTCAAATGCGAATGCCGCAATCCGGCCGAAGGGGATCCGGCGGAGGACCGAGCAGTCAGGATCGCAGGGATCATCGTCGGCGCATTGGGCGCATGGAGTCCAATCCACTCGGGTCCACTCTCGTGGGTCGCGGCGGCCGGAAGATCCGTAGGCAGAGAGGTAGGCGTCGTCCAGTGCCAGGAAGAGCGGCTTGTCTACAACCTTGCGCGCAGCCTGTACCGCGAACTCGACCGCCTCGCTTCCAGAGCTCAAGAACACGCACTTCCCATCGTCATATCTCGGGCCCAGGGTCGAGAGGACGGCAGCTGCCCCACGTTCGACCGTACCGCTGGAATAGCGATAGCCGATGTGGGTGATCGCATCCATCTGACGTCGGATGGCCTCAGAGACGTCGGGATGCCCGTGGCCCAAGCCGGCGCACCATACACCCGACTCGAAGTCGATGTACGCTCGATCCGATTCGTCATAGAACGTGCATCCCACAGCCCGAACCATGCTGGATGTAATGAGGTCATAGCCTGAACAACGAAGGACGTGTTCCATCATGCCTCCTTGTGTACGAAACAATACCCAGGTTGCAAGAGGGATTCTACGCGTGGCGCATCGCTTGCGAAGCGGGCGCGATGGCGTGGGTTGCCGCAACCATGCCATCAATTGCCGAACTCACGATTCCGCCGGCGTGACCTGATCCTTCGCCGATTGGGGAGAGGCCGCGCACCGAAGCGGACTCGAGGGTCTCGGGGTCGCGCAGGATCCGAACAGGGCTCGAACTGCGGGTCTCAAGTCCATAGAGAAGGATCTCCTCGAGCTTTGCATTGCTGAGTTCCCGCAGCATCTTGGGAAGTGCCGAGCGAAGAGTCTGAGCGACAACATCGGGCAGCAGCGCGTTCAGGTCTGCTGCAACCACACGGCTGCAGGATCGTTCCGCGGGTGGAGGCGTTGCATGGGCGGCGTCGAGGAAGTCTGTCAACCGTTGCGCCGGAAGCGTGAAATCGCTTCCTCCGGCGATGAAGGCCGCGCGTTCCAGCCGCTCCTGGTAGGCGATTCCAGCCAAGGCCGGATTGCCGGCTACCTCAGGGAAGTCGTCGGGTCCGACCGGCACGACGATGGCGGCATTGCCGAGCGGTTTGCTGCGTCCGGAGTAGCTCATTCCGTTGGTGGTGAGCATTCCTTCGGAGGAGGCGCAGGCCATCACCAGCCCGCCCGGACACATGCAGAAGCTGTAGCAACTACGTACGTGACCGCCACCCTTCCGGGAGAGACGGAAACTGGCACTCCCGAGCGATGGGTGCGATGCCCAGCGTCCGTACTGTGACCGGTCGATTCGAGCTTGCGGGAGTTCCATGCGCACGCCGACGGCAAACGGCTTGACTGCCATCGCGATATTGCGTTCGGCCAGCATCCGGTAGACGTCTCTCGCGCTGTGCCCGGTGGCCAGGAAACAGCGATCGGTTCGGACATCTTCTCCCGAGATCTTGACCCCACGAAGCGCGCCGTCTTCGATCAAGACGTCTTCCAATCGAGCGTGGAACCGGACCTCGCCGCCAAGCTCCGTGATGCGGTCTCGTAGCGCGGGCATGATCTGCGAGAGAACATCGCTACCGATGTGTGGTTCGGCATCGATCAGGATGTCGCTTGGCGCGCCGTGTTCGACCAGCACCTCGAAGAACCTTCGCACGGCCGGGCGGTTCTTGGTGCGCGCGGTGAGCTTGCCATCGGAGAACAGGCCAGCACCACCTTCTCCGTAGAGGACGTTGCTCTCTGGATTGAGGAGCCCTTGTCGCCAGAACGTCTCGACCTGGAGCTTGCGGGTCTCGATCTCCGCGCCCCGTTCGATGAGAACAGGCCGCTGGCCGGCCTCTGCCAGGGTCAGGGCGGCCATCAATCCCGCCGGCCCGGCACCGACCACGAACGGCCGGACAGCCCGTGGTTTGGCCGATCTCGGTTTCGGTACAGACTCAGGGGGAGGGGCGATGCCTACCTGGCCGGGTGCCAGGGTGGGCGGTGTGTCTCCGGAATAGGTGACTTCCGCCGACAGGACGTAGTGCGGGAGGCGATCCTTGTGCCGGGCGTCGAGCGAACGCCGTAGGACCTCGATCTCGCTCAGGTTCTGCTCGAGGGCGCCCAGCTTCCGCGCAATGGCGTGAAGAACATCGTCCGGTGTGTACTCGAGCTTCACCACGATCTGGTTGACGCGAAGTCTCATACGGATGACCTTTCGGAATGGCAGGAGATTCATCCATTGTACGGCGAATGGGGCGCGGTGCGTAGCGGAAGGAACACCGGTGGGATATTGGATGCAGGAAGATACGGCTCAACGGTCTGCCGGGACGGCTTGCAGAGCGTGGGAGGAGAGGGTCGGATCGTGCGACCCTCTCCTCCTCGATCCAACAGCGTTCTACGGGAGAATCTGAATCTCGTAGCTGACGAACCGGCCGTCATCGCTTCCAAGATAGACGGTGTAAAGCCCGGGTTCGAGTCCTGCTGTATCGATTTGGACACGGTATTCTCCGGCTGACCCGTCGAACGGCATCACGCCAAAGGCGACGAT
>Ga0272444_10005539_pt1 | contig 10923 bp, 6 predicted proteins | sample SSMForm13_FD_201033 | JGI IMG/M metagenome (GOLD analysis project Ga0272444, IMG submission 201033) | Marine sediment archaeal communities from Little Sippewissett salt marsh, Falmouth, MA, United States - SSM-Form-13 | ecosystem: Environmental > Aquatic > Marine > Wetlands > Sediment ... | reverse complement strand
TAATACAATATTGTAGCATATGGTCGGATACAATTATAAGTCAACATGCGTCTCTTCCAAATCATGAATCGTCATTTTGTGAAGAATCAGCCAATCATTAAAAGGGTAATCGAAATTGTTTGAAGTGATTCTTTGTGGGATTATGAAAAAATTATCTGTTGACAAAATAGAAGTTTCTTCTAGAATACGAAGATAGACTCAGTTGAGCAACGGAGGGATTACGTCTCTCTTTTTCATTGAGCACTCACGTGAAGATTGGCTTGTTCTTGTAATATGCTGTCCATCAAACGAACACTACTTTCGTGTTTTCGAGGATAATTTAAGAATTTCAATTCTCTGTTATTATCATTGCTGCTGTTTTCATAATATCTCTTTTCCTCTCGTTTAAGTATGAATGTGTCGAGCCTTACCGCTATCGGTTTGTCTGGAATGCGTAGTAAGAACAGCGTCTTCATGGTTACTATACATTTCTGACTTTCCATACAATCGAATGATTGTTCCACAGATTGTAGCAGGCCGTTGTTACAGAACCCGGGTTTGATGAAAAAGGTGAGTGGTTAAAAAATCTGAAAGTTTGTGATTGAGGTTTCAATGAAAAGGGAAAAAGTATTTCAGATCAAATCAAAAAAGGACGCCAGGTATCTTGCTCGGGAGATAAGAGGCAATGATTATGCATTTTACTATTATGCACCACTGATGGGAGTGAGCGGAGGGTTGACGGCAATTCGGTGCCCGACAGATACAAAAAAATGTACGATAATTTCAACCGGTTTTGGCTGGCAGAATGAAGAGAGAAGCGTGATAGCAGATATTGAAGAATATATTTGGAAAGATAGAAAACAAATCAATGCTGAACTGAGGCATCCTGAATCCGAATGGTACATGAAATTTATACCTGAAAAAAAATCAAAGCACAGCACTGAGGGTGGACCCTCCTGACCCCGGCTGGAGTCGTTTTTAATTATTTTATTTAAGAGCAACCGATAAAAGAAAGGGGATTAGTAATAATGATAACAAGAAAACAATACCTGAAAAGCAGACCAGTCTGTAAAGTTACCTTCAAACTTCCGGCGGAGATCGGCAATTCTGCCAATAAGGCCAATCTCGTCGGTGAGTTTAATGGCTGGGATATGAGTGCCACACCGATGAAAAAATTAAGAAATGGGGCATTCACCGTAACAATTGATCTGGAAAGGGATAGAGAATATCAGTTTCGTTATCTGCTGGATAGGATGCAGTGGGAAAATGCTTCAAATGCCGACCGGTTTATACCGACACCCTATGGAGATTCTGAAAATTGTATCGTGATCGTATGAGAAGTGTGATGCCGTTGACATTTTATTCCGATTTATATCAACGATTCTGTGCCGTTTTATGGTACTGTACTTATAATGTTTGGCTTTCATTTTTTCGGTTTCACACATAATATTCATAGTTGACTATTCAAATACTGAAAAGAGGTGCCATCAGAGAATGCGTATGCCCGTCAGACGATAAATAAACTGTATAGATACTGATTCAGGGGGATATTCAGAACAGTGATTCAGATTTCGGAATGCCACCATGCCGATTTCCACAGCCTGTTGGAAAAAGAATGGCTTGAGACAAACGGGTACGGGGGATACGCCTCAAGTACCATCGTGCACTGTCATACGAGGAAATACCATGGTCTCCTCGTGGTAAACCTTAATCATCCGGGCGGAAGATTTGTCCTGCTTTCAAAATGCGAAGACTCGATCAACATTCGGGGAAAAGAATTCCATTTGTCACTACACAAATATCCCATGGTGTATTATCCCCATGAAAGACATTGTCTGAATAAATTTACACTCGACCTGTATCCTCGATTCACATACACGGTTGACGATGTGATCATTGAAAAGGGAATAATGCTCGTCCGTGGTGAAAACACGCTACTCCTCAGATATGTTCTTACCGGTGCGCCATGCCCGGTCCTGTTGACGGTAAGGCCGTTTCTCGCATATCGTGATATTCACACACTCGCCCGTGAGAATGAATTTATTCGAACAAAGATCCATGAAATTCCCAATGGCTTTGTCATCTCTCCGTATGACGCTATGCCCGATTTGTATTTTCAAACGAGCAGAAAGACCCGGTTTAACACGGATCCACGGTGGTACAGAAACTTTGAATATCTCAAGGAGCAAGATCGCGGATTTTCATATCAGGAAGATCTCTTTATGCCGGGAATATTTGAATACTGTCTGTCTCCGGGCGAGGAAATAATCTTTCGTGTAGCACTGCAGGAAGATGAGAGAAAAATTACCAATCTCTGGAAGAAAGAAGTTGCTCGGAGAGAAAGCCGGAGCAGAGTCACTGACACAACCGATAACAGCGCGGGAGAATTTAAAGTTCAGTTTCATAGAGCCGCGGGGGACTTTATCATACAGAACAGAAAAAAACGGCTCTCGATTATTGCCGGCTATCACTGGTTTTACGAGTGGGGAAGAGATGCACTTATTAGCCTGCCGGGGCTCACCCTGTATACAAACAGGGTTACCGAAGGTATTCAAATTCTTAAGAATATGGCTGAAATGAGAAAGGATGGTCTCATCCCGAATAATATTTCAGAATGGGACGAAGGGGGTGCCTATAATTGTGTCGATGCCTCCCTCTGGTATATCTGGTGTGTCCAGGAGTTGTTGAAAGTTACCGGTGACCCGGAAGTAATAATGAAGGACTTCTGGCCGGTGATGATTGATATAGTGTCTCATTATTTTTTCGGCACATCGGATCAGGTTTCTGTCCTTGCCAACGGGCTGTTGGATGTGGGTGATTCCACGACACAATTAACTTGGATGGATGCAAAGGTCAATGGTATTCCCGTGACACCCCGCTATGGCTGCCCCGTAGAGATCAATGCGCTGTGGTTCAACGCGCTCTGTTTTGCCCGGCAACTGGCCCGGGAATTCGGGAGAGATATGCCGTTTGATGTAGACGGTGTGATAGAAAAAGTGAGAAAATCATTCGATGTCTGTCTGTGGATTCCCGATAAATGGTACCTCGCCGATACGTGGATGCCCGATGACAATGTCAGGGATGAATCGGTCCGACCGAATCAAATCTTTGCCGTATCATTGCCGTTCGGTGTCATAACGGATCGTGAAAAAATGAACGGTATTATGGAAAAGGTCTCCGAAGAACTGCTCACACCCTATGGGCTTCGAACGCTATCACCGAACGATCCCCGGTATCGGGGAAACTACGCCGGTTCGCCGGAAGAGCGAGATTTCGCCTATCATCAAGGTACCGTCTGGCCGTGGCTTTTAGGGCATTATACAGAGGCCCTCTTGAAAACGGAAGAAAACAGGGAATCGGTAAAAGAGAGACTGCGTAATATCGTTACAAGCATGGAAAGACACCTTTACGACGCGGGAATCGGACAAATTTCCGAAGTATTCAGTGGAGACCCTCCTCATGAACCGGGCGGATGCATAGCTCAGGCGTGGAGTGTTGCTGAGATGATTCGATTACACACTTTGTTGAACAGCTGATATGAAAATACTCATGTTCGGATGGGAGTTCCCTCCCTTCATAAGCGGCGGATTGGGAACAGCCTGTTTTGGATTGACGCAGGGACTGATTCAAAAAGATGCTGAGGTTGTGTTCGTCGTTCCCCGGATGATAGGCAGAGTGAAAAAATCCCGTGTCCGGCTCATTGATGGGGCCGGGATTCGGATTAACGATGATACTGCCACCGGTTTGTTGGAACATGTGCGTATTAAACCGATCGATTCTTTCCTGATTCCATATATGACCGAAGAATCGTATGAGAAAGCGCTACAGAAAACGATTGAATCACTGAAGAAGAATCGGAGGCCGCGAGGGAAAACATCCTGGCAACATTACGGACCTGATCTCCATTCAGAAGTTTTCAGATACGCCCGGATTGCTCGGATCATCGCGAACAGGGAAGACTGCGACGTTATCCATGTACATGATTGGATGACAATACCGGCGGGAATAGAGGCAAGGCATGTTACGGGAAAACCTCTTGTCGTGCATATACATGCACTGGAAACCGACAGGAGTTCAACGCGGATAAATGAAAGGATTTATGGCATTGAACGGTTTGGTATGATTGAGGCCGATCATGTGATAGCCGTGAGTCACTACACGAAGCGGAAGATCGTACAGCAATATGGCGTTCCCCATGAAAAAATATCGGTGATTCACAATGCCGTTTCACATTCAGAATCGCACCGACGGTATCATATCAAGAAAGATCCGGCGAAGAAATATGTGCTCTTTCTGGGTCGGATGACCTCTCAGAAAGGACCGGATTACTTTCTCGAAGCGGCACGGAAAGTCCTTTCAAAGAATCAGGCGGTTCATTTTATAATGGCAGGATCGGGAGATATGATGAGGCAGGTCAAAGAAGACGTAACACGTCTGGAGATAGATGAAAATGTCATTTTCACCGGCTTCCTGCGAGGTGCAGATGTTGAAAGAGCGTATGCTATGAGTGACCTTTATGTCATGCCGAGTGTTTCCGAACCATTCGGGATTACCGCACTTGAAGCAATTATGTATGATGTGCCCGTTATCATATCAAATCAGTCGGGAGTATCCGAAGTGATTCATAACTGCCCGAGAGTCGACTTCTGGAACACGGATGAATTGGCAGATAACATATTGAACATTATAGAAAATGATATGCTTCGAGATGAAATTGTGAGAAGTTGTAGAAACGAACTCAAGGATGTAAGCTGGAAAATCGCTGCTGAGAAAATTATTCGTGTTTACCGGGAATTAATAATGGTATAATAAGTGGTTTTTGTAGTGAGACATATCAAACCACGGCAGGTACCTGCTGTGCATTCCGGGTATACTATAAAGGAGTCAATGAGAAAGAAAATGAATGAAGAATATTCTGGAAACTATCTTTTTGAAGTAAGCTGGGAGGTCTGTAATAAGGTCGGTGGTATAAATACCGTCTTGAAAACGAAGGCCAAACATGCCGTTGATCGTTTCGGTGATAACTATATTCTCATAGGACCTGATGTGGGGAATAATCCTGAATTCGAAGAAAGCAGCGAAGACATTTGGGAAGGGGTGAAAAAGGAGATATTCAATAGAGGTTTGGCGTGCAGATGTGGTCGATGGAATACGATCGGCAATCCCCGGGTCATACTGGTAAACTATAACAACAAATATCCGACAGATAAATTACTCTTCCAGTTGTGGCAGGATTACGGCGTCGATTCAATGACCGGAAGCTGGGATTATATTGAACCGGTGCTGTTCAGTACAGCTGCCGGAGAAGTGATTCAGATCATATATGAAACAACAGTCAAAGAAGGTGAAGGTGCGGTAGCACAGTTTCACGAATGGATGAGTGGCGCCGGAATGCTCTACATAAAAAAATATGTTCCGGAAATTGCCACGGTGCTGACGACACATGCCACCATGCTCGGCCGTTCGCTTTCAGGGAACGGTATCGACATTTACACCGATATAGAGGCCATTTCTCCCACGGAAATGGCGGCGAAAATGAATATCGTCGCCAAACATTCGATGGAAAGCGCAGCGGCCAGGGAAACCGACTGTTTTACGACCGTAAGTGAGATTACGGCTCGGGAGGCCGGGCACTTTCTATCACGAACACCTGATATAGTCCTCCCCAATGGCATTAATATAGAGAATATTCCCGATTGCAGGGAACAGGATGAATCAATAAAAGAACGTCGTCAAATACTGATTGAATTTGCTTCCAAATTTCTCCAGGAAGAACTTGATGCAGATAATACAAACATATTTATGATTTCAGGGAGATATGAGTTTCGTAATAAAGGAATAGATCTGTTTCTGGAGTCTTTGAAACGAATCAATGACACACTCCGACAATCGAAAGACGGCAAGAAGATTGTCGCTATTCTGAGTGTCATCGGAGGGCATTTAGGAATCTCAGATGAGACTCGTCAGATACTGAAGGGCATCGATGTGCAACGATCGGGTATTTGCAGGGTCTGCACTCATCAATTACGTGACCCTCGGTATGATCCGATCTGGAACATGTGTAATAGCCTGAATCTGTTAAATTCATCGGAGGATCATGTCAAAATTATCTTTATGCCCGTGTACCTGGACGGTTATGATGGCCTGCTGAATCTGCCGTATTATGATGTGTTAAGCGGATGTGATCTTGGTGTGTTCCCGTCGTATTATGAGCCATGGGGCTACACACCGCTCGAAAGTGCGTCATATTGTGTGCCGACGGTTACGACCGATTTGGCAGGATTCGGTATCTGGGTAAAGAATCATTTCGATAACAATAACAAAGGCGTCATTATTCTCGATTATCGCGAACAGACTCATGAACAGATTGTCGATTGTCTTACGAGGAATATCGGGAATCTCCTGGAATGGTCTGAAGAGGAAATGGAAGACCAGCGAAGCCAGGCGCGTGCCATTGCAGAAAAAACCGACTGGAAAGAATTTTATACCTTCTACCTTCAGGCCTATGCTCAAGCGGAAAAAAAGGCAGGGGAACGAATTCATGTACTGGATACCAGTGCCTACCGACGTGAAATCTATTATACCGGTACTGATTCTCTCCAGCCGAGGTTTAAAAGTTTCAGCGTTATTGCAACATTACCGGAAAACATTAAACATCTCAGGGATATTGCCTATAATCTCATTTGGACATGGAATCCTCAGATACAGGAACTTTTTGCACGTCTCGATCCCCAGTTATGGGCTGATGTATCTAATAATCCGATAGAATTGCTGGAGCGTATCCGCTCGGAACGTCTGCAGGAGATGGCCGAGGATGAAACGTATCTGCATCTCTATAATCGGGCTACCGGATTAATGCAGGATATTCTTGCTGATGATGAATTTTTACTGGAGCAGGATCCTTCCGTCACGAAGGAAAATCCCGTTGCCTATTTCTCGACAGAATATGGTTTGCATCAAAGCCTGCCGATTTATTCGGGGGGGCTCGGCATCCTGTCGGGTGACCACCTTAAATCGGCAACCTGTTTAAATATACCGATGGTGGCCGTCGGACTTCTTTACAAAAACGGATATTTCAGCCAGACCATTGATAAAGAAGGAAATCAGGTCGCGCTTTATCCGGAAAACGACTTTTCCCGCATGCCTATCAGCGTATGTGACAGCGATACCCGCGAGCCGATAAAAATCCATGTTGATCTACCCGGCCGAAAGCTGTTCGCGCAAGCATGGAAGGTTGAAGTAGGCAAGGTTACATTATACCTTCTCGATACGTTTGTGCCCGAGAACAGCAGTCAGGATATGCAGATTACGTCACGGCTTTACGGTGCAGATCAACGGCTTCGAATCGAACAGGAAATCATGCTCGGTATCGGCGGTGTTCGTCTTTTAAACGTCCTCGGAATTAATCCATGCCTTTATCATCTTAATGAGGGGCATAGTGCATTCTTGCTTCTTGAGAGAATACGGCAGCTGATGGAAAAAGAAGGTATCAGTTATAATGAAGCACGGGAAGTTGTCAAGGCGAGCTCGGTTTTTACGACTCACAGTCCGGTTGAGGCGGCAAATGAGCGATTCGAAGAGGCTTTGATGAAAAGTTATTTTTATGAATATATCAAAAGTCTTGGAATTTCATGGGAGACATTCTGGGAACTGGGGCGTGAAGAACCGGGCATAGGGAAACCCTTCTTCATGACGGTCCTGGCATTTAAACTGTGCTGTTCCGCTAATGCGGTCAGCAAACTCCATGGTCGGATTGCACGAAAAATGTGGAAGCAAGTGTGGTCGGGATTTGAAGAAGGTGAAATACCAATTAAGGACATAACCAATGGTATTCACATGCAATCCTGGGCAGCCCCCGAAATGAGGGACATCTATGAACGACATATCGGAATTGATTGGTATTCAAAGGATTTTGATAAGATCAGCTGGGATAACATCGATGACATACCGGACAAGTTACTCTGGAAGACCCACGCAGACCTCAAAGGCAGGATGGTAGATCAAGTAAAAAAAGCAATCATATATGATTGTGAGAGACGGGGAATAACGCCGAAATTAATACAGCGAAAAGTATCAAGCCTTGACCCGAACGCCTTGATTATCGGTTTCGCACGACGTTTTGCCTCCTATAAGCGGGCAACACTGATATTTGAAGATCCCGACAGGCTTCTGCAGATTATGGAAAACGCCGAGCTACCTGTCCAGTTCATATTTTCGGGAAAAGCTCATCCCAATGATGAAGCGGGTAAGAGATTAATTAAGACTCTTTATAACTACACCTTTGACGAACGGTTCTTTAACAAGATATTCTTCATAGAGAACTATGCTTTGGGAAACGCTCAACATCTTGTGCGAGGTGTTGATGTCTGGCTTAACAATCCTTTACGACCACGTGAGGCAAGCGGTACGAGCGGTATGAAAGTTGTTGTAAACGGTGGATTGAATGTAAGCATATTAGACGGCTGGTGGGATGAAGCACATGAAGGAGACAATGGCTGGGTAATCGGAGGACGGAAAGAATATGCGAATCCGGAAACCCAGAACCTGGTAGACAGCCAGAGTTTCTATGAAATACTTGAAAACAGCATCATCCCTGCATACTGCAAGAGGAGTGATGAGGAAATACCGGAAGAGTGGGTTTATATGATGAAACAATCCATCAAGACCCTTGTCCCTCAATTTAACACACACCGGATGCTCAGAGAGTATTATGAAAAGATGTATCTGCCCGTAGCTCGTAGATCGAAAATGCTGCAGGAGGACAATTTTAAAAGAGCAAAGGCTTTGTCTGATTGGAAAATGAAAATTGCCTCCAGGTTTTCCACAGATCACATCCGGTGGTTTAAAGTGAAAGGTTTCAGAGGGGATCTTCTTGATTTAGGGGATGAGTTTGAAATCGAAGCCGGTGTCGATCCTGGAAAGCTCATGGAGGATGAAATCCAGATAGAACTCGTTATCCTTGAGTCGGATGAACAGGATCAGTTGAAAAACCCCATCATCATACCCATGGAAAGAACGGCGGACAATGGCGCAGAAGGGACTGTTGTTTTCACCGGGCACTACGAAGCAGTTAAATCCGGAAAGTTTGTGTATGGTATCAGAGTTATACCGAGCCATCCCGATTTGCTGGTTTATCAGGAACTCGGCCTTGTACATTGGGCGTAAACAGAAGGAGGGTAAAACATGAAGATGCAGGAAGTCCGGAAAATTGCCAAAAAATGGGGGGTCAATATTCGAGTCGGTCGTTCAAAAAAAGACATTATACGGGATATCCAGATTATGGAAGGTCACAAACCGTGCTTCGGCACAATGGAAACATGTGATCAGTATCATTGTTTGTGGCGGGAAGACTGCATAAAGGAATAATCAAACCTATAATAACTGAAAGAGGTCAGATAGTTTACAATGCCGTTATTGACTTTGTATTTTCAGCTTCATCAACCGTACAGGCTTCATCCTGACAGAGATACATTCCTCTGGGAAGAGATGAACAGGGAGATTTTTGAAAAGGTTTCATCGAAATGTTATCTTCCCGCTCTGTCGATGTTTCAAGAGCTGATTTCTCTTCATGATTCATTCAAGATTACCCTCAGTATGTCGGGAACTTTTCTGGAACAGGCGGGGATGTACCAGCCCGATGTCATAACCGCGCTGCAAAGACTGCTTGATGTCGGTGAAGAAGGAATGCGTGTCGAATACCTCGATGAGACTCATTATCATTCACTTTCGAGCCTGTTCAACGATCCTGCAAAACAGGAATTCCGGGATCAGGTATCTCTGCATCGGGATCAGATGAGAAAAACTTTTGGCGGCTGCCCGGCATCATTCAGAAACACGGAACTGATGTACAATAACGATATTGCCGACACAGTCCACGATATGGGTTATCGATCGATCCTCTGTGAGAAGCGGGCCGATATGTTTGCCGGGGAAGACCGGCACGTTTCGCCGAATGCGATATTTCGGGCACGGGGGAACGGTCTTATCGTAATACCGAGAAACAGGAACCTGAGTGACGACATTGCCTTCCGATTTTCCCATGATCCCATCTCTCCTGAAGATTATGCTGAAAGTATTTCAAGGATTGACGGCGAAGCGGTCATGCTGGGCTACGATTTCGAACACATAGGGGAACACATATCAGAAGACAAGGGCATCTTTGAATTCTGGCGAAAACTGCCCGAGGCCTTGGCTGCTCACCCGAATATTGTTCTGGCGAATCCCACGGAGATCGCCGATAAGTTCGAAGATGCGGAATGTCCCGTTGTTGACATTCCCGGTCTATCCACCTCGTCCTGGGCTGATGCAACCCGTGATACGTTCGGCTGGCTCGGCACGTTGACCCAGTATGAACTATTCAGGGATATCGAAAAACTAGAGACAGAGGTTAGAAAGGCAGGGGGAGAACTCCTGATACAGTGGAGGAACTTTACCACGTCCGATCATATCTATTTTCTCCACGAGGGCACCGGAGAAGACCACGCAGTTCACTCATATTTTAATCCTTACGGAGGGTCGATTACACAGGCAACCTATGTTCTGACCCGGAAAATCGATTATTTTGGATCATCTCTCAGACGGTTCAAGATATTGAAAAGAAGCGAACGGACGGCAGTGCTGCTCATTGCACCCGAAACCGGGAGACTCCCCGAAGACATGGGGCCGCTAGCTCGATATATATCGGGGAAGAGCGGCGGTTTGGGTGAAGTCGTTTCAGCGTTATGCGAGGGCCTCATCGAAAGAAATATTGATGTACATCTTACAACGCTCAACTTAAAGAAACGATTTCAGAGAGAGAGTCGCATCGGTGAAACCGAATGGCGTGAAATCAGGTACAGGACCGACACTGACAAGGTTCATCTGGTGAGTTCATCCATATTTGCCGGTTTGTCCGGTGCGTATGCCGGGGACCCGCGGTTAAATGCAGCGGAATTTCAGAAGGAA
>Ga0272444_10005538_pt1 | contig 10924 bp, 9 predicted proteins | sample SSMForm13_FD_201033 | JGI IMG/M metagenome (GOLD analysis project Ga0272444, IMG submission 201033) | Marine sediment archaeal communities from Little Sippewissett salt marsh, Falmouth, MA, United States - SSM-Form-13 | ecosystem: Environmental > Aquatic > Marine > Wetlands > Sediment ... | reverse complement strand
CGTTTCCGATGCGGCTTCCGATGTAATGCCAGGTCTGTCCCCCGTCATAGGAGATCTCGGCCATGAGCTTCTCGAAGTAGCCGATGTTCTCAGAGGTCCAGGTTGGCACCGGCCTCGTGCCTGCTTCAATCCTTGCCCCTCGGGAGGGGGAGGTGAACCGGAGTAGCCGAACGGGTGCCGGAGTGTAGATTGTGAACTCTTCGGAGACCGTGACTACTTCCGGGGTCTCGACGGACGACAGCCTAAGCAGGCAGTGCTCGGAATCGACTTCCGGAGCAGCCCAATCAGACATGGTGCCGTCGTTTCCGATGCGGCTTCCGATGTAATGCCAGGTCTGTCCCCCGTCATAGGAGATCTCGGCCATGAGCTTCTCGAAGTAGCCGATGTTCTCAGAGGTCCAGGTTGGCACCGGCCTCGTGCCTGCTTCGTACTCCGTCCCCGATGTTGGGTATGTGATGTGGATCGACCGTACAAGAACCGGTGTGCCGACTGCCGAATCCAGTTTCTCCCCCAGCGTGTCGACAAGCTGCTCAAAGGAGATTGCTGCACTGTCGACGATGCCTACAGACACCAGGATTCCAAGTGCTGAGGGGCACTGCTCACGAATTTCCTCAAGCGATGTTGCGGCAGATACTTCACCGAAGGCCCATGTCTCGCTGGCGAGGGAGGCAGTGGCGATCCATATTTCACCGATTGTGGAGCTGTTCCACGCGAGAACCAGAACGTCGTCATCAGAGCGATCGCACTCGATCTCCCATGCCCCTTCGGTATTGGCACGTACGGACTCCAGTACAGAGCCGGTGGCGGTTGATAGGACTGCCACGGACACACTGCAGGTGGTGGCCGCGGTGCTGGTGAAGATGACCTTTCCTGTGAGCGATGTCGCGACCACTGCGTGCGTGGCTGCGACGACGGCAAGGAGTGCGACGAGAAGCCCAACAGAACCTCGATGGAACACGGACTTCAGTTCCTGAGATTCCATGGCTCCTTGGCGAGTTTGATGCCCCTGGCGTTCGCTGTTTCGAGTCTTGCTGTGCATTGCTTCCTCCTTGATGCGGTGATTTGGTTCACCTCTCCTATCGAGGGAAAAGGACCAAACCTACCACAGCGGCAGCGGGGAGACCCCAGCCGGTGGAATCATCTATACTGAGGGGGTTGAGAGGGACTCTGAGGAAGAATGGCTGCGATTAACCTGTTGCAAAGGATTGCACGCGATGGTTGGTCTGATTCATTGGCGGCGGATTTCGAACGCTGCTATGGAAACGACATTCGGCGTCTCATTGTTCTACACATATGGAAGGCGGGCCTGGTGTCGTTTCGGTTTGATCCGAGAAAGGCTCAGGCTCTGCTGAGCACCTGTCAATTGGAGGTCTTCGAGAATACGTTGTCCGACACGTGGATTGCACTTGCATCGGGCCTTGTTGGGCGCTATGTCGAGCTTACACGAGGGCAATCAGAGGGGTTCCCGTTTCTGAAGTACTTGGGGAGCACGATTCGCAACCTGGTCATCGACAACGCACGTTCGATGGGGCTGCTTCCTCGGGAATCCATCAAGGCCATCCTGCGTGCGATGTGTCAGGCCAGGAAGGATGCCACGCGCCGTGCCCGGATGGCGCAAGTCAAGAGCCGTTTGCTGAGCAGGGTTGAGCAGGAGGTTCTTTCATGCCTGCCGTGCGACGAGTTCAGTGACGTCTATTCAGCGATTCACCACGTGGCCGACTACTTCTTCGAACGGTACGTACCATCGCAGTGCCAGCGCATTGGGCGCCTCCCATCACGGAGCATCGCCGAGGCATTGGTGGAGACCTTCGTTGAGTCAGAGCTTAGCGAAGCTCTCACCTATGTCGGCGAAGTGACGCCGTGGGACGACACAGCTTCGATCCGTGTTTGTCGCGACCCTGAGTTCTCGCACACTGAGGATGAGTTCTTGTCGCTTCTCTCGATGCGAAGAGGAGAGGGCGTATGCTAGCCCTGAAGATGGATGCGCAGGAGGCGAGAGTGGCGTTTTGGCAGAGACTACTACGAGATCAAGCGGTAGAGATACGCGAGATCGATCACCAGCTCTTGCCACTCGTACGCGCATCGGCTTCCGAGGAAAGACGTGCTTATGTCGTGTTGCGGGCGGCGGCCGATCTCATGAGCAATGGGAGCGAGGCGACACGGCGTACGTTGCGAGGCACCCTGATGTACTGGTTCAGCAATACGGGATCAGGGGACGATCGTGATTGCGCGATCGACGACTACACTGACCTACGTGCGTTGATCGGCCGTCGCTTGAGTTGGGGCGAATGCATTCGTCAGGTGGGCGGTAATCCGGATGCGTATTCCGCTCGGTCAAGACTGGTCGACTTACTGCAGACATCGATTCGGCAACACTGGACCGATCTGTTTGGTGAGGAGATGCAGGCGCCGGGTGATGCCGATGCATGAGGGAACTCACCCATTTGAGGGAACGATCCTAAGGGCCCTGGAGTATGACGTGACTCCGCACGTCAAGAGCAGTCACCCGACACTTGAGACGCTGCTCGATCTAATGACCGATGACCTGTCGGCAGCCGATCGCGGACTGGTCGAAGCTCACTGCCTAGTCTGTACGGAGTGCAAGAGGCGGCTGGAACTGCTGGACACTCGGCTGCGGGATATACAGGAAGATCTGCACCGCGAAGTGACGAGAGGCTGGTCATTCTCAGCCCTGTTCGATGCTGCCCAGAGCCATCGACGGCGCGTTCGCTGGATGCAGAGAGCCCTCGCTACTGCATCGCTGACCACGACACTCGCAACACTCGGCGTCTCCATTCCCCGGTTCATCCAGATATATCAGAGCGCGATTGCACGCGGACAGTCAGTTGGCATCCCACCGTATCTCTACGTCCTGCTTGGGCTAGCGCTGGCAGGGATTGTAGGTCTGATTGCATTCATTGTCTGGAGGAAGAAGACGTGAAGTACAGGTATTGGCCGCGATCCGCGAAAGCGGCTGTCATGATCGCAGCCGTGATATCAATCTTGGAGATCGCTACCCTTATTCTTCTGCTTCCGCCCGCACTTGCTGCTTGGCGTGGCAATGCTGCCAGCGAGTTTGGGCTCATGCTGGACGAGTCGAGCGAGTACCAGCAGATGTCGACTTCCCCGTTGAGCGAGGAGTCGTTTGCCAATGACCTGCGAGATATGGCAGCGGATGCCGAGTACACGGCGACTGTCAATCCTTTTTTGCTGGCGTTCGTTTTCTTTGGCTACCTAGACTCTCGCGGTGTTCCATTGGACGAAGCGCCTCTCGAGGAACTTGGCCTCCCGGCTGGTCGAGACGAGGTGATCACAACGAGTTCTGACACATGGGGATCTTTGGCCGAGGCGCACATGGGAGACTCCTCCTTGTGGCCGCTTCTCATGGCACTGAACTACCACCGGTACGTGAAATACAACGGATCCGAACTTCGAGAGAATCAGCGAATTCTTGTGCCCAGATCGCTGGGCGACTAGCCAAGTCATCATACGGAGGGCTCCATGCACATCAGGCTGACGGAATCAGGCAAGGGGCGCACGCATGTGCGAAGAGCGGTCACGTTGTGTGTGATGCTTGCCGCCGTGTTGGGCGCGAGTACAGCAGCCACGGCGGAGACGTATGCACTCGTCGTTGGAATCGGCGAGTACTGGGATTCGGATCTCAGTAACAGCTACGCCGATAACGATGCACGTGTGATGGCTCAGGTCCTCGAGGTATCTCTGGGAATCGAAGTGACAGAGCTCACGGAGGATTCGGCCCCTGCCGCAACGAGACAAGCCATCGCTGACTGGTTTGCCGCCTTCGGCGATCTTCCGGCTCCCGATCCGGCATTTGGCAGGGATACGGTGATCGTGTTCCTTGCCGGGCACGGTGGATACAAGGAGGTTCCGTCAGCCGAGGATGGTCGCGTGGAGTTCTTCATGCCCGTGGATGCCGTTGGGGAGCCCACATCTACGGGGCCGCTCCTCGACTGCGAATTGAGCACAGTGATTACCGAGGATGACCTTGCCGACTGGACGCTCAGGTATCTGCAGGATCGAGATGTGATCTTCCTGTTGGATGCGTGCTACAGCGGCGGCGTCGCGCGGGGCGAGGACGGAGTGCGTGGAGAAGGGATGCTGATCAGCCGAGGGATTATCGAGAGCGGCCGTGTCCACGGCGACTCGGGCAGGACCTGGGTTCTGGCCTCGTGCTCGGCGACGGAGGAGTCATGGACCGACACGACCGCATTGCCTTATATCGGCGCGTTCACGAAGTGTGTCGTTACGGGATTGCAGGGGGCAGCTGACAGTTCTCCCCAGGACGGTGTAATCTCGGTAAACGAACTTGCGGCGTACGTTCAGACCGCGATCGTCCAAGTCATGTCTGCGCTTCGGCTTAGAACGAATAGCAGTGTTGACCAAACGCCATTCTTAACCTGTGCGCCGCCTCGAATCTGTGAAGAGAGTGAAGAGACCCAGCTGGGCGCAGTGGGACAAGATGGAGATGGGTTCGCGTTTCCTGTCTCCACGACTACCTATGCTGTTGATGTTCTTACGAATCGAGCACTTCCGGGCGTTACAAAAGATTCTCGAGGGATCGAAACCGATGAACCGGGAAACCTTCTCCTGGAGCGTGACTCTCTTGAATACGACGTAACGGGGCTCGAAGTTGTCCTCGAGATGGAACAGGGGTTCGTCGATGGACCGGGGGCCGATGTGTACGTCCATGGATCCGGTTTATACGAAGAACTGGAGCTGTCCGTCAGCGAGGACGGGACAATCTGGGAGGCCGTCGACACGTCGCAAACGACAGTCTGGCCGGTTGTGGGGAGCTCCTGGACGATAGGGTACGAGATTGCCGACCCATTCGACGGCGTGGGCACCTACGTTCGCTTGACGACGGACTCGCTGGCGGGGAAGACGTTCATCGATTCGGTGAGTGCGCGCTACGCCCCCGGTCAAGTCTCCGATTTGCCAGAACTCAACGCAACACCGGCAATTGAGATTACGGTTCCGTCTGCTGGAACGATCTGGGAAGCGGGAACCATGGTCCAGTACTCCTGGGATTCGACGCACATCGCGTTTGGTTTCACATATATGTTCACGGTTGAGTACTCGGTTGACGGTGGGAGTACATGGACTGCGTTCGCCGGGGTGAGCAACGATGGGTCGGATACCTGGACAATCCCTGCCGACATCGACTCGGATTCGTGCAGACTGCGGATGACGTCACGGGTCGACCCCTCCGTCCAGGCGATCTCCAGTGAGTTCGTGATACGGAGCGAGTCTGATCCACGAACTATCACAATCAGCTTTCCGACGGCATCAACAGTATGGGAAGCGGGCTCCACGGTGACGCCTCGCTGGACGTCGGAGAACATCGGGTACACGGAGAAGCTGAAGGCCGAGATCTCCCACAACGGTGGACAGACCTGGAACTACATCGGAAGCCGAATCGGCAACGATGGAACGATGACGGACTGGACTGTGCCGGACGTTGATTCCGAGGAGTGTCTCCTTCGATTGACGTCAGTCGAAACCCCGACGGTCTACGACGTTTCTGAAATGTTCACCATTACTCCACCGGAGCCCGTGCGCACTCTGGCGATCACGACCCCCAGTAGCTCCACGACATGGGAAGCTGGGACAACACAGACGATTTGCTGGACGAGTGAGAATGCCGGCACACCCCTTCGAGTGGAGTACTCGACAGACGGCGGCTCGACGTGGACAACCTACTCGAGCAGCACGGGAAATGACGGGACAGAGCAGTGGTCGATCCCGGGAGACATCGACTCCGATCAATGCAGGGTTCGTCTAGCATCCATGGAGTATCCCGGGGTAGCGGCTCTGTCAAGCGCGTTCACCATTGCTCCGCCGGAGCCTGTGCGCACTCTAACGATCACCACGCCGACTGGATCTACGGTGTGGGAGGCGGGATCAACGGTGACGCCCCGCTGGACGTCTGAGAACATCGGGTACACGGAGAAGCTGAAGGCGGAGTACTCCGTCAATGGCGGGAGTTCGTGGACGCTGATCGGCACGAACATCGGCAATGACGGAACGATGACGAACTGGACCGTGCCCGACGCCGATTCCAGCTACTGTCTACTACGATTGACATCGGTCCAGACCCCCGACGTGTACGATGTGTCTGCGACATTCACCATTGTTCAGCCGGACCGAAGCCTGGCGATAACGGCCCCCAGTAGCTCTACAACATGGGAAGCTGGTACGACGCAGACAATTCGGTGGACGAGTGAGAATGCCGGCACACCCCTTCGAGTGGAGTACTCGACAGACGGCGGCTCGACGTGGACAACCTACTCGAGCAGCACGGGAAATGACGGGACAGAGCAGTGGTCGATCCCGGGAGACATCGACTCCGATCAATGCAGGGTTCGTCTAGCATCCATGGAGTATCCCGGGGTAGCGGCTCTGTCAAGCGCGTTCACCATTGCTCCGCCGGAGCCTGTGCGCACTCTAACGATCACCACGCCGACTGGATCTACGGTGTGGGAGGCGGGATCAACGGTGACGCCCCGCTGGACGTCTGAGAACATCGGGTACACGGAGAAGCTGAAGGCGGAGTACTCCGTCAATGGCGGGAGTTCGTGGACGCTGATCGGCACGAACATCGGCAATGACGGAACGATGACGAACTGGACCGTGCCCGACGCCGATTCCAGCTACTGTCTACTACGATTGACATCGGTCCAGACCCCCGATGTTTACGACGTGTCGGAGATGTTCACAATCTACCGCGAATGACCTAGCACCACTACTAGGATTCCCGGCGAGAGTAGTTCGGGCTGGCGAAACCTCCCTTGGCGTTTCGCCCTCGGCGCTGTCGCTTTGCTGTCAAGCGAACTTGGTAGATCCTCGCGTTTCCCCCCGATAGGAGATTCAAACCAACATCGGGAGGTACGAAATGAACGCCAAGCAGGTCGATTGCCAAGAAACAGCGAGACGGAATGAGGAAGTAGGGTCCGGTCCAGACGGAAACTCAGCAACGTCGTCCAGGCTACTCCAGATAGGGCTCGGGGCCCTCATCGTATTCTGGATTGGAACCCTGGCGATGATGGCAGTGGCTGAGCCATGGGGTGAAGTTGTGTGGAGCGAAAATGGCGCGATCTGGACCTCGAATCTCGACGGATCCGAGAAACGCGTTCTGTATGAACCGGATGGGGGCAACGCGACCTACCCCGTGATCTCGCCAGGTGGCACCAGCCTGGCGTTCCATGTCCGCGATGGGAAGGACTTCTTCGATCCCGAAACGGAGTTCTCCATCTGCATTATGAGTGCCCAAGGACAGATTGCCGAGGTCGAGACCCCTCTCCTAACGTACGACATGGAGTGGGATCCGTCTGGAGAGGCCGTCTACTACACGAGGAATCAGGGAGATGCGCAGATCGGTCGGGTCGACATCGACGAAGGTGTGCCCTACGTGTCCTCAGAGATAGTCGACGTGGATGCCTATCGGACGCTTGCAATAGGGGTGTCCGATGACGGTGCGCAGTTGGCGTTGATTAACGATCCGAGCAACTGGACGTACAACGCAGTTATCGGCACGTACTCGCTTGGAGATCAGTCGTTCGATCTGGTGATCGGCGCTGATGGGAGCCGCAACTTCAGTCTCGATTGCTCGCCCACTCGTCCCGAGATTGCGTTCGATCAGGAAGCGGAGCCCTACTCCAGCGGATCCCACGTGTGGAGTGCCAGCCACATCTGGATCATGCAAGAGGATGGGACGGGGCTTGAGCGACTGACGGAGGAGACCGGCGTCGCACACGTGAGCCCCGTCTTTTCGCAAGACGGTGAGACCATCTACTACATCCGACGGATTGACGATCAAACGATGGAGCTGTGGTGCATGGATCGGAACGGCGGGAACAAGCAGATGCTGTTTGCTCTGGATCCCGATGTCCAGGAGCACTTCGACGTCTATCAGTTCGTACAGAACGTCGATTCCCAGAAGACACAGCTGGAGGTTCGCCCGCCGACTGCTGCGAGAATCCGCATTGTCTCCATCTCGCAACGCGAGAACCTGGTTTGCCTTGTCATCGAAAATGGCGGAGGCCTCCCGTGTCAGGGTGTACCATCCATTGTCGCTGGGCTTTCCTATGATCGTACGTGGGTCCCGGAATGGGAGACGCACTTCATGGAGACCCGACTCGCGGGAGTTTTTCTCGCTCCGGGTGACCGCACGACCCTTGAGTTCCAATTGGCCAACGTCCCTCAGTGGGCCTTTGAGGCCTTGGCGCAGCGGAAGATCGAGTGGTGGAGTGCCTATGAAGATCGTGATCCACAGACCGACTACATCGGGTTCATCCTTGAGATCGGCGACTGCTCACCAGCCTTTGCCTTCCTGCCAGTTGATTAGCGTTCTGGGCAGTGCACTGCCCATGCAACGAGCAGTGCACTGCCGTCCCCAATCTCACAAGTCTCGCGGTGGGGATCCCAATGGAATCGCACTCATCGGCCAGGATGGCTTGTACGGATGCAATCCGTGTCAACTCTCTCCTGCCCAAGCCTCACGCCATGGAGTTGCGGCGAGTTTGCTGCGATCCTATCGCGCTCCTTGGGACTGAATGGTGACCAGACCGAAATGCTGCTATCACTACTGGCGGAGTCGCCCGATCGACGGCGCTGCCGTGCTCAACCTCTCTTGGTCGGTTGCGTCTTAGCGCGCGAGCTGTCGATCCTGGCATATCCGGCCGAGTCTGGCTCGACTCTTGCTTCCAGCCTAGACTGCTTCCACGAGCCAGGGAGGTTCCATGAAGTGGTGGCTCCTTGGGCAGGGTGTAGTGGTCCGAGCCAAGGAGGGTGCAGGCGATGTCATTTCACCGTTCATCTCCAGGGCTGGGGGTCAGATCTTTATTTTTGAATCTTCGAGTCTGTGGGCGCTGTGAGAACTGTTCTGGGAGAGCAGCAACTACACTGCATACGTGCTCGCTGCGATTCTACTGCGCGCTGGATCCGAAAAATAAAGACCTGACCCCTCTTCTCCAAGCTCCTCCTGAAGGAGATCTCTCACAAGAAGCTCGAAATCCAGAGGTGAGGGAGTCAAACGTGTATTGCGGCATGTCCCATCATACAAGTCCCTTCATTGCCGGGCAACGACTCTACGGAAAACGGGTGACAAGCCGCGTGATGTGCTTCGCTCTTTGTGCAGAAAGCGCACAGTTGATGCTGGGAGCCTAGGATTCGCTCTGCACCTGAAGCTCTTCGTCCCCCTCAATTAGTGTCTGATTGTAATCTTCAAGCATTTCCTTCAGAGCATCGCGATCAATCAGTCGAACACTGGTAGATTCAGCTAGCTCTAGTGCGGCCTTGGTAAAGAAGCTGTTGGTGACAACCATTGCCCCGTCGCAGCCGAAGTGATGCATCGCTGCGATGGCCTGCTGCACAGCCGCATTACCAACATTCTCAGAATATCGCTTCGCCTGGATGACTGTCCGCCTGCCGAATCGTGACACAAACAGATCAGCTCCCTGATCCTGAGTTTCGCGCGTCTCCTCAACATCGAAACCAATCGATAGAAACAGCTTAGCCAGGAAGCTCTCAAACTCATGCCCAGTCATGCCATCGACTTTGTAGATGGTCAGGTATCGGGAGGAATCGAAATTCTCAAGAAGGTTCTTGAATCTCGCGATCCTCATCTCCATGTAGATGTTCTCGCAAATCCTCTCTATCCTCTCATACTCACTGCCACCAACCAGTGGAGTAAATGTTGTTGGGTTGCTAGGCTGCTGGAAATCAACTTGCCCCTGGAAGAGGTTGTTCTCCCACACGTAGTACAAGAAGAGTGGCAGTTCACGTCTGAACGACGCTCCTTGCTCGTCAATCCAATGGTGAAGCGAACCATTGAGATCCGAAACGACATGTTCAGTAATCTCTTGGCAAAAAGCTCCGTACGCAAAGCTGAACTCAGTTGTGAGAAGAAGCCTCTCAGCAAGCCCAGGGAAGTCGCCGATCTCGTTGAAGCCCAGTTCAGCAAGGACTCTCTTGAATAGCTCAAGTCGCCCGATGTGTTGGGAATCGCCGCTTTCAGGTTCGGATCGCTCAAGTTCTCGGCCGCGTAGTATGTGCAGGAAATTGACGAAGTATGGCTCTTTGAAGCGCTCATACTTCTCTAGTACGCCGGACATGATCTCTTCCAGCTTTCTTGTTTCCTTCTTCCGCTGCATCCAGTCCTTGATGAATCCCTGAGAGGAGTATCGGAAGTCTGGATAGAAGCGAGGATGCAGCGGGACACAGGTTGTTGCGGCGGGCGACGTGATGGGTGAGTAACTCGTATTCGTGATAGGATGGCGGTAATCACCGCACTTCTCGCACCACTCTAGAAATGTGAACGCCTTGCATGAAGTGCAAACGTAAATCACGGTCGGCCTCCTACCTCGTCCCCCACAGTCTTCTTATCTCAACGGCACATATGCACACGAAGTTGATCCTCTACGATAGGCGAAATCTCGCAGGCCAGCAAGTCAGAAGCTTCGCCCGCTGGATCGCTTCGCTCTTCGTGCAGAAGGCGTACTCTGCCGACTGGGTTGTCCCCCGTGCCATTCTGCGGAATCTGAAAGGGCTGAACATGTTGGTGCACCGAAAGGTAGAGCAATACGGTCTGGGGGTCAGGTCTTTATTTTTGAATCCAGTGTGCAGTGGAGCTGCAGCAAGCGCGTATCGAGTTGGTTGTGCTCTCCCAGAGTAGTTCTCAGACATTGCATAGATTCAAAAACAAAGACCTGACCCCCCTCATACCCTCCGTAGCGGGGCTACTCCGCACAGTCGGGCGGTTCCTGCTTCCGCAAGAGCAGGCTGTCGGAAATCGCGGCGGCGTCGACGGTGACGGTATCGCCGTCCGTAACCTCGCCAGCGACGATCATCCGCGCCAGTGGGTTCTCGACCAGACGCTTGAGCGCGCGGGCGAGCGGACGGGCGC
>Ga0272444_10005537_pt1 | contig 10924 bp, 8 predicted proteins | sample SSMForm13_FD_201033 | JGI IMG/M metagenome (GOLD analysis project Ga0272444, IMG submission 201033) | Marine sediment archaeal communities from Little Sippewissett salt marsh, Falmouth, MA, United States - SSM-Form-13 | ecosystem: Environmental > Aquatic > Marine > Wetlands > Sediment ... | reverse complement strand
CGATGTCGCTACAGTCGCAGTTTACCTCGATCTCGTTCTCGGCCGTATCGGGTACCCGTTTGACGCATACCAGAATTTCCATATTGTCCTCCTTGTTACCGGTTAGTACTCACTAAGTTTTTTATTTAAACCGCTTTCAGAAGATAGAAACCAAATTCTGAATCGTTTTTCGTAAAAGGTCGTACCAGGATCATCCAGAAATGGTAGCTTGGGGTTCAGGCCAAGGCCGCCGCCTTTTCGTAACCACAGGCGTAGCTGCGCTACGTTGAGGATTACGAAAAGGTTAGAACGCCGGCCTGGGCCGCAAGATGCCGTTTCTGGTTGATCCTACGCCAGATGCCTGGCAATCAGCTCCGACAGGTCAATCGCCTCCATCTCCCCTTCCAGACCGGCCACCTTGATGGCGTCTTCCATGTTGACCAAACAGAACGGACAGGCCGTGACGATCACGTTGGCACCGGCTTCTTTGGCCATCTCAACCCGCAGCACGCCCATGCGCTGTTCCTCTTCCGGTTCGTAGAAGAGCATCAGACCGCCGCCGCCGCAGCAAAAGCTGCGATCCCGGCTACGTTCCATCTCCACCCGCCTCAAACCGGCAATGGCATCCAGAGCAGAACGCGGATCATCGTACACCTCGTTGTGCCGGCCCAGGTAGCACGGGTCGTGGTAGGTGTAGACCTTGTCGCTGTCCCCATTGACACCGGTCAGCTGCAGGGCGCCGCTTTTCACGTTGCGCGCGATAAACTGGCTGATGTGCTCCACCGGCGGCAGGTCCTTGTATTCGTTCTTGAGCACGTTGTAGGCATGCGGGTCGGCCGTGATGATGTGTTTCACGCCGCTATCCATGATCGCGTCGGTGTTCATCTCTTTCATGGTCTGAAAAAGCATTTCCTCACCGAAGCGGCGGATCTCGTTGCCCGCGTCCTTCTCCTTCTTGCCCAGGATACCGAAATCAGAGCCGGCAGCCGACAGGATCGTGGCCGTGGCCCGACCCAGGTCCTGCATACGGTCATCGTAGCTGGTGATACTGTCCACAAAGTACAAGGCCTCGGCCGATTCCTTGCCCTTGGACAGGTCCTTGACTTTGACGGTCTCGGGCAGGTCCTTGGTCCAGTCGGCGCGTTTCTTCTCCATCTTGCCCCAGGGATTGCCACGTTTTTCCAGCGCCTTGAGCGGTTTCTGCAGACTCTGGGGAACCAGGCCCTCGTCCACCATGCCGCGGCGCAGGTCCACGATCTTGTCGATATACTCGATGCCGATGGGACATTCCTGCTCACAGGCACCGCAGGTCGTACAGGACCAGATCTCGTCCTCCTCAAAAGTTGTGCCGATCAGGTCCTTACTTTTCTTGAACTTGGCACCGTACGGGTAGATCGGGTAGTTCTCGAACACCTGGTTGCGGCCCTTGATGGAGATAAACCGCGGCGACAGGGGGCGGCCCACGGCATTGGCCGGGCAGTTATCCGAGCAGCGGCCACAGTCCGCGCAGGAGTAGAAATCCAGGATGTGTTTCCAGGTGAAATCCTCCAGTTTCTTCACGCCAAAGGATTCCAGGTCGTCCAGCTGCTCGTCGCTGATCCCGTGCTGTACCGGTTTGATGTTGCCCTTATCGATGCGCATGAAAAACACGTTGAAGATCGAGGTGATCACGTGAAAGTGTTTGCCCAGGGGCAAAAAGCACAGGAAGAAAAAGAACGTCAGGTCATGAATGTAGTAGGCGATCACGTGGATGGCCTGCAATGCCGAGGTGGACGCCGATGAAAGGGCCATCTTGAACAGCCAGCCCAGGCTTAAAGGGGCCAGGAACTCTACATGCAGGCCGGCCTGGGCGTTGGCCGCCACATGGCTGGCCTCGAACAGGCTCTCGGAGATCATCAGGGTCGAGATCAGACCCAGCACAAACAGGGCCTCAGCCGTGTGATCCTTGCCGTACTTGGCCGGCACCTTGTATCGTTCGGGCTTGACCACCGCTCGCCGCCAGGCTGCGATACCACATGCGATCAGCACGGCGGTGGCCGCGTAGTCCTTAAGGAAATTGTAGATATCCCCTACCACACCACCAAAACCGAGCATCACGAAGTCAGGGTCGATGCCGATGATTACCAGTGAGCAGGACCGGATACTCAAAATCAAGAAACCGGCGAAGATGATGATGTGCACCACCCCCGCCTGCTTGTAACGCGGCTGACGATACTGGCCCAGCCAGATCTTAAAAACGTTGGCAAGGCGCTGCGGAATGCGGTCGAACCGAAGATCCGGCGCCGCTTTGACAAGCGGGGCCGTCCGCAGGGCCATGATGTAGGTGAATGCGGCGACGCCGAGGATCGGAATCAATACTGAGAAAATAACCGTCGGAATCCCAAATATAGTGTAACTTGCCGGAGCAATAAGTGTCGTTTCCATCAGATCATCTCTACTCCCTATCGATGGTTGAATGAAGGCGCCGAGTCTGGCGTTAAGTCAGGGACTCGGGCCATCAAGCGGTAAATACTACGCTGTCCAGGTCAATCAAAAAAAAGGCGGATCGCCTTCAAACAAAAGTTGGAGGTGCCACTTGGCAGACAGGTGGTGCTGAAGGGAGGAACCACCATGATTTGGCGTCTCTTGATTGAAGGCGATCCACAGCATTAGCGTTGCGCTCCGGAAAGAGACACAATCGCATGATTACTCGATGATATCCACTCGGTCGGTTGACCGTTCGAACCAAATGCACGAGTCTACCCCTTGATGCTTCTGGGCAGCAACATCTGGTGTTGCGGACAAATCGATTTGGGATTCTGATAAACACAGCCGGCAAAAGCCATCAGATATTTGCGCAGCTCATTAAGTTGCACGACTTCGTCGATCAGCCCTTTCTGGGCACAATAGATCGGCCTTGAGTTGTCGTGGTACTCCTGAGCCATCTTGTTCATGTTGTCAATAACCGGCTGCAAAGAACGACCAGCATCTTTCTCCTTGACCAGACGCCGTGAGTAACTGGCCGCAGCGGCTGTCTCACCGTGCATCACGTAGATCTCGGTGGTGGAGATACCCAGGGTAAAGGCATTGTGCCGGTTGGCCGTGGGACCGCCCATGACATAATGGGCCGCCGCCGTCCCTTTGCGCAGTACCACCAGCATCTGGGGGACATCGGTGCTCTGAATCGAGTAGATCAGACTCTGCCCCAAGCCCAGCAGTTCGGCCTTTTCGGCAATATCTCCCACATCAATGCCGCTGGTGTCCTGGAACCAGATGATCGGCACCCGGTCACGACCGCAAAGGGTGACAAACTCGTTCATTTTGATCAGGCCCTGGCGATACAGTTTGCCGCCGATCCCCGGATAGTCGGCGTATTCGGGATAGCCTTCTCCCAGCCAGCCCTGGCGGTTACCGATGCAGCCGACCAAAAAGCCGCCCATCTTGACCAGGCCGGTGTAGATTTCAGGGCCGTAATCGGGACGGAATTCCATGTGCTCGCTGCCATCCACCAGGCGCGCCAGGATTTCATCAAAGCTGTACATCTGCTTCTGGTTGAAAGGCACCAGGCGATACAGATCATCGGCCTTGAAGGCCGGATCCTTGGGCTGGGCCACCTGAAAATACTTGGGATGATAGGCCGGTACATCGCGCATGTACTCTTTTAGGCCGTCCAGAACACCGGTTTCTTCCTCGTACTTGTATCGGAAAAATCCGGTTTCATCATAGTGAATGTCCACTGATCCGGGCGGTTTGGCCTTATACTGCTTGGCACTTGCAATCAGCGCCTCAGCACCTTCCTCATCAAAAAAGCCCTTGGGGGACATACCGCTGAGGATGCCGCCGCCGCCAACGGCGATGTTGCAGTTCTTGTGGGCGAACAGGATCGTGGGGCTGATGCCCTGGTAACCGCCGCCGGCCGGGTTGGTGCCGTAAATGCCGGCCAAAATCGGTATACCCATCTGATTCAGCTCGGCGTGGCGGAAAAAGGCGGTACCGGAACCGCGCCGGTTGGCGTAGAATTTCTCCTGCTCGGGCAGTTTGACGCCGCTGCAGTTGACCAGCCACACCAGGGGTACATTCAGGCGTTTGGACAGGTTGGTGACGCGCAGGATGTTATCCGGTTGGCCGGCTACCCAGGCACCGGCCAGCACCTTGTTGTCGAAACCGATGACAATACACCATTTGCCGGAAATTTTGGCCATCCCATCGAAAACATTGGTGTGGCCTTCGGCGTTATCCTCGGGATTGTAAAGGGTGTGCAGCGGGCACCAGGTACCCGGATCGATCAGGTAATTAATCCGCTGCCAGACCGTCATCTGGCCGCGGGCATTGATTTTCTCTTCAGGAAAACCTGAAGCCTTTATTTTTTTAACGGTTTCCCGGACCTCGGCCTCAACGGCCTTGATCTGATCGACATTCTGCTCGCTACTTTTTATCTGGCCTTCGTTCAACTCCCGGCCGAATGAGTTCATCTTCTCAAAATAGGGTCTCATGGGAATTCCTTGGTAGTCATGAATATATGTGTAAAAACAGGTGGCGCCCGGTCAGGTTCCCGAGCGCACAAATCACTTCAAATGGTATTTTCAAACTGCCTTCGGTTTCTATGGCAGGGGCGAATGACCGGCCGGGTGAGCGGAGCATACTCACCGGGCAATTGACTTCGCCCCGGCCACGAAACCGTTTCTACCATTGGGAAACCACGCTTACCGGTTGGCCTTGCGATAGCCCAGTTGATCCAGGGCAATGATCCATTTGCAGATGTTGGCCGAACCTTCTACCATGTAGTAAGTGGGGGTATCCCGATAAATCCGTGCGATCGGATATTCGGTGGAGTAACCGTAGGCACCCAGGATACGCATGGCGTAGTTGGCGCACTTGTTGACCGTTTCACCAGCGAAGTATTTGGCTTTGGCCACGTCCAGGCCGTTGTTGAGCTTGCCGCTGTCTTTCTCCAGCGCGGCGCGGTAGACCAAGTAGCGGGCGCAATCGATCTCGGTGGCCATCTGGGCGACCATGTCCTGATTCATCTGGAACTGGCCGATTTTTTTACCGAACTGTTTGCGATCGTTACAGTATTTGGTGACCTCATCCAGACAGGCCTGGGCCACACCCACGGCACCGGCGGCCGCCGACAGCCGGGTCTGGTTCAGGGAGCCGAAGACGATTTTGGCGCCATCGCCGGGTTTGCCTAGAATGTTCTCCTTGGGTACCTTGGTGCCATCCAAAAATACTTCGCCCGTGGGGGAGCTCCAGGAGCCCAGTTTATCCAAGGCGGTGGTTTTGACACCGTTGAAGTTTTTGGGCTCGATCACGAAAGCGGACAGTCCTTTGGAGCCGGCCTCAATGTCGGTATAGGCATAGTAAATCAATACGTCGGCCACTTGGGCGTTGGAGATCCAGGTCTTGTTGCCGCTGATCAGCCAGTGATCGCCCTTATCTTCCGCCGTGCTGGCCATGGCCATGACGTCAGAGCCTGCATCCGGCTCGGTGATTCCGAATCCGCCGATCAGCTCGCCGGCACACAACCCTTCGATATATTTTTTCTTCACTTCCTCGGTACCATACCGGAAAATGGTGAAGGCACAGCCTAATACCTGCATGTTGACCTGCACGCGCAAAGAGCTGCAAACGCGGGCCAGTTCTTCGGTCACGATCATAGCGGCGAGAAAGCCCATGTCTTCTCCACCGTATTCCTCGGGGATCACGGTACCCCAGAATCCCAGCTCACCCATGGGTTTCATGACTTCTTCATAAGGGAAGTAATGATTCTGGTCCCACTCTTCAACATTGGGTGCGATCTGTTTTTTGCAGAAATCGCGGACGGCCTTTTGCAGCATCTGATGTTCTTTGGAAAGTTTGAAATCCATTTAGCTTTTACTCCTTTATCAAGACAACGGCCGGTTGGCCGTTATTTATGCCTTTTTGAAAACGTAGTTGATCTGACCATCAGCAAGTTTGTTGGCAACAGTCGTCATTTCCATACCGACTTCTACATCAGCGGGTCCCAAACTGCTGTCAAGACGACCGAACACCTGATAATCACCATAATCCAAGAGCGCGATGCTGTACGGCAGGTCGCCGTCAAAGCCTACCGGAGCGTACTTCAGCTGGCTATAAGAGACCAGTTTGCCGGTTCCGCTCACCTCACGCCACTCCATATCGCTGGACAGACAGCCCTCGCAATCGGCTCGCGGGGGGAAGAAATCAGCGCCGCATTTTTTGCAGTGCGTGTACATGACCTTGCCGTCTTCCAGGTAATCGATAAAATCGTTGACCCGCGTCGTTTTCGTAAAGCTGACCGTGCCAAATTTTGCGAAGCGGACATCTTCTGGTTTTTTGCCCATTTTATCCTCCAGTTTACTCGTTGCCAAAAATGGTCACGTTGCCATAGATGCCCACGCCACCAATGTTATGTACCAGCCCGATCGACGGATCCTTGACCTGCATATCACCAGCTTCACCGCGCAGTTGCAGGACGATCGTACGCACCTGGCTGCCACCGGTGGCGCCGATGGGATGGCCCTTGGAGAGCAGTCCGCCGTCTACGTTGACAGGGATGCTGCCTTCTTTGTAGGTCTCCTTGCTCTGGATCAGTTCCTTGGCTCCGCCCGGCTCGGCAAATCCCAGGGCCTCGTAGGCGAGCATTTCAGCAATCGTAAAACAATCGTGAACTTCAGCCACATCGATATCCTTGGGACCGAGGCCAGCCATCTTGTAAGCCTGGTCGGCTGCCTGTTTGGCCGCTTTGAGCCCGTGCAGCATGTCTCGGCCAGTCAGGTTGACGCTGGCGCTGGCTGCCCCCACGCCCAGGACCCAGACGGGTTTTTTGCTGAATAGTTTGGCTTTTTCTTCATTGGCCACGATCATGCATGAGGTACCATCGGCGTTTGCACAACAATCCCCGACGCGCAAGGGGGAGGAAACCGGACTGGCCATCATGTTCTCCGGATCGGAAAACATATCCAGGGTCACGGGTTTACGGTAAACGGCACGGTCATTGATCTGCCCATAGGTGGCGGCCTTGACACGCACGGCGGCCAGATCTTCCGGTTTGGTGCCGTATTTGGCCATGTGAGCCTGGGCGTGCATGGCGTAGTAGGCCGGCATCATGGTACCAAAAGGACTTTCCCACTGAATATCCGCACCGCGTCCCATACGTTCCTGGGACTCGGCCGAGGAAATTTCGGACATCTTCTGCAACCCGATCACAGCGACACAGTCGTGGACACCCGAGGCCACCATGCTGTAAGCCAGCTTGAGTCCCGTGCTGGAGGATGAGCAGAGTGATTCGACATAAAAGGTCGGTTGCGGATTAAGTCCTAAATATTCAGCAATCACCGCTGAGGGTGAACGCTGCTTGTCATATTCCGGCGCTGAACAGAACACCGAGGCATCAATATCCTTGGCGGTAATCCCCGCATCGGTGATTGCTTCCTTGAATCCCTCGAACGCCAGTTCACGGATCGACCCTGGGTATTTGCGGACAAACTTGCTTTGCCCCACACCAATAATAGCTACTTTTCCCATCGGAAATTCCTTTTTCCTAGTTTAGATGGTTGGCGAACGGATCACGTCAACCGTATCGGCGTCCGTTCATAACCGGTGGAATCGCTTGCGGATGAATGCGCTGCCCGTCATGTCTTGTCGGTGGGTTGATCTCGACCATCATAGATGTCCATGATCAATCCTCTAATAAAAATCGGCAAAGACAGTTAGACAGTATGTTGCGACACACATTAGATAGTGCTTATCCAGAAATGGTGCATCTTGCCCGAGTCCAAGGCGGGCAACAAATTCAAACCGGAGGAATATTGGTAATATTTTGAGGATTTGAATTTGTTGCCTAACGCCGGAATCGGGTGAGAGGTGCCAATTCTGGATGGGCACTATATATATTGGCCGCCGTCCACTTTGACACATTCTCCAGTAACGTGTTTGGCTTTGTCAGAAGCGAAAAACGCGATGACATTGGCCAAATCCTCGGGCTGACCGACCCGCTTCAACACGATCTCGGCCATGGCCATATCGATGATTTTGTCCCGGGCTTCGTTTTGTTTAAGCATGGCGGTTTCGATGAGCCCCGGCGCCACAGCGTTTACCGTTACGCCAAATCCACCCAGTTCTTTGGCCACTGCCTTGGTGTAGCCGATGATGCCGGCCTTGGAGGCCGAGTAGTTGGTCTGCCCGAACTTGCCGCGCATGCCGTTGATGGAGGTTACATTGATGATTCGGCCGTACTTCTGCTCCTTGAACAGGGGCGCCACGTGGCGGGTGAAGTTAAAGTACCCTTTCAGGTTGACTTCAAGAACACGATCCCACTGCTCTTCGGTCATTTTCCAGCACACACCGTCCCAGTTCATGCCGGCGTTGTTGACCAGGATATCGATTCTGCCAAAAGCCTCCAGAGCGGCCTTGACCGTGGCTTCGGCTTCAGCGAAAGACGAGATGTCGCATTTCACGGCCAGCGCCTTGCGGCCCATGCCCTCGATCTGTTTGGCGATTTCCTCGGCCTCTTCCTTATGGCTACGGTAGGTCAGGCAGACATTGGCACCCTCTTCGGCTAGCATCAGGGATGCCGCGGTACCAATGCCCTGGGATCCTCCGGTAACGATTGCATTTTTTCCTTCCAGCAACATAGATCTCTCTCTTTCTAATATGTTGAAAGTAATCGGGGTTGATTTATCCTTTGGGTTTTCCCAGAACCGCAGCCATCAGGGCGTCGTCCAGGGTTTCACCGGCAGCCAGGCGGCGGCGGTACTCGAGGAAATCGATGGTGTCCGTACCGGTGATTTTCTTGGTGTTGAAGGCGCCAAAGCCCAGGAACGCCTCGCCGGACATGTTGGCCGCCAGCCAGTGGCGGTTGATCACCTTGGCCTGATCCCAGAAAAATTTCTTCTTCAAACGGATACCCTCGACGCTCTTGATCAGGCAGCCGGGGAACAGGTTGGCGTATGTCCACAGGATCTTGTTAACTTCCTTGTCAAGCAGTTCGAAATCGGTTTTAGCCTCTTTGATCATGGCGCGGGCGTCTTTGGCAGCCTGGCCGGTTTTGTACTCACCGTAAACCAGATCGCCGTCGGCCACGTAGGAATCGGTGATCACGCCGGGGTTGCGGACCCACTTGTCACCGTCTTTGATGACCGGCACGCACTTGGAGATCAGGCCCAGGCGGTACATCTTGTAGGCACTCCACATTTCACAGGAGACACAGTTCCACATGGCCAGTTCCAAGGGCAGCATCCAGGGCAAGAAGTCGCTGCTGCCGCCGTCCGGGGCGCTGCCGTGTTTGGGGCCGGCCTGACCGTAAATCGCCAGGTCGCTGGAGATGGCGATGTCGCATGCCATGCCGATCTCCTGTCCGCCGGCCACGCGCATGCCGTTGACCCGGCAGATGGTGGGTTTCTTGCAGAACAGGATGGTGTCGACCATGGCGTTGAACAGGTCCATGTAAAGGCCATACTCGTTGGGCCGCTTGGAATAATATTCGGAATACTCCTTGGTGTTGCCGCCGGTACAGAAGGCCTTGTCTCCCATGGCGGTGAACACGCAGGCCACAACGGAGGTGTCGGCGGATGCCCGGTGGAAACCAGCGATGACGCCCTTGACCATCTCGGTGGTGTAGGAGTTGTACTGTTTGGGGTTGTTCAGGGTCACCCAGGCCGAATAAACCCCGTCCACCGGGTTGCCCTGAGGATCGAGAATCGGTTTCTTTTCATAGATCACACCCGGAGCCTCAGTACCAAAGGTATTTTCACTCCACAGGTGATGGTCTTTGAGTCCGTCTTCTCTGGGCATCCAACTTAAATCACTCATTTTTTTCTCCTTCCAGGGGTCGCCGGCGAAACGCCGGCGACGACATTTTTTTTCTTCATTATCGATCTTACGGTCTATGGGACCATAATGGGACGCTGGTTGTACTTGCGATTGTGGGCGTTCTCGAACACCTCATTAATGGAATCCAGCGGGAACGTTTTGACGAACGGCTTGAGCGGCATTTTGCCGTCCAGGATCAAGTCCACAACCGGGCGATAGTATTCAGGTATGCATCCCCAGTTGCCTCTGGCCGTCGCGTTAAAGGCCATCAGGTTGGACAGCCGAATTTCAACAGTATCCAGGGTAAATCCGACCACGGACAGATGGGCACCGAAGGTCATCAGGCCATATGCCGTTTTCTGGCCGGCGGCCGTACCCGATGTTTCGAATATTTTCAGGTGGGTGCGTGACCGACCGGTTTCTTTGGCCACGCCATACACCTGCTTGCGCAGATCCTTGAAGGGGATATCTTTTACATTAAAGGTTGCGTCCAGATAAGGCGCGAGATTATTCAGTTTTTCCTGATCCACATCAATGGCCACGACAGTTGCACCAAAGCTTTTGGCCAGCAGCGCGCCGAATCCGCCAACACCACCGACGCCGATGAACACGGCCATATCCGTTTCATCCAGTTTGGCTTCGACGATCGCCTGGTAAGGTGTGGTGATCGCATCGGCCACCACGGACAGCTCTTCCAGGGTAATGTCGGTTTTGCTGACCGGTTTCATGTTCTCGTCAACATCGACTTTGCACAGTTGTTTGGCGGGAACCAGAATGTGAGAGGCAAATCCACCCTGAATATCATTGCCGGGCATCTTCTGCTTCATGCAGATATTGCCGCGTCCTTCTTTACAATCCGCACATTCCCCGCAAGGCATGACTGCCGGTATCACAGCAGCGCAGCCTTTCCAATCTTCCGCGCCTTCTCCGACCGCTTCGATGGTACCGCTGATTTCGTGTCCGAGCGTAATCGGCATTTCGGATTTCATCGGGACGTTGTCATAGAAGAACCCTAAGTCGGTGTGGCATACGCCGCAACCGGCGACTTTGATAACGACCTCTCCGGGTCCGGGTTCGGGAATGGGGCTTTCTGTGCGTACGAGTGGTTTGTTGCGTTCGACCATTTGCCATGAAATCATCGTTGACATAATGC
>Ga0272444_10005535_pt1 | contig 10925 bp, 6 predicted proteins | sample SSMForm13_FD_201033 | JGI IMG/M metagenome (GOLD analysis project Ga0272444, IMG submission 201033) | Marine sediment archaeal communities from Little Sippewissett salt marsh, Falmouth, MA, United States - SSM-Form-13 | ecosystem: Environmental > Aquatic > Marine > Wetlands > Sediment ... | reverse complement strand
CCATTTACCTCAAGTATTTCGATGGCGGGAAACTCAATGTTTCCTACAATTGTCTCGACAAACACCTGAAGACCAGGGGTGACAAGGTCGCCATCCAGTGGGAAGGCAACGAGCCCGGCGAAGAAAAAGCGTTTACCTACAAGATGCTTCACGAGGAAGTATGCAAGTTTGCCAATATCCTTAAGTCTCATGGTGTCAAGAAGGGAGACAGGGTTGTACTTTATCTTCCCATGGTTCCCGAGCTGGCCATATCCATGCTGGCATGCACAAGGATCGGCGCGATCCATTGTATCGTATTCGGCGGATTTTCGTCAGATGCTCTGAAAGACCGTATCCAGGACAGCGAGGGCAAAATTCTCGTGGTGTGTGATGGAACCTTCCGCGGTGCCAAGGCCGTACCTCAGAAAGACAATGCCGACGCAGCTCTCAAGGAGTGTCCTTCCATAGAAAAAGTTATCGTTGTCGATCGCGTCGGCGACAAGATCAAGTGCGACTGGACGGAAGGAAGAGACCTCTGGTGGCATGATGAAATGGCAAAGGTCGATGCCGTTTGCGAGCCGGAATGGATGGAGGCGGAAGATCCCCTCTTTATCCTCTATACATCAGGCTCAACGGGAAAACCGAAGGGCGTTATGCACACCACCGGCGGATATCTGGTTTTCTGCGCCTATACCCACAAGACGATCTTTGACTATCACGAAGATGATATTTTCTGGTGCACCGCCGATATCGGCTGGGTAACCGGCCACAGTTACATTGTTTACGGGCCGCTCTGCAACGGCGCCACGTCGGTCATGTTTGAAGGTGTCCCCAACTATCCCGATATGAGCCGTTTCTGGAAGATCGTTGAAAAATACAAGGTAAACATTTTCTATACCGCCCCCACAGCGATTCGTGCCATTGCAAAAGAAGGTGATGAGTGGGTCAAGGGAGCCGACATCTCCTCCCTCAGGATCCTCGGTACGGTGGGCGAGCCGATCAACCCCGAAGCATGGAACTGGTACTTCAACGTTATCGGCCGCGGAGAATGTCCCATTGTTGATACATGGTGGCAGACAGAAACGGGCGGAATCCTGATTACACCCCTGCCGGGTGCCGTTCCGATCAAACCGGGTATGGCAACGGTTCCCTTCCCGGGAGTCTGGCCGGTCCTTCTTGATGATGAAGGCAAAGAATTCGATGAAACAGTTGCCTCGGGTGCCCTCTGTATGAAGAAACCCTGGCCCGGTCTTATGAGGGGTGTCTATGGCGATCCCGAGAGATTCAAGGAAACGTACTTTGAGCAGTTCCCCGGCTATTACGTGGCCGGTGACGGCGCGAGGAGAGATGCGGATGGTTATTACCAGATCACCGGTCGTATCGATGACGTCATCAATGTTTCGGGACACAGGATGGGTACGGCGGAAGTGGAAAGCGCCCTCGTAGCTCATAACGCGGTTGCAGAAGCGGCCGTTGTCGGTTATCCCCATGACATTAAGGGTCAGTCCATTTACGCCTATGTTACTTTGAAGACAGGCGTTGAGAAAACGGATGATCTGAAGAAGGAACTGGCGGCTCATGTCAGGAAAGAGATAGGCCCCATTGCCACGCCTGAGAAGATCCAGTGGTCCGATGCCCTTCCCAAAACGAGAAGCGGTAAGATCATGCGGAGAATCTTAAAGAAGGTTGCCGCGAACGACGTCGATGATCTTGGTGACACGAGTACCCTTGCTGATCCGTCTGTTGTGGATGGTATCGTTAAAAACAGACTGTAATAAAAAACCATGGCCTGTCGCGACGTGCGACAGGCTATGGCCTTATTGAAAACATAAAAACCACGAAGATGAACGGTCCGGCGGATCCGAAACAGTATCAGCCGGCGTTTGTCCGTGAAAGGAGGTCATTGTGAATATAGTTGCATGTGTAAAACAGGTCCCTGATACGGAAGCCTTGATCAAGGTAAAAGCGGATGGATCCGGTATTGAGGAAGGGGGAATCAAGTGGGTCATGAATCCCTACGACGAGTTCGGTGTGGAAGAGGCCCTCAAACTGAAGGAAAAACTCGGCGGCGACGTAACCGTCGTATCCGTCGGTCCCGCCAGGACAATGGAGACAATCAGAACTGCTCTCGCCATGGGTGCGGAGAAGGGAATTCATATTGATGACCCGACCCTGTACGACGCTGATGCCTATTCAACGGCAAGCGCTCTGGCAGCGGCTATCAAGGAAATACCCTACGATATTATCTTCTGCGGGCAGAGAGCAATTGATGGTGACATGGGTCAGGTGGGTTCCATACTGGCCGATCTGCTGGATCTTCCCCAGGTTACCATTGTAACGAAGCTTGATGTGGAAGAAGGAAAGGCAACGGCTGTGAAGCCCATCGAAGGCGCCCAGCTGGTGATCGATACGTCCCTCCCCTGCGTCATAACGGCTCAGAAAGGGCTGAATGAGCCCCGTTATGCGTCGCTTCCGGGAATCATGAAAGCAAAAAAGAAACCCGTCGATGTAAAAGATGCTGCGGCGCTGGGAATTTCTGTTGAGCCGAAGGCAAAGATCGACAAAATGACGCCACCTCCGGACAGGCCTCCTGGAAAGATCATCGATGGTGAAGATCCGGCTGCCAAGGCGGCAGAGGTGATCAGACTTCTCAGAGAAGAAGCCAAGGTAATTTAACGAGAGGAATGGAGGAGGAAAAAATGTCAAAAGGTGTATGGATAGTAGCAGAACAAAGGGATGGATCCCTTCGAAAGGTAAGTTTCGAGCTTGCCAGCGCGGCGAGAAAGCTCGCCGACGAGCTCGGTGATGAAGTCGGTGCCGTACTCCTGGGATCAGGAGTAGAAGGACTGGCGCCGGAACTCGGCAAATACGGTGTCGACAAGGTTTATGTTGCGGACGATGCGGTGTTTGAGCCGTACACGACCGATGCCTATGCAACGGCGGTTGCGAAGGTCGTAAAGGAAAACGATCCGGCAATCCTGCTTCTGGCGTCGTCTGTCCTGGGGAAGGATCTCTCAACCAGACTCGTGGGAAAACTTGCCACGGGTATGGCCTCGGACTGCGTGGAACTGAAGATTGAAGGTGGGAACCTCATTGCAAAGAGACCCATGTATGCCGGTAAAACATTCGGCGAAATCTCAGTTTCAGGAAGCCCCCAGATGGCCCAGTTGCGACCCAACGTCTTTCCGGCCGATGAAAATGCAAAAGCCGGTGAGGTCGTGAAATTTGACGCCGGCGTCAGTGCTGCCGACATCAAGGCGAAGGTCGCCGAAGTTCAGCAGGACACGAGCGGAAAGGTCGACCTGACGGAAGCCGAAATCATCGTATCGGGCGGCCGTGGAATGAAAGGCCCCGAAAATTATAACATCATAGAGGAGCTGGCCGATGTACTTGGCGCCACCGTTGGTGCGTCGAGAGCGGCAGTGGACGCCGGCTGGAGGCCCCAGTCGGACCAGGTGGGACAGACCGGTAAGGTCGTATCTCCCAACCTCTATATTGCATGCGGTATATCAGGAGCAATCCAGCATCTCGCCGGCATGAGTTCTTCGAAGTATATTGTCGCCGTGAACAAGGATCCCGATGCTCCTATTTTCGCCAAGGCCGATTACGGCGTCGTGGACGACCTGTTCAAGGTCGTACCGGAACTGACGGTAGCGGCAAAGAAAATAATGTAAGTGTCACACAAGAACAGCGGGGTGGATTTCGGTCCGCCCCGTTTTTTAAACCCAAACAATCAGGAGGGGTCAGGTCTTAACATTTGACATTTCCATATACGATTGACAATTCCATCAAAAGTTAAATGTCAAATATTAAGACCTGACCCCATCAATAAATGGAGGCATTATGGCACACGGTGCGGAACATGTTTACACAGTTGGAAACGAAGGAAGAGAGGTCTTCTGGAATGCCCCGTTCGAGCTTATTCTTTTTGCCTTTACAGCAGTCGCAATGGCCGTATTTGCCTATGGTCTTTACAGACGGTGGCAGTTGTGGAAAGCACTAGGAAAACCGGAAGATCGAACCGATAATGCGGGAGCACGGATACAATCTCTTATTGCAAACGGTCTTGTCCAGATTAAAACCTTTCGGGATGTCTATCCCGGTATAATGCATGCGTTGATTTTCTTTGGATTTTTTGTTCTTATTTTTGGTGCAGCTATCGACGCAACGCAATTTCATATTGGTCTCCCATTCTTTCATGGCTCATTTTATCTCTGGTTCTCATTGATTATGGAAATATTCGGTCTCGCCGTTTTACTCGGTGTTGTAATAGCGGTTTACCGAAGATATATTGAGAAACCCGACCGTCTCGGTTACAGGGGCACACCGGATAATACGGCTGACGATGCAATCGTACTGGTTTTAATCGGCAGTATCATCGTAACCGGGTTTGTGATAGAAGCGCTGAGACTTTATGTGAACGTCAATGTTGACGGCTTCACCTGGGGTATGTGGTCCTTTGTCGGTTATGCATTGTCGAAAACATTTACGGGAATCGGTTACGACACCGCCCATGTCTTGCATAAGTGGATGTGGTGGATTCATACGTTTATCGTACTCGGTTTCATCGCATACATTCCCTGGTCGAGACTGCTCCATATCATCACGTCTCCGGCCAATCAATATATGATGTCGTTGAAACCGACAGGGTACCTTGAGCCGATCGGAGATTTTGAAAACGCCGAATCATTCGGTGTGGGTCAGCTCGAAGATTTTACCTGGAAACAACTCTTTGACTCCGAAGCATGTACAAAGTGCGGGCGCTGTCAGGACGGCTGCCCGGCTTATCTCTCGGGGAAACCTCTTTCTCCCAAGAAAGTCATCCAGGATCTGAAGACATACTGGCTTGAACGGGCTCCCGTCGTGCTTGCCGCGCAAAAGGCGGCACCGGAAGGTGAAGAACCGCAGATACCGGAACCGGAAAAGCTCATGGTGGGTGAGGTGATTGATCTGCACGAACTCTGGGCCTGCACAAACTGCATGTACTGCATTGAGCATTGTCCCGTTTGCATCGAGCATGTTCCGAAGATCGTCGGCATGAGACAGTACAAGGTCTTAATGGAGGCAGACTTCGCACCCGAGTTACAGTTAACGTACAGAAATATGGAAAACAACTCCAATCCTTGGGGTATCGGTGCTCATTTAAGACAGGATTGGGCTCCCGAACTGGGTGTCAAAACACTGGCCGAAGATGCCGATGTGGAATATCTTTTCTATGTGGGATGCTCGGGGTCCTTTGATGATAGAGGCAAAAAGGTTGCCGTTGCCCTCGCCAAGATTCTGAAAGAAGCCGGAGTGAGCTTCGGTGTCCTCGGCGCAGAAGAAGGCTGCTGCGGCGACTCCGCCATGAGGGGTGGAAACGAATACCTCTATCAGATTCTCGCCCAGACAAATATCGAAGTAATGAGCGGATACGGTGTTAAGAAAATCATCTGTATGTGTCCACACGGATACAACGCCTTGAAAAAGGATTACCCCCATTTCGGCGGTAATTATGAGGTGTATCATCACACGGAGATTCTCGCAGACCTTATTGCTCAGGGAAAAATCAAATTTAAAAAATCCGTGGAAGGATTATTTACCTACCACGATTCCTGTTTCCTCGGCAGATACAATGACGTGTATGATCAGCCGAGAAACGCTCTGAAGGCTATACCCGGAATGAATCTTGTAGAGATGGATAGAAACTACGCGAAGAGTTTCTGTTGCGGAGCCGGTGGAGCAAGAATGTGGATGGAAGAGGATATCGGTGAACGAATCAACGACATGAGGACGGATCAGGCGATTGAGGTCAAAGCCGATATCATAGCCGTCGGGTGCCCCTTCTGTCTGACCATGATGGCTGACGGTATCAAAGACCGTGAAAAGGAAGAGTCGATGGATGCTCTTGACATTGCAGAAATCGTCTGGAACGCTATGGGGCTTGAGGAAGCAGTTGAAGCAGTAGAGGAAGCACCACCCGCAGAAGAAGTATCGGAATCGGAAGTCCCGAAAGAAGAACCGTCTGAATAAGACGAGTTGCAGAGTTTTATCAAAGCCTCTGACCATTGAATGGTCAGAGGCTTTTTTTATGGTAATTTGCGGGAAAATCTATTAGATTAGTCAAAGTTATACGTTGTGGTAGAAAACTCCCTGTTGGAAAACAGTTTTTGAAACCGGTGATTATGAATCAGCGGATAATAGAAAGGAGATATCATAATGACACAAGACATGACCTACGAAGGAAAGCCGTGGTTACAATCCTATGCACCATTTGCTTCGGAATCTATTGATTACGAGGAAATCTGTCTTCCTGATATTTTAGACAGAACCGCCGGGAGATATCCCGAAAATGATGCTCTGATTTTTCAGGGCTATAACGTTAACTACAGAGAGCTCAAAAGTATGGTGGATTGCTTTGCCGCCTGTCTTGCCGACTTTGGAGTCACAAAAGGCGAAGCCGTAGCGATACTGCTTCCCAATACCATACCCTGCGTTGTCGCCTATTTCGCCATTTTAAAATTGGGCGCCATTGCCGTTATGAATAATCCTCTCTACACGGATCAGGAACTGGATCATCAGTTCAATGATTCCGGATCAAAGGTGCTTGTCTGCCTTGATCTTCTTGCGAATCGCATGATCGATCTCCGTCAGAAGACACAAATAAAACAGATCGTGTATACGTCCATCGGAGATTATCTTCCTTTTCCCAAGAATCTCCTCTTTCCGCTGGTTGCTAAAAAGAAGAAGCTGGCAGCTGACGTCAAAATAGCTGAAGATGTATACAAATGGAAAGAGTGTATAGCACAATATCCTCCGAATCCTCCGGCTGTGGATATCAACTTTGACGATATTGCCATGTATCAATATACCGGTGGTACAACGGGCGTGTCAAAAGGGGTTATGCTCACCCATTCCAATCTGAGCAAGCAGGTGCAGCAACTTGATGAATGGTTCCCGGAGGATGTTCTTGGCAGGGGTAAGGAAATCACCCTGGGTGCTCTCCCGTTCTTTCATGTATTCGGACTTTCCACCGCAATGAATCTTTCCATCTATATGGGCTGGAGCAATGTTCTGGTTCCGAGACCTCAGCCGGAACCCCTCCTGGAAACGATAAGAAAATCCAGGCCCACATTTGCGCCCCTTGTTCCCACCATGTATATCGGCATGTTGAATCATCCCGATGTGAAAAAAACGGATATGACCTGTCTGAAGGGTGCCTTTTCTGGAAGCGCACCGCTCCCGGTTGAAGTCATCCATGAATTTGAGGAGACAACCGGCGCCATTATTGTTGAAGGGTATGGTCTGACCGAAACAACGCCGGTTACTCATGTTAATCCTTTCGGCGGCGGAGCCCGTAAGGTCGGCAGTATCGGCGTTCCCATTTCCGATACGGTATGCCGAATCGTCGATCTTGAAGAGGGAACACAGGACATGCCTGTCGGTGAACCTGGTGAGCTTATTATTAAAGGTCCACAGGTGATGATGGGCTACTGGAACATGCCCGATGAAACGGCGAACACCATAAGAGATGGTTGGTGTTATACGGGAGATATCGCCACGATGGACGAAGAGGGGTATTTTTATATTGTTGACCGCAAGAAGGATATGATCATTTCAGGGGGGTTTAATATTTATCCCCGGGATATCGACGAAGTCTTCTACGAACATACCAAGGTGCAGGAAGCGTGCTCCATCGGTATTCCCGACCCGACACGGGGAGAAAACATCAAGGTCTTCGTTGTTCTCAGAGAAGGTGAAACAGCGACGGCAGAAGAGATGATAAACTTCTGCTCAGATAAACTGGCGAAGTACAAATTACCGACTGAGATTGAATTCCGTGCTGAACTTCCCAAAACGAATGTAGGAAAGATACTTCGCAAACAGCTCAGACAGGAAGAACTTGAAAAGAGAAACGCTGCCGAATAACAGGTAGCCGTAAACATGTAACCATTTATAATATTACACATAAAAGCCCCTTGATGTATATTTTCGGGGGCTTTTCTGCTGCCGTTATGGTACAATTTAAATAATATAATGTAAGGAGGGTATTACGTTCTCGGTGATAACCGATATATAACCCCAGCGTAGAGAGTCTCTAGACGAGTCCGGCCTGTTACTATTTTTCTGTCACGCGCACTGGAGTGTTGTCAGTCAGTTATTTCTTCTCTACCTTAACAGAAGAAAGGAACGGTGAGAACAATGGCAGGAGAAACGGTTTATGAGAGCAAGCCATGGTTGAAGTCCTATGAACAGCGTGTACCGGACCACATAGGATATGAGGAAATTTGTATGCCTCATGTTCTGGATAGAACGGCACAGGAATTTCCCGAGAAAACGGCCCTTATTTTTCAGGGATATCGAATGACGTTTGCCGAACTCAAAGACATGGTGGACAGATTTGCAACCTGTTTAACCGACTTCGGGGTCACGCAGGGGGATGCTGTCGCTATACTCCTGCCCAATCTGATTCCCTGTGTCGCTGCCTATTATGCTGTCATGCGACTGGGTGGGATTGTGGTATTGAACAACCCCCTTTATACGGACCGGGAGCTTGAGCATCAATTCAACGATTCTGGATCTAAGGTGCTCATAACGCTCGACCTTCTCGGAAATCGTATGATTGATCTCAGACCGAGGACGCAGATCAGACAGATTGTGTACACGTCCATCGGCGATTATCTTCCCTTCCCGAAGAATTTACTCTTCCCCCTCGTGGCGAAGAAGAAAAAACTGGCGGCTGATGTGAATGATGCACCGGATGTGTTCACGTGGAAAGATTGCGTTACACGCTTTACTCCCAATCCGCCGACTGTACCGATCAGCTTTGACAATGTGGCAACGTATCAGTACACGGGGGGAACAACCGGGGTTTCAAAAGGTGTGATGCTCACCCACGCAAATTTGAGTAAACAGTGTCAGCAAGCTGAGGCGTGGTTCCCTCGTTTCCTCAAAGGAGAGGAGATCATCTTGGGAGCGCTGCCCTTCTTTCATTCTTTCGGCATGACTACGGCGATGAACTTTGGAATTTATATGGGATGGGCCGATATCCTGATTCCGAGGCCCCAACCGGAACAGTTACTGGAGGCTATTCGAAAATTCAGACCCACGTTTGCTCCCCTTGTTCCCACTATGTATATCGGCATGCTGAATCATCTCGACCTGAAAAAGACGGATATGACGTGCTTAAAAGGGGCGTTTTCTGGGAGTGCACCTTTGCCCGTTGAGGTTATTCACGAATTTGAGGAAAAGACCGGGGCCATCATCGTAGAAGGATTCGGCATGACGGAGACGACACCGGTAACCCATATCAATCCCTTTGCCGGTGGTGCGCGAAAGGTTGGCAGCGTCGGCGTGCCGATTTCTGATACAGAGTGCCGAATCGTTGATCTGGAAACGGGAACAACGGACATGCCGCTGGGTGAAACGGGTGAACTCATTGTCAAGGGACCGCAGGTGATGAAGGGGTACTGGAACAAGTCCGAAGAAACGGCACAAACGCTCCGTGATGGGTGGTTATTCACCGGTGATATTGCACGAATGGATGAAGACGGCTATTTCTATATTGTCGATCGAAAGAAAGATATGATAATATCGGGTGGCTTTAACATATATCCCCGGGATATTGACGAGGTCTTCTACGAAAATGATAAGGTGCAGGAGGCCTGCTCTATCGGCATTCCCGATCCGAAGCGGGGTGAAAATGTGAAAGTCTTCGTGGTGTTGAAGGAAGGCATAACGGCAAGCAAAGAAGAGTTGATTGAATTCTGCAAAAGCAGACTGGCGGCGTACAAATTACCGACGGATATAGAATTTCGTGACGAACTGCCCAAAAGCACCGTTGGTAAAGTGCTTCGCAAGGAACTTCGCCTGGAAGAACTTGAAAAAAGAAAAATGTGACATTCTCTGAAATAATGGAGGTTGGTATGATCGGTTTTCAGGAGATAGACGGTGTAAAAATTGCGTACCGGGTTAATGATGATGGTCTGATCGACACTCGGGAGAGCCTTGTCTTTATCCACGGTTCAGGCTGCGACCATACTCTGTGGGACGATCAATTCACGGCATTGAGTGGTGATTTCAATATAGTCGGCGTGGATCTTCCCGGGCACGGCCGGTCCGAAGGTACCGGGGAACGGGATGTTGAACGATATGTGGAATGGGTCAAGAAAATCATTGAAGCCCTTGCCTTGCAGAAGCCTGTTCTTGCAGGCCATTCACTTGGTGCAGCCATAAGTCTCACGTACGCTGTCAAATATGGCGAGAGGCTTTCGGGAATCGTCCCCGTGGGTGGCGGCGTCACCATGCCCGTTAATAAGATGATTCTCGATGGTATCCGGAATGACACCGCCGCGACTCTTACCTTCATAGCCAAATTTTCGGTGACAAAGAAGAACCGCGATAAATTTGTGCAGCCACTTGTTGACAGTATGCTGAACGTCAGCCCACAGATCATATACGGAGATTTTCTTTCCTGTAACAAACTCGATATCACTGAAGAAATACGGAAGATACCGGTGCCGACACTCTTGATCTGCGGTGAAGACGATAAGATGACACCGCCGGATCTTTCACGGTATATGTCAGAAAATATCCCCGGGGCTAAACTTGCAGTGATCGGGGATGCGGGTCACTTCGTTATGCAGGAAAATGCCGATGCATTTAACGGTGTCTTGAAAGATTTTATCCAACTGATTCATAGGTGAATCACCCCGCCGACACGGCGGGGCATCCTAAGGAATATAATCAATAGTGTATACCTGTCTTCGGCAGGAAAAGGATTAACCTCCGTTTAAAAACGTGGTATGTAGGTTTATAATTTACAAATACTGACAAGATGAGAGAGGTTATGGCAAAGATATTGGTAGTATATCATTCACAGACCGGCAATACGGAAAAAATGGCCATGGCGGTTGCCGAAGGCGTCGCCAGTTTTGAAAATACCGAACTGACCCTGAAACGGGCCG